>Ga0272441_10016622_pt1 | contig 10151 bp, 10 predicted proteins | sample SSMProp6N_FD_193582 | JGI IMG/M metagenome (GOLD analysis project Ga0272441, IMG submission 193582) | Marine sediment archaeal communities from Little Sippewissett salt marsh, Falmouth, MA, United States - SSM-Prop-6N | ecosystem: Environmental > Aquatic > Marine > Wetlands > Sediment ... | reverse complement strand
AACATCATATAATTCAAAATCAGAGAAATCAACCTCAATATTAGTAAGAACCGGATTTTGAATATAATTTCTGAATTTATCTGCTATTTCCGGTGCTTCTTCTTCATTTAAAATTACAAATGATTCTCCCATACCAACATGAGCCATTCCCTCAATTATATAACGATTTACACCCGTACCAATACCAAACGAGAAAAAATTGGCGTTGTCTAAGTTTTCCCTAATTAAATCAAAAGCTTCTTTTTCAACAACAACATAACCATCTGTTGCAATAATAAAACTTCTTGAATAATTTTCAGTTCCCTGTAAGTTTAAGGCTGTATTTAGTGCAGTTAATAACTCTGTTCCTCCTCCTCCTGATTGATTATCAATTAAATCAATAGCCTTATTAATATTTGTTAAATTGGCATTAATTGATGTGTCAGACAATACTTTTGAGCTATTTGCAAATAATACAACATTAAATTTGTCTATGCTATTTAAATTACCAATAAGATTTTTTAACAAAGTTTTTGATATTTCAATTGGGAAACCCGTCATTGAGCCTGAAACATCCATAATAAATACATATTCTCTTGGTGGTATATAATTACTGTTAGGCAGTTTTGGAGGCTGAATCATGGCTAAAAAGAAATTTTCGTTTTCTCCTTTATACATTAATAGTCCTGTACTAATATCATCATTAGCCAGTCTGTATCGTACAATAAAATCCCTGTTAGCTTCAGCTCCGGTAGCATCGTACATACTTATTATTGCAGAATTAGAAGAAATTGTTGTTGAAACTGAAGAATCATGCGAAGGGCATTCAAGATCAAATACTGCCATTCCTCCGTTTATATTTATATCTATTTGGAATGGAAAAGATGAATTTCCTCCTGCATGTTGATTTGCTGATGCTGCTGCCCATTCATCATCTTCATCTGAATTTGACGGGCTTATATATCGTGGCCCTACAACTGTAGGATATACAAATTCATAAACTCCAGCAGTCGGCACAATAGTTTCAGTGTATTTCATTTCAATTTCAATAGTATCGCCAGGTATAATATTTGCTACATTCATTTGAAAAACATTAGGACGCTGTTGCTCAAGTAATGAGGCAGTTCTTCCTTCTTCTTTAGCTTCTTCATATTCTTGTCTGGCAATATTTTTTTCTTTTATTTCAGCCATAATTTCTCTATCCCCAATTTTCATTTTCATTGCATATATAGCAGCTTTTGTTGATGCAGGGAAAATGTAAACGGCTTCTAAGGTTTTAAATCCTTCGTTTATGTATGTTTGAGTAATAGTAACATCGGCAATAATACCACTAATTGATACTTTTGCTGAAGTAGCTTTTAAAGGGAGTTGGTTTATCAATGTGTCTTCACATTGAACATAAAAAAAAGGGGCAAGTGTTTTATCTTCCTCTGATTCTTGCGCAAATAGTGTTGACTTTGACAATATTAAAAAGAATAATATTGCAGATAGTGAAAACATGTATAATGTTTTTTTTGATTGGATAAAATAGTACATAACAGTATAGATTTAATTATTAATATTATCTGCTAAATAAAACAATTATAATAAGTATATATCTTATTATTAAAGCACTCATTTTGTAATTAATTATATATATGATGAATAGAATTTGATAAAGGTTGCTTAATTAATTATTTTTTATACAAGTTACTGATATTTTTAAAAATAAGATAAATTCAGTTAAATTTTTTTAAGTTATTATTCCTACAATAAATATTTCTTTTCTTCACAATCAATAATGGATTATTTTTGCTATAAGAATTCATATTAAATATTAAACATTGGCTATAGTTTAATAAAGCGTTTTTTTTGTATTATTTTAGGACTAAAGTCCAAATTTTTATCCGGAATATTTTTATTCCGTCAGCTTTAGCTGACGGTAATAACTTTTTAAAAAGATTACAAAACTATTACCGTTGGCTTTAGCCAACGGAAGTCAAATCACTAAAAGGAACAGGGCTTTCAGCACTATACATTTATTAACGTTTTATTAAACTAGAGCTTAAACATTATATAATTACCATTTATTATGGAAACAGCTTTAGAATATATATTGGCAAATACCTATAAAAAGGATATGATTGCCTATGTAGATTCACATCCTGAAGCATTTGAGCAGTTGATTTTGTTAGCTATTTCTGAAAAACAGCCATATGCCTGGCGGGCAGCATGGTTAATGTGGAGTTGTATGAAGGAAAATGATACTCGTTTACAAGCATATATAAAAAATATCATTAGTTCATTACCTGGTAAGAAAGAAGACCATCAGCGTGAGTTGATTAAAATCCTTATAAATATGGAAATAGCTGAGGAATATGAAGGATTTTTATTTAACTTGTGTGTTTCCATTTGGGGAAAAACACATACCAAACCATCTATAAGATTTTCAGTATTTAAAATGATTATTAAAATAGCGAAAAAGCATCCTGATTTATCCCATGAAATAATATATTTAATACAGGATCAATATATAAATTCGTTATCTCCTGTGGTAAAGAAATCTATTTTTAAAATGATAAAGGAGTTGGAATTAAATAAGATATAAATATAATTAATATTGCCAATGCCATATTATAACCAATCGCCATCGCCATCAAAAGTATAAAAATTAAAAGGATGTCGGATTATATTAGAAATATCTACTCCTAATTCGCACATATCTTCATCGTTTTCTTCATAATACCATTTAATAGAAAATGACACACCATTTTCTTTCAATCTTTCAAATTTGGCTAAAAATTCACAAAGAAATTTTGTTGATACGGAGTTGATATAAGTAAATTTAAATACAAATAAAATATTAATAGCTTTTTTACTGCCCTTTAATGCCTTTTCTTCGAGTTCCTTTTGGAAATTGTCAATATAATCGAATAAAGGTTTATAGAATTTTCTGATATTCTCGGGACGGGAATATCCCGACATTTCAAACCTGCCATCATCAGGATTAAAATATACATAAGGCGTTAGTTTTGTACTTTCGAATAATAAAGGTTTCAAAACAATTGTTTATTATAAATGTTATAAATTAGCCTTAATAAGGCGCTAATATACAATAAATACTTATACATAACATATTTTATGTTAATAACTAATAATAGAGTTGCCCATTTTTAAATTTTTCAATCATCTCACCTGCAATGCTTCTTTTTGGAGGATATTTTGGGAGATTTTCCCTTGAAAACCATATTGCCTCTTCAATTTCAACGCCATCAACTAAAATGGGCTGATTTTCATCAGCTTCAGCTATAAAGCCAATCATCATCGAACCTGATAGGGGCCAGGGTTGGCTTTTATAATATCGTATATTCTTTATTTTTAATCCTACCTCTTCTTTAACTTCACGTATTAATGCCTGTTCCAGTGATTCTCCAATATCAACAAATCCGGCAATTAAAGAAAACCAGTTATGGGTGAATTTAGAATTGCGTGCAAGTAATATTTTATTTTTACAAATAATTGCAACTATAACTGCCGGAGAAATTTTTGGAAATACAATTGTATTGCAGTTCGGACATATCAATGCCCTTTCATCTGATTTATGTTGTGTTTTTGCCCCGCATGTTCCGCAGAATTTATTTTGTAAATACCAGTTTTTAAGATGAAATCCTACAATGCTAATCCATGCTATTTCCTGCTGACAGATTGTTCGGAAAAAACTAATGTCTTTGTAAATAAAATGTGATTTATCATCATTCAGGTCATCCCATATAAGAAAACATGAAACATTATTTAATGTAAATAAGAATGTGTATTCTGTTTTATCTAAAATATTTGAAAAATTTTTTTTTCGTGGTATTTCAAATTTATTATCATTCAATTTTAATAGTAATGAATTCTCATTAAAATGAATTATAAAATCATTTTCTTTAATAGATGCATTTGCATGATAATGATTACTGAATTGATGAGGAAAAATTTCCTGGATCATACCAACAATTAATTATATTTTAATTACACTTTTTTACGATTTAGCACCCTGCGAAGATAAATAGAATTAAAATTTATATAAAATAATGTTTATTACTGAATTTTTTTATATAAAAAACAGGAAATATGCCATTGCGTTAATGCAGATTTTTTTGAGAGAATATAAAATATATACTGCATATTACTAAAATAAAAAAGCCCCGAAAAATCGTGGCTTTTAGTAGCGGGGACAGGACTCGAACCTGTGACCTTTGGGTTATGAGCCCAACGAGCTACCAACTGCTCCACCCCGCAATATATTTTTATTATTTTTGGTATCTATAATAATGGCTGCAAATTTAACTTTTGTTTTATTATTATCAAAAAAATATTCTATTTTTGTTTGAAATTGCTGGTATTTCATTTATTCTTTCAATCTATATTTTATGCCTAGAATTTTTAAACCTGTAGATATTAATAAAGAAGAAAAAGAAGTTAGAAAAGATTATTTCGACAGACATACTCCTAATATATATTGTAAAGATACTGCAAAAAGAGGTGAGAAATTTAAAATAAAAATAAGAGTTGGTGAGCATTATACTCACCCTGATGATTACGACCATTATATTTCGTACATACAACTTTGGAACCGTGAAACATTTATTACCGAAGCACATTTTACCCCTGGTGCACTTGGTAATATATCAAATCAGGTTGAAATTGATTTTTACATTGTACCTCATATAAGTATGAACCTTACTGCCATGGCTGTATGTACAAAGCATGGGTTATGGCAAAGTGAAGAAAAACAAATAAAAGTTACTGATTAATAAATGGCTGAAAATAAAAAAAATAGAAGATTGCTACAGAAATTAACCCATAAATACAGGTTAATTGTGTATAATGATAATACTTTTGAAGAAGTATGGTATTTAAGATTATCTAGATTAAATTTAATTGCCATATTAGGCCTATCATTTTTTGCATTTATTGCATTATTAATTGTTATAATTGCCTTTACTCCAGTACGTGAATTAATTCCGGGATATCCAAGTGGAGAAATGAGAAGAGACATGATAATAAATAATATTAAAATCGATTCATTAGAGCATAACATGTCAATTAAAGAACAATATTATTATAATTTACATGCTATATTAAATGATGAGGAACCCATGGATATAATAGAGAAAGAAGATACGACAATTAGATATAGCGATATTGAGTTTAAAAAATCGGTTTACGATTCAATGTTAAGGCAGCAAATTGAGAAAGAAGAACAATTTAATCTTATTCTTTCCGAGGAAAGCAATTCGCCAATTGATTTTTCAAGAACTCATTTTTTTGTACCTTTAAAAGGTATTGTAACAAATACATTTAATATTGATAAAAACCATTTTGGAATCGATATTGTTTCATCCCCAAATAAAGTAGTATCGGCTGTATTGCCTGGTACTGTTACCTTGGCTAACTGGACACTTGAAACTGGATATGTAATCCAAATTCAGCATGATAATAATATTATTTCTGTATATAAACACAATTCGGTATTATTAAAAAAAGCAGGAAATTATGTTAAAGCCGGAGAAGCAATTGCTATAGTGGGCAACTCAGGAGAGCTTACTACTGGCCCTCATTTGCATTTCGAGTTATGGCATAATGGCAAACCTCTAAATCCCGAAGATTATATTCTCTTCTAGGAAAAACCCTTTTAATGAAAAAAATTGCAATATTAGGTTCAACTGGTTCAATTGGCTCGCAAGCACTTGAAGTTATTCAAAATCATCAGGATAATTTTCAGGTAGAAGTATTAACAGCAAATAATAATTCTGATTTATTAATTAAGCAGGCCATAAAATATAAACCAAATGTTGTTGTTATTGGTAACGAAGAAAAATATAATAGAACAAAAGAAGCCCTGAAACAATATCCTGTTAAAGTTTATACAGGTGCCAATGCGATTGCACAAGTAGTAGAAATGGAAAATATAGATATTGTGGTTACAGCTATGGTAGGATTTTCCGGTTTACTACCTACCATAAACGCTATTAAATCAGGAAAAAATATTGCTCTTGCAAATAAGGAAACCTTAGTGGTAGCAGGTGAAATAATCACAAAACTTGCTAAAGAAAAGGGTGTGAATATATACCCGGTTGATTCAGAACATTCTGCTATTTTTCAATGTTTAGCTGGTGAGTGGAATAATTCAATCGAAAAAATAATACTAACAGCCTCTGGAGGGCCTTTTATAAATCATACAAAAGATGAATTAAAAAAGGTAACCATAGAGCAAGCATTAAACCATCCTAACTGGTGCATGGGAAAAAAAATAACTATTGATTCAGCAACTCTAATGAATAAAGGACTTGAAGCAATTGAGGCAAAATGGTTGTTTAATTTAAAACCCGAACAAATTGAAATTGTAATTCATAAGCAGTCTATTATTCATTCAATGGTTCAGTTTCAAGATGGCTCAATAAAAGCGCAAATGGGATTACCTGATATGAAATTACCAATATTATATGCTTTATCTTACCCAAACAGACTAAAATCTGATTTTAAACGTTTTAGTTTTTTCGATTATCAAAATTTAACATTTAAGCAACCCGATTTTATTAAGTTTAAAAATCTTGCCCTTGCTTTTGAAGCTATGAAAAGAGGTGGTAATATTCCTTGTTCGCTGAATGCTGCCAATGAAATTGCTGTTAAGAATTTCCTGAATAGGAAAATATCGTTTATTCAAATTCCGGAAATAATTGAGAATACAATAAATAAAATTAGCTTTGCTAAAAATTTAAATCTTGACGATTATATTAAAACCGATAAAGAATCGAGAGAAATAGCACAAAGTTTAATTAATTAATTTAATGATTAATGGAAGTACTTATTAAAATTACACAATTACTGTTAAGTTTATCTATACTGGTTATTTTACATTAATCCGGACACTTTTTATTTGCAAAACTATTTAAAACAAGGGTCGAAAAATTCTATTTATTTTTTGATCCCTGGTTTTCAATATTCAAATTTAAAAAGGGCGAAACTATATATGGTTTAGGCTGGTTACCACTTGGCGGGTATGTAAAAATTTCTGGAATGATTGATGAATCTTTAGATAGAGAACAATTAAAAAAACCTCCTCAGCCATACGAATTCAGGTCTAAACCTGCATATCAGCGACTCCTGATAATGCTTGGAGGAGTGCTTGTAAATTTTATTCTTGCTTTATTCATATACGTTTCCGTTCTATATGTATGGGGCGATGAATATTTGACCACAAAAAATGCAAAATACGGAATAGTATGCGATTCGTTAGCACAAAGTATTGGCCTGCAAAATGGTGATAGGATTATGTCATTAGATAATAAACATGTAGAAGATTTTTATGACATTGTTCCTGAAATAGTACTTTCTGAAGCTAAAAGTATTCAGGTTAAACGAGATAGCACAATTATTGATATTAAAATTCCTGAAAAATTAATTTCTCAATTAATAAAAAAAAGAGACAGGAATTTTCGTTTTATTGAGCCCAGAATACCATTTTCACCATTCACAATTATAAATTTTGCTAAAAAATCACCGGGCAAAGAAGCAGGATTGCAAAAGGGTGATGAATTACTTGAACTGAATGGAATATCGTTTAAATTTTATGATGAGTTCAGGAATGAGTTACTAAAATATAAAAACAAACCAGTAAATATTACAATTAAAAGAGATACATCATTATTAACAATTAATTTAACTTTAACAGAAGAAGGGTATATTGGGATTCAAAGAGAATATACTAACTTTTTTGAATTTCAAACCGTTACTTACGGTTTTATTGAAGCAATTCCGGCCGGAATAAATAAAGGTTTTAAAACACTTGGCAGTTATTTAAAACAATTAAAACTATTATTAAAACCAAAAACTAAAGCATACGAATCGCTTGGTGGTTTTATTACTATTGGCAGTATTTTTCCTGGAGTATGGGATTGGCAATCGTTTTGGAATTTAACAGCGTTTTTATCCATTATTCTTGCAATAATGAATGTTTTACCTATTCCTGCCTTAGATGGAGGACATGTATTGTTTTTATTATATGAAATGATAACAGGCAGAAAACCAAGTGATAAATTTTTGGAATATGCACAGATCGTAGGAATGGTGATACTTTTGGCATTACTTCTTTATGCCAATGGAAATGATGTTGTAAGATGGATAAATAGTTTAAAATAAAATTACTAATTTAGAAATTATTAAAATATTTAAACTTATGAATATATATATTGTTCTTCTTGGAATGCCGGGTTTACCTGAGATTTTAATTATTTTATTAGTAGTGTTATTAATATTTGGTGGAAGAAAAATTCCTGAGTTAATGAAAGGACTTGGACAAGGTCTTAACGAATTTAAAAAAGCATCAAAAGAAGGAAAAGAAAATAAAGATAAAGACGAAGATCAGGATAAACTCAAAGAATCAAAAGATAGTTAATCCATAATTTAACCATTGAACACGGGATGAAAATTTTGCTTATTATAATCATTCATCTATGTATGTTTTTATCCTTAAATGGTTTCTCTAATTCTTATTATATTGCTTCAAAAAATAAAACCAGCAGTTTATTCGAAATTGACCATATTAACATTTTTAAAACCACCTCGCATAATAAAAATGATAGTATCCCCGAATTCCCGGATCTCTTTATCGAATATCGTATAGCAGAGCTTAATAATATTACACCTCTTGATCTTGAGTTCAACTCATATGTAAAGGAGTATGTTTTATTGTATACCACCGATAGACGAGAACAGGTATCAAAAGTAATAGGATTAAGTAATTATTATTTTCCCATTTTCGAAGAGTATTTAGATAAATATGAACTGCCCCTTGAATTAAAATATTTACCAATTGTAGAATCGGCGTTAAATCCCAATGCGCGATCAACCTCAGGGGCAATGGGTTTGTGGCAGTTTAAACTCAATTCAGCAAAAATGTTCGATCTTAAAATCAATTCATATGTTGATGAAAGATGTGATCCTGTTAAATCAACTGAGGCTGCTTGTAAATATTTAAAATATTTATATGGTATTTTTAACGATTGGTATCTTGCAATTGCTGCTTACAATACTGGCCCGGGTGTAGTGCGTAATATTATTGAAAGATCAGGTGGAGAAAATAATTTTTGGAAATTATATGATAAATTCCCTAAAGAAGCTGGTAATTATATTTCGGCATTTATTGCAGCAAATTATATCATGAATTTTTATGAGGAACATAATATTATTCCAATAGGCCCAAAAATATCTTTTTTCGAAACCGATACGATACATATTCAACATTCAATTCATTTTACACAAATAGCCGACAATATAGGTATTTCAACCGATATTCTTAAATTTTTAAATCCACAATTTAAATTAGATTATATTCCGGTTAATGGAACTTCAGTAAGTTTTATCTTACCCACAGGTTATGTATTAGCATTTATACAAAAAGAAAAACAGATTTATGGTTCTATTAATAATAATAAGAATAATGGATATGTAAAAAAGAAGCCTGTAAAATCAAAAAAAATAATTCATATTGTTGAAAAAGGAGAATTCTTACATAAAATTGCTTTACAGTACCATTGTACTATTGAAAATATTAAGCAATGGAATACGCTGCTTGGTGATACTTTGCAAGAAGGTCAAAATTTAACCATTTATGTTGACAAGGATTACCTTAAGTAAAATATAAGTTATTTAATAGCGTTTTATATTAAACTAACCAAAAATATAATGAAAAATACAAGAAAATTACTATCAACGGCTTTAATTTGTATTATTCTATTTTTTTTATCATGCAAGAATAATGAAAAGAGCAACAAAGTATTTTTACCCAATGTTACCGGTAAAGCAAATGAAGTTGTATTGGTAATCGAAAGTTATTTATGGAAATCAGAACTTGGTGATACTCTTAAAAAAATATTTCAAAAAGCCGAAATTGCTTTACCACAGCCAGAACCAATGTTCGATTTAACTAATATTACACCTTCAGCATTCACAAAACTTTTTAAACCACACCGCAATATTGTTATTGTAAACATTTCAAGCGAGCACTCGGCACCAAATATTTTGGTTAAAAAAAATGTTTTTGCCAAACCCCAAATTGTTGTGGACTTGACCTCTCCTAATAAAGAAAAACTTGCAAGCTACATAAGTCAAAATAAAAACAAATTGCGTTCGATATTTCTTGATAT
>Ga0272441_10016621_pt1 | contig 10151 bp, 8 predicted proteins | sample SSMProp6N_FD_193582 | JGI IMG/M metagenome (GOLD analysis project Ga0272441, IMG submission 193582) | Marine sediment archaeal communities from Little Sippewissett salt marsh, Falmouth, MA, United States - SSM-Prop-6N | ecosystem: Environmental > Aquatic > Marine > Wetlands > Sediment ... | reverse complement strand
GGGCGCGAACCCCCTCCAATGAATAAATCCGGTATAGGGTGAGGGAGGAAGATTTTTTCGGGCCCTCGGAAGGAGGACGCGACCGGGAGAGTGTTACCCAAATGCCACACCCGGGGCTCACCGGCCGAGCCAGGCGCCGTGCCTTGGCGGAGTCCGGGGCCCCGTGAAGGGGAACGCGGGAGCGAAGGCCTGATGCTCATGACAGTCGCGACGGCATTGGCCGAAGTTCACTCCCGTCAGTACCCGGCAGTGCCGGGTCCTGATGTCAGGACGAATGAACTCCCGGCACATTCATCGTGGGAGTTGGTCAGGAGAGCAGGCTGCAGGTGACGGGAGGTGTTGACATGGGACCTTGACGAGCGGACGGGCCGCGGCGGCGGAGTGGTCGTTGACCGGCCTCCGGCGGTCGTGTAGCATCGCGGTCGCAGCCGGAGTTCTGGAGACCAGCGGAGGAGCGGATCATGATTATCGACGTCCACAACCACCCGTTCGAGGGCGTGCCCGAGCTCATGGAGCAGGGGCACATCAGTCGGACGGTGCTCCTGCCCGGGAGTGGGCAGAACGACCTCGTCTTAGGGTGGGCCGCGAAGTGGCCGGGGAAGTTCATCCCGTTCTACTGGGCCGAACTCGACGACCCCGAGAAGGCGGCCGACGACCTCGAGGTCGCGGTGAACGAGAAGGGGCACAAGGGCATCAAGTTCCAGCCCCTGGTCCAGCGCTTCTACCCGAACGAGAAGCGCCTGCGGCCCCTCTTCGCCCGGGCCGAGAAGCTTGGCATCCCGGTCCTCTTCCACTCGGGGGTGGTGGCCTTCGACAACCACTACGCCCAGTACGGGACGTGCGTCTACGTGGACGAGCTCGCCGGCGAGCACCCCGAGCTCAAGATCATCATCGCCCACCTCGGCGGCAACTACGACTACGAGGCGCTGGTCATCTCGGAGAAGAACCCCAACGTCTACATGGACACGGCCTACCAGCACTTCTTCTGCCGCCGCTCGCTCCCGAGGGTGACGCCGATGGACCGCATCAAGCGGGCGGTCGAGTTCGCGGGGCCGCACAAGGTGCTCTACGGATCGGAGGGGACGACGACCACCATGATACTCGACTCCGACCTCGACCCCGAGACGAAGAAGAAGATCCTCTGGCAGAACGCGGAACGGGTGCTCGGCGTCGGGCCCCACGACTGGACGGAGGTGCCGGGATGAGCGACGGCGCGCGACCGGAGTTCTTCCTCGCGATGCCGGACGAGCTCGAGGCGAAGATCGCCGAGTGGCGCGACGCGGCCGGCGAGCGCCTTCGCGTCGACCACGTGACGTCGTATTCCGGCCACAAGGTCTACGCGCTCACGCTCACGGGGCCGACTGGCGACGCGTCGGCCAGGCGCCGGTGCTACTTCAGCCAGCCGCACGCGCACGAGCCCGGCGCCACGGCGGGGATGATCGACGTGATAGAGCAACTGGTCACGGGCCGCGACATGCTGGGCGAGGCCACGCGGCTCGACCCGGACGAGGTGCTCGCGCGGACGGTCGTCACGTTCAACGCGATCGGCAACGCCGACGGGCGCTCGCGAGCTCCGGTGAAGTTCTGGGACGGCTCGGAGTACACGAACGACGAGTTCTGGTGCTGGATGCGCGGCGAGGACCCCGCCGAGCCGGGGAAGATGTGGGGGCGCTACGACCTGTGGGACGACCGCGAGATGGCCGCCCCCGCCCCCGTCGGCATCGTCTACGAGCGGATCGACGAGCACCGCTGGGTCGAGCCCAACCGCAGCCAGCTCTCGTCTTTCTTCAAGCTCTTCCACATGATGGACGCCCAGTTCGGCTACGAGCGCTGGCTCGACCTGCACCAGACCGAGTTCGTGGGCTCCGAGCACAACTGCATGGTGCTCTTGCCTCTCGAGGGGCTGGCCTCGGGCGCCGTCGCGGCGGAGAACGTGGCGTGGGGGCGGGAGATCGTCTGCGCGTGGCGGGAGGCGGGCTACGCTGCGATGCCGGAGCCGCGGGCGCTTTCGTACACGGGCCTCCAGGCGGAGTACTTCCGCGAGAACTGGGGCCCCATACACGCGCGCATGAGCGCCCTCGCCACGGAGGTGAAGAACAACGCGGCCGACGCGCCGCCGCGGTTCCAGATGAAGGCTCAGGCGGCGGCGGTCGAGGTGAGCATCGGGAGGATGCTGGGATGAGGGGAGCGCATTCGGCATGAACGACATGCAGCCCTACTGGGGCGAGATTCACACCCACACCGCCCTCAGCGACGGCAACGGGACGCTGGAGGAGAACTTCTCCATCGCCGAGTCTCATCTCGATTTCTGGGCGATGGCGGACCACGCCTACGACCCCGAGGTCTTCGACCTAGACTACCGGGTGAAGGGCGGCGAGATACTCAACGACCACTGGTCCGAGCTCCAGGCGATGTGCCGCGAGCGCGAGCGGCCGGGCGAGTTCATCCCCTTCCTCGCCTACGAGTGGACCAACTTCCAGTACGGCCATCACAACGTCTACTACCTCGAGTACGACGAGCCCCTGCGGATGCCGCCGACGCTTCCGGAGCTCTACCGCGAGCTCTCGGGCTCCCAGGCCATCGTCATCCCCCACCACACCGGCTACGCCGTCGGCTACTGCGGCAAGGACTGGGACCATCACGACGAACGCCTGACGCCCTTCGCCGAGATATACTCCTTCCACGGCTCTTCCGAGGAAGCCGGCGACCTCAGGCCCATGCTAACATGGGGGAGCTGGATGGGGCCGGGGGCCTCCGGCGGTAGCGTCCGCGAGGGTCTCGGCCGCGGCTACCGGCTGGGCATCATGGCGTCGAGCGACTCGCACCTCGACCACCCCGGCGCCTACGACAACGGCCTGATCGCGGCCTGCGCCGAAGAACTCACGCGCCCCGCGCTGTGGAAGGCCTTCCGCGAGAAGCGCATCTACGGCGTGACGGGCGACCGGATAGGCCTCGGCTTCGCCGTGAACGGCGCTCCCATGGGGAGCGAGATGTCCGCGAGCGCCGGGCGCCGCATCGAGATCGGCGCCGCCCCGTGGGACCGGATCGACCGCGTGGACATCATCCGCAACGGCCGGCTGCTCAGGAGCTTCGTCGAGCCGTCAGGGCCCGCGACGCGCCCCCCGGACGGCCCCCACAAGGTCCGCTTCCACGTCGAGTGGGGCTGGGACCGGCTGATGGACCTCGCATGGCGCGGGTCGCTGCGCGTCAACGGCGGGCGCGTCACCGACGCGGTCCGGTGCTACCGCAACAGCGCCGTCGAGCAGGCCGGCCACGGCATCGCGTCTCTGTCGGACAAGGGCTGCGAGTGGACCTCGAAACCGAAGCAGGTGCGGGTGGGCTCGTATGTGCGCGCCAACGCCGACGCCATCGCCTTCGAGGTCGAGGGCACGGATCAAACGCGGCTCGAATTCACCTTCGAGTACGGCCGCTTCGGCCAGGAATGCTCGCTCTCGCTGGCGGACATCCTTGCCGGCTCTGTCGTGCATTACATGGAAGCTGCGCCGCCGGTCAACAACGGCGCCTACTGGTCGGGGATGGAGACTTACGCCAAGTTCAAGGTGCACCGGGGCGCGCCCGTGGACGAGATCGCCGTTGCGCTCTCGCTCGAAGACGAGGCGTCGGGGCCCGGGGGCGAGGTGGCCGAGGGCCCCGGGGGGCCCGGTGGGGCCGACTACTACTACGCGCGCGTGACGCAGCTCAACGGGCAGATGGCCTGGTCGTCGCCGGTGTGGGTGGAGCGCTAGTGTACTCCCGCCGCCCACCTCGCCGTCTCGATGATCGCCTCTTCAGCGGTACCGCCCGGCTCCCAGCCGAGCTGCGCGCGGGCCTTGGAGATATCGTAGCACATGTGCTCGGCGAGGAAGCGCATGCCGATCTCGTCGGCGTCGGGGTACCTGGCGAGCATCTCGTCCAGCGGCACGAGATTGACGCGCGCCTCGCGGCCGAGCGCCTCGGCGTTCAGCTCGACGTAGCGCGTGAGCGTGACGGCCTTGGCGCTCGTGACGTTGTAGACCTCGCCGACGGCGCGGTCGGCCTTCGCCGCGAGCACGAACGCCTCGGCCAGCCCCTTCACATGCACCGGCTGCAGGAGCGCCCTGCCGTCGCCGGGGAGATCGATGACCTTGCCGGCGAGGATGTCCGGGATGAAATCCTCCCTGCGTCCGCCCAGGTTGTCGAGCGGCCTCATGCCGGGGCCCGTGATGTATGTCGGCCGGATCACCGCCGCGGGGAAGCCGTCGCTCGCGTGAAGCCTCAGCGCCTTCCCGTCGACGACGGCCTTCTGCCGCCATCCGCCGCGGTAGTCGGTGTAAGGCATCGTCTCGTCGCCGGGCACGGCCGGGAGCGGGGCGTATGCCCCGGTCGACGAGCAGTGGATGTAGCGGGCGATGCCCCCCGCATGCGCGGCGACGTGGTCGATCGTCTTCTCCGACGGCACCGAGTCGACGACCACGTCGAAGCCGTCGGCAAGGGCGCTGCGCACGCTCTCCCCGTCGGACTTGTCGGCTTGAACGCGGCGGACACTCTCGGGGATGTCGTCGAGGTAGTCAGACTTCCGGCCGCGGCTGCAGACGGTCACGTCGTCCCCGGCCGATGCGAAAGCATTCGCGATGCTGTGGCCGACCCAGCCCGTCCCGCCGAAGACGACGACCTTCATGGAGGACCCCCGCGCCTCTCAGCCGATCTCGATCTCGCCAAGCTCCAGCCAGCCGTCCGCGCCCGCACCGTCGTTGGCGAAGCGCACCTTGGCCTCGCCAGTCTCCGGGTGAACGAGCCCGGCGTGGATCTCGACCTTCCCCGCCTCGAACTCCGGGGGCAGTTCGGCCTCCTCGCGGAAAATCGCGTCCCCCGGCAGCCACTCGAGGATGTTCTGGCCCGAGGCGTGGACGTGCTCCCTCTTGCCCTGCGTGAAGCGGAGGGCGAGATCGTAGCGCCTGTAGATGGGCGCGACGCCGACGTTCTCGATCCAGAGATCGCACCCGACCCGGCCGCCTGCCCCGCCCGCGCCCCCCGCCCCCCCCGCCCCCCCCGCCTCGACGGGCGTGTCGATCATGAGCTGCCGGAGCACGTAGCGGTACCCGATGTCGTTGCAGAACTTCGCCAGCGGCTTCATGTATTCCTCGGGAATGGCGCAGGACTTCGGCATCAGCACCGAGCCGTGGAACTTCAGCCCCTGCTGCAGGATGAGGTCGAGGTCGAAGCCCTCGTTCAGCCACCGCGTCGGTACGCCGCACGACTCGAAGACGACGGGCGCCGTCCGCCACGCGTCGGTGGCGCCGCAGCGTGCGACCTCCTGCGGGTAGCAGTCGAAGTGGTGGTTCCACGACTCTATCTCGGGATGCTCCTTGTTCCGCCAGAATCCGAGGTCGCCGAAGCAGTCGCAGCGCCAGCCGGCCCCGGCCCGCACGGCCGCGGTCATCTTGCGGCCCGAGACCATCGCCAGCATCGGCGTCTTCGGGTGCGCCCTGCGGTAGACCTCGGTCATCCAGTCGACGTTCTCGTCGGAGCACTCGCCCGCGCCCTCGCCCCACGGGCCGATGAAGGAGACGTCTATCGACTCCAGGTCCGGATGGCCGTCGAAGCGCTCGCCGAAGGCCGTTATCACCCGCGCCCAGTTGTCGAGGAACTCGCGCGAGTCGTAGACCGCGCCGAGGTAGGGGGCCTTCTTGTTGTTCATCTCGGGCGTCTCGTACTTGTCGCAGTACCACTTGGGCGGGGCCGCGTCCCCGGTGCCGAGCGGCATGAGCCTGACCTGCACCGTCTGGCCGCGCTCGCGGGCGGTCTCGAGCGACTTCTCGACCACCCGGAAGTCGGGGCTGCCCTCCTCGGGCTCGAACGTCCGCCAGTACCACCGGCAGTAGGCGACGGTGCTGGGGAGATACCCGGGCGTGACGCCCTCGTGCTCGCGCGCGGGGAACTCGGTCGGCCCGTACTCGGACCACCGCGTGCCCTCGTAGAGCGGATCGCCGTTGAAGCGCTGGAAGGTCGCGCAGCCCTTGTGCGGATTGAGCAGCGGCTCTTTCGATTCGAGCGGACGGAATCTGACGGGCACGGTGGGCCTCCTCTGGTCGGGAATATTCTACTTGCCGAGCTTCTTCCTGGCCTTCTGTGCGAGGGGGTCGTCGGGGAATTCCTTCACCAGCCGCCCGTAGAGCGTCTTCGCGAGGTCCTTCATGCCGGCGCGCTCGGCGGCACGCGCCGCTCGGAACATCCTGGCGGCCTTGGGATCGGTCTTGGGCTCGTCATCGGGCGCGCTCGGCGTGGCCGTGGCGGCGGAGCCGCGGGTTCTCGCGGCGACCTTGGGCTCGGTGCGCTTCCGCGGCGAGAACTCGAGCGAGCCGTCGGCCGGGCACTTCTCCTTCGGCGAGCCGGCGACGCGCCACGCGGCCATCTGGTGGCAGTACTCCTCGATCACCGTGTAGCCCGAGGGCATCGGGCGGTTGTGGTCGTCGGCCGAGGGGCTGAGGCCGTGCGCGCGCTCCCACGCGTCGGCCATGCCGTCACCGTCGGAGTCGGCCCAGGCGGACCTCGCCGGGGGCAGGCCCTCGAGCAGGTCCTTCGGTTCTTTGCGCCCCCACGAGCCGGTGCCGTTGCGCGTGTCCTGGACGCAGCGCCTGGTGACGACGTCGCGGGGGAAGCAGCCGGACCTGTCGAGCACGAGCTTGTAGGCCTGCTCGGCGGTGTGGGTCTTCACCGGCGCGACCTCGACGGGCTCGGTGAGGATGCCGCCGTACCTGTTGAGCTGTATCCACGCGGGGAAGCGGGCGCCGCGGGCCCGCGGGTCGCCGATCTTGCCGATGCCCTCTATGAAGTTCTCGGCGATGTAGTACTTCCTGTCGCGGAGCGTCGTCACGATGAAGATGCGCGGGTTGCTCGGGCCCTTCTTGAAGTAGTTGGCAACGACGTTGTACCACTTGCCGTTGGGCGGGTGCCCCTCGTGCGAGAGGCCCTGGCTGAAGTTGTAGATGACGTTGTTGCGCACGTCGGCCGGACCGTTGGCGATCGCCGGGTTGCGCCGCGCATGGTGGGCGAAGAGATTGTGGTGGACGGTGACGTTCAGGCCTTTCGGCCCGTTGATCATCCCGTAGTTGTGCATTCCCTTGGGATGGCCGCCGGTGTCGGACTCCTCGATCGAGCACCACTGGACCGTGACGTTGGTGGCCGCGTAGATGTCGAAGGTCTCGTCCTCGGCCCACGAGCCCGAGCAGTGGTCGATGACGACGCGGTCGGCCGAGAGCTGTATGGCGTCGCCCTGATTGCCCCTGCCCCCGGGCGGCCGGAGGCGCAGGAACCGCAGGACAACGTCGCTCATCGGCCCCCGGGCGCTCCACGACTTCATGATGAGACCGCGGATCGTAATGCCCGGATCGGGGGCGGTCTGCCCGGCTATGTGGACGTTGCCGTTGAGGATCTTGACGTCGCCCTTTATGACGCCGCCCACGGTGAAGACGACGATGCGCGGCCCCGAGGCGCTGACGGCAGCCTGCAGGCTCCCCGGGCCGGAGGGGTTGAGGTTCGTGACGCGTATCACCTTGCCGCCGCGGCCGGCCGTCGTCTTGGTGCCGAAACCCTCGGCGCCGGGGAATGCGGGGAGCTTCTTCTTCTCGGGCGGCGCGTTCTCGGCCGCTCCAGCCGCGGGCTGCAGAAGGACGAAGACAAGGCCGAGCGTCACGAGGCGCGGTGCTCTCATGGGCGTCCTCCCCGAACTCACTTATACCAACCGGCACGCCGCGCGGACAGTGCAGATTCCGCGCGTCCTCCCGTAGCCTTACTACACCGGTCGCGCGCCTCCCGCGGAGGGGATAGTGCCTTGCGGCCCCGGTGCCGACGGGTATCATGGGTCGCCCGAGACCAGGATGTCTTGACCACCCCTGAAATGGAGGCCGTACGCCCATGAAAGCCGCCGACCACCCGGCACTGAAGCTCTTCAGCGAACTGCTCGCCGTCCCCTCGCCGCCCGGACGCGAGGAGCGCGTCGCCGAGATCGTCCGCACACACCTCTCCGGCATGGGTTACGAGCACGAGACCGATCCCGCCGGCAACGTCCTCGTGCGGATCGACGGCGCCGACCCCGAGGCCCCGCTTGCAGTGCTCGGCGCCCACATGGACGAGATCGCCATGGTCGTCGTGCGGATCGAGCCCGACGGGTCGCTGCGCATGACCAACTCCGGCGGGCTCATCCCGTTCAAGATGGGCGAGGGGCCGGTGACGATCGTCGGCGACGGCGACGCGACCGTCACGGGGGTGCTCTCGATGGGCTCGACGCACGCGAAGGGCGCGGCCGACCGGTCGCCGGGCTGGGACGATGTGAAGGTGATAACCGGACTCGCGCCGGATGAGCTCTCCGCGCGCGGCGTGCGCGTGGGCTCGTCCGCGGTTCCGGTCCGCGAGGGTCGCGGGCCCTTCGTGCTCGGCGACGACGCCGACCCGCTCTTGGCCGCGTGGACCTTCGACGACCGGATGGGCGTCGTCGGCCTCCTCCGGCTCCTCGAGAGGATGAAGGCCGACGGTATCACGCCGCCCCGGCCGCTGATAGTCGCCTTCACCGTCCACGAGGAGGGCGGCTGCCACGGGGCGAAGGTGCTCTGCCACAGGGAGATGCCCGAGATATTCGTCGCCGTGGACGGCTGCCCCATTCCGCCGGGATGTCCGCTCGAGATCGACGGCCGCCCCGGCACGTGGAGCAAGGACGCCGACACGAACTACGATCAGCGCCTGGTCGTTCAGATATGCGAGGCCGCCCGCGCCGCGCTCACCGAGATGCAGGTCGCGGTCTACACCGGTGCAGCGAGCGACGCGGGCCGCGTCTACGCCGTGGGGGGCGCGCCCCGTGTCGCCTTCATCGGGCACGTCCGTGAGAACTCGCACGGCTACGAGGTCGCGAGGCTGTCGGTATTCGACAACGTTCTGGAGACGCTGGTGGAGTTCGTCAGGATTATCTAGGGAGCCGACGGCCCGCCCCGCATACGGGTCCGGTATGGGGCGGGCCGGATTTTTCTCCTTTTCAGTGCAGCGCCGCACCCGGCGAGTGGCTCCCTATGTCGGGTGGAGTGCGCATGAGGCTGGTGGCCGAAATGGTGGCAAGGCCCGGAAGGGCCCTTGATCCGGCCCGCGAGGGCCCCGCAGCGCACGCTTCCGACGAGGCGGAGCGCGCCCTGAGGGACGTCCTGGCGCCGGGCCAGATCCCAGGGGCGACCGACGACCTGCTGGTGCGGGCCGCGGTCGCGGGCCAGCGCGAGGCCTTCAGCGAGCTCGTGGGGCGCTACACGAACATGGTCCTCTGGTTCACCAACGCCAGGCTGCGCGACCCCGTCGAGGCGGAAGAGGTCACCCAGGCCGCGATGGTGACCGCCTTCGTCGAACTGCCGAAGCTGCGGGCGCCCCGCGCGTTCGCCAACTGGCTCCTCACCATCGCCAACTCCATCATCTCGAAGAAGCGAAGGCGCGAGTCGAAGCTCATCCGCCTGGAGGAGCCCGACGGCGCGCTCGGCGCCGACGGCGCCCCGGGCCCGCCCGAGCGCCTCTCGGACGAGGAGATCCGCGAGCGCCTGGTGCTCGAGATGCAGAGGCTCCCGCAGCACTACGGCGTGGTACTGGCGCTCAAGTACCTCAACGGCTACTCCGTCGAGGACATAGCGAGCCGCATCCAGGTGCCCCAGGGCACCGTGCGGGCGCGGCTGTCGAGGGCATACGGGATGCTCCGCCAGAGGCTGGCCCCGGCGATACTCGGGAAGGCGGCCCCGCCGCCCCCCGAGACCAGGCCATCCGACGGCGGCGCCCCCGCAGACTGAGGAGGTCCAGCGATGCGTTGCGAAGAGTTCAGGCGTACGATCGACTCCTACATGTCAGGCTACCTCTCCGAGGACGCCCAGAGGGAGTTCGACAACCACGCGAGGCAGTGCCCTGACTGCGCGGAGGAGCTGAGGGTCGCCGAGAAGGTGCTCACCGAGACCGGCAACGTGTTCGGGTCGATGCTGCCCGAGAGCCAGGTCGAAGGGCGCATCCTCCAGACGGTGGCGGGCTCGACCATGCGTCTCGACAAGACCTGGTCCGACATCATGCGCGAGCAGTGGGAGCGCGCTCCGTGGTGGATGATCTCGGCCGCGGTGCACGCCGTCATCCTCATGCTCATGACGGTCATCACCGTCGCG
>Ga0272441_10016619_pt1 | contig 10152 bp, 10 predicted proteins | sample SSMProp6N_FD_193582 | JGI IMG/M metagenome (GOLD analysis project Ga0272441, IMG submission 193582) | Marine sediment archaeal communities from Little Sippewissett salt marsh, Falmouth, MA, United States - SSM-Prop-6N | ecosystem: Environmental > Aquatic > Marine > Wetlands > Sediment ... | reverse complement strand
TCATCCACTTATGAAGAACTGCTGAAAACACTGCATGACAATCTAGCTCCTTCCCTGGCTGAAGACTGGCCGGAGGTGCCGGCCGTGCGGTCCGAGGGCGTGTACTTGTACACCCTGGACGGCAGGAAAATCCTTGATTTTACTTCCGGCATCGGAGTGACCAACCTGGGGCACAATCATCCGAAAGTACTGAATGCCGCCATCGAACAGATGAAGCAGTTTTCGCACAGCGCGGTCGGAATCACGCTGCATGAACCGCTGCTCAGGCTGGCGGAAACGCTGCCGGATGTGATGCCGGAGGGCATGGAGATGTTTTTCTTCGGCAACAGCGGTTCAGAAGCGGTTGAAGGCGCCATCAAGATGGCCCGCTATGTGACCGGGCGGCCGGGCATCATCGCTTTCACCGGGAGTTTTCACGGGAGGACTTACGGGGCGATTTCGGTGACTTCGGTGAAGTCCAAATACCGTAAGCATTATGAGCCCTTCCTGCCCGGCATTTATTTTGCGGAATTTGCCAACCCCTACCGGTGCCCGGTGGGAAACACGCCGCAGGACGCGGTGGACTGGGCCATGGCAAGTGTTGAGAAAATTTTCAATCATTACATCCCTGCGAATGAAGTTGCCGGGATCATCGTGGAGCCCGTTCAGGGCGAGGGCGGGTACATCGTGCCCCCGCCCGGCTTCCTGGAGGGTCTGCGTGAAATCTGCGACCAGAACGGCATCCTGCTGATTTTTGATGAGGTGCAGTCCGGTTTCGGGCGCACTGGCGAGATGTTCGCTGCGCAGACTTTCGGTGTCCGGCCGGATATTCTGGCTGTGGCGAAAGGCATTGCCAACGGCTTCCCGCTCAGCGCGACGGCATCCAGCAGGGAGCTGATGCGCAAATGGCTGGCAGGTTCCCACGGGACAACCTTCGGTGGCAACCCGGTGGCATGCGCGGCTGCGCTGGCTGTCCAGGAAGTGTTTGAGGAAGAAAATGTCCTTGAAAATGCAAAAAAAATGGGCAGGCTGATGATGGACGGGATGAAAAAGATCCAGGCAAAGCACGATTTTATCGGGGATGTCCGCGGGGTAGGATTGATGCTGGCGATGGAAATTGTTAAACCGGACGGCAGCAAAACACCGGATGGGGAAAAAGCTATGGCTATACTGGATGCCATGCTCAAGAACGGGCTGCTAGGATACATGGCCGGCCTGCACGGGCAGGTTGTACGACTGATACCCCCGTTGATTGTCACGGAAGACCAGGTGAAAAAAGCGTTGGAAATCCTGGAAAAGGCTGTTGGCGAAGTATAATAATATACAATTAATTGTCACCGCGGAAAGCATTTAAACTTTCCGCAGCAAAAAATTCTTATCAAAGGAGAAGAAAATAATGAAAAAAGTACTACACATCCTAATTGTTTCAGTCTTTGTGCTCCTGCTGGCAGCCTGCGCGGCTGAACCGGCAAACCGGCTCGAAGCGATCCAGGAGGAAGGCAAGATCGTTGTCGGCACCTCCGCGGATTACGAGCCCTGGGAATACAAGGATGAAAACGATGAATTTGTCGGCATCGACATGGAGATCATGCGTGAATTAGCGAGCCGCATGGGGGTGGAGGTAGAATTCCAGGATCTCGGTTTTGATGCTCTGGTTGCGGCTGTCCAAGAAGGACAGGTGGATGCAGCCATCGCTGCCATGGCGGCTACCGAAGATCGCAAAAAATCTGTTGATTTTTCAGATGTTTATTACGCAGGCGACAATGTTATTCTAACCACGGCCGATTCAGGCATTGCGTTCACAGATCCACTGGAAGCAGCGGAGTATACCATCGGCACGCAGACGGGCACGATCATGCAGTATTGGGTGGAGGACAACCTGATCACGCCTGGATTGATGAACGAAGACAACCTCTCGCTCTACGAGCGCAATGAGCAGGTTTCGCTTGATCTCCAGGCGGGCAGGATCGACCTGGCGATCATGGACCTGGAGCCGGGAAAACAGTATATGTCCGACCCCGAGTTTGCCTTCGTGGAAGTTTGGCGCGGACCAATGGATCCAGAAGGCCAGGCTATTGCCATCATGCAGGGAGAAGATGCACTTAAAGCAGAAATGAATAAGCACCTGAACGATATGATTGCTGAAGGTTTCATCCAGGACTTGCTAGATCAATATGGTGTTGAATAAATTAATTAATAATTAATGTAACTAACGGGCAGAAGCACAACGAATTTCTTGCAAGTTGCTTCTGCCCGTTTTATTAAAAATCGGACTTATAAATATGCCGAAAAAAACGTACGAACCGGAATTTTTATATCTTAAACAGGAAGATGTCATCGAGGCGGGTGTTTTGGATATGGCTGCCGCCCTGGATGATGTGGAAAAGACTTACAAGCTTTTTGCTTCGGGTGATGTCATCCAGCCCCATAAACCCGTTTTCAACTTTGATAACGATGAGACCGGCCAGAAACGGTATTACCTTGCCGTCTCCATGCCCGTTTATGTGGGCGGGGACGTGGACGCGATCGGGCACAAATGGGCGGCTGAATCCCTCGGTAATGCCAAACGAGGCGATATGCCCATGGGCATCGATGTGATCCTGCTGCACGACCTGGAGCATGCGATCCCTTATTCCATCATGGAAGGCAGCATCATCACAGCCATGCGGACATCGGCAGTCGCGGGGGTGGGAGCAAAATACCTGGCAAGGCCGGAATCAAAAATCGCGGGTTTGGTAGGGGCGGGGGTAATCGGGCGCACAATGATCATGTCCTTGACCACAGCCATGCCCGGCCTGGAGGAGATAAGACTGTTTGACCTGAACAGGGAGCGCGCGGAAGGCCTGGCGGAAGAATTTTCCGGCCAGATCAAGGTGGATGTTGTGGGCAGTATCGAGGAAGCATTTGAGGGCGCGGATATCATCACCACCCAAACCACCGCGCGCGCGCCGATCGTGATGGATGAATGGATACCGGAAGGCAGTTATTATGCGCATATGTCCTTTACCGAAGGGGAAGACGCGGTCTTCCTCAACACAGACAGGCTGGTGGTGGATAACTGGGCTACATTAAAAACCTGGGATTTCTTCCCGCCCACGCGGCTTCACCGCGCAGGGAAGATCCAGGAAGATGAAATCTCCGATATCGGGGAGATACTCCTGGGGGAGAAACCGTCAAGGCAGGATAAATCCGAACGGATTGTATTTGCCAACCTGGGGATGGGCAGCCTGGACATCACCATGGCGGACCGCATCTACCGCAGCGCAAAAGATAAGGGATTGGGCCGGAAATTGAAACTATGGGACAATCCGCTTTGGATATAATTCAGTAAAATTTCGAATATGTTTCAAGAACTGCTCATTCTCGTTCCCTATATCCTGAGAGGGTTGGAAATCACCCTTTCAGTGACAGGCATCGCCCTTGGTATCGGCCTATTTTTCGGCCTGGTAATGGGTATTTTGAGGGTGTACGGTGGACGGGTGGTTTCGAGAGTAGTTGGCATTTTTGTCGCTGCTATTAGAGCGCTGCCTCACATTCTCCTGCTGCTGATTATTTATTTCTTAATCGCCCGCATTATCAGCATTTCTGCATTCTGGTCAGCCACCATGGCGCTCGCTATCATCAGCAGCGCTTACCAGGCGGAGATCGTGCGAGGTGCAATTTTGTGCGTTTCTGAAGGCCAAATGCAAGCGGCGCGCTCCATCGGCATGACACACCTGCAGGCAATCTGGCACGTGGTTATCCCGCAGGCCTTCCGGCATGCCATCCCGCCGTGGTCCAATGAGGCAGCCATCGTCATCAAGGATTCATCCCTTGTCTATGTGCTCGGTGTACCGGAAATTCTACGTCAGGCGCAGTATTACAGTGCGAGGACATATAAACCCTTCCTTGCTTACCTAACAGTTGCGGCAATTTATTTCCTGCTGACTTTTGCTACTAACCGCGGGCTGGATGCGCTTGAGAGGCGCATCCGTATTCCCACATAGCAATTTAAAGGAGAGAGAATATGGCTTCTGGGAAAAATGTGATCGTGAAAGTGGAAGACCTCCACAAGGCCTACGGCAGCGAGGAGGTGCTGAGGGGTATTTCCATGGAGGTCACCGAGGGTGAGGTGGTCGTCCTGGTCGGTCCGTCCGGCACCGGGAAATCAACCTTGCTCCGGTGCATCAATCAGCTCACCATGCCGGACGCGGGTCGGGTATGGGTCAACAACGTAGAACTCACCGACCCGTCTACCGATATCGACAAAGCCCGGCAGCACATCGGCATGGTTTTCCAGAGCTTCAACCTCTTCAACCATTTAAACGCGCTTGATAATGTCTCTCTCGGGCTGATTCATGTGCTGGGCATGGACAAGAAAACCGCCCGTGATAAAGCCCTGATGGAGCTTGATCGCGTAGGGTTGAAAAACAAGGCGGAAAATTATCCAGGCCAGCTTTCCGGCGGGCAGAAGCAGCGTGTAGCGATTGCTCGTTCCCTGGCCATGGAACCCATCGTCATGCTGTTTGACGAGCCAACCTCTGCACTGGACCCCGAGCTGATCGGAGAGGTGCTGGTAGTGATGAAGGACCTGGCCGTGGAGGGCATGACCATGATCTGCGTCACCCATGAGATCGGCTTCGCCAGGGATGTGAGCAAACGCATCGTGTTCATGGAGCACGGCGATATCATAGAAGAAGGGACACCTGCAAAAATGCTGACCAATCCGGACCTGCCGCGTACGAAACAATTCCTGGGAAAGATCAGCGAGCTTCACTAGAGGAAACTGATGACCTTTTTGGAATATATCCGTATCGCTGCACAGCCGCTTGCGGAAGGACTGCTCATTACCTTCCAGGTTTCCGCGGTCTGCCTTGTGATTGGTCTGCTGATCGGCTTTCCGGCCGCGCTCGTACGCGTGTACGGGCCAAAATGGCTGAAATGGTTAGTGACAGGGTTTATTGAAGTATTGAGGGGGACGCCTGTCCTTGTGCAGCTTTTCCTTATCTATTATGGTCTGCCGCAGTTTGGAATCACACTGAGCGCTTTTACTTCTGCATATATCGCTCTAGGTATGAACAGCGGAGCTTATCAGGCGGAGTATATCCGTGGGGCCATCCAGGCGATCAGCAGCGGCCAGATGATGGCGGCGCGCTCCATTGGCATGACCCGCTTCCAAGCCATCCGGCACATCATCATCCCGCAGGCGGTGCGATTTGCTATCCCGGCATGGTCTAATGAGGCTGTTGCAATGGTCAAAATTACTTCAATTGTGTATTTAATTGCTGTCCCTGAAATGCTATATGTGGCAAAAATACTGCTTTCAAAATATTACAATCCCTTCCAGACCTATATCACTGTCGGTGTCATCTACCTGGCGGTTATCGGCGTGATGACGCTCCTGCTCAATTTTGTTGAGAGGAAGCTGGCTATCCCAGGGTTTGAAACCAGCAAGCGCGGGGCATAAGCGCCCGGTTTTCCATGGACTGGTTTTTCCTGGCTCTCATCTCCACCTTTCTGGATACCATCGTCCTGTTTGTTGACCGCTACGTGGTCGAGAAGGAGAAAGGGGAGGTCGGGGCGCTGCCGGTGGTGGTGTCAGGGGTTTCCCTCTTGGTCGGCGCTGTCTACTGGGGAGTATCCGGATTTGAAGCACTTCGCTTTCCATTCAATATTGGCATAATCGGGGCAGGCATGCTGATCCTGTGGGCAAATGCGCTCTATTTCCTGGCTGTCCCGCAGCAGCGGCAGTCCAGCATCATCATGATGGTTTTCCAGATTCATCCTGTTTTAGTGCTTGCCCTCTCCTGGCTGTTCCTGGATGAGACAATCAGCGGCCGGCAGTATGCCGGTTTTGCATTGATCGTGATTTCTGTGCTCCTGCTTTCCTTTGAGCGCGGTCAGAAGAGCGGGAAGGTGAGGGTTTCAGCAGCCGTGCCGCTTCTGCTGTTCAGCACAGTCATTTATGCTTTTGCTTCCATCCTCCTGAAATGGGCGACCCAGCAGTATCCCGTGGTGCAGATTGCCGCATTCCAGGGCTTTGGCATGGCACTGGGCGGGCTCTCCATGTTCGCGCTCCCCGGCGTTCGGCAGAGCCTGAAGCAGATGATGGAGAACCATCCCGCCCGTGTGATCGGCTTCATGTCGTTGAATGAGACCGTTTCCCAGGCCAGCAAGCTCCTGCGCCTGTTCGCCATCGCCCTCGGTCCGGTCGCGCTGGTATCCGCGGTGGGCAGCACACGCGTGTTCCTGGGTGTGTGGGTGGGGGCGGTGCTCACGGTCCTTGTGCCAACGATATACAAGGAAGACATCCGCGGGAAAAGCCTTCTCGTGAAATCCCTGCTCTCCGTCCTGACGGTAACGGGGCTCTGGATTTTGCAGTAAAAAAGGAGTGTTCGAAAAATGGCAGAATCAACTTTGACTTTCGCAAGTTTTCCGAATTGCGGCGATCTTGCCGAGCTGGATGCGGATATCGTGCTGATCGGCATCCCGTACGGCACGCCTTACCGGCCGGGAAGCCCCATTCCATCCGCGAATGCCCCTGAAACAGTCCGCAGGGAATCCGTGCGCTACGCGGATGATCCCGTTGCCTGGGATTTTGACCTGGACGGAACGCTGCTCGGATCCACGGGTGTGCGCGCGGTGGACTGCGGTGACCTGCCCGGCAGCAAAACGGACGGTGGATACAACCGCCGGAAGGCGGAAGATGCCATCCGGCAAATCCTCCGTATCGGCGCGGTTCCCGTCGTGTTTGGAGGCGATGATTCCGTCCCCATACCGGTGATGCGGGCTTACAGCGGCGAAGAACCCTTTCACGTCCTCCAGCTGGACGCGCATATTGACTGGCGGGACGAGGTGGACGGCGTCAGGGACGGATACAGCAGCACCATGCGGCGCGCATCCGAACTGCCGTTTGTCAAAGGCATTGTCCAGGCGGGGATGAGGGGCGTGGGCAGCGCCCGCGAAGAGGAATACCGGGCAGCGCTGGATTATGGCGCAAAGCTGGTCACATCCTGCGAGGTGACCAGGGACGGAAGCGAAGCGGTTCTGAAGCATCTCCCCAAAGGCGGCAGGTGCCTGGTCACCCTGGATTACGATGCGCTCGACCCGTCCGTCATGCCGGCGGTGGGTGCGCCCACGCCGGGAGGTTTGGATTACCGGCAGATTATCGGGATTATCCAGGGAGCCGCGGCGCGCTGTGAGCTCGCCGGCGTGTGCCTGGTGGAGCTGGTCCCGGGCAGGGATGTTGGCGATTTGGGTGCGGTAACCGCCATGCGCGTAGCCTGGAATGTGATTGGGGCGCTGGCACGCAGCTTGAAATAGGCATATTTTATACGGTTCGGCGGCGGAAGCTCTTTATGGTAAAATTCCCGCCTGGCGCGTAGTACCCTTCGCGCCAAAAACAAACAAGAGAAAGGGCTTGAAGAATGAAAGTACTATTGATCAAAGACGTTTACAACCTCGGCCGTGCCGGGGAAGTAAAAAAAGTAGCCGACGGCTACGCAAGGAACTTCCTGCTCCCCCAAAAACTGGCAGTCCGCGCGACTACCGGCGCGGTGCGCCAGGTTGAAAAAATCCAGGCAGCAGCGGCCAAGCAGCGTGAAATTCTCAACGCTGAAATGAGCGAGCTGGCCGAGAAGATCCAGGGCATGGAGCTGGAATTCACCGCCAAGGTGGGTGAGACCGGCCGGCTATACGGCTCCGTAACGCAGGAAATGATTGCGGATGCCATTGGCGAAAAGATTGGCGAGGAAATCGACCGGCACAGGGTAGAGACCCAGCCGCTCAGGGAAGTGGGTGAACACACGGTCAAGGTCCGCCTGACTTATGACCTGATCCCGGAAGTCAAGATTACGGTGATCAGCGAGGAAGAAGCGGAAGAAATGGAAGAGATGGAAGAAGCGGAAGCAGCCATGGAAGAAGAAACTGCGGAAGAACCTGCTGAAGCACCTGCCGAAGCGGCATCCGAAGAGGAAGCCGAAGCAGAAGCGTAACCCATACCTGTAATTGAAACGCCGGCCTGGTGTGTTCATCCGGCCGGCGTTTTGTATCATTTCATTTATAATCTAATCCCATGAATGCCCCATACCTTCCGACGGTCGGTGAACAGCTTCGCCGCGCCCGTGAAAACCAGGGGATTTCCCTGCTGGAAGCTGCAAAAGCCACGCGCATCAAAACCAATTATCTCCAGGAGCTGGAGAATGACCATCCGGAGCTCCTGCACTCGGAAACACAGGCGCGCGGCTTCCTGCGGCTCTATGCGGGCTACCTGGGGCTGGATTTCAAAAAACTGGTATCCAAGTGGGATGGCACGGAAGAACCAGCCGCTCCGGCTGAAGCCGAAGCCCCAGAAAAGCCGGATATGGAAGTATCCGCAGAAACAGGGGAAGAACCCGCTCCCCGTAAATATCCCAAATGGAAACTGGATATCCCGGATTTTGCAGATCCGTCCAGCGCCCGTCAGCGGCTGGAAGAGCTGAAAAAGGAACCGGGAGAGCCGCAGGAGCAAATCACCGGTGAATCTGCAGATGCATCTGAGGGTAAAGATACAGGGGGGGCAGAGGAAGCGACCATCCTGCAGAAACTATCCGAGACTGTTTCAGGTATCGGGAAAACCATTGCCGGGCTGCCCTTTTTGTCATTTTTGCAGCGGGAAAAGAAAGAGAAACCCGCGCGGGCGGATAAGGCGGATAAAGAAAAAACGCCAGCCCCCGAAACACAGATGTCATCCGATCAAATCTTCAACGAGATCGGGGATGCGGTCCGCCAGCAGCGGCTCGTCCTGGACCTCAACCTCACCGATATTGAGCATTTCACCAACGTGAAACGAATGTACCTGACGGCCATTGAGGACGGGCGCTTCAACGACCTGCCTTCCACCGTGCAGGGCAGGGGCATGCTCAATATTTACGCCCGCTTTGTGGGGATGGACGAAGACGCGGTGATGGACCGCTACGCGGTAGCGCTGCAGCGCCAGCGCGAGGAGCGTATGGCCCCGCGGAAGAAGCAGGCCCAGCCGCCGGTCAGCATTCGCCTGAATATGCCTGACTGGCTGCGGCGCATCCTCAACCCGGACCTGATCGTGGGCGGAGCACTCATTGTCGCGATGTTCGCATTCATCATGTGGGGGGCGTTCCAGGTGCTGGCGGATGACGAAGCGGAACCCACCGAGGCGCCGTCCATTTCGGACATGCTGCAGGTGACGCGCACGGCGACGCCGCTCTTTGGCGCTGCTGAGGAGGAAGGCACCCCGGAAGCGGGAGAAGAAGCGGCGGCCACCCCGGTTCCGGGTGTGGCCGCGGCAGCGCAGCCGACGCCCACCATCGTCCCGACGGTGAACGCCGCACCCCTCCAGCTCTACATTATTGCCAGCGACCGGGCGTTTCTCAGCGTAACCGTGGACGGTGACGAAGCGTTTTACGGGCGCGTGGCGCCGGAAGATGTGCTCACCTTTTCGGGGCAAACCCGCATTGAGCTCCTGACCGGCAACGCCGCCGCGCTGGAGGTGTATTTCAACCAGGATTACATCGGCCCGCTGGGGGACGTGGGGGAAGTAGCGGAGATCGATTTTTCGCTGGACGGGCAGGCCACGGCGACCCCCGGCCCCACGCGCACGCCCACACCGGACCTGCGCGAACCCGCTGAAGAGGACGGCATGATGGAAGAGGGCATGATGATGGAGGAAGGTTAGGGGGCTATTTCAAGCAAGCCTTTCTGCTGGGCGATGTGAACGGCTTGCGTGGTGGAGGATGCGCCCAGCTTCTGCCGGGCGGCAAAGAGATGTTCGCGCACGGTGCGCGGGGAGATGCCCAGCCGGCGGGCGGACTGCACAGCGGTATAGCCAAGCGCGGCCAGCCGTAGGCATTCCCGCTGGCGAACCGACAGGCGGACGGTTAAATCGGGGGAAGAAGACAGATCAGCCATTTCCAGAACATGCCGCAGGGCATCTTTCGCTCATTCAGGTCTCGGGAAAGCATGTCCAAACCAGGTTATGGTTTTGATTATAGGGATTTATTGGAAGTGGGCAAGGGGGAAAAAGGGTTGATGGCTGGAAAATGTGACATTTTTTGACAAAATGTGACACCTGAAAAATATTCGTTTCTTGAAACGAATAGTGTTTATTAAGAAATTCTTATTTGAGAAATTGGAGAAGAAGCCCCTATCACAAGATATTTGGAGTGGGGTTGTGTTTTT
>Ga0272441_10016618_pt1 | contig 10153 bp, 11 predicted proteins | sample SSMProp6N_FD_193582 | JGI IMG/M metagenome (GOLD analysis project Ga0272441, IMG submission 193582) | Marine sediment archaeal communities from Little Sippewissett salt marsh, Falmouth, MA, United States - SSM-Prop-6N | ecosystem: Environmental > Aquatic > Marine > Wetlands > Sediment ... | reverse complement strand
GTTGGAAACGGGGTCGACCCGACCAGGTACGCCTTCCGGTCGGACAAAGATGCCGACTGCCTTCTGTATGTCGGCCGACTGCGGGAGGGCAAACGGATACAGGACCTGATTGAGGCCTTCGCACTTGTGTCGTCTTCGCGACCGCGGGCCGTTCTCCACATTGTTGGAGATGGTCCTCTTCGTCAATCGCTTGAAGCACTGACCGAAACACGAGGCCTCGGCAACAGGATTGCCTTTCACGGATTCGTCTCCGAGGAGGAGAAGCTTGCCCTCTTGCGGCGTGCCAGCCTGTACGTCAGTGCCTCGAGGTTCGAGGGATTCGGTATACCCCTGGTGGAGGCGATGGCCAGCGGTGCAGTACCGGTGGTGACTGACATACCTGCTCATCGATTCGTCCTCCAAGACAGAGACGTGGGATGGCTCACCAACTCTCCGGCAGAGATGGCAGCCGCGATACTTTCCCTTCTTGATGACGACTCACTCCGCAGGGCACGCGCGAGGGAAGGTCGATCACTCGTCGAACAGGAATGGACGTGGGCCGGTGTCGCAGGACGATACCACGAACTCGTCGAAACAGTGCTGAATAGGCGCCAATCGTCCATGAATCGACCAATAGTCCTGCCTTGACACCACTCCACTTCTGCAATAGCTTTGAGTATTGGGGGGTGCAGGGGATATGGGCCAGGTGGCGCTGGTTACTGACAGTACTGTGTGTCTTCCGGACGACCTTGTCCGGGAACTTGGCATCGGCATCGTTCCCATTCGCTTCCAGATGGAGGGAGTGTCGTACCGCGATGGAATCGATGTCACCGCTGAGCAGATATACCGGCACCTGCCAAAGGCCCGCACACTCCCGACCACGTCCGCTCCTTCTCCGAGTGACTACTACGCCGCCATAGCCAAAGCCGCCGTTCTTCACTCTTCGGTACTTGTCATAACCATCTCCCACAGGCTGAGCGCGATGCTGCAGTCGGCCATGACGGCCGCTGCCACCGCTCGAGACACACTGGATCATGTCCGTATCCGTGTCCTCGATAGCGGAACAGCCGCCAGCGCGCAGGGTCTGGTAGTGCTCGAAGCTGCACGTGCAGCCAGAGATGGCAAGCCCCTCGATGAAGTGATTGACGTAGCGCGCGACACGATGTGCAGGGTCGATCTCATCGCCTTTCTCGATACTCTGTACTACCTGGCAAAGGGTGGTCGCGTGCCGATGGCGTTGCACTGGGCCAACTCCGTGATTCGCGTGAATCCGTTGTTCCGCATCCGCGCCATGTCAGGCGAGGCGAAGACTGTGCGCGTTGCGCGCGGACGCCATAGCGCGCTGCGGCAACTCATCGAACTCGTGGGCGAGAGCGCGGGCACCGGACGAGTTCACGGCATCGTATTTCACAGCTATTGTCACGGCGAAGCAGACCATCTGAGCACGCTGCTCTGCAATACGTTCGATTGCGCCGAGTTGCACGTCAACGACTTCACGCCCGCCATGGGCATCCACACCGGCACAGGTGTCCTGGGTCTAGCCTACTTCGTCCGCTAGTGCCATACTACGTGTCTGCAAGGCGACTCACGGCAGCAACATATCCACGATGGGTCGCAGAAGGAGACAATACATGCGCGACGATACTGCCTATAGCCTGAACGGAAAGACCGCCATCGTGACGGGAGCCGGTCAGGGCATCGGAAGAGGAATCGCCCTTGAGATGGCCAATGCCGGGGCCGACGTGGTCATAGCCGAGCTTCGGCGCGAGACGGGCGAAGAGACTGCCAGAATGGTGCGCGAGCTTGGCGTGAAGGCTCTCGTGACGGAGACGGACGTTGCCAGTGAGGAATCTGTTCTCAAGATGATGGAAAGCACGCTTGCCGAATTCGGCCATGTCGATGTGCTTGTGAACAACGTTGGCACTCTCGGTCCCGACGGCGAGAAGACTGCGCCGGCTGACATGAGCCTCAGCTTCTGGGAGATGCTGCTCAGAGTCAATCTCACGTCGCAGTTTCTCTGCTGTAGAGAGTTCATCAAGTACTGCCTTGCCAATGAGCGAAAGGGCTCTATCGTGAACGTAGCCTCTCTGGCCGCGCTTGTTCCGTACGAGGCCTCCATCGGCTACGGCGCTGCGAAGGCTGGCGTCGTGAGTATCACGCAGACCATTGGCAGCGAGTACGGCCCGAAGGGCATCCGAGCCAACTGTATCGCACCCGGACCAGTTCGCACTCCGTTGGTTGAGGCCAGGTACAAGGGGCGCGACGCGGTGAGAGATGCGCAGAATAGCCTGAGCCCACTTGGTAGATGGGGCGAGCCCGAGGAGATTGGCCGATTGGCGGTGTTCCTGGCGTCCGACGCATCGAGCTATGTAACCGGGCAGACAGTGACCGCCAGTGGCGGCCTGGTGCAGTTCCTGACCAAGCTTCCCAAGGTTTCTAACTCGTAGGTTTCTCAGGAGAGCTTGGCGGTTGCCTGCCCCTATGCCCGGTGCTAGAATGCCGCTTGAGCTCTCCGATGGACGACGGCCCTGTACTAGTATTGAACCAGGGGTTTGAGCCCCACGATGTCTGTCGTACTCGTCGCGCCCTGGTCCTGATGTTCTGCGGCAAAGCAGAGATGATTGAGGACGGACGGGGAGTCGTGCACACCATCCAGACCACGTTCCCGCTTCCCTCTGTCATCCGACTGACCGGCCACGTTCGTCGTCCGTTCCATCAGCGTCGGCTGACACGCCTTGAGGTCTTCATCCGCGATCGTTTCACGTGCCAGTACTGCGGCAAGGAGACGAAAGAGCTGACTATCGACCATGTGAAACCGCGCAGCCAGGGCGGCGAGCACACGTGGGAGAACGTGGTCAGCGCATGCAAACTGTGTAACCGAAAGAAAGGCGGAAGAACGCCTGAACAGGCGTCGATGAAGCTTCTCAGTACCCCTCGGGCACCAAGGGCGTACGGCTACCACGTGCCGTTCCAGTACTTCTACTCGCACGAGGAGTGGCAGAAGTACCTGCCACAACAACAGAAGGTCAGCTCTGCGACGGGGCTTCGGATATCTGTACCTGGTCCAGGGGTAGCTCTCTAGTCGCGGTTTCCAGCTGAACGGTCACCGTCTCTTTCAGCACGTTCAGCGCTGTAACTCTTCCCGGGCCGAACTCTGTCTCCACCCACTTGTTGACCTTTGGCATGCGCGACTTGACCTGTGCGTACATCTCCTGCTCGTAGTTCAGGCAGCAGAGTAGTCTTCCACAGACGCCCGATATCTTCATCGGGTTCAGCGCGAGGTCCTGTGTCTTGGCCATCTTGATGGACGACTGCGTGAACTCGCCGAGGAACGTCTGACAGCACAGAGGTTGGCCGCACTTGCCGACCAACCCGCAGAGCTTGCCCTGTTCGCGCGGTCCAAGTTGACGAAGCTCAATGCGTGCTCGCAGCACGCGGCTGAGCTCGCGAACGAGCTTTCGGAAATCCACCTTTTCGTCTGCGCGGAAGAAGATGGTGACGTGCTTATCGCCATCCCAGCGGGCGGCCAGTGGATGCATCTTCAGGTGTAGTTGCGCGACCTTCTCCCGGCAAAGCTCGAGAGCCTTGATCGACTCAGAATCGGTCCCCGCCTTGAGGATGATGCGCGGGCGATGTGGTTCGCCCTCGCCATGGTGCTCACCCTCCGCGTGGGGCTCTTCTCCGTTCTGAACCTCTTCGGTGGAGGAATCAATTGGAGCAGTCGCTTCGGCAGTCTCTCCCTCGGGAGCCGCTTCGCTCTCGGTGTAGGCGGTTGTATCTGCTGGTTCGTCAGCCTCCGGGCCGGCGGCTTCGGGTTCCTGGATCGCATCGTTCCCAGCCGCAACGGACGGCTGCTCTTCAATGGCGGACATCTGCTCGGCGGCGGGCCTGTCTTCTTCGGTGGGAGACTCGGACATTGGGGAGTCCACAGGCGTGGTGTCCGCAGACGCCTGTTCGGGCGCCGACGCTACAGGAGCCACATAGTCGGCATCCGGCGTGGATACCAGCTCGGGATGCCCATCGTCGGGGGTTAGCGAAGGTTCCTTGTCCTCTTCCGGGGCGACGTTTGTCGCTTCCGGTTCGGATTGGGTCTCTATGCTGGTAGCAGGCACTTCGGCAGGTGATTCCGCGGCGGGGCTCTCATCCCGTTTGTCCGCAGTTTCTACCAATTGCTCCTCTGCCTCGTCTCTACCTCGCTCTTCTTGTTGCTTACCATCATTGGGAAATTCGTTCATTCAGTTTCGCTCTTGTCCTGGGCAGCACCTGTTGGAGTGGCACGTTCGGCTGTTGACCTCAGAACACGCGGAATCGAGTAGACAAGCGAGTCAAACACCAGGCGGGGTATCACATTCAGGGCGAGGTTCTCCCTCGCCTCGTCCAGATTCGCTATTGATTCGCGTACCAGTTCGAGAGTCAGGCTCTGTGCCTGTTCATTCAGGTCGTTGACATAGTCTACGTTTACCACTGTATCCGCGCAACTTGTCTTCATCATCATGAGGTCGCGCCACCACGTCGTCCAGACGTCAAGTGTCTCAAGGACAGCCTTCTGGTCTCTACGGTATTGTTGGTCCATTTCACGGGACAGGTCAAATCGCGCTGTTGGTCCCATCTGCATCAACTGTATGATGCTCTCCAGTCGGGAAGCTCTTGCGGTCATGACTGAGTCGTCCTGCATAGCCGATATGGCCCAGCCTGTGCGCCCGCCGGAGACACGCGCAAGCAGGTTGGCTCGCTCTTCGTCGGCGCCGTAGCGTTCCATCAGCATGTTTGCAAGCTCCGGCATTGCCATGGGGCGAACGTCTACGCGCTGACAACGGGAGATGATAGTGTCCAGCAGAGCGTTCTCATTGGTTGCCAGCAACATCCAGACGATATGCTCAGGGGGCTCTTCGAGAGTCTTGAGTATGTAGTTCGCCGAGGCCACCGTCATGCGGTCGGCGTCGTCTATCAGGATGACCTTCCACTTCCCCTCAAACGGAGGAAGATTGGCCATGTGGTCGAGCTTCCGCATCTGTTTGATGAGGATGGAGTTGGACGGTCCCGCAGTCTTGTCGTCCTCTGATTCGCCATCCTCGTCCACTTCGTTGGCCGGCGGTGGCACGAGCACATCTGCGTGCTTCCACTCGAGTATGCGCGAACAGGCGTGGCATTCTCCGCAAGGGGGATTATCCGACTGGCAGTTGAGGGCACAGGCGAGATCGAGTGCAAGGGTCATCTTGCCGACGTGCTCGGGGCCAAGGAAGAGATAGGCGTGATGAATCGCGCCCTCGCGGATGCTGTTGGAGAGCCACTCAATCGTGCTCTCCTGTCCAAGCGTACGCCACATAATGCTATAAAGCGTCGAGTCCGTACAGGTCTTCGAACGTCTCGCGGCGGCGCACCATGCGCGGCTCGCCATTCTTGACGAAGACTACTGCCGGACGTGGATTAGCGTTGTAGTTGCTGGCCATCGGCACGCAATACGCCCCACACGCCGGCACGGCGATGATGTCGCCTGAAGCCATACGGGGGAGCTGTATGTCCTTAATCAGGATGTCGCCGGATTCGCAGAGCTTGCCGGCGACCGTGACCGTCTGTGCGTTGGGCTCGGCGGCCTTGTTGGCCACCATCGCCTCGTATTTGGCATCGTAGAGTGGTGGTCTGATGTTGTCGGACATGCCGCCGTCCACGCACACGAACTTGCGTATGCCGGGGACGTCCTTCATCGCTCCGACCGTGTAGAGAGCGACGCCGGCGCGTGCCACTATAGACCGGCCGGGCTCGATGGTGAGTCTCGGCGGCAGCAGGCTCTTCTTGAGTAGCAGGTCGGACATCTTCCCCACGACTGCGTCGGCGTATACGGCTGGCATCGGAGCCTCGTCTTGCATAGTGTACGCGACGGCAAAGCCGCCTCCAACGCTCAACTCGACCATGTCGAAGTCGTATTTCTGCTTCATCTCCTTGGCAAAGTCGAGTACCACACTTATCGCGGTCTCGTACGGCGTTGTCTCGAAGATGGGCGAACCAAGGTGGAAATGCAGACCGAGCAGATTGACCGACCTCATTTCGAGCGCGGCCTTCACGGCTTCTTCTGCCTGGCCGGTGCTGATGGCTATTCCGAATTTGCTGTCTAGAACTCCGGTGGTCGTGTGCCCATGCGTGTGAGGGTCGACGTTGGGATTGAGCCTGAGCAGTATGTCCTGCATGCAGCGTCGCTCGCCACATAGCTGGTTCAGCAGCTTGAGTTCGTGCATGCTGTCAACCACGACGCGGCCGACGCCCCAGTCGAGCGCTTGCACAAGCTCCAGCGGCGTCTTGTTGTTGCCGTGGAAGTAGACATGGTCGGATGGAAAACCGACGGACCTTGCGATGGCGAACTCACCCGCAGACACGACATCGAGGCCGAGTCCTTCTTCCATCACCAGCTTCGCCATTGCGCGGTTGAGAAACGCCTTGGCCGCGTAGCTGACTTTGGCATCGGGATACCGTCCAGTGAACCGTTCCACGAACTCACGGCACTGGTGCCGTATCGTTGCCTCGTCAAAGACGTACAACGGAGTGCCGAATTCCGAGGCGAGGTCGGACGTGTCGCAACCGCCAATCACAAGGTGTCCGGCCGCATTGATACTAGCGCCGCGAGGGAACAGAGATAGTCGAGGTGTCTGCTGGGGGTTGATTGCCATGCGGTAGATGGTACCCGTGACCATTGACCGCGTCAACGGCTACACCACCGCTCCCACGTGTAGGCATCAGGCCTGTTCTGCCCGTAATGGCGCGGGTGACTGCCTGTAGTTGCTCAGTTTCGATGGTTGTTGTCGCGACCAGGTGTTTCTCGCGTCAGCGGGCGAGGCATGCCTCGCCCCTGCATCGCCGGTCGTGGTACAACATGGCCAGGCAGAATCGAGTTGGTATGCCACACAGCCTTGTAGGGGCCGGGCATGCCCGGCCCGCCAGAGGCTGCGTACTGGCACTGCTTCCGTGCCATCCGTCTGCTGTCGTTTACCGCGACGCGTTTCGGCTTGGGTTTTCCTCGTCCAGTTCCCACTTTGCAGGGTTGTTGACTATGTACTCGCGAATCTTGTCCAACGAGTCGCTTCGGCGGATGACATGTTCGTAATACCCTCGCTGCCAGATGGACCCGATCCTGCGACGGTAATTGAGGTGGATCTGCTTCGAGGCGGCCGACTTGAACGAGCCGATGATGTTTGAGAGGCGTGCGCAGTCGCGGGCAGTGGACTCGGCCCGGTCATGGTGGACAAACAGAATGCCGTGTACATGGTTGGGCATCACGACGTAGCAGTCCGGGGTGATTGCAGAGTAGTGCATTGGGATGTCCAACCAGCACTTTACAACAATGGCGCCAGCGCACGATAAATGCATCTCCCCATTGCCAATGGAACCGAAGAGGCACGTGCCGCGATGTGACCGGATGGTGACGAAGTACAAGCCGGCGCGAGAGTAGTCATACTCGGCCAGGCGGAGAGGTTTTCTGATGGGATAGCCGTTGAGCCCCTACAAGGACCATCGCGTCTCAAATGGCATGCTCCCCCGTCTGAGTGTTAAAATCGCACGCACGCGCACCGCATCGAGCTGTGGTGCCACGGGAGGGACTTGTAATGGACAAAGGCACAGTTGGCGTCATCGGTGCAGGCACGATGGGCCGGGGCATCGCCCAGGTTTCCGCTGCCGCCGGCTACGATGTGATTCTCAACGACGTTGACATGGGTCTCGTCGAAACCTCTCTGGAAAGACTGGGACGCGACCTCGCCAAACTCGTCGAGAAGGGCAAACTCGATGCCGCCGAGCGCGACGCCCAACTGGCTCGCGTTCGACCGAGCGCCGACCTTAAAGACATGGCCGGTGCGGACATCGTCGTCGAGGCAATCTACGAAAACCTCGACGCCAAGAAGAAAGTATTCGCCACCCTGGATGAGGTCTGTGGCGAGAACGTTATCCTGGGTAGCAACAGCTCGTCGCTGTCTATTCTGGATATGGCCATGGCCACCAAACGACCCGAGAGCGTGGTTGGCATCCACTTCTTCAACCCTGTTCCCTTGATGAAGGGCGTTGAACTCGTGTGCACCATTATGACGTCGTTCCAGACGCTGGAGGGAGCGCGGCAGTTCTCCGAGTCACTCGGCAAAGAGACATGGGTCGCCAAGGATGCCCCGGGCTTCCTGAGCACCCGGCTGCTCATTCCCTATCTGCTCGATGCCATGCGTCTGCTTGAGAACGGGTTTGCCACCAAGGAAGATATCGACACGTGCTGCAAGGCATCGTTCAACTACCCGATGGGCCCCATTACACTCGCCGACCTCATCGGCCTCGATGTGCTGCTGAATATCTCAAACGGTATGTATGAGTCCTTCAAGGACCCGAAGTTCGCTGCGCCGATTCTCCTCGAGAAGAAGGTCAAGGCCGGACAGCTTGGTCGCAAGACCGGCAAGGGGTTCTACGACTACGAATAGCCAAACGCAGTCTCACAAGGAGCCACACTGATGGCAGGCAAGCACGAGAACCTCATTTTCACCGAGCTTCCGCGAATGGTTGACCTACCCAGCCACTTCGACCCTGTTCCTTTCTGGGTCAGCCCTGACATGGGCGAAGAGGTCAACCTTGGCGTTGCGGCAGTGGACGTCAGCAAGCTCGTTGGCCAGTACCTTACCGATGCGCACAAGCACGAATGTGCCGAGGTCTATATGGCGCTCTCTCCCAACAGGGGCGACATGGTATTCGAGATTACGCTTGACGACGAGACCTACACGGTCGAGTCGCCCTGCGCCATCTACGTTCCGCCCGGTGTGAGCCACCGGTTCAAGACAGTGAAATGTGAGCGGGAGGGGAGCTATTTCTACGGCCTCCTCCTGAATATGGAGAAAGCGTAGCGTTCCGCGCCGACCCGCCTGCGAGGACGGGAAGTGGCAGTCCCGGGGTTGGACGGCGAAGCGCACATACTTTAAGGAGGACACAGGCATGCTTGAAGTCCGTTTCCACGGTCGTGGAGGACAGGGCGCCGTTACCGCAGCAAACCTGCTGGCTGCTGCTGCGCTTCGCGATGGCAAGACAGGCGTACAGTCGTTCCCGCATTTCGGCGGAGAGCGCAGGGGCGCCCCTGTCGCTGCCTTCGTACGCATAGCTGACGACGAGGTGCGACTGAGGAGTCGCGTGTATCACCCGGACATCGTTGTGGTTCTGGACCGTCAGACGCTCGAGTCGACCGATGTGACAGCCGGTGTGAAAGAGGGCGGTACCATCATCATCAACACCCGCAAGAAGCCCGGTGAGTTCGAGTTCTCGGACAGGTTCAGGGTCGCCACTGTCGATGCAGCAGGCATTTCGATCGCTCGTAACCTGCTCGTCAGCGGCATTCCTGCGCTTAACACGCCGATGCTCGGCGCGGTTGCACGGATGACCGACCAGGTGACACTCGAGTCGCTTCAGGAGGTTATCAAGAAGCAATGGAAGGGCAAAGCGGGAGAAGGTAACGCCGAGGCCGCCAAAGAGGCCTATGACAAGACGGAGGTGAACCGCTGATGGAGCGCTTCGAAGCCGATACGACGCTTTCGTACCCCTGTCCCGGTGCGGCAGGGAAGACAGGTGGCTGGCGCGACTTCAAGCCGGTCATCGACCAGTCCAACTGCATCAAATGCCTTCGATGCTGGGCCTACTGTCCCGAGAACGCGGTCAAGCGCGCCGAGGACAACTCGGTCAGCATTGACTATGACTACTGCAAGGGCTGTGGTGTATGCGCCTATGAGTGCCCCAAGAAGGCCATCACCATGGAAAGGGAGGACTAGCGATGACGACGATGTTCGACGTCGGCAACAAGATCGCGGCCAAAGCCGTGCAGCTGTGCAGACCTGAGGTCATCGCAGCCTATCCGATAACCCCCCAGACCGTCATCGTTGAGGAACTTGCTCGAATGGTGGAGGCTGGCGAGCTGTCTGCTGAGTATCTACGCATGGAGAGTGAGCATTCGGTCATGGCGGCGACTTGCGCCGCGGCTTCGACGGGAGTGCGGACATTCACGGCCACCTCGTCACAAGGCCTGGCCTTCATGCACGAGATGTTGCACTGGGCAGGATTGTCCCGACTTCCTATCGTGATGATAAACGTAAACAGGGCGCTTGGTCCCGGATGGAGCATCTGGGTCGATGAGATTGACTCGCTGTCACAGCGGGACACTGGTTGGCTA
>Ga0272441_10016617_pt1 | contig 10153 bp, 12 predicted proteins | sample SSMProp6N_FD_193582 | JGI IMG/M metagenome (GOLD analysis project Ga0272441, IMG submission 193582) | Marine sediment archaeal communities from Little Sippewissett salt marsh, Falmouth, MA, United States - SSM-Prop-6N | ecosystem: Environmental > Aquatic > Marine > Wetlands > Sediment ... | reverse complement strand
GCATTGCCCATGCCCCGAGTATTGACATGTCTTGAAAGTCGTCCTAGACTAATTGAAAACGGTTTTCATTTACTGCTATGACACCTATCGGCATCCAGCAGACAACGCTCCAGTCCCTCCGCAATGAGGGATACAAGCTGACGCCGCAGCGGCGGGCAGTCGTCAAAGCCCTTGTCGAAAGCCCCTGCCATCTGACGCCCGCCCAGCTTCACAATGCGGTACGGCAAGAACGGAGTGACGTAGGGCTGGTAACGATATACAGGACCCTCCGTGTCCTTACGGACCTGCACATGGTGTGCGAAATATCGGTGGACGGACGCCAGCCAACGTACTTTCTGCGCCGCCCCCAGGAACATCACCATCACCTGGTCTGTTCATCCTGCGGACAGGTGGTCGACTTCACGAGTAAGGACGTAGAGCGACTTGCGCAACGGCTCGCCAGGGATACGGGATTCGTGATCGAAGGGCACGTACTCGAATTCACGGGCCGATGCCCTGCCTGCCAGGATACGGCCTGAGGCCCCACATCCACACAATGTGTTTGGAGGGATGATGCATACCGGGTTGCGTAACGGAATCAAGAGAATCAGTGGTCTGCTACTGGCAACTATGTGCGTGCTCAGTGCGGTAGCCTGTGCCCCCTCACAGGGAGGTGATGACGCGACGCTCAGCGTCGTCGCAACAATCCCACCGCTCGCGGACTTCGTGAATCAGGTTGGTGGCGAACGCGTGGATGTCACGCTGATGGTTCCCGCCGGCGCCAGCCCGCACACATATGAGCCTACGCCGGGGCAGATGGTGGAGGTCAGCGGTGCGGATATCTACGTCAAGGTCGGCTCTGGGGTCGAGTTCGAAATCGTGTGGCTGGACAAGCTTCTGTCACAGAACGAGGACATAGTCCTGGTGGACTCGTCTAAGGGCATAGCCGTGATGGGCAATGACCCGCATATCTGGAACTCTCCCGTGTTGGCGATGCAGATGGTGGAGAACATCGTCGCGGGGCTGTCTGCTGCAGACCCTGCCAACGCGGCGGCATATGAATCAAACGGCGAGTCATTCCTGAGCGAGCTCACGGGTCTCGATAACGAGATTGCGACTTTGCTCGACGGCGCCAACAATCGAAACTTCCTCATCTATCACCCTTCGTTCGCGTACTTCGCGGCCGAGTACGACCTCGTGCAACTTGCCATCGAGCATCACGGCAAGCCTCCCACACCCCAGGTGCTGCAACAATCGATCGATGCGGCGAATGAGCACAACCTCCAGTACGTATTCGCTGCGCCACAACTCGCGACGGACAACGCGCAAAGCGTTGCTGATGCCATAGGCGGAGAGGTGAAGTTCCTGGATCCTCTCGCCGACTCATACATAGAGAACATGAGTCTGGTCGCCAAGTCTCTCTCACAAGAGCTTGAATAGTCCAGCCCACCGCAGCAAGAGAAGAGATAATGCGCAGACGCAACGGCGACAACCTGAATGCCAACGGAGAGGTGCTGACTCTCAGCCACGTCTCGTTCAACTACGGCGAGACGCCGGTCCTTGAGGACGTGTCCCTGTCCGTCCAGAAGGGCGACTTCCTCGGCGTCATTGGTCCAAACGGCGGAGGCAAGAGCACACTGCTCAAGTTGATGCTTGGCCTGTTGCAGCCATCCAGGGGTTCGGTCGAGGTCTGTGGACAGGCCCCTGAACACAGCAGCCAGCACATGGGCTACGTGCCACAGCACACATCTTTCGACCGCCACTTTCCCATCAATGTATGGGACGTGGTCATGACGGGCCGTCTGTCCCGCTCGCATCTGCTGCGCCGCTACTCCAGTGAAGACAAGGCCAAAGCCAGGGATGCCCTTGCAACCGTCGCCATCGAGGCGCTGGCCCACAGGCCGATCGGCGAACTGTCCGGAGGCCAGCAGCAGCGCGCTCTCATAGCCCGCGCGCTGGTGCGCGACCCCTCCATACTACTGTTGGACGAGGCCATGGCGGCCGTCGACCCATCAGGACAGGAGGAGATGTACCGTCTACTCGATGAGCTGCGAAAGCGAATGACAATCGTGATGGTGTCCCATAATCTCTCTGCCATCTCGACTTACGTGGACAAGGTTGCGTGCCTCAATCAGCGACTCTACTACCATGGCTCGAAGGAAATCTCCGAGGAAGACATTCAGGCAGCGTATGGCTGCCCTGTCCAACTACTGGCTCATGGCACCCCTCACAGGGTGTTGAGGAAACACGAGTAGACATGTCACTGCTGCACTACGACTTCATGCAGAATGCTCTCGCTGCCGGCGTGCTGGCGGGCATCGCCTGTGGAGTGGTCGGCACATATGTGGTCGTCCGGCGCATGGTCTTCATCAGCGGGGGGCTTTCCCATGCGACTTTCGGAGGGATCGGACTGGCCTACTACCTCGGTTTCGACCCGCTATTGGGGGCACTGATATTCGCGGTTGGTGGCGCCATGGGAATCGGTACAGCAGCGCAGCGGACGCGCCTGTCTGAAGACACCGCCATAGGAGTGCTGTGGGCGTCGGGAATGGCACTGGGAGTAGTGTTTGTCGGCCTTGCCTCAGGATATGCCCCCGACCTGTTCAGCTACCTGTTTGGCAACATCCTGACTGTGCGTGCAGGGGAACTGCTGACAATGCTGGCTCTCGACGCCATCATCGTCATCATCGTCGTGGCCTTTTACAAGGAGTTCCTCGCCATCAGTTTCGACGAGGAATTTGCACGAGTTGAGGGTATGCCCAGCAGGGTACTTGACCTGCTCCTGCTGGGACTCGTTGCACTGACGATTGTCACGGTCATACGCGTGGTGGGAATCGTTCTGGTCATAGCGTTGCTCACAATTCCGCCGGCAATCGCCCGCTACTACACCACCAGTCTGTCGAGAATGATGCTCCTGTCAGTCGCCATCGGTATCTGCCTCTCCGTAGCCGGACTCTTCCTCTCCTACGTACTGGATATCGCATCCGGCGCGACAATCATCCTGCTTGGCAGCGCGGTGCTATTGTGCGTGCTGCTGGTTAGAAGGATGAGGGCAGCGGCGAACGCCAAAGCATAGTCGGTCGGCGGGGGCGGTCGGCACTATCCAGCGCCGAGTGTCTCCAGCAACACGACCGCACCCCCCTTGTCGAGAGGTTCATTGTTGTTGCCGCACTTGGGCGATTGTATGCAGCCCGGGCATCCATCCGTGCAGGGACATTCTCTGACCAGCCGGCCCGTCGCACGCCACAACCGTTCTATCGAGTCGTAGCCAAGTTCGGCTATTCCCACACCGCCGGGATAGGCATCGTGGATGAACACCTGCGGCACCCCCGTATCCGGTCCCTGCGGCATGGACACTCCGCCGATGTCATTGCGGTCGCAGAGAGCAAACAAGGGCAACACGGAGATCATCGCGTGCTCAGACGCGTGAAGGCTGCCATCAAGGTCTGCAGGGGCACGCTGTATCCGCTCGACACACGAGTCAGGCACGTCGAACCAGAAGGCGCGGGTCGCGAAAGTTGTCTCCGGCAGGTCGAGAGGCTCCTCACCGAGCATCTCCTCGGTGAACTGGCGCCGCTTCCTGAACCCGATGACATGTGTCGTCACCTGCACGTCGCCGAAGCGAACGGTCGTACCGCCTCTCTGCTTCTCTCCGTCCACCTTGATGACTCTTATGTCCGTCAACTCGCGGGCCATTGTGTAGTAGTCAACGTCCACAGATTCCGCCCAGGCTATCCGCGCACCCAGTTCGAGCTGCCGCACGAGATACGTGTCCCCCTGGTGCAGGTAGACCGCGCCGGGGTGAAGCTGGGATTTCGCAATCGAGCCGTCCACGGTCTCAAGCAGCGTTCCGCGAGAGATGTCCATAATCTGGAACGGCGCGACCGCGGCCCTGATACTCACCTGCTCGGCGGGATATTTCAGACCAGGGTCAGGGTAGTAGCGGTCGCCGCGCCGTCGGAGACGCCCCCGTGCGACGAGTCCGTCAAGCACACCGGGAGACGTCGAGGCAATGGTCTCAATCTCCTGAGGCAGAAGAGGTTTCTCCCACGCGGCACACACAAGGTGTGGTTCCAAGACGTACGGGTTATTGGGATTGAGCAGCGCCCGCTCAAACCGCTTTGAGAAGAAGAACTCTGGGTTGCGCATCAGATACTGGTCGAGAGGATTGTCCTGTGCCACGAGCACGCTGAGCGACGGATTCTCTCCCCTGCCACTACGCCCGGCCTGCTGCCATGCGCTGGCCATGTTGCCCGGATAGCCTGCGAGGACAGTCGCATCGAGGTCTCCGATATCCACACCCAACTCCATGGCGCTGGTGGACACAAGTCCGTCGAGGTCTCCACCGGCGAATTGCTTCTCAAGCAAGCGTCTGTCTCCCGCAAGGTAGCCGGCACGATAGGGTCTGACGCGCGCCGCCAGTTCCTTGGGGAGACGTTCGCGCGCATAGACGTATATCAACTCGGCGACACGGCGAGTCCTGGCGAATACGAGGGTTCGCATTCCCTGAGAGACCAGCTTGCACAGAAAGTCGCTCGCAGTGCTGTTCTGGCTGCGTCTCGTGCCGGTACGCTTGTCCACAACGGCCGGGTTCCACAGTGCGAAGTACTTCTCTCCATGCGGCCCATCACTACCCTCTATCTCATGGAAGTCGACTCCGCAGAGGTGGCTAGCGTGCTCTCCTGCATTGGCTATAGTTGCCGAGCAGCAGATGAATGTCGGCTCCGCGCCGTACAAGAGACAGAGGCGCCGCAACCGCCGCACGACGTTGGAGACGTGCGAGCCGAGTATGCCTCGATAGACATGCGCCTCATCAAGGACGACGTATTTCAGACCATGCAGGAACCTGGACCAGAGCTGGTGGTTGGGAAGAATGCCGAAGTGCAACATGTCCGGATTCGTGAGCACAACACGCGCACGTTTCCGCACCGCGGCGCGTATTTCCGGAGGGGTGTCCCCGTCAAACGTCTCAATCTGGGACGCGCGGACCAACGTGGGGCTGGCCAGTGTCCGTAGACCGGCAAGCTGGTCCTGAGATAGCGCCTTGGTGGGAAAGAGGTACAGGGCAGTCGCGGCCGGCTCATTCACAAGCGAGTGAAGGGTCGGTATCTGGTAGCACAGGCTCTTGCCGCTCGCGCTCGGAGAGTTTATGACCACATGTGAGCCGCTGAGGACCTGGTCGATGGCCCATGCCTGGTGCCGGTACAGGTCCGACACACCCCTGGCCTTCAGTCTCTTCAGAAGCTTCGGTGCAAGCTCTGTCTCCGGCGTGCCGAGCACCGCCTCGGATGCCGGTATCTGTTCGACGTGGACAAGCTCGCCCTCGTACTCGGGGGCTGTAATGAGCTGATGGAGGAACGCCGAAGGTAGCATCAGTCCTGGAGTACGGGAAATACCTCCACCGCGGCGTCGAGCATCTCAACCTCCGGATAGGTCTGCTGAATGAATCCAAGTGCCGCATCGATGGTTTCGCGAGCGTGGTCGGCACGATTGCTCACGCACGACATGCCAATGGTGGATATCTGCCAGAGCCCCTGTCCTTCCACCTCTGCGGCAGACACTTTGAAGCGATTCTGCAGACGGGCCGTCATGGAATGAATCACCTGCCGTTTGCCCTTCAAGGAGTGGTTCTCAGGCAAGCGTATCTTCAGAGTACACACGGCAACATTCATGATGGGCCCACCTTCGGGCCGGTCTTCCGGACGATATCATTCTTCAAGGTTCTCGACGTTCTTGCCAAATGGACTGTTCATCATCTCGCCGGAATCCGAGAGCACCATCTCGGCAGCGATGCCGGCAGCATCCATCATGATTTCGCGACAACTGAGAGCGTGCTCACGACAGAGCCAGTCGTTCTGCCACTTCTTTGTCAATTCGCGGCACAGAGTTGCTCCGTACTTCTCCCCTATCCGACTCGGAATCTGGTTGAACATCCGGTAGATGCCGGGGCGACCATAGAACTGCTCCTTCGACTTTGCCGCAACAGCCTCCTTGTCCTCACCTTCAGGTAGGCTCTTGCGACCATGAACGGCACCGACAGCAAGAACTGCCCCGGTAATGGCTCCGCAGCTATCTCCATACAGGCCGACGCCCCCACCAAAGCCCGTTGCAAGTCGAAGTGCCTCGGGAGGCAAGTCAAGATCCAACTCACCCAGTACGGCCTCAAACACGGTCTCGGAGCAGTTATAACCAAGCGAGAAGTTCTTCCTCGCACGTTGTCGTACTCGTTCAATCACTTCTTCGTTGCTCATTCATCCCTCCCCTGCGGTATGGGCCGTATAATATGGCACCCACGGAGGTAGTTCAAACATGCGACCATCAGTCGAGTGGCACAACAACGCAGTCCGAATCCTTGACCAGAGCGCGCTTCCAGGCGAGGAGTTGTACATCGACCTCGCGACAATCGAAGAGGTAGCGAGGGCCATCAGAACACTGCAGGTACGAGGCGCACCCGCTATCGGGGTCGCAGCGGCGTACGGTGTAGTGCTCGCCGCTGTACTGAGTGAGGGAATGCCTGATAAGAAGCAGCGTGAGACCATCGAGGATGCGATTGAGGTTCTCGGCAAGACACGGCCGACAGCGGTCAACCTGTTCGCAGCCCTCTCGCGCATGAAGGACCGACTGCGTTCGACAGAAGCGCCGTCGCTGATGGACGGACTGCTTGGCGAAGCGCGCCTCATCCACCGGCAGGAGGAGGAAGCCTGCTCCGCTATCAGCTGTTTCGGCGCCACTCTCGTGCCCCAGGGGGCAACCGTGCTGACCCACTGCAACGCGGGCATGATTGCCACCGCGGCCGGCGGCACAGCGCTCGGGGTCATTGCTGAAGCGTACAGGCAGGGACGTATCGCGCGTGCTATAGCCACCGAAACGCGGCCATTGCAGCAGGGTTCCCGCCTGACGGTCTGGGAACTGGTGAAGGAAGGGATTCCCACGACTCTCGTCACCGACTCCATGGTCGGCTATACCATGAAGGTGAAGGGAATCGACTGTGCGATTGTCGGGGCCGACCGCATCGCGGCCAATGGAGACGTGGCGAACAAGATAGGAACGTATGCCATCGCGGTACTCGCAAAAGCGCACGGAATCCCCTTCTACGTGGCTGCTCCGTCAAGCACTATTGACCTCGCCATTGCCAACGGAGGTGACATAGTGGTGGAGACGCGTGCGGATAGCGAGGTTACACACATCGCGGGGACGCGTGTCGCAGCCGAGGGTTGCGACATCTTCAACCCTGCATTCGACGTCACTCCAAACGAATTCGTGACTGCCATCATCACTGAGCGGGGTATAATACAAGCACCGTACAAAGAGGGTTTGATAGAGACCGTCGGCAAAGCCGGCGAAGGGAGGAAGTGAGTTGGCAATCTACGAGTACTACTGTCCCAAGTGCAAGAACGTCTTCCAACTCCAGCGCCCTATGTCGGAGAGCGACATGCCTGCGACATGCCCGGGCTGCGGCGCAGAGTCGGAGAAGCTGGTGTCCAGCTTTGCTTCAAAGATAGGCTACAACCTGCAGGTCCCTGGCAAAGACACTTTCAGGAAGTTGGACTAGACCATGGCAAATGATGAGATGGAGCTGTCACCCATAGCACGCGCTCGATTGGAACGCGTCGGTAAACTCACCGACGAACAGCAGAAGGCACTGCAGCGCGGCCAGGACGTTGAGGCGATGCTGTCCGCGTACTACACAGGAAATACCAACGGCGAAGGGCTGTGGCAGGCAGCGAAGGGACTCACCGAGAAGCACGGCCCGGACATTATTCCCGAGGCCCAGCACTCCATACTGGGCACGCTCAAGTTACACACCGGTGATGAGGACTTCGAACGACGCAAGGCGGCACTTCTGGCGTTAGAGTCGCTCAAGGGTTCCGACCGCTATTCGGCCATCGAGATGCTGTTGGGTTCAGTCGCCGCTCTCCGGCAGCGCTTCGGCGAGGTCATGGCACAGGCATTCGACCAGGTACGCGCCCAGATGGAGCCACAGCTTCGAGCTCAGGCCGAGCAGGCTCGAATGCAGGGCATGCTGGTCGACACCACGAGCACCATCGAGGCGTCCATCAAAGGCAGCCCCGAGTGGCGAAATTTCATGTCGCAACATGAGGGATCCCACGAGCAGACGCTGCACGACTACGTCGAACGGATCTCGGACCTGCTGTAGAGGGAGAACGCCCTGTCCTATCGAGCGCTGATACTTGCGGCCGGCAGAGGTTCGCGCCTCGGCGCTCTAACAGCCCGTCGGCCGAAATGCCTTCTGCCGCTCGGTGATGAGACGCTGCTGTCTCGGCAACTCCGACTCCTGAGAGAGGTCGGCGTGCAAGACGTGGTTGTTGTCGTGGGATACCTCGCAACGGACGTCGCCGCAAGCGTACAGGGCGACAAGAGCGTCACAGCCGTCACCAATTACCTCTACGAAGGAAACGGCTCGATCTCTTCGCTTGCCGCCGCGCATGACCATCTCTCAAACGATGTCATCATTCTGAATTCCGACCTCGTATACGAGAGGCAGATGTTAGAGGCGCTCCTCTCAACGGGCTGCAACCTCGCCCTGGTGGTCAGCAGGACGCGCGCCCGCCAAAGAGACGTCCATCTGCAGCTCAGGGGCCGCCGCGTCATGGACGCCGGCAAGCACATCCTCGCAGGCGAATCCGATGCCGTCTTCTGCGGCGCGGGTCTCGTCCGCGAGGCTGAACTGGCGCGATTCACACACACGCTGGAACAGACCACGGCGCTCGGCATGCGCACCGGGTGGTCACGTGTGTTTCGACGCATGGCAGCCGAGGGGACTGAGGTTCGTGCGGTTGACTACGACGGCCCCTGGTGGAACACCAACTCCGTGCGCGACTACGTGGCGGCGCAGCACTGGGTTGGGGCGGATTCCTGGACACACCTATAGCTGCGACGAGATGCCATTGCGCATCGTCAGCCAGGCACGTGCGGCTACCGCAGACAGCAATCCCAGGGTGTAGAAGGTCAGCCAGAGCAGCCTCACATTGAAGGCAAGGCCGAAGAGAAAGAACTCCGGCACGAAGATGTCGAGGACGCTTGCCAGGACCAGGTGCGGCAAGTATTGCAGTCCAGGGACTATCAACAGCCACATCGCCCCCCTGTGAGCACGCCGAACCCATCGCTCCTCCTGCTCACGCGCCGACTCTTTCGCAGGTGCCGGCACTCCCCATTCGAACGCGATGGAGCGCAAGAGCGGGATATGGGTACGAGTTAGCAGCATCAAGACGACAGCACCGAATCCCACAAGAATCGCGTGAGTGCCGAGCATGCGATATAGGCCGAAGGCAATACCTGAGAGCATCGCAGCCCCACCCGCCATTCCCGTGAACTCATCGAGATACGTACCCTGAGGAGACGCACTGTTCCTGAGACGGGCCAGTTCGCCGTCCACGCAATCAAGGATGTTGCTGAGGTAGGAAGCCAGTGCGGCACCTATCCACCACCATGGCGATTGCGTCAGCGCAAAGACGGAGGCAATCGCCAGTATGAGGACAAGTCTGAGCACCGAGGCCTGGTTTGCAGAGATACCGAGACGCAGAAAGAGCCATGTCACGTAAGGGGAGATGTTCCTGGTAACGTGGCGTCCGAACCATGAGGGGGGATGATACCGGTTGTTACGACCCGCCAGCGCGCGGGCCCGTTGTTCCTGTAGCCACCGAGGCATGTGCTTCGAATCTTACCACGGTCGGGTTTGAAGTGGTCAGGCCGCGATTGACAGCGAGAGCCGGCCTTTCCTACCATGGCTCAGCACTATGAACACGTCCATTGGCATGATTGCGCACGACTTCACGGGAGCGATGGACAGCCTCGCCGCGTTTGTCGAGGTTCCAGGCGACACAGTACTGCTCCTAGCGGCGGGGGAGCCCGCGGACAGCGCGAGAAACGTTGCGGTCGTTGCAGAAACACAGACCTCAGGCCCTGCGGAGGCCTACAACCTGGTGCGCGACGCAACGCGGCGGCTCGCGGGTCGGCAGTTGTTTGCGAGGGTCAGTTCCTCCTTGAGGGGGAACATAGGCCCCGAGGTGCGCGCGGTTATTGACGAGACGGGCGCAAAGGCCATCGTGTGCTCAGCGCTGCCCCGGGAAGGTCGGACTGTCATAGACGGGGTCGGGAAGCTCCATTCGGTCCCTCTTCACCTCACTGAATACGGACGAGACCCGGTTGCACC
>Ga0272441_10016616_pt1 | contig 10155 bp, 9 predicted proteins | sample SSMProp6N_FD_193582 | JGI IMG/M metagenome (GOLD analysis project Ga0272441, IMG submission 193582) | Marine sediment archaeal communities from Little Sippewissett salt marsh, Falmouth, MA, United States - SSM-Prop-6N | ecosystem: Environmental > Aquatic > Marine > Wetlands > Sediment ... | reverse complement strand
GACCAGCCGGTTGTATAGCACGTGCGCCCCTTCGGGCACGAGCGCCTGCGTCATCTGCGAGGGCGACGGGTCGTCGATGCCGTGGCGGGCCAGGTGCTCGCGGACGCACGCCTCCGCCTCGGCGCTACCGACAAGCGCGCACCCGAGCGCGTCGGCGATGCCGTGGCGCGTCAGGTCGTCAACCGTCGGCCCCAACCCGCCCGTCGCGATGACCAGCCGGCTCCGCGACACGGCCTCGGCTACCGCCGAGCGCACCTCGTCACGCTCGTCTGCGACGGACGTGAATCGGACGGTCCGGATGCCCATCCCCGCCAGTTGCTGAGAGAGGTACGCGGCGTTGGCCTCGGTGATGAGACCCGCCACGATCTCGTCGCCGACGGCGATGACCTCGGCGGTCAGGTGCCCCATAGGTACGCGGCTCCTACATTACGGTTCGCACGGCCAGAGCGGCCAGGTGGCCGCCGGCGCACGTCATCAGCCCGGCGGCAAGGTCGTCCAGCATGACGCCCCAACCTCCGCCGACCCGCTCGCAGAGGCGCACGGGACGCGGCTTGAGGACGTCCAGCAGCCGGAAAACAAGGAAGGCCCCGCCCACGTACGCGGCGGAGCGAGGGAGAGCGAGAAGCGCGACCAGCATGCCGGCGACCTCGTCGACGACTATGCGAGGATCATCACGGACGCCCAGGGCGGCCTCGGCGCGCGCACACACCGCCGCCCCCCCCACGACCGCCACGACGCACAGCCCCACGTGGAGCCACCGGTACGGCATGACCGCAAGCCCGATGCCCAGCCCAACCAGCGAGGCTACCGTGCCCGGACAGCGCGGCACCCGTCCCAGACCCAGAAGCGTCGCCGCAGCGACCGACGGCGCCACCCCCCTCACGCCCCGCCCAGGTACAGATCCCTGTTGCTTCGCAGGTACGCAGCGCCCGAGACAACCGACAGCACCACGGCCACAAGCATCGTGCAGTAGACCAGCAGTTGGACCCACTGGTCGATGAGCGCCCAGGCCTGCTCCTTCGCGAGCAGTATGAGGGCGTCGCGCGCGACGAGGAACCCGAGGACCGTGATGATGGCGACCATCTGCCACGCGGTCTTGTGCTTGCCGGCGGCCGTCGCGGGGAGGCTCCTGCCCGCCGACGCCGCCGCGGCCCGCAGACCCGTGACGAGGAACTCACGGCTTATGATCAGCACGACCATCCACGCCGGGACGTGTATCTCGTCGAGCTGGACGAAGGAGACCAGCGCGGCCGACGTGAGCACCTTGTCGGCCAGGGGGTCGAGCAGCTTGCCGAGGTCGCTGACCTCCCCGCGGCTGCGGGCGAGCTTGCCGTCCAGCGCGTCGGTGATGACCGCGATGATGAAGACGAAGAGGGCTCCGGCCCTGGGTATCACCGCGGGCATCGGCACGGGGCCCACGCGGCCGTCCTCGGAAGCCGAGCCCGCCGCGAACAGCAGGAACATGAAGATCACCACTAGCCCGAGCCGGGCCATCGTGATCCGGTTGGGCAGCGTCATTCGTCCTCGGCCTCCGCCGCGACCGCGGCCGTCAGGATCTCACGCGGCTTGCTCCCGCGGGAGGCGCCGATGAAACCCGCGTCCTCGAGCTGGTCGATTATCCGGGCGGCGCGGGCGTACCCCACGCGCAGCCGGCGCTGGAGCGTCGACGCCGACGCCTGACGCGTCTGCAGTATCACCTGTAAGGCGCTGTCGAACAGCTCGTCGCGCCCCTCGTCACCCTCGTCGCCATCCGAGCCCGAATCGGCCTGGGTCTTCGCGATGAGGTCGTCGCGGTAGGCCGGCGGGCGCTGTGCCTTCAGGAACTCCACGACGCGGTGTATCTCCTCGTCCTCGACGAGCGACCCCTGCGCCCTGATCGGCTTGGCCGAGCCCGCGGGCAGATACAACATGTCCCCGCAGCCGAGAAGCGTCTCCGCGCCGTTCATGTCCAGCACCGTCCGCGAGTCGACCTTCGACGCCATCTGGAACGAGAGCCGGTAAGGCAGGTTGGTCTTGATCACGCCCGTGATGACGTCGACGGACGGACGCTGCGTCGCCAGGAGGAGATGTATGCCGACCGCGCGCGAGAGCTGCGCTATGCGCTGAATGGCGTCCTCGACGGCGCCTTGGGCCACCATCATCAGATCGGCCAACTCGTCGATTATGACAACTATCTGCGGGAGCTTCTCGCCCGAGGCTCCCTTGTCTATCGTCTGGTTGTAGGCGGAGATGTTGCGCGCGCCGTGCTCGGCCAGGAGCTTGTAGCGCTGCTCCATCTCGCCCACGAGCCACTTCAGCGACATCGCCGCGCGCTTGGGATGCGTGATGACCGGGGCCAGAAGGTGCGGTATGCCCTGGTAAGGCGAGAGCTCGACCATCTTGGGGTCGATGAGGAGGAACTGGACCTCGTCGGGCGTGGCGTGGAAGAGGATGCTCAGAAGCAGGGAGTTTACGCAGACGGTCTTGCCCGAGCCGGTCGTCCCGGCGATGAGCATGTGCGGCATCTTGGCCAGGTCGGCCACGATGGGCGTGCCGACGATGTCGCGCCCGATGGCCAGCGCCAGCCTCGAGTTCATCCGCCGGAAAGCGTCGGACGAAAGGACGTCGCGCAGGTAGACGAAGTCGGGGTCGGGGTTGGGCACCTCGACGCCGACGCGCGCCTTGCCGGGTATCGGCGCGATGATCCGGACGGAATGCGCGCGCAGGGCCAGAGCGATGTCGTCCGCGCGGGCGTTTATCTTCGAGACGGCGACGCCCTTCGCCAGCTCGAGCTCGTAGGAGCTGATCACCGGCCCCTCGTTTATCTGGGCCACACGGACCTCGACGCCGAAGCTGCGGAGCGTCTCCTCGAGGAGGCGGCCCTGGCGCTGGAGGTCCTCTTCGCTCGCGCCGCGGCGGACAGAAGCCGCGTTGAGCAGCTCGAGAGACGGTAGTGTGAAATCACCGGACGAGTGCGCGGCGGACGCTGCGGACGCAGCCGCCACCGCCGGTCCGGGCTTGGGCTCGTCTGCCGGGCGGCGCGGCTTCACCTTCGCCTTGACAAGCTTGGGAGGAGGCGGCTCCTCCTCGTCCTCCTCGGCCTCCTCCTCGACGAACAGACTGCGCTGGACGGGGGCGGCATCGTCGGCCGTGCCACGGGCCTCGGCGGCCGCGCTCCTCCGCGAGGCTACGGCCGAGAAGGTGCCTCGGGCGGCCATGGCAACCACGCGACCCAGCCACGCCCCGGCGACCCCCAGCCCCCAGCCCACCAGGCAGATGCCCCTCCCCAGCGCCGGGCAGCAGACCGTGATACCCCCAAGCGCCCTTCGCCCCGCCGCCCGCACCCAGTCGACAAGGGCAAAGTCCGTCATCAGCAGAAGACCGAGGCCGAGGGCCGTGCCGATGACAACGCTGCCGCCGCCGCTGCCGAGCGCCCTGACCATCCGCGGTCGGAGGAAAAGGCCGAGCGCCCCGCCGGGACCGATAGTCTCCACGGGCGCCGGCGCCCCCATCATCGCGGCGGCCACCGAACCCGAGAGAACGAAGAACAGGAACCCGCTGTACCGACCGGGCCAGTGCCGCAGGTTCTTCTCCTGGCGCAGCAGCAGCACGCCGAACACGCCGCAGACGACCGGGACGATGTAGCCCATCCAGCCCACCGAGCGGAGGAGGGCAAACGCCGTGTAAGCGCCGACGCGACCACAGACGTTGGCGGCCGGGCGCTGGGGCGGCGCCTGGAAATAGGCCACGTCCCAAGGGGAGAAGGATATCAGACTGAGCAGCGTAAACGCGGAAGCGGCCAGCAAAAGCAGACCGGCCACGTACTTGGCCCGCTCCAACCGAAGCAGTGCGCCCGGTTTCATGGGCGATCCTCCGTATTACCTCCGGCACGGGTAGACAGCGCCCCGGGCATCCGCGGCGCCCGTCGGACGACCGAGGCCGGCGTCAGGAGACGCCGACGCACACCGACGCCAGCAGAGCCGCCAGCCCTACCACCCAGCAGTATACGGCAAACACCCACAGCTTTCGAGTGCGAACCAGCAGAAGCAGCGAGTAGATGGCGAGGACGCCGACAAGGGCGGCCGCCACGGTCCCGGCCACCAATTGGGGTACGCCGACGGCGGACGACGCCGCGCTTGGGAGCTCCTTGGCGCCCGCGGCCGCGATCGCCGGTATGGCCAGCAGGAACGAGAAGCGGGCGGCGCGCTCGCGCGAGAGACCGCACAGCAGGCCCGTCGAGATGGTCGCGCCCGAGCGCGATATGCCCGGCAGTATGGCCACGCTCTGCGCCAGGCCGATGAGAAGCGCCGACCGCAGACCCGGCGTACCGCCCCCCGACCGGCCGCCGAGGACGCCCCCTCCCGTGATGTCGGGAGGTCCCTCACGCCCCCCCAGCCGCTCCCCCAGAAGCAGCCACAAACCGTTGACTAGGAGCAGGACCGACACCGCCCTGACGCCGACGGCCTCTATCGACACGCCGTCGGACAACAGCAGGAAGCCGCCCACGGCGAATGCGGGGACGCTGGCCAGGCCAAGCCGGCCCAACAGCGGGAGTCCGCTCCGGCGCCAGACCGGCGAGGTGAAGTTCAGCAGCGCAGCCACGTCGCGCCGAAAGACGATGAGAACCGCGACGAGCGTCCCGACGTGAACGGCGACGTCGAAGCCGAGCATGCCTTCGCTGTGGCCGAGGAATCGCTCGGCCAGGCGCAGGTGGCCCGACGAACTGACCGGCAGGAACTCGGTGGCCCCCTGGAGAACGCCCAGGAGGACGGCCTCGAGCATGCTCAAGCTGTTTCTCCCCGCTCAGGTACCGGCGACGACACGTCTCGCCCCGCGACCCGCCTGGCCCCACCACCCCCCTGCCCCACCACCCCCTTGCCCCCCTGGCCCCGGACCAGCCCCCCTGCCCCAACCCCCTGGCAGCCCCCCTGGCAGCCCCCCCGGCAGCCCCCTAGGTGGTGCCGGTGTGGCCGAAGCCGCCGGTGGAGCGGGCGGTGTCTTCCAGCTCGTCCCGGACGTCCCACTCCACACGCACGACCGGGCATACCACGAGCTGGGCTATGCGGTCCCCGCGCGAGACGGTCACGGGAGCATCTCCAAGGTTGATGAGGATGACCTTGACCTCACCGCGGTAGTCGGCGTCGACGGTGCCCGGGGCATTGACTACGGATACGCCGTCGCGGGCGGCGAGGCCGCTGCGCGGGCGGACCTGGGCCTCGTACCCCGGAGGTACGGCTATGTGTATGCCCGTGGGGACGACCTCGCGCCGGCCGGGCGGGATGACCACGTCGCCCTCCACGGCGGCGCGGAGGTCCATGCCCGCCGCGTGCTCGCTCTCGTAAGAGGGAAGGGCCAGGTCCCTACACTGGGGCCTGACCCTTATTTGCACTTTGAGACTATGCATCTAGCCGTCTCTCCTCCGACCGCCGCCTCCTCGGGATCCGCCGCCTCCGCCGCCTCCGCGGCGATCGCCCCTGCCGCCGCCGCCGCCTCCGCGCCGGCTGCCGCCCCTGCCGCCGTCACGGCGCGGCGGAGACTTGCGCGGCTCCTGGTCGAGCACGGCGGTGAGGTTTATGCGGCCCTGGCTGTCGATCTCGATGACGCGGACCTCGAGGGGGTCACCTTCCTTCACGACGTCCTCGGGGCTTTCGACGTACTCCTTGGCGAGGTTGGCCACGCGGACGAGGCCTTCCTTGCCAGGGAGGATCTCGACGAATGCGCCGAAGCCCATGAGGCGGGTGACCTTGCCCTGGTAGACCTTGCCGATCTCAGCCTCGGCGACGATGTTGCGAACCATCTCCTCGGCCTCGCGGACCTTCTCCATGTCGGGCGAGGCGATCTGGACGGTACCGTCGTCCTCGACGTTGATCTCGGCGCCGGTCTTTTCGCAGATGGCGCGGATGATCTTGCCGCCGGGGCCGATGATCTCGCGGATCTTCTCGGTGGGTATGGTGAGCTGGATAATGCGCGGCGCGTAGTCGGAGATGGCGTCGCGCGGGGCGGCTATGCAGCTCTCCATGCGGTCGAGTATGCTCATGCGGGCCCGCTTGGCCTGGTCTAGGGCATCGCGCACGATCGACATCGTCAGGCCATCGCACTTGCAGTCCATTTGGATGGCCGTGATGCCCGAGCGCGTGCCGGCCACCTTGAAGTCCATGTTGCCCTGGTGGTCCTCGACGCCGGCGATGTCGGTGAGGAGCTGCTGGGCGCCGTTGTCGCCGATGATCATGCCGACGGAGATGCCGGCCACGGCGTCCGTAATGGGTACACCGGCGTCCATGAGGGACAACGAGCTGCCACACACGCTGGCCATGGAGGACGAGCCGTTGGACTCGAAGATCTCCGACACGATGCGGATGGTGTAGGGGAACTCCTCCGTGTCCGTGGGCAGGACGGGACGGATGGACTTTTCGGCGAGGGCCCCGTGGCCGATGTCGCGGCGGCTGGGCCCGCGCATGGGCTTGACCTCGCCGACGGAGAACGGCGGGAAGTTGTAGTGGAGCATGAAGGTCTTGGTAACCTCCTCCTTCAGCTCCGCCAGGCCGATTCTCTGTTCGTCCTTGGCCGTGCCCAACGTCGTGACGGCCATGCTCTGCGTCTGGCCGCGCGTGAAGAGCGCCGAGCCGTGCGTGCGCGGGAGTATGCCGACCTCGCACTCGATGTTACGTATCTCGTCGAAGCCGCGGCCGTCGACGCGCTTGCCCAGCTCGAAGACGTGCTTTTTCAGGTTGTCCTTGTCGATGCGCTCGAGGGCGAGACGTATCTGGAAGGGCATGTCGTCCGATTCGTCGCCCAGGGCGGCGAGGACGTCGGCCTTGAGGGCGTCGTGTGCGATCTGCCGCTCGGCCTTGTCCTCCATGGCGGCCACCTGCTGCAGGCGGTCGCCGATGTAGTCGAGGACCTTCCGGTGGACGTCGTCGCGGAGGGTGAACAGCTCGACCTTTCTCTTGGGCGCGCCGATTTGCCGGCCGTACTCCTCGACCATGCCGGCGATTCCGCTTATGAGGGCCTGCATCTCCTCGGCGGCGGCCAGGACGTCCTCCTCGGGCGCCTGGTTCCCCGAGAGTTCCATCATGGTGATGGCGTTCTTCGTGCCCGCGGCCACCATGACGAAATCGGCCTGCTCGCACTGCTCGTACGTCGGGAAGTGGACGAACTGACCGTCGACCTTGGCGACGCGGGCGGCGGCCACGGCAACGTCGACTGGGATGTCGGAGGCGGCCAGCGCGGCCCCCGCCCCGATCATAGCCACCACGTCCGGATCGTTCTCCTGGTCCACGCAGAGGACCATCGCGACAATCTGGACGTCGTTGTAGAGACCGTCCGGGAACAGCGGCCGGATGGGCCGGTCGATCATGCGGGAGGTGAGTACCTCTTTCTCGGAGGGCCTGCCCTCGCGCCGGAGGATGCTACCGGGGATCTTCCCGGCGGCGTAAACCATCTCCCGGTACTCGACCAGAAGCGGCATGAAGTTGAGACTGCGGATTTCCGACGACATGACGGCCGTAACGAGGACCACCGTGTCGCCGTAGCGGACCAGAGCCGATCCGCCTGCTTGCTTTGCTACACGACCGTACTCGATGGACAGGGTACGCCCGCCCACTTCGCGTTCTAGATGAATCATGTGTGCCTTCTCCTCCTGACAAGGCACAAGAAACAAGACACGGAACACAAGGGTGAGCCTCCAGCCTAGACGCCCACCTGCCGGTCCCCCTACCGGCTTCCATACGGGGCTCCCTACGGGCCCCCTGCCAGCTCCCTTGTGTGCTGTGTCTTATCGCTTGTGCCTCGCCGGTTGTGACTGTGGTTTTCCGTTCTTTGCGACTGTTACTTGCGCAGACCGAGCCTGTCGATCAGAGCCCGGTACCGATCGACGTCCTTGGCCCGCAGATAGTCGAGCAGTCGGCGGCGCTGGCCGACTATCCGCAGCAGACCGCGCCTGGAGTGGTGATCGGCCGCGAACTGCCGAAAGTGCTCGGTGAGGTAGTTGATGCGCTCGGTCATCAGGGCGATCTGGACCTCGGGGGACCCGGTGTCCCCCTCATGCCGCTTGTACGCCTGAATGACGCTGTCTTTGCGCTCCTTTGTAAGCGGCACGCCGTCTCCTTTCCCGCCCGTGTGCGGCTGCCGCTGATCCGGGCCCACCGGCGGGCTGGGGGGCTCGGAGCGGCCGGGGCGTGAAGGCCTCGGCGCAGGCGGATGGTAGCACGGGAAGGGGGGGATGTCCAGGGGAAAGTGGGGAGGATGGAGGGGGCCCCCGGCGGCCGGGAAAGGCCGACAAAAGGGGTCCGGGGCGACCCGGAGACCCTCCACAGGCGAACGGCCGCCCCTAACCTGCAGGGACGGCCGGTGCTCTCTACGACGGGCTACTCGTCTTCGTCGTCGTCCAGGTACTTGTCTATCATGAAGTCGGTGACGGACGAACGGTCGGTCTCGTCTATCTTGACGAAGGAGACGCCCACGCCGTAAGTATCGCCGCCGCTTCTCTCGACCCAGATGACGCGGGCCAGTGCCCTGACGGGGCCGGACAGCTCGGGCGAGTCTATCTCCAGGGCGAGGTGCTTCTCGCCAAGGAGGAGCTGCTCGAGGACGTCGGGGTCGAGCCTCGGTATCTCGAGGAACATGCCCCCGCCGGAGACGTTCTTGGTGGCGGCCGAGTCGGTAAGCCCATCGAACTCGTCGATGGCCGAATCGACGACCTCGAACTTGACGGGTATGGGGTCGGAGGGCGTGAAGCGCACGTAGCGTCTGCGTTCCGCCCCGTTGAAATCCCCTCGCTCAGACATACGGGTCCTCCTGGCACTCCCGCCTTGGTTTACAGAGGCAGGTGCAGGTGAGACCGCACCTCGTCCTCATTGTCTATCGGGCCGATTGCGGCCATGGTTAACCTGTCATTTCTGAAAAGGGAGCTCGCCACCCTCTGAACGTCCTCGGGCGTGACCGCCGAGAGGGCCGCCAGTTCCTCGTCGATGGTTGGGACGCGGCCGAGTGAGAGTCGCGATTCGCCGTTCCAGAGCATGCGGTTGAGCGTGTCCTCGTGCTCGAGGACGAACTGACCGCGGCAATACTCGACGGCGCGGCCGAGCTCCTCTTCGTCGACGGGCTCGCAGGCGATGCGCGCCATCTCGGCCATTACAACGTCCAGCGTTTCGCAGAGCTTGCTCGTATCCACGCCGGCCTGGACGATGAAGGCGCCGGCGTCGGACAGGCCGAAGGCGACGGAGGATATCTGGTAGGCCAGACCGCGCCTGTCGCGCACCTCCTCGAAGAGGCGCGACGATTTGTTCCCGCCCAGTACCACGTTGAGTATGGAGAGGACGTGCCTGTCCTCGTGCGGGGCCGGCAGCGACGGCGTGCCGAGTATGACGTGCGTCTGCTCGATGGGCCGGGTCTCGACGGTGAGTTGCGGCTCGCCGCGTGCGTCCACCGCCGGGCCGAACGTGGCGCTGGAACGCTGCGGCGCGTCGGCAAAGCAATCGCGCACGATGTCGCAGACGTTGTCGTGACTGATACCGCCGGAGGCGACGAAGATCACTCCCGCCGTGCCGTAGCTCCGGCCCATGTAGTCGAACATCATATCACGGGTCATCGCGGCGATTGTCTCGGCCGTGCCGATGGCCGAGCGGCCCAGGGCGCAGCTCGGCCAGAGCGTTTTGCGGAAGAGTTCGAGGACCCAGCGCATGGGCACGTCGCGGAGCATGTTGGCCTCTTCCTGTATGACCATGCGCTCGCGGGAGAGTTCGTCGTCGGGCAGCGTCGGGTGGAGGAAAGCGCCGGCGATGGCGCGCGCGGCCGACTCGAAGTGATCGGCGACGACACGGGCGAAGTAGCACGTGCACTCGGTCGCCGTGAAGGCGTTCATGTTGCCGCCGTAGCCCTCGATTGTCTCGCAGAGCTGCCGGCGGGTCATGTCGCGCGAGCCCTTGAAGATCATGTGCTCGAGGAAGTGCGAGACACCGGCGACGTCGTCGGTTTCGTGACGGCTGCCGGCGCGCACCCACACGCCGAGTGCCGCGGCGCGGGTCGACGGCATCTCGTCGGTGCAGATGGTGAGCCCGCTGTCGTGTACCGTTTCCTTGTACATCGGCCTCCACTTTCTGTTGTCGCCTGAGCGCCCGCGCAACCCACCGCCGGTGCAGGCTTCTCCGCCCCACCCACTGCACGCCCACCCTCACG
>Ga0272441_10016615_pt1 | contig 10155 bp, 6 predicted proteins | sample SSMProp6N_FD_193582 | JGI IMG/M metagenome (GOLD analysis project Ga0272441, IMG submission 193582) | Marine sediment archaeal communities from Little Sippewissett salt marsh, Falmouth, MA, United States - SSM-Prop-6N | ecosystem: Environmental > Aquatic > Marine > Wetlands > Sediment ... | reverse complement strand
CGGATCGGCCTCGTTGACCTCGTCGATCCGCCAGTAATACGTCGTTCCCGCGGTCAGACCCTCCGGATAGGCAAATCCGGGAAAGCCAGCCACATAAAACGTTGCCGTCTGGTTGTCTCGGAATGCTTCACTTTCATTCGTTGCATTGTTCACGTCGTTAAAATTTTCACCGAGATACACGTCATGTGAAACTGCGAAATCTCCCGCCGTCCAGCTTAAATTCACCCATGTCTCTTCATGAACGGCGCCGTCCGGTGGAATGGGGTCGCGGGCGATCACACGCGGTGGATGAGCTAATGTGCTAATCTCTATTTCCGACAAAACATGATCATAGATTCGAACGTCATCCAAGAGACCTCCGTAATGCTCGCCGGCAGCAGCGCCTCCTCGATGGCCTAAAACTAATGTTGTCTCAGTCGGCGTACTGGGGACTTCCGCTGTTCCCGTAATCTGTAGCTCGCCATCAAGATATATTTCCACGTTCGTAGAGCCGCTATCGTACGTAGCGGCTACATGATTCCATTCGTTTGCGTTGAGCGCGCCCGCTCCGGTTCCTGTTGTCGAGCTTCCTCCGTCGAATAATTCGTTTTTTAATTCTCCATTGCCGCGAAGCCATACCTCGTAATCGCCCCCGGCACCGAGGATGCGTTCCTTACTTTTAGCCAGGGCGGGATTGATCCAGAAGATAATCGTGCCCTGAGGCGGTGGGACAAAGCCGTCTATGCTAACCTCGTCGTCCGCGCCGTCGAAGTTGAATGCGTTACCGGATTTGCCAGGGACCGATGTGGTGCCTTGTATGGCTCCATCTAATCCGCCGACAGCATCGGCCGCCACGATGACTCCGGCGTCGATATTTTCATCGAGCCTCCAATGGTGAATCAGACCTGCCCGTGCCGGTGCAAGACCGACTACAAGCCCAAAAACGATGAATACTTTGAGTTGTCTGTACATCATGATCTCCTTCCTAAAGGAATTAAGTCGTGTTGGCCAACGGCCATTCGTCTATGTCTTTAGTTATTTCAGTATCATTGCTACATTGTAGATACGAACATCATCCATCAATCCTGCAAAGAAACTTCCCGGTTCGAGAGTCCCACTTGCACCAAGAATCAAACCGCCCGTTGCACCTGCCAGATAAGGCACTCCATCTCTTGCGATCTCTACGTCGTCCGCATAGAGAATACGTTCAGACTCATTCCATACCAAACCGATGTGGTGCCACTCACCATCGGTCATGACGAATTCCGATATCAACGGCACAGCGGGAATCCGCCCTCCCGAAGGGTATGATAGGGCCGTCATGCATTTGCCTTCAGAAGGATCGGCCATAAGCCAGTTTTCACCATCTGCTTGTGAGAGAACCACCTGGCCCGGCTTTCCGCCTCGTATCCAGGCGAAGACACTGAACTTCCCAGCCGACGGATCGAGGATAAACGGGGTGGAAATATAATTGGCTATACCGTCAAGCTCGATCGCTCCGGCTACCACCCCACCGGCAGCGCGCCAGATAGGATTGCCGGTGAGGATTCCATCTCGGCCCCCGGCACTGTCATGTGCGACCCAACCTTCGGTCTCATCCAGCCTCCAGTAAGCGATTAGGGTTTCGTCCCAAAGCCAGGCTTTTGCAAATACAGCGAAGTCCTTCCAATCGACGACCCCGTCTCCTGAGGGAGCGGGCGCCAGATCGGTCTCGGTTGCGTTATGCAACCAATCCTGTGCCAACCGGTTGAAATCTCTGAAATCCACAAGCGTATCCTCAGTGAAATCGGGCGATTTGCCGGCCGTAACTGTCGTTAGCATGAACTGGCGAACCGCGAAACTGTCCGAACCGGCGAAAACGAGATGACAAGTCTTGCCGTCAGGGCTAATCCATTTGGAAGGGATATGCGCACTCTCGCCGGGGTCGATGTCCCAATTCTCGGTGTAAAACACGGTCCTCCACGGTCCCCATGGCTCGGGGGCGTCGTAGATGCTGAACTGGTCTTTGCCCCCGGCCTGGGCGCGACTCCGCATCACGAGAAAATAGCATCCGAGAGGCGCATTGTACGTGACGTCGAGGCGGTTGCAGCCGCCGGGGGATGTGAATACGGCCTGGCGTCGGCGGATATCGCCGGACCAGTTCGGTTCACCGTTGGTACCTGCACCGGTATAAAACTCGTAAGCGTTTTTGTCCGTAATCCTTTCGACGGGCACCCGGGCCAAGACGACGGTGTCGGTCTCGTTATAGGCACTCTGCGTATCGGGGGAGTACACGTAAACATAGCCGTCTCTTGCTCCGGCGTAGTTCCGTCCGAAGTTGAGAAAGCAGGGGTAGCCCAATTCGGCGAATCTCCACGTGCTCCAGGTCCATGTTGAACCATGGTCTGAGGACCAGGCAAGCTGACTTTGTTGTCCGTTATTATTTGCATTCCGAACGAGCATATAAACCGTACCGTTGACGCTGAGGATCCCGCTGGCCTTTTTACCGCTCCGACCGTCGCCGAGCTGCTCGCCGGTGGTCGAGCGGATATTGACGCCGTTGCCTGGCGGGCTACCGCTGACCTTGCAAAAACCCAGGCTCAGCTTGTTCGGTACTTTGGGGTCGAATCCCCAGCCGTCGCCGTAGGCGGTGTATTGCTCGCCATCGTCCGCCCAGGTGATGGGCCAGTTGTCACTGCCATCGGCCTGATGGACAACAGTGGAGGCATCGGCCCAGATCAGAGATGAAATGACCTCGCTATATGGATACGGTGCATTGCCGACGACGGATTGACAAATGGGTTCAAGGAAGGGCTTTAGGACAGAGTAATTGCCATCCCATCCGCTTCGCCAATCATTACCGGCTCGGGCGATGACAATGTCAAGACTGGGTATCACCACAATCAAGCTGTCATAAAGTCCCCAAGACCAGTAGGCATCCCGTGGTACGTTACTGAGAGTCCCGTCGCCGTTATTCCACCAGAGCAAACCATAATGGTTCGAAGCGTTGAAATATTGCGAGGGATTATTGACTGACAATCCTGTGATTTCAGGGAAGGGTTTACGAACGAGGTCGATAAAATTCTCCGATAGAATCTGCTCGTCGGCCCACTTGCCCCGGCGAAGATACAGATATCCGAGTTTAGCCATCGCATCGACGTTGGCGGAGATGCCCGAGCCGAATTCTCTGCGTTTTACTCCTTCGATGGTATCCGAACGATAGGAATTATTTCGCCATGTCAGATCCGCATTGGTGATGTTCAGATTAGAAAACACGCGGTCGAACATTACGTCCTTCAAATCCTTTCGATAAGCAAGCGTTAAACAATCTGCAAGCCAATTTGCGCCGCCGTCGCTGTAAGACCACGCCGTACCCGGATCGAAAAGAAGCGGCTCGAAGCCGCCCGGCTTGTCGAAGCCCGCGGTATGAGTGGCAAGGTGCCAGATTTTAATGTCCGCCAATCGAGGATCTCCGGAGTTGGGAGGAATTCCGATATCGGAGTAATAGTTCTGAGCTTTGTCATCTAAATGCGCCAATCTGTCTTTGAGGGCCAAGCCCAGCACGGTTACTCCAATGGATTTGGTCGTGGATTTGAGGTCGTAACGAGCCGCCTGGTTGCCCCAGGACATAACGAGTTTTCCGCCGCGGATAATGCAGCCGGAACCGCCGCCGGTTAGCGCATAGTCTTGGGCTTGCTGGAGCATGGATTCATCCATACCGGCTTGCTGTGGCGTTGCGTTTTCCCAACCCAAAGCAGAATAAATGGGCACTAAATAGACCGTGAAGATTAAAAGAGTCAATTCTGTTGGTTTGCTCATTCGATTCCTCCTCTTCTGAATCAGACCGCTTCTTTTTGGACTTAGATATGATGATCCGGGACGAATCCTAATCCATTATTGAAGCTTTATTATGTACAAAAAACCGAGGTGAGTCAAACGATTTCCCTAAGAGCGTGTGTGAAAAGGTTGTCATCCTGGTTTAAGTCGATGCAGCATAAGATTGATCATAGCCACATAGATCATCGTTTCACTGCTATTGGTCAACGTTTCATAATCTTTGCTGAGTCGACGGTATTTGGCGAACCAACCAAAGGTTCGCTCCACAATCCAGCGTTTGGGGAGAACCTTAAAATCATGAAGGTCACTCCGCTTAACAATATCAATAACCCGATGGAACTGCTGCTTGGCCCACGTCACAAAGGTACCACGATAACCGCCATCGGCCCAGATCAACTTCAATCGCGTACACCGTCGACCAAGCTTGCTCAGGACCTGTTTGCCGCCGGTATGGTCTTGAATGTCCGCGGCATGAACGACCAAGGTAATAATCAAGCCAAGCGTATCGACCAGAATATGACGTTTACGCCCCTTTACCTTCTTGCCCGCATCGTAGCCACAGTGCCGCCTTTTAGGCGTTTAACGCTTTGGCTGTCCAGAATGGCGGCACTGGGGGTGGGCTTACGGCCATTCTTACGTCGTACGCGTTCATGGAGACGATCATGGATTTGAACCCAAACTCCCTCCAAGCGAAATCGGCGATAATAGTAGTGAACCGTCCCCCATGGAGGAAACTCGTGAGGCAACAGCCGCCATGCGCAACCCGTTCGGTTCAGATACAGAATCGCATTGATGACTTCTCGCATACGGACCGTTCGGGGCCGACCGCCTGGTTTGGATTTGGGAATCAAAGGTTCTATGAGCTGCCATTGCTCATCCGTCAAATCGCTGGGATATGGAGTCCGTTCCATATCTATCGTATCGGTCGAAAATCAGCATAATCTATACTTTTCACACACGCTCTAAGAAACATGACTTCCGCCAAACGCGCAACAAAATCTTTTTTTTTTGCGTTTGAACAATCCCTTTGGCGATTCGCAACCGCTCGCTTATCTCAGGCCACGTTCCTTCGACCAGAAGTGTTCAATCAGCCAACACAGATCTTCATTGATGGACGAAGGCGTCTCCATGCCGGAACGGGCCACGGGATTTTCCTTGTTTGTCTGAATAAATTCAAGAGTCCACTTATCCATGCATTTTCGCCAGACGGCGTGCCCGTCAGCAAAGCCGAACATGCTCAACTTTAAGTGGTAGGATGCCAACGGATCGTAGAACCGCCAATTACCTGGACTCAAGGGCGTATCTTAACCCCGTAAGGCCCAGCCCCCTTCGTTTTCCCCGTAGTTGCCGCCATTGTGCTCTTCTTCGACAAAAACGTAATACTGCTCCCCCCTTCTTGACTCTTACATCGATATTATGCCAAAATACACGGTAGAAAGTCAACCATTTGATCTTTCCAACTATAGAGACTGGACGGAAGTAAAATGAAACATCAATGAGATGAACACATGAATTGCATTAGTAAATCAATATTTTGGTTGTTAATGTACTTGCTCATTGTTGAATGGGGTTTCCTCAGTGTGCACGCAGGCGAGGATAAAGGCTTTTCGTTTCCAACTGCAAGGCCGGATCAGGTCGGCATGAATCCGGCTAAACTGGAGCAGGCCAAGCGATACGCGCTGTCCGCCGGAGGCTCGGGGATGATTGTCCGCCGCGGCCAAGTCGTGATGCGATGGGGCGATCAAAAAAAACGATACGACATCAAATCGGCGACAAAGTCATTTGGCGCAACGATGCTCGGCGTCGCGATCAAGGACGGCAAGATCGTGCTCGATGCTTCCGCAAGGCGGTATCATCCCACTCTCGGTGTTCCCCCTCAAAGCAATGCGGAGACAGGATGGCTGGATGACATTACGATTCGTCATCTCGCCACGCAAACAGCCGGTTTCGAAAAGCCGGGTGGTTATGAGAAGCTCCTCTTCAAACCAGGTACGCATTGGCACTACAGCGACGGCGGACCCAACTGGCTGGCCGAGTGCATCACGCTCCAATACCAACGGGACCTGGAAGACCTCATGTTTGAGCGCGTTTTCACGCCGCTAGGTATTTCCCGTGATGACTTACGGTGGCGAAACAACCAGTACCGAGAGCACGAGATCGAGGGGATCCCTCGTCGAGAATTTGGCGCAGGCATCCATGCAAACGTCGAGGCGTTGGCACGTCTGGGATATCTCTATCTACGCAACGGGAACTGGAAGGACAAGCAGATCCTCACTGAAAATTTCGTGAATATGGTCCGCCGGCCCATTGAGTCGATCGCCGGCCTGCCGGAGTGGTCCGATTCACACGGCAACGCCTCGGACCATTACAGCCTGCTCTGGTGGAACAACGCCGATGTCGCATTGAAAAATGTTCCTCGCGATGCCTACTGGGCGTGGGGATTGTATGACAGCCTGATCGTGGTTATCCCGTCACTGGATGTGGTCGTGGCACGAGGCGGCGAGCGGGGCCGACGGTTGCCGCGAGAGGACAAAGCCAACCACTATGACGTTTTGAAGCCGTTGCTGCAGCCTATCACTGCGGCAGTGCTTTGGCCTCATAAGGAGATCGATAATGACGAAAAAGAGTCCGGTTTTGTCTCACTATTCGACGGGAAGACATTTGAGCACTGGTTCAATGCGACGAGTCGTTGGTCGATCCGGGATAGGCGCATGATCTTCTCGGATAAGACCACGAGAGGCGGATTAAAAATCGAGAGCCATAAGCCGATGTCGGCCAATCAACGCGCTGAAAATGCGCATGCAAGCTTACTGGTCCTACTTAGTCGGCGGGTATTTGCGCAAATCCCAGCGACACTCAATCACAACCGTTCTCTTCAGGAAAATCCCTTCCATTCCCTATAGACTCCAGGGGCTTCTCATCGATCTGGAAAGCATCCGGTCTGCTTCGGGATCATTGACAAAGCTTTCCTGGTCCGGATCCCATCTCAGCTTCCGCCCGGTCAGCATGGCTATGTTACCCAAGTGGCAAATAGAGGCGGAGCGATGTCCTATTTCGACGTGAGCGATCGGGTCTTTGCGAGTTCTTATACAATTCAGGAAATCCTGCTTGTGGTCGTTACTCCTGTACAGATGAATTTCGTCCGGTCCAATAGCCGACGTCAACAACGACTTGGGATATGTGTCGAAAGGTGAGCTTTGTATCCATCCATCGGTCCCTTCGAAGCGCACGCTGCTCTTGCCGGAACTGAACAGCAGTTTGACGCCGTCGGCGTACACGTATTCGATGTTCCAGCTCGTGGGAGTATTGAACAATCCGTCTCTCGGGAATTCGCCTCGGCCTTTGATTTCCACCGGACCGCTCTGGTCCGTACCGTTAGCCCACTGGATGAAATCCAGCGCATGCACACCGTTGTTGGTAACCTGGCCGCCGGCGTAATCCCAGTTAAAGCGGAAATAATAGTGACAGCGCTTCTCGGTATACGGCGCTCGGGGAGCCTGTCCGAGCCACATATCGTAGTCAAAGCCCTCAGGGACTGGCATCGCAGGCTGAGGCTTACAAGTTGGGCCGCCGCCGATACGACACTTGATCGTGTGTAGCTTGCCGATCCTTCCGTTTCGAATGAGCTCGCATATTAAACGACGTCTGGAGTTGGAACGATGCTGCGTGCCGGTCTGGAGCACTCGCCCGTAACGCCTCACCGCAACAGCGAGGACGCGCCCTTCGCGTATGGTCAGACTCAAAGGCTTCTCACAATATACGTCCTTACCGGCCTTGACCGCCGCGACCGCTGTCGGAACGTGCCAGTGGTCGGGGGTAGTCACAACAACTGCGTCGATGTCCGTTCGTGCAACCAATTCACGGAAGTCGTTATAGCCCTGACAACCCTTGAATCCGCCTGAACGCCCCTTTTCGGCGTAGTGTTGTTCAACGATTTGCCGGGCGGGTTCTCGCCCCAAGTCCTTGCCTTTGTTGCCGTAGCCGTTGGCATTTGGGCCATATTCGGTTCGACCCGAGGTAACAACGTCACAGACAGCCACGATCTGTGTATCCACTTTATTCAGGAAACCCCTAAGGTTGCCCATGCCCATTCCGCCCAAACCCACGCAACCAAGGGCGATCCTGTTGCTCGGCGCGCCGTCGCCGAATACCGAAGACGACATGATCGACGGCATAGCAAACACCGTCAAAGCCGACGCGCCCCCTCGCAGAAATCCTCTTCGCGTGATCATTGTATCATTAACCGCCATCATTACTCACCTTATCAGGCAATTTAATCTCTGCGTGCTTTCTGTGCACGACGTTCTTCGTTTGGCCTGCGCGCTTTCTCAATCAATTCATCGAGTAAAATCGCCGCGCCGTTCTGAGCCTTTGAGACATCGGCGGCGCTCATGAACGCATAAATCTCTACCGTCTCCTCGGCTGAAACGGGGATATCACCCGTCTTGAAAAACCTAACGATTTCGTCCACCAGAGGTTTGTAGCCGGAGGACTTGGTTTCGATCATGCCATTGGTTCCATAGATACGAACCGACGCGGTGCTCTTACCGCCGCGAAGGTCCCTAAAGGTTCCGATCCGGCCATCGGCCCATGTCCCGACGACCATGTCCACGCTTTCCGTTCTGAACCGCGTGACCTTCTCGCAGCCCGTTCCCATAACCGCAAACAGCGCCGTCACAGGGTGTATTCCGTACAGATACAGGTCGGGATGATGCTCGGTCCATGAACTCGAACCGAAAACGTCGCAGCCCTTTACTTTTCCGACCTGTTCGTTTTCATTAATTCCGACGATACCCTGGCCATATCTGAAAGAAGAACTCGACCAGCACGGCACATTATTCTCCCGAGCCAATCGAAATATCTCGATTACGTCCTCCAGGCTCGCGGCTACGGGCTTATCGACGAACACCGGTTTCTTCGCGGCAATCACGGGTCTTATCTGTCTTAGATGAGGCCGGCCGTCGACGCTTTCGAGCAGTATGCCGTCAACCTTCTCGCATAATTGCTCGATAGTGTGAACGATCTCTACATCGAATTTATCCCGCAGTTGGCTCGTGAACTTATCCACTCTGTCCGCGGATGCCGGCATGTCGGGCACCCCCCCGGGAAAACCCACCACGACCTTGCAGCCGTAGTTGTTCTTTGGATTGTTGATGATTTGCGTGAAGGCGATCACATGTGATGTGTCGAGGCCGATTATACCAAGACGAAAGATGTCTTCTTCCGCCTGAGCTGGAGACTGGATTGCCAGAATTGCTGTAAGACACAGTACTTTCAAGGCTATAGTATTCATAATCAGACTCCTCAATCAGACCGTAACTGTCCTTGTAGTGAAACGATTAACAGCAATGATGCGCTATCCACGGGTTTTTGTCAAATAGTCTCATATATTATCCCCGCATGTTCGAGAAGCCGGGTAAAAATCTATGGCAGTTTCGGATCACTCGAATCCCGCAGCCAATAATACAAGCGCCATTGATCGGGAATTGATTGTCTGCTGACGCCGTCGGGATGGGCCAGATTGGGATTGCCGTCTCTTAAATTCTTCTGCATTCTACAAGTCCAATCGTAGTAAAGTATAGGCTTCGGTTTCAACAATGACCTTGCACTATTCTATACTCTGGTGTAAAGATGTATAAAGAAAATCGGTATCCGTTAGAAAAGATTTCGTGATTTCAAGGAATGTGCCTCATGAACGCTGATCGACTCATAACAAGAACCTTATTTGCTCTTGCTTTTATCCTTTTAGCCTTCCAGATAAAGGTTTGCGGCGAGCCAGTTCCTTGGTGGAATGCCGGATGGCGATTTCGCACTACCATAACCGAGAATATCCCTTCCCGTGACGAAGCTATTTTGACAACCGAGGTTGTAGTTGACTTTCCCATGTTGCTAAAGCAGAGCGACGTTCCTGGCGAATTCGATCCAGGCTCGCTGCGCATTATCGAACGCAACGGAAGCGCACCGGCTCAAGAAGTGCCCTTTGCTTACCGCACCGAATTCAACGCCGTCAAAGGCCGAGAGGAAGCCTATCTGAGTTGGTTCGCTCACCGGCGGCCTAAACAAGTGAGTTATTATGACATCTATTTTGATACAAAGGATAGCAGTATCCCCACCCGGAATAATGATACGAACTTTTTGCCGCCGATAAACCTTCTATCCAATCCCGGGTTCGAGGATGAAGTTGATGGTATGCCCATCGGTTGGCAAATAGTTCCTGAGGCACTTGTCCAAACAGATAGATTCGATCACACAACGGGACGGCGCTCTCTGAAAATCATTGTAGATGAGGATACTGCCGAAAACACACCCCGCGAAGTGACTCTTTCCCAAAAGATTGACGTCCGCAAGTTCGCGGGTCAG
>Ga0272441_10016614_pt1 | contig 10156 bp, 10 predicted proteins | sample SSMProp6N_FD_193582 | JGI IMG/M metagenome (GOLD analysis project Ga0272441, IMG submission 193582) | Marine sediment archaeal communities from Little Sippewissett salt marsh, Falmouth, MA, United States - SSM-Prop-6N | ecosystem: Environmental > Aquatic > Marine > Wetlands > Sediment ... | reverse complement strand
CCGAAGCCTTCGTCTCCGCCCCGGTTCACAGCCCCGTTAACGGCGCTGTGATTGCTGTCGAACCCCGCCTACACCCAACCGGTCGCAAGGTCCTTTCCGTGGTGATTTCCGCCGACCAGCAGCAGCCGCAACCACTTCCCTGGAAAGAACTTACCAACGATTTCGTTCTGGATAAATACACCCCCGAACAAATTATTAGCGCCATCCGCGCCGCCGGTTCGGTCGGCCAGGGCGGGGCCGCCTTCCCCACCGCCGTCAAACTCGTCCAAAATCCCAAAAAACCGGTGGACACAATAATCCTAAATGGTTGTGAATGCGAGCCTTACCTCACCAGCGACTACCGCCTTATGCTTGAAGCCCCAGGTCCCATGATCGCCGGCTTACAGCTTGCCATCAAAGCCGCCGGCGCCGAACGCGGCCTCATCGCCATCGAGGACAATAAAAAGGACGCCATCGACCTGATCGCCGATAAAATCAGTAATATCCCAAACTTACAAGTCGCAGCCTGCAAAACCAAATACCCCCAGGGTGGCGAACGACAGCTCATCCTGGCGATTCTCAAACGCATCGTCCCCACCGGCGGCCTGCCCCTGGACGTTGGCGTCGTAGTAGTAAACGCCGGCACCGCCTCGGCCATCGCCTGGGCCTGCACCGAGAATCGACCCTGCACCGAACGCATCGTAACTCTCACCGGCGCAGGCATTAACAACCCCGGCAACTTCCGCGTTCCGGTCGGTATGCTGCTGTCGGACCTTATCGAACAGTGCGGCGGATTGACCGATGACGCTGAAAAAGTCCTGCTCGGAGGTCCCATGATGGGTCCTTCCACCAGCCGCCTCGATGTTCCCATCTTAAAAGGCGCCAGCGGCATTACCGTCATGACCAAAAAGGATGTAATCCTTTACCCGGAAAGAGGTTGCATCAAGTGCAGCCGCTGTGTGGATAACTGCCCTCTGAAGCTGGTGCCCACCCAAATCGCCCACGCCGTCAAGGCCCGCGACATCGAAACCGCCCTGGAATACGATCTGATGGCCTGTATCGAATGCGGCTGCTGCACCTATGTATGCCCTTCCAAGATACCCTTAGTACAATATATGCGATCCGGTAAAGAAATGGCCCGAAAAGCCCGGCAAAAATAACCCTAACTGGAGTCCATTAAAGAATTTACAATGGCAGAAGAAGATAAAACAGAGCCAAAAATAAAACAGCTTCTTGTCTCGTCATCCCCTCATTTGACGGATCAGTCGAATACACAAGGGATTATGATCGAAGTAATCGTCTGGATGCTCCCGGCAGTTGCATTTTCGATCTATAATTTTCAAAGGTACGCCGTAATATTACTGGTTTCGTGTCTGGCGGGATGTGTGGGAACCGAATTGTTGTTTAACCTGGCGCGGAAAAAGCCTATTTCCATCGTTGACGGCAGCGCCATAATCACCGCTATTATCCTGGCGTTATCATTACCCCCGCTGTTTCCTTGGTGGGGTGCGTTGCTGGGCAGTGTGGTGGCAATCGGGATTGCCAAGATGCTGTTTGGCGGTTTAGGGAGCAATATCTTTAATCCGGCGATGGTGGGTCGGGCGTTTTTGGCGGCATGTTTTGGGGTAATGATGAACACCTGGATCGATCCATTTCCAGGTCAGCTTTCGATTACAGTTATCGTTGAAGCCGGCGCCGAGCAATGGGAACCGGTATCGGGAGCGACACCGTTATCCGTAGCAAAAAAAGTAATCAAGGATGCTTTCGATAAGGACATCATTGCCGGGATGAAAGACAAAGTTGATGTCGTTAATGATGAGCTCATGCCGTCGTTTTTAGGTAATACTGGTGGATCAATCGGTGAGGCAAGCGCTGCACTATGGTTGGCGGGAGGGTTATTGCTGCTATTCAGGCGAATAATAACGTATCATATACCATTGGCGGTGTTAGGGTCGGCAGGATTGATAGCGGCGTTTGCGTGGTGGTTGAAGCCGGAAGTATATCCTAACCCGCTCGTGCATTTGTGTGGGGGCGGATTGATGATGTGTGCGTTTTTCATTGCGACGGATTTGGTGACGTGTCCGATGAGCAAGTTAGGCCGGGTGATATTCGGCGTAGGGGTAGGGTCACTAATCATGTTGATTCGACTGAAGGGCGGGTATCCGGAGGGTGTGATGTATGCGGTATTGTTGATGAATGCGATGACGCCGCTGCTGGATCGTTGGACGCGTCCGAAGCCCATAGGAGGGCATGCCCGTGCTAATTAACTTTTTGAAACAATCATGGTTGGTGATACTATCGTCATTGATATTCGGTTTACTGGTGTCGGGCATATACGGTCAACTAAAACCGAAGATCGATGAGCAGGCCCGTTTAAAGCTGGAACGGGAGATGATGAAAGCGTTTATGAAGGAAGCGGCGGTTTTCGAGTCGGCTTTGAATGCGGAAAAGACACAATATTTTATTGGTAAGAACGCTGAGGGTGCGGTGGTTGGTTATGCTATCGAAGCGGAGGGAGGTGGATTTGCGGATAAAATCAGGCTGCTAGTAGCGATTGACAAGCCTTTGGAGAAATTGATGGGGATCGGGATATTAAAATCCAGCGAAACACCAGGATTTGGCGATAAAATCAAGGAGACGGAGTTTAAGGATCAATTTTCCGATAGTCCGGCGGGTAAACTTAAAGTGCTTAAAGAAGGTGACCGTTCGGTAAAAGATGAGGCAATCATTGCGATAACCGGAGCGACAATCAGTTCGGACTCGGTGGTGAAGATAGTGAATAATGCGGTGCTTGAGTTGAAGAAAGTGCTGGGGAATAAGTAGTATATGAGTATATGGGTAGATGAGTAGCACACTCCCAAATCCCCTCTCAAGAGGGGACTGTGATAGTTGTAAAAAGGTAAAAGTAAAAAGTAAATGAAATGAAGAAGATGTTTTAACTGATAATAATTTCATATTAAGGTTTGATTGATGGCAGCGGAAACGGTTGAGCAGAAGAAGGCATCGGGGCCGGAGGCTTTGACATATTTTATTCGGGGTTTGTGGGAAGAGAATGCAATTTTTCGTCAGATGTTGGGGATGTGTCCGACGCTGGCGGTGACGGGAGCGATTCAGCCGGCGTTGACGATGGGAGCGGCGACGACGTTTGTGCTAATCTGCTCGGCGCTGGTGGTTTCTTCGATGCGGAATCTGTTGGTGGGTCACTTACGGATATTGATGTTTACGCTGACGATAGCGACGTTTGTGACGATAGCGGATTTGATATTGCAGGCGTATTTACCAACAATGAGTGAAAAGTTGGGTCCCTACGTGCCGTTGATTATTGTGAACTGTTTGATCATCGGTCGGGCGGAGGCGTGCGGGAGCCGCAAACCTATTACAACGAGTTTGGCTGACGCATTAGGTATGGGAATCGGCTTTACGGGCGCGCTGTGCATTTTAGGCGCGATTCGCGAATTGCTGGCGGATGGGGCGTTGTGGGGCATTCGAGTGATGCCGGAGGCGTTTGTGAACTGGAACGTGATGGAGCTGCCGGCGGGGGCGTTTTTGACGCTGGGGATACTTTTAGGATTGAGTAATCATTTTCTTAAGAAAAAGTGAATGAGTGAATGAGTGAATGGGTAGATGAGTAGGAGGAAAGAAGTTAGAAGTTAGAAACTGGGAGTTTGAAGAAACCGTTGTCGCTGCGCGAGGTTTGTTTTAAATAGATATTTGCACTCGCTTCGCAAAGTAAAAAGTTAAAAGTCAAAAGTAAATGATTTTTTTATAGACGTGTGAATTCGAAGATAATCCGATAAGGTTTTGGTTATGGAAATATTTGGAAATTTGATCGTTGTGTTTGTTTCGATTGCGGTGGTCAACAACCTGGTGCTGACGAAGTTTTTGGGGATATGCCCATATATTGGGGTATCGCGGAAGGTCGATATGGCGTTTGGGATGGGTTGTGCGGTGACGTTTGTGATTACCATCAGCGGAGCAGCCACCTGGTTGATTAACAACGAGGTATTAGAACGGCTCGGTATGGGTTACTTGAAATATATCGCGTTCATTATGGTGATAGCAAGCATGGTGCAGTTGGTGGAGATGTACGTGCGGAAATTTTTTCCTTCATTGTATGAAAGTTTTGGCATATTTCTGCCGTTGATCACGACGAACTGTGCGATTTTAGGGACATGTTTGTTTATTGATTTATGGGGTTATGGTTTTCTGGAGGCGTTGGTGGCGAGTTTTGGGGGCGGTTTGGGCTTTACGCTGGTGATCTGCATGATGGGAGGTATCCGGGAGAACCTGGAATGGGCGGACGTGCCGAAGGCGATGCGCGGTGCGGGGATAACCTTGATTACGGCGGGGATATTGACGTTGGCGTTCATGGGATTTTCGGGGATGATTAAAGGTTAGTAGTTAGCAGCTAGTAGTTAGTATAGAAAGATTAAGATGATAGATGGAGTTATGGTTTCGATGACTGATATGTTGGGGGTAGCGGATGCTTTGTCGATTGTCAAGGCCGGGGGGGTTTTGTTGGGAGTGGGTTTGGTGTTTGTTGTCATTTTAAACATTGCCAACGCCAAGTTGAAAGTTGAAGTTGATCCGACAGTGGAGGCGATATTAAATATATTGCCGGGGGCGAACTGCGGCGGGTGCGGTTTGGCGGGGTGCGGGGCTTATGCCGAGGCGGTGGCGAAAGATCATGGCTTGATGGGTAAATGCGGGCCGGGGGGTGAGGCGACGGTTCGTGAGATTGCGGCGATATTGGGGATTGAAGCGGCGGCATCGGCCCCGGTGCGGGCGATTGTGCATTGTGCGGCGAAGGACAGCGACAAGATCAACAGCGCCCGATATTTTGGCATAGAGACGTGCGGCGAAGCGCAGATGGTGGCGGGAGCGATCGGCTGCCCTTACGGGTGTTTGGGATTTGGCGATTGCCGCAAGGCATGCGAATTCGATGCGATTGATATTGTCGAGGGATTAACGACGATCAATTATCATAACTGCGTGGGATGCGGGGCATGCGTGAAGGCGTGCCCGCGACAATTGATTGAACTATTACCGTTCAGCGAAGATCCGATGCTGGTGATTTCGTGTTCGAGCCTGGATAAGGCCAAGGAGGTTCGCAGCTACTGCAAGGTCGGATGCGTGGGCTGCGGGGTGTGCGCGAAGAAGGCGCCGACGACATTCCAGATGCAGCAAAACCTGGCGGTGATCGATTATGCCAACTACGGTAGCATGTCGGAGCGGGCGGCGGCGGTGGAGAAGTGTCCGCGGGCGATGATGGTGTATGTGGGTAAGGAAGCAGTGAAGGCGGTTCCGGCGGCGGCGGAAGAAGCGACGGATTATAATCGTAACGGTTGAGTCATAAACCATGCAATTACAATGACGAATTAGTTAAACCAGAATTCCGAATCAATGACGAATGATTAATTAGCAAATCATGTAAGACGTTATCAAGTTTAGCACCTATATTTTTTTACGGGTCATTTTTTTCAGGATGTTTTTTGCCAGGGTAAAGGAGTTGATGTGACAGCGACAGCGGCGGTTTTGCGGACGGAGATTTCGGGTCAGGCGCCCAAGCGGGGGAAGGTGCGGGATATTTATGATTTGGGCGACAAGCTGTTGATCGTCACAACGGATCGGATCAGTGCGTTTGACGTGATTATGGCTAACGGTATTGGGGATAAAGGGAAATTGCTGACGCAGATTTCTTTGTTCTGGCTGGATTGGCTGGGGGATAAGGTGAAGAATCACTTGCTCAGCGCCGAGGTGAGAGATTTCGGTGAGCCGTTCGACAAGTATGAGAAACAACTGGCGCAGCGGAGTATGCTGGTCCAGAAGACCAGGGTGCTGCCGATTGAATGCGTGGTGCGGGGATACCTGGCGGGGAGCGGTTGGAAAGAGTATCAACAGCAGCAGTCGGTGTGTGGTCAGGCGTTGCCGGCGGGATTAAAGCAGTGCAGTCAACTGAGTGAGCCGATATTTACGCCCTCGACGAAGGCGGAACAGGGGCTGCACGATGAGAATATCAGCTACGAACAGATGGTGGATACGATCGGGAGCGAGGCGGCGGATTATGTACGTGAGAAGAGTATGGAGATATATATTGAGGCGGCGGCATACGCCCGGGAGCGGGGGATTATTTTGGCGGACACCAAATTTGAGTGGGGTTACGATGGCGATGAGATAATTTTGATCGACGAAGTTTTGACGCCGGATTCATCGCGTTTTTGGCCGGCGGACAAGTATGAGGCGGGTCGGGATCAGGAGAGTTTCGATAAGCAATTTGTGCGAAACTACTTGGAGAGCATACATTTTAATAAGCAGCCGCCGGGGGTGGAGTTGCCGGGCAATGTGGTATTGGGCACCTTGGAGCGTTATGTCGAGGCGTACGAGCGGTTGAGCGGGAAGAAATGGGGAGAAAGTAGTTAGTAGTTAGTAGTTAGTAGGAAAATTGTATCGCTTTGCGATGCTAGTTTAAAAAGTGGATTCCCGCTTTCGCGGGAATGACATTTTGGCGTGATTGTCTCAAACTTTGCATCGGTCAGTTAAGTATGGTTAATGATGTCGTAAACTTAGATGAGGGCAGGGAGATGCGTTTTTATATGCGTCAGGTGAGGATATTTTTGGGATTGTTTTTTTTGTTACTATCCGGATTGGCTGGATGCTGCGGGGCGCCCGATGGTATGGAGATTAAATATTATTATACTAAAACCGAAGATAATATTACGCTGGGTTTGAAACGGTTTAAGCCGGCGGTGGTGGCGGCGGATACGGATCCGGTGATATTGTGTCACGGGTTCAGTTATAATATGTTGTTCTGGGATTTGGCGGAGGAGGCGTCGCTGCCGCGTTACCTGGCGGAGGCGGGTTATGATGTTTGGCTGGTGTCGCTGCGGGGCTCGGCGCCGAGCAGTCAGCCTTTTTTGAGCGCGGTGCGTAAGCTGGCGCATTTTCATCTGGATCCGGAGATGTTAACGATGAGGCTGAATCGCCTGAGGGATTTGGCGATGAGGAACTGGTCGGTGGACGATCATATATTGTATGATGTACCCACAACGCTTAGATATGTGCGAGAACAGACGGGGCATGATCAGGTTCACTGGGTGGGCCATTCGATGGGATCGATGGTTATGTTTGGTTATTTGGATTATGAACCCGGAGAAAAGGCGCGAGAACTCAACAGTTTTGTCGGGATTGCGGCGCCGATGGCGGTTTTTCATCCGTTGAGCGATCCGCTTAATTTTTTGCTGGAGCAGGAAAATGTGTTGAAAGTGGGTTCGACGATATTAGGCAGCAGTTCGACGGCGACGCTGGGGATGATATTCGGCAATATGAATACGCCGATGGACAAGCTTTTTTATAACGGTAAGAATATGAACGAGTTGGTGCTGCGGTCGTTGTTTAATCAAGCGGGAGAAGAAATCGGACCGAACCAGTTTAAGCAGTTGTTGGAGATGGTGCGCAGCGAGCGGTTTTGGTCTTTGGACAAGACGATTGATTATACGTCGCTGCTGGGTGAGGTGAAAACGCCGACGTTTTTGCTGGCGGGGACGGTGGACAATATGGCGACGCCCGAATCGGTGCGTTATACGTGGCGGAATCTGGGGAGTAAGGATAAGAAATTTCGCTTGTATGGTCGGGTGAACTCGTACCGTAACGATTATGGTCATAATGATCTGGTGATCGGCGAGCATGTGCGGCTTGAGGTGTATCCGGAGATTTTGGCGTGGCTGGAGGGACATAAACGGAAATAGCACTTGGGGAGAAAAACATGAGTGACAGTACAACAACGCTACAGGAATTAATCGATGCGGTGGCGGCGTTTGAAACCGAGCGTGACTGGCGTCAGTTTCATTCGCCGAAGAATTTGGCGATGGGGCTGGCGATTGAGACGGGTGAGCTGCTGGAGTTGTTTCAGTGGATCAGCGAGGCGGAGTCGCAGGCGGTGACGGGCGCTGCGGAGGAGATGCAGAAGGTTCGTGAGGAGGTGGCGGATGTTTTTTGTTACCTGCTGAATTTGGCGCATGTGATGGATATTGATTTGAGCGCGGCGTTTTATGAGAAGATGAAGGTGAACGCGAAAAAATATCCGGCAGATAAGTACCGGGGCAAGTATAAGCTGTGAAACAAGGGAAGGAAGGCCAACGATAAAGATTTTATCGGAGATAATAGAAAGCCATGGTAAAGATTGAATAAAACGAGTAAGAAACTGCAATGGGCGCAACTGATCATATTAACTTACGTTCATTTTGTGGTTGATGTATTTTCGGGGATGCTGCCGGCGTTGCTGCCAAAGATACGGGAGGATTATGGTTTAAGCCGCACGCGCGTGATTATTTTGCTGACGGTGATGAGTTTGGTGTGCAACGGCACGCAGATTGCGACCGGGAATTTGCGGGCGCGGAAACGGGGCATGCTGTTTTTGCCGGTCGGGCTGTTGTTGAGTGCGGTGTTGTGTTTGATGGCGTTGGCGCCTCGTGACGGATCGGCGGAATACTGGTTTTATATGATGGTGGTGGTGAGCGGGATAGGAATCGCGATCGTTCATCCGGAGGGATTGCGGGCGGTGCATGGATTGGAGAAGATACCGGGATCGATTTGTACGGCGGTGTTTATGATGGGTGGATTTTTTGGTTTTGCGGCGGGCGCGTGGATTTCGACCGAGTTGGTTATGTGGCGGGGCGGGAACCTGGAGGGGCTTTATTATTTAATTCCGGCGGCGGTGTTTGGTTTTGTGGTTTTGTGGCTGATCAAGATCCGGTTGTCACTGGAAGAGGATCATGAAAACGGATCGGCGGAGAAGAACAGCGAACGGCTGCCTTTTCGGTTGATTTTTGTGATGGCGGTTCCGGCGGCGATTTCAACGACGTTGATTATGTCGCTGCTGCCGACGAGGCTGGTGGAAGAGCTGCACTTTGAATTAACGTTTGGCGGTTTTTCGGGCATGACACTGGTGGGGGGCGGTGTGATGGGATCGGTGTTTTGGGCGTGGTTAGCACATCGTTTTGGATATTTACTCAATGCGACGGCGTCGGTGTTGTTGGGGATTCCATTTTTTTTGGTTTACCTGGCATATATCGACAGGCACGGAGCGGTCTGGTTGTTGGCGGCGGGTGGTTTTTGCACGATTGCGGCTTACCCGTTGTTGGTGACGCTGGCGAAGTGGGCGCGAGGGGTACGTTATGGATTGCGTTTGGGGTTGATGGTGGGCGGAACGTGGGGAGTGGCAGGACTGTTTTTAGCGGGCATGGGCCCGATAGCCGATAAGGTAGGTGTACAGCCTATCCTCAGGTGGTTTTGGCTGGGCTATTTAATATCAGGAGTGGGAGGGATATGGGTTTTATACCAAATTAAGGTGAAAAAACGCTGGAAGATGGATTTACCGAATTATATATCGGACACACAAGAAGAAATGTTGAGCGGATTACCAAATGCATGATTTTGATCGAAACGGTGAGGTGGCGTAAGAGAGATATGAGCAAGAAAGAATACAGCCGGCATCAGCAAAAAGTGATACGACGTTATTACGAGAACTTGGATACGATTAAGTTGAATCAATTACAGGAGTTGGTGACGGAATTGTATTTGGCGCGGGACAGTAAAAAGGAGGATCGGATGTGGGAGCGGGCGGAGAAAGCGATGCAGCAATTGAAGATTAAGCCGAGCATTATTAAGCATATTATGCAAAAGCGGCAGGTGGAGATTTTGGCGGAAAACCTTCAGGATTGGCTTAAATCAAGTAAATAATAATTAATTGTGCTAGTCGATGACGGTACAACGTTTTGCCAGAAGCGATTATTTACGTTTTTTTTATTTAACAGGACTTTTGCAAAACTTCAGATTTAGAGGTTCTAACAAAACCTGCCTCGCAACCTGCCAAACGCTGTCACTCCTGCGAAAGCGGGAATCCATTCGTTCATACTTGAATTTTTGTTAGAGTGCCTTAATTTGACCGGTCCGTTTACCGGAAATATGGGGGTCGAGCGGTCGCTGCGAATCCATCAAATGAAATCGTCAGGTTTTGGGGAAGAGGTAAGGGACCGATGTCGGCGTTTTTGATGACGATTTTGAAGGTGCATTTAATGAAATCGAACTGAGCAAGGATTATGCTGTTCGGGGTGGTATCAGAGGATTTTTTCTTGTAAATAATTTTATTGCCGGAGCTGTCGGCGATTAAACCACCGGC
>Ga0272441_10016613_pt1 | contig 10156 bp, 11 predicted proteins | sample SSMProp6N_FD_193582 | JGI IMG/M metagenome (GOLD analysis project Ga0272441, IMG submission 193582) | Marine sediment archaeal communities from Little Sippewissett salt marsh, Falmouth, MA, United States - SSM-Prop-6N | ecosystem: Environmental > Aquatic > Marine > Wetlands > Sediment ... | reverse complement strand
GCGCGTGCCGTACATCGATGAGACGGCAGGCGAGTGTTACGACGTTGGCGGACCGGACGTACTGACCTATGAAGAGATCATGCGTCAGTACGGCGATGTTGTCGGCAAACGCCCGATCATCGTTCCAGTGCCGGTTCTGAGTCCACGCCTGTCATCCTACTGGCTGCGACTGGTAACTTCGGTGCCGACCAGTATTGCGCGCGCGTTGATCGAGGGCTTGAAACAGGACGTGATTGCCGATGATGCGGCGATCCGTGAGCTGGTGCCGCTGAAGTTGTTGAGTTTCAAGGAATCGGTGCGCTCGACTCTGGCGGCCGAGTCGAAGCAACAGGTTATCGCGCGCTGGGTCGAGGGCTCGATCGTGTGCCGCAATTACCATCCCGAGTACGGCTTTTACGCGAAACGGGCCAGCGGCAGCGCCACGACAGACGCGCCGGTCGCACAGATTTGGCAGCAAATCACCTCGATCGGCGATAAGCAAGGCTATTACTATCTGGACAGCTTGTGGAAGATCAGGGGTATGATCGACTGGGTTTTTGGCGGGCCCAGCTTCAGACGCCATCGACGTCACCCGACCGACTTGCGCGTTGGCGATGTGATCGATGCCTGGCGGGTGATTGCGATCGAGCCCGAGTCCCGGCTGACGCTGCTGATGGAAATGAAAGCGCCGGGCGCCGGTGTGCTGGAATTTGAACTGAAGCCGGAGGCGCAGGGTCATCGCGTGACCGCGACCGCTTATTTCCATCCTGCCGGCGTCTGGGGGCTGCTCTACTGGTATTCGCTGACTTTCGCGCATTTTCTGATTTTTCGTGGCCTGACCCGCGCAATTTGTGAGCGCGCCGAGGCTGCGGCGAACCGTTGAGACATTCCGGTCGGGGTGGGGGCTGTTTTCAACGCAAAGACGCGGAGGCGCAAAGGTCGCAGAGGGTGTGAATGTATTTTCAAACTCGGGTTAGTTCCGATTAACCGCAGAGACGCCGAGGCGCAGACTAATATTTTTTAGACAGGTAGGGTGCGCCGTGCGCACCGCCAACCAGTGACGCACGGCGCGCTCTGTTGACTGAGACTCGGATTCAGCCGAAGGTGATCCCGATGGCGAGCAGCAACGGGGTGGCGAGCGATGCCGCGACGTTGGCGGCCAGGTACTGCGGATGCTGGCCGATATCACCGGCATATTTGACCGCACCTGTCATCGAAAACAGCGAAAGCAGGACCGCTGGTAACGCGATCAAGCTCAGCGTTGGGAAGTAACCGATCAGAACACCGAGCAGAATACTCGCGTGAGCGCCGAGGAACATCAGCGTATAAGCCCATGTGCCGGCTTTGGTGCCATGGGCAATGAGCAAGTGGTTACGACCGGTCTGCCTGTCCGCCTCGATATCCGGGTACTGATTCAGCAGCAACAGGTTGTTCACCAGAAAGAAAGGCACGAGTGAGGCGAGCCAGGCTGTTGCTGCGTTTTCACCCGTCAGCACAGCGTGTGTGCCGACAACCATCAGGGTGCCGAAACCCAGACCCGGGGCGATCAAACAGAACAGTGGCCAGCGATTGATCCATTTGGTGTAGGTCACGATGATCGCGACGCCAATCAAACCAATCGGCAAAATCAGTGTGCCATAGTGGGTAGTGAAATAGACACCGATGGCGATGGTGATACCCAGGGTCACCAGGCCCGTAGCCAGCACCATACTTGCCATCGCCGGATTGCCGGGTAGCGCCCCGCTACCACCACTGAAAGGCGTTCTGACCGTGATCAGGTCCAGCCCGCTCTTGAAATCGGCGTGTTCATTCAGTGTGTTCACGCTGATGTGCGCGCAGACCGCACCCAGCATGACCAGCAAAAGCGTCAGGTAATTAACGCTGCCCGTGGCTGCAAGGGCGGTGCTGGTTCCGAGAAATACACAAATGGGTGTCAGGATCAGAAAAGGCGGTCTGATCGATTTAAGTACTGTAGCTAAGTCCATAATCGGTTGAAAACCTCGACTCTGTTTTTTTCGATCAGGTTGTGACCGCGCGCAGATCGGTGTTCATTCACGCAGGGTTTTTGTATAGTACTACACTACTTCATCCAATCAAACGATCAAGGATATCGACCATGCCGAGTAAGACTATGCCCAGTAGCGATGCTACGCAAGGTAACATGACTTCGGAGAAACCGCTCATCAGCCGGCGCGATGCGCTGCTGACAATGAGCGCAGCAGCTGCGCTGGCTTACGGCGGATCAGCCGCGGCCGCGATGCCCGGACACGACCACAGCAAACACAAGCCCCAGCACGAGACGGTGCTCGAAGCGACCAATGCCTGTCTGGATACCGGACGACGCTGTATCACTCACTGCCTGGTAAGCTTTCAGGAAGGTGACACCGAACTGGCCGAATGCGCCAGCAAGGTTCACGAAATGTACGCGATCTGTGATGCGTTCGCGTATCTTCTCGCGGCCAACTCCGATTACTTGAAGCAGTATTCGCAGGTTTGCGTGGCGGCTTGCGATGACTGTGCAAAAGTCTGCCGGGAGCACGATGAACACCACGAGTGCCGCGATTGCGCTGAAGCCTGTGAAGCCATCATCAAGGCGATCAATAAATCATTCGCCTGATAGTGGCTTGGCCCGCCCGTCTCACCAGGCGGGCTAACTCCTGCGCCTGCTCCCGTGATCCTGGTGAGAAATGCGGGTTAGCCCCATTTGCCCCGGCGTGTTGAGCGCCATACGTCGTATTAATGCTGAGGAGAACAGCGATGAACAACCGTAATCGTTCGCATCGACTGGCTCTGTTGTCGTTGTTGCTTGTTGCGCTCTCGCCTGCGCTGACCTGCGCGCAACAGGTGGGTGAGATGATCACGAAACACGGCGAGATCGATGATGATGTTTATCTCGCCGGCAGGCAAGTCGATCTCTACGCGACCGTCAACGGCGATGTGGTTGTCGCCGGCGGCGAACTGAACCTCGAAGGCGACATCAATGCCGACCTGGTGGCTGCCGGTGGCTCGGTCCAGGTTAACAGCGTTGTCGCGGATGACGCGCGTGTGGCCGGGGGCAAGATTCGCGTCAACGCCAAGGTCGGCGACGATCTCATGGCGGCCGGCGGGCTTATTCATTTGAGCCCGGTCGCCAGGGTGGGCGGCCGCGCCTGGTTGAGTGCCGGCGAAGTCCGTGTCGAAGGCCACGTCGTCGATGAATTGCGGGTCGCTGCCGGCAGGGTGGTGATCAGCGGGAAGATCGACGGTAATGTCGAAATCGGGGCTGAGCACATCACCATCACCGATAGTGCCGAGATCAGCGGCAATCTCCACTATACAAGCCCGCGCGAGGCCGACATTGCCAGCGGCGTGCGTATCGACGGTGAGGTCTTGCACACTCCCGTGGAAGTGGATTACGAACCGCTGGTCGTCCAGGCGCTATTCGCCGGCGTGATCGTGCTGCTGGGTTTCATGCTGACAGCGGTGGTGTTGTATCGGCTGTTCCCGAGTTTTTCCTTGCGCGTCAGCCAGTCGTTGCGAGAACAGTTCTGGATGTCGCTGGGCATCGGTCTGGCCGTGTTCGCGGGCGTGCCGGTGTTGATGGTCATCCTGTTTTCAACGGTAATTGGTCTTTGGCTGGCTTTGTTATTGCTGGTTGTCTATCTGGCCACGTTATTGACGGGGTACTTTATCGGCGCGTTGTCCCTGGCCAATATTGCTCTGGATAAATCGGGCAGGACGGACGTCAGCCACGCGATGCGTGCAGGCGCACTGGCGCTGGCGGTGTTTGTGCTGGCGATCGTCAATCTGGTGCCACTGATCGGTGGCCTGATCAACTGGGCCGTACTCCTCGCCGGTGTCGGCGCCCTGAGCCGACAGCTGTATTCGCAATACCAGGCCTGATGGTGCCGCATTCAGCCTGGGTCATCCTTGATCTGGCGACAACCTGAACAAGGCTGCAACGGTAGGGTGCGCCGTGCGCACCAGCGAACATCCGGGCAAGAACCGCACGTGTCTCAAGTAAGTGCCATTATCATCCAACCCGGTCAACCCGCCCTTCTGCTCGAGACCCAATGAACGCCTGCCGCAATCACCACCGATGCCAACAACAGCAGAGCTCCGCTCCAGAGCTTCGACAGCAGCGCATCCGGCGCTACCAGTAGCACGATTCCGAGCCCGAGCATCATCAGTCCGGACACCAGCTTCAGTAAACGCCCCTGCTGCTCACCGAGCTTGTAGGCTCCAAGCGTCAGGGCAAAAATCAGCACGATGACCATCAGCGGCAATACATAAACCAGGTTGTAGAGCACCAGGTAAGCGTAATACTGCGCGCTGCTGAGTTCGCTCAGCGTCAGCAAGCGCGTGAACACCATCGGAAATCCGGCCGTGCACAACAGTTCGTAGCTGTTCGCTGCAATCGCGAGGCCCGCGGTTCCGACCAGTATTGTCGTTGTGCGGTTCGCTCTGACCAGTCCGCGCATGCGTCGAAACAGAGAGGGCTTGGCCGATGCGGGTATCGAAAGCGACGGTCCCTGGCCGAACTGGAAATAGTCCTTGGTGTTCAGCAATCCAATCGTAACCGCGATCAGCCCAGCGACCAGTGTGATCGTTGGCATCGCGCCGATCATCATGAACAGATTCAGCCAGGCTGCCATGAACATGAAATAGACCAGTGCCGAAATGCTGACGAAGGTGATCCCGATCAGCAGCATACGCGAGCGGCTGCGCGCATGCACCATCAAGCTGAGCAGGAACAGCAGCACGAAGAACGCGCAGGGGTTGAACGAGTCCATGCCGGCGATGATCACTGTGAACAGCAGCAGCGAATGGCCGTGCGGATCGATGGTGCCAATGAAGGGCAACATGAAGGTCTTGCCCGGCGCTGTTGCTGGCGATGCCGCTCCGGGCGACTGCCTGCAGTTCAACGCCAGCCTGATGATTTCCTGTCCTACGCCCTGCGGCGAGTCGTAGCCGGTGATCATGCGCCCGCAAACGAAGAATGCCGGTACCGACCGAGGTTCCTGCCCCAGTGCGGTCGCGATCTCCAGAAAGCGTATCTGGTTGGCTCGGCTTTGGCTGATTTCGGCCGAATGCACCTCGAGCCAGGCGTAGTCTTTGCTGAGCGAACGGATGAACGGCAATGCCTTCTGGCAATGGGGGCAGCTCGCGGACCAGAAGAAATACAGGTGAACATGGGTGTCATCATCATGCTTGCTGGTCCATTGGATCGATTCACTGGCACCAGCAACAACGGACATCAGCAGCAAAAACGTGGCAAGCAAGGCGCGAAATGTCATGTTTTCTCGTTTGGTATCAGCTATCGTATGTTCAGTGGATCATCCTCATTGAAGCTTAAGATAGTAGAATGCTGCTGTTTCGCAAAATAGATGAACTGAGGAACCGTTACCAGTGAGATCGTGCTGCTTCAACACCACCCCCAGCTTCTTGGCTGTGTTGTTGTCCGCCTCTATTTTACCCGGTTGCGAGGTTGACGGCGGTGACAATCTGCCGCGCGTGACCGATCAGGGGTTGTTCATGTACGCCGAGGCTAACCGACATCTGGATGAGGATGATGCTGAGATTGCTGCCGCGGTCTACAAGGACGGGGTCCCGGTCGACCTGGTTGGCGGGGATGTCTTCGAAGCGAGCACGACGACCGAGCGAGTTCTGTTGAAAGACCGAGGTCTGGTGACCGGTAGTTATGCGGCTTTGCTGCCGGTCGACGACAGCGTGCAGGAGGTTTTTTTCAATATCGTGCACGCACCGATCGAAGCCCGGGAAGACCGCTGGTACCCTGTTGATCTGGTCTACATCGACCCCGGTCCGGGTGAATTGGTGGGCAAATCCGCGGTCGTCAGTTTCCCGCCTGCGGTCTCGATCAATGGGCCTGGCGAGGATACGGTTTTCACCAGTATCGGCGACATCATCGATCTGAGCTGGGCAGCTGTGGCTGCTGGCGACACGATGCGCGCGCTCGCTGCGGTCGAATGCACCAACGGCCTGGCGGCCTCCAGCTACGGCACCGTGGTCGAAATCGGCGAGGACGATGGCTATGAAGCGATCGGCATGGACAAGTTTATCTACGACGCCAATGCCGGCTCGTCAACGATCAAGTTCGTCACCGATGCGGCGCTGATGCTGCTGCAGGAACTGCTGAACGACTTGAGTGCCGGTGCGATCGATCCGGACTTCGTGTTGCGGAGCATCGATGCAAACCCGATCGAGAGCGCTTGCGAGATCCGGCTGTTTCTGCAGCGTCAGCGCAATGGTGTTTTCGACGTCACCTTCGATGACGGCACGGTGGTTGGCAGTCGTAGCGCTGAAGTCACAGTGAAATATGTGCCGCTGGTCCTGGCTGATTGATGCGGCACATGGCGAGTTCCTCAAGATCCCTGTGTGCGATAGCCATCATGTGGATGTCTGCGGTGACGCATGCCGAAAATATGCAAGTGGATGGCAACCTGCTGCTCACAAGTCTTGACGCGGGCGGCAATGATGATTTCAAGAGCGGCAATGCGATCGCGATTAACTATAACTACGATCTCAAAGCCTGGCTGGCGGCTGATGTTGGTTTGCTGATAACCGGCAAGACTTTGGAAGAAAGCGGTAAGGATGTCGTTGGTGACTACCGTGCCAATATCAGAACACAGGCTCTGTTGCTCGGCATCAAACCCCGGCGTCGGTTCCAGAGTCCGTATGAGGTCTTTGGCAGACTTGGGTTGCAGCTCTGGCGAACGGAACTGGAGGTGGAGGAGTATTTCGGCGAAGGCATTCCGGAAGGGGCCGATTCAGAAAAAGACACCGGCTACGGCTACTACCTGAGCATAGGCGGCGCACACTATGTGACCGACCGGGTGCTGGTGCAGCTCGAGTTCAGGCATTTCAAACAGCTCGATGTGTTTCAAGGCAAGACGGCTTATCCGTTCGATCTCGCGATCAACGCGTTGAGTCTGGGCGTGGGTTACCGTTTCTAGCTCGCCATGGCTTGCTCGTCCCGCTTGAAACTGTGCAGTACCAAACCGGCGTTAAATCGTCCGGTTCATCCGCTTGCGGCGTCGGCACTTGTTGCTTTTTTGTCCGTGCTCGCGACGCCCGCGTGGCCAGCTTTCGACGAGCGCTACGAGTTGTCTTTTGGCGTTTCTATCACCGATTTCGAGACCAAAATCAGGATCAACTCCCAGAATAATGCGATCGACGCCGAGATCGATTTCGAGGAAGGTCTCGGATTCGACAACGAAGTGCGTCTCGGCTGGATCAAAGGCAAATGGCGCATGGCCGATCGCCATCGGTTGAGCCTGGTCTATGTGCCGATCAGACGCACATCCTTGCTCACCGCGACCAATGACCTGAGTATCGACGGCAATGTGATCAAGAGTGGTGCGTTTATCAGCGCCTCGGCTAAAACGCAGGTATTCGACATCGAGTACATCTACAGCTTTTTCAAACGCCCCGATTGGGAAATCGGTTTCAGCGCTGGTGTCTACTGGATGAATTCCCTGGTGGAAGTCGCGGCTGCCGGTGACATTATCGTCGAGGGAACTGATCAAGCCGAGTTCTATGCCGATTTTGAGTCGAACCAACGACTGATTGCACCGCTGCCATTGATCGGTTTCACCGCCAGCTACGCATTCAATCCGAAGTGGAGGGCGCATGCCACCGCCCGCTATCTGGACGTCGTGATCAACGATATCGACGGACGTATTTCGAATCTGAACCTATCGACAGAGTATTTCTTCACCAGGCACGTTGGCGCCGGCGCCGCGTTGACCTCATTCGATGTCAGCGTCAGGCAGAATGGTGTGGTCTTAGTGAATACCCTGACTTATGAATACGCTGGGCTGCAGGCCTACCTGACTTTGAAATATTGATTTTCACAGTGCCAGCAACTTTTCCCAGGGCAGATAGGCCAGGTTCAGCAGGCATAGCCCGACCAGCACGTAGATAGTGATCTGCATGCCGAGAACTCTGCGGGGGAGGCTCCCTTTCAAAAGCCCATGGGCATGAACCACTCTGCCGATGATCAGCGAGACTCCGGCCAGATGAACGATCCAGTTGCTCGCACCGTTGTATTCGAGATAGAACAGTAACAGCAGCGAAATCGGAATGTATTCAATCGCATTCGATTGTGCGCCCTGGGCGGTCTGCAATGCTTCATTGTTGCCGTCACCGACGCTGATCCGCAGCTTCCGGCGGGTCTTGATCACCTCGAATGACAGGTAGATGATCAGGATCGCCGAAATGATCGCATAAATGACCGATATCATGGTCTATTTCAGCTGCTCGGGCATACGTCGTGGTCGGTGATAAATCGACAACTCGTCGCGATGTTTTTGCGGATCCGGGTCCGGTATCGACGCAACCGCTGCAATGGCATCGATGTGCGCTGAGGGCAGGGCGTGCTCACGAGCGCCCTTCAGCACATGTTGCTTGTACCAGTGATACGGTTTCAGTGACGCATCGATCCATGTTGCGTAGTAGGCGGTGGCTTCGAGCAATTGGCCATCCGGCCGAGTCAGCGTGACAAGCTTTTCGCGATAGCCGAGGCCCAGGCCCTCGCATTGGTCCAGTGTCGGCTTTTCGCTAATGAGCATCTCGAACACCACGCCATGGACGATATCGTCTGGATCACGCGTATGCAGGATGTCGCATTTGGCAGAACCGTCGACGCTCTTTTTGTGAAATCTCAACGCATGTTCGTGCAGCCGCGCGGCCGTAATCGCGTTCGCCGAGGCGACCCTGCGCTGAATCCGCAGCGTCGACATGTTCGAGCCGTAGGCAAAATACAACAGCGTGCTCATTTCAGATTGATGTGCCCGGGTTTCGACATTATGGTTACTGAAGCGGCAGCGCGGTTTCGGTCAACGTCATTGCGAGCGCAGCGAAGCAATCTCTTGAATCTCGCGAATGGCCCAGAGATTGCCGCGTCGCTGTCGCTCCTCGCAATGACGGTTCTGCTCGAAGTCGTGTCAAGGATCCTGTTGTTCACAGACTATTTGTAGTGTGACCAAGCCTTTTCCAGCGCATGCTTGAGGCTGCCCCAGGCGTCATCGGCGCCTGCTTTCAGGTCCAACCAGGCGTCCTCACTGGCGTCCTTGATCTCGGCGATCTTCAGTTTCGCCAGATCGCGTTTGGCGCGAAGAGAGGTTAGCTGGTCTTCGACCTCGAATTTGATGTCGGCCCTGGCCTTCTGTGCTTTTGCTTCGAGTTCGTCAATTTCGCTATCCCATTCATCGAGTTTTTTTTTGAATTGTTCAATGTAGTCGTGTCGCGTCGTCATATCGGGTGTCCTCGGGTACCTGTTCGAGCGCATTATTATAACCATCTTCTGACCTTTTGCTGATACTGCATCCAGGTCTGACCAAAGCGCTGTTCCAGCTTGCGTTCCTCGGGCCCAATAAAGGTTTTATCGATGATGAGGGCGAACACCGGAATTACGATGCAGGGTGTTATCGAGCCCATGAGCAACGCGACGCCGATCAGTATCAGAGTCATCCCCAGATACATCGGGTTTCTGCTCAGACCATAGACACCCGTCGTTATCAGCGTCGTCGTCGGTTCGAACGGCTTCACGGTGGTACCGCTTTTCTTCAATGCTTTGTCGGCTGCAAGGTTGAGTATCATACCTGCAATGAGCGGCAGCAGGCCGACCGCATTCCATGTTGACGGAATGAGCTGATGGACGGGGGCGAACAGGTGTAACAGCACCATCGCGGCCAGCGCCGAGAATAAATAAGCGGGCGGTAGTGCTGTCTGTGAACTCATCGCGTCCAATTGATCATGGGGTCAGACTCGTTGATCATGGCGTCTAACGCCATGATCAACGAGTCTGACCCCATGATCTTTATCAGTGCTTCACGCCGCCTGGTGAGAAATGCGGGCTAGCCGCCTTGATCTCTTCGAGTTTTCTGAACAGCGTGCGTTTGCTTATGCCGAGCCTGTCGGCGAGCGCCTGACGATCATGCGGGCAGGTCGCCAGGGCCCTGATCAGGTAGCGACGTTCGTTTTCGGCCAAGGTCACCAGCTCAGCTGCGTCGGCATCGACGGCTGGCTCCAATCCCTGACGGCAGGCGTCCGGCAGATGTCTGGGCTGTATGCTATTGTCGTCAGCTAGCAGGACCGCACGCTCCAGTATATTGCGCAATTCTCGAATGTTGCCCGGAAAAGAATAACTGCGCAGGCAGTTCATTGCGGTGCTGCT
>Ga0272441_10016612_pt1 | contig 10157 bp, 4 predicted proteins | sample SSMProp6N_FD_193582 | JGI IMG/M metagenome (GOLD analysis project Ga0272441, IMG submission 193582) | Marine sediment archaeal communities from Little Sippewissett salt marsh, Falmouth, MA, United States - SSM-Prop-6N | ecosystem: Environmental > Aquatic > Marine > Wetlands > Sediment ... | reverse complement strand
AATACATCTTCTCCCCAGTTATAGGCCACTTCTCCTTCAACCGGGTGGGTCAAATAGCGACCATTTGCATTGGAGTTCCTGATCCGCGTCCATGAACCGCTTGTCTGGCCGGGATGGGCAAATGAATCCCAATACACACCCCATTCATAACCTTCGGATTCCCAATAATTTTGATTACGCACAACAAGCAATTTATTTGGAAAAGCATTTTCAAATGCTTCTCCCATACGTTCCACCCATCCACCTTCATCAACACCGACGGGATTTTCCTGCTCACCCCAATATCCAATGATACCCGTTTGTACCCAGGCCACGCGGGGATCATTATCCCAGGCCTCACCCAGCTTGTATATCAGGTTTACAACCCGGTCTTTGAACTCTTGACTATACCAATCACCTGTCTCTAAATCCTCTGGCCAGTATTCGTTCCCGGGATTATCGTCCCAGTCGATATAAACACGTGGTATAACTTTGATGTTTGCTTCCGGGAAACCCGTCCATTTGTCATTACAAAAATTAATAATCTTATCAACATCATCGTTTGAGTCGTTTTCAATCTCATTCCACCTTATATAATCACGGACGACGGTTGGGTATTGATATTGGCTCCAGGAATTATCATCAGGTCGAAAACCCTTCAGAGGATTACTCAGTGCCTCGGGATATTCCACAGGGTAAACCGTAATCATTTCCTCGCCCTGCAATACTGAAAACCAAAAAATTGTAATGAATAACAATAATAACATTTTTTTAGTAAACATGATTGTTCTCCATTTAAATAATTTTTGGAAGATTTAATATTGTTACCTTAAATATGTCCTGATCACATAAAGTCAATTTATTTGAATGAATATGAAATTTTTTGAAAAAAATATTCAAGACAATTCTCTTAAATTCATTTGATACATAAAAGTTTTAGACTTTAAAATTCATTCTAATTTCTATTCATCTCTTTAATTGCAGCCGCTATACTGATACCTTTTTCAAATGTTTTATTTTGTTCAACAAGACAAGCTTCCAGAGCAGATAGAAATAATAACACATTGCTGATTGAACACGAGCTTCCCATCAATCCAATACGCCAAGCCTTACCTTTGAACTTGCCCAAACCGCTACCTATTTCAATCCGGAATTGATTTAAAAGTTGTTTACGAACCGTGACATCATCAACTCCTTGAAGAATTGCCACCGCATTAAGCATTGGTAACTCGTACCCTTTTTGTGATACATATTGAATGCCCAGCGCTGAGAGCCCAGCTTTGAGAATTTTATGATTTTTTAAATGTCTAGCCCAGCGTGGTTCCAGTCCTTCTTGTTTGACAATTTTCAATGATTCAAGCAGGGCATAATTCAAATTAATAGGAGCTGTATGATGGTATAGCCGAGCACTTTCCCAGTACTTTTTAATCATGGTCGTATCCAGATACCAGCTTTGTACTTTTGTTTTTCGATGGTTGATGATATCAACAGCAGCAGGACTAAATGTGACAGGCGCCAATCCCGGAGGACAAGACAGACATTTTTGTGTACCGGAATAACATGCATCAATTTGCCATCCATCAACATCCACTTTCATCCCGCCAAGGCTGGTAACTGTATCTACCAGCAAAAGTGCACCAGCGTCATGAATGATTTGAGACAACTCTTCAAGAGGCTGCCCGACGCCCGTTGAGGTTTCAGCGTGCACAACACCCACAACTTTTGCAGGATGTTCCTTTAATGCATCTTTAATCTGTTGCGGATCAAATGCAGTTCCCCATTCGATGTCAAGTCTTTGGACATTTGCACCACAACGGCTTGCAACATCTGCCATACGTTCACCAAATACTCCATTCACACAAACCAGCATGCTGTCACCCGGTTCAATCAGGTTGACGACACAAGTTTCCATCCCTGCACTACCTGTACCCGAAACGGCGAATGTGAGTTCATTTTTGGTTTGGAATGTATACTGTAGCAATGATTTAATTTCATTCAACATATCAAGAAAAGTCGGATCAAGATGCCCAATAGTTGGACGGCCCATGGCGTCTAAGACTCTCGTATCAACATCCGATGGCCCTGGTCCCATTAACACACGTTTAAAAGATTGTATTTCACTCAAAATTTCGTTTCCTTTGCTGATTTAATTTGACTTGAAACTGCTTTTGCCCTTGACACCAAAATAATTGCAACTCCCAGCAAAACCAGCGATAGTATGACCAACGGGATATCACCACTGATAATATTTTTATACACCATAAATCCCAATGCAGTAATAGTCACACAAAACATAAAAATCATCGGAATTTTGAGAAAATTATTTTTCTTACCAAGTTTTGAAAGCCAGATGGTTACAGCGAGTAATGTGAGCGAGGCCAGTAATTGATTCGCTGATCCAAAAAGAGGCCAGAGAGCATCACGTGTACCTGTAAACGTTAAATAAGTGGCACAAGCAATGGTGGCTACAGTTCCAACATAACGGTTATCACTCATGAGCTTTTGGGCCTTTGTACCCTCAAAATATTCCTGAAACATAAATCTACCAAGTCGTGTTGCCGTATCCAGGGTAGTTAGTGCAAATGCAGAAATAGCCAATGCGGCAAACGTAACACCCGCATCTTCAGGAATACCAAGTCGGCTGATAAAACTGCCGATGCCTGCAGAAAAAACAGCAATGGGGCCCCCTTCTTTCATAATTCCCTCATAATCACTATTCAAAATAGTTACCGCAGTGATGAGTGCAATAATCGAAAGCAATCCTTCTATCAGCATACTACCATAAGCAATGGGTCTGGCGTCCGTCTCCTTGTTGAGCTGTTTTGCCGTTGTTCCTGCGGATACCAGAGAATGGAATCCCGAGATCGCACCACATGCCACTGTGACGAATAGGATGGGAAACATTGTACCAAGATCAGTCTGAAACTCAGTAAAAGCAGGTGCAACAATTTTCGGACTGGCATAAAAGATGCCAACCACTCCGGCAATCAGAAGTGTATAAAGCAAAAAAGAACTAAGATAATCTCTGGGCTGAAGTAATATCCAGACTGGCATTGTGGCGGCAAAAAAGGCATATATGAACAGAATTATTTTCCAGGTATTGAAAGAGAGTATAAACGGAACCTGCAAACCCAAGATAACACAAACAACTAACAAAACCAATCCAATAATTGATGATATCCAAAGTGGTATTTTCCACCTGTAAATACTCATACCAAATGCCATTGCCACAAATATAAAGAAAAATGAAGATGAAGCTGTTGAGGGAACTTTGACAAAAACATTGGCCACGGCATGAGCAAAAACGGCAATAACCAAAACGACGAGAAACCAGGCAAATGCGAGAAATAGACGTTTACCAGCTGTACCCACATGTTCTTCAATGACTTCGCCAATAGTTTTACCGCCATGGCGTACTGATGCGACAAGTGCCGAAAAATCGTGTACACCCCCTATAAAGATGCTCCCGAGTAAAATCCAGACAGCAACAGCAACCCAGCCGAAAACAGCGGCCACAATCGGACCAATTATCGGAGCCGCACCGGCAATACTTGAGAAATGATGTCCTAACAACACAGGTAATTTGGTAGGGACATAATCCACTCCATCTTTGTGTGTATGTGCCGGAGTCGGTTGAGAATCATTTAATTCATATCTACGTGATAAAGATCGCCCGTATATTAGATATCCAGTACCGAGGGCAAGCAGGGAAATTATCAGCAAAATTGATGCAGACATGCAAATTCTCCTTTATATAAATATCACAAAACGTTCTTTATATAACCAGCAATCATAATTTCAAGGTCTTTTGTCCATGCAATAAATCTAAATTTATTAAACTCTGGCACACAAATTATTAATTTGTCATTGAAAATCAGCATTCATTGCACACTTAATTTTACTACACCCAATTCATCACAATCTCCAGCGTATTTGCCTTTCATTTTGTCACCAGTTGCTCTATATGCAGGGGCTGCAGTGCCGGTCAATATTACATCACCAGGTAGCAGGGTGCCGCCTAGTTTAACAACATGATTCGCCAGCCAGAGTAACGAGTTCCATGGACTGCCCATCACCTCTGTGGCCGGACTGTCAGAAACCAGTTCTTCATTCAAATATTCCTTCAATTGTATGCCATCGATATCAATCTTGTTCGGATCCATAGCTGGTCCCAAAACAAAATAGTGAGCGATAACTCCACTAGCTACCATATCCTGAACGGTTGGTTTTTTATCGCTTGGCTTATAGCGGTAATCTCCAATATCAAATGCAGCATGTACCCATTTTACATATAATTTTAACTCATCAATATTTTTTATATCTTTATCAATCTCTTTACCAATAGTAAAGCCAACTTCGGTTTCAATAGCTATTTCCATGAGCTCATCAACTGGAAGCTGAGATCCATTTGGTAAACGGCGTAGTTGAAACAAGGGCCCACTTGCAGGCTCGTCTACTCCAAATTGTTTCTGAGCTGCTTTACTAGCATAACCGACCTTGTATCCAGCCACCTGCCCCAAATATTTTTCAAGCTCTTTGGTTAAGAGCCCTTGTATCTGGTAAGCTTTTTCAATTGAGAAAAATCCGTATGTATCTGTAAGATATGAAATCTGAGAATGTGATTGACGGGCAGCTATCATTTCATCGATCATTTGAGAAATTATTTCATCAGAAAAATCTGATTGCTGTGCGTAAATTGGTGAAATAGTAACACTACAGATTAGAAAAACTGCGATAGTAAGATAACGAATTGCATATTTCATGATGCTCTCCTTTTGCTTTTTTGATGTTTTTCCTTTATCACATTTAATACCGATATCCATCCTAATGAGTAATACATAACCAGGACTAAGTCTGGCCTGATCAAGGATTTGGTCTTTTGAACTGTCATAAAAAACTTTGTCCTATTCCATCGACTATTATAAGCCTTAATTGTCGAATAGATCTTTATTCTTTTTAAACATATGCCAAAATTATTGCATTTGGTAAATGTTTATAATTGTTAATATGCCAACTTTACTACTCATAGGATAATGATTTATCAGTTTGAATATCATCAAAACCTGATACAGAAAATGAATCAATTGTATGATTAATTCCAATTTTACCAATGGGATGCCTGCCACCATTGAAGTAATTTTTGATAGCAAATCGTGCACAAGGTCGATTTGCTGCCGGATCTAAAATAGCCAGTGCGAGTAAATACTCTCCGGAGGGGACATCATTCAAAAGAAATGTTTGATTTACCAAATAAGTTTCTGCAGGAATTGTATAGGTATCAGTTGAATCATCCCATTTATCTCCGGGCATCCAGTCCCTTATATCAAGATCAGAACATTGTTTTTGCCAAACAGGTTGTTTTGTGTCCGGGTTAAGCAGACTGATTTCAACCGGCCAATTATAATAGAAAGGTGATGAGCCTGTATTCTTGACCTTTAATGAAACGGTAAATTTAGTATCTGTTTCTATTCTTTTGGGATAGGTTACTTCTGTTATAACAAAACGATAACCAAACGCTTTCTGCATAATCTCAGCACCCGCTCTGATATTTTCATCACTATGATCATAATTAGCTATCCAGCCCAGATGGTTTGCGTGTAGTTTTCTGATTCTGTCTATGATGAAATCCCTGTGAACAGGATTCTTTAAAGATTCATCAGGACTTTCGCCTGGTTGGATCTGCAGATTTCCCCAGTTATATGCAACTTCTCCTCCAATAACGGCAGTTCTCCACCGTGGAGAAGTATTGTTAAGGTGAAATGCATAATACTCCTGATCCTGATGTGCAAACGAATCCCAATAATAGCCAAAGTTGTAAATATCATCATTGTAAGTGTTCGGCCACCTAATCATGACCAGCTTATTTTGAAACGAGGCAATAAATTGAGCAGCTATTGCTTCTTTAATATCATCTTTCGTATCGGGCCATTCCATTTCTCCCCATTCTCCTATGAGACCCATTTCAACGTACGCTACTCGCGAATCTTTGTCCCACGTTTTACCCAGCTTTTTAATTAAAGCGACTATTCTGTTTTTGAATTGATCACTGGTAAAATCTCCTTCTGTCATATCAGCTGGCCAGCCACTTTCACGATTTGGCCAGGCTATATAGACACGGGGAATAACCTTTTTATTTTTTTCTTCAACACCACGCCATTTAACATCACATACATTCCTAATTTTATCGACATCATCATGAACTGTATTTTCAATTTCATTCCACTTGATATAGGTCTTGCTTAATGTACCATATTCATGTTGTTCCTCAAGCGATGATCTAAATCCTTTCAGGGGGTTTTTAATAGCGTGTTCATATTCTTCAGGGTAAATTGTAACTAAATCTGCCTTGATAGCAGAAATTGTATTACCGGATGGTGTAAATTCAATATAATCAAAAATAACAAATGATCCGGTTTCAGACAATGCTTCAATTCTTATTTCATCACCTTTGTTGATTTGAATGTTCTTTGGTACATGCCATCTCTGTTCGCTCAGCATGTGCCATTGGTCATCCCTGTTTTTTCCTAACCATGCGATAATTTGATTATCGGCTATGTACATGGTGTATGTATTTTGACCCACACTTTCTGACAGGTAACGAGCATCAATATCATATTTCCCTGAAGGAAATGGAAATTTAAACTTTGCAATACCTGTAGAGTCCGTTAGTTTGATAAAAGTGAAGGATCCATCGTTATCAATTTGATACTGCACAAGTCTCATATTTTCTGCTTCAACTATCTGGCTAAAAGATTGCTGTCCGCTATGTCCTTGATCAGAGCTATCTTTAGTTTTTTGGGAAAAACTACAAAATGTAAAAATGAGGGTCGCTAATATTGTAGCAATAATAATTTCAATTCTGTTTTTCATTTCATTTTACCTTTTTTAAATTTGAAATGCTACGTTTGAGTATTATTTACTTGATCTATTGTCAAGTTACAAGACCAACAAACAATACATCTTTTTCCATTTTTTATTAACCTTTTATTTTATTGAACCTCCAGGGGAGGAATATCCATTGTCATCTGGTACTTTTCCGGATTTTTGGTAACGACCCGAATATTCTTAAAATATACGAGAATCTTTTCCTTCTCTGGTTCATCACCCAGGCTGTGAATTTTAAGTGCAATGGAGCCTGTAGTGTATTTATGATGGATCAGATTGGTGATAGGTATGCCGTTGATCCAAACCTTGAGATGCGGGCCAATAGCCTCAATGCGAAAACGGTTCCATTTGTTAATTTTAAAGGCCCGTCTGGCGCGTGTATCGTTTTTAAGATCGTACAACCAGATCCAGGAGGAACCAAAATCCTCAAAGATTCCTCCGGTCCAGCGACGTGGGCTTGGATCGATCTTTACTTGATAGCCCAGAAGATGTATATCCGCATCCTCCGGTGCATCGACACATCGAAACAAAAATGCCGTATGCAAGTCACCTTCTAGTTTACACTCAGCTGTAAGAATGAAATCCTCAAAGGATTCATTTGTACGTACAAATGTATGTTCTGGAGTATTGCGTACCATTTGACCGACAATTGCCTGGTTTTCGACCCATGCTCTTGCATGACTACCGACGATGGACCAGCCATCAATATCGTGACCGTTAAAAAGGGAGCGCCAGGGTGGTTTTTCATTTGTATCTGAATAGACATCTACAAATACCGGATTGGCATTGATGCTGCTTACGGTTAACATGTTTGCGCCTGGATTATGTATTATACGAATGCAACGTGTCTGTCCGGGAATTAAATCAAAGTAATTATCCGAAAAGACGGCTCCTGTGACACCTGGAAATGCTAGGGTAACCTGTCGCGCATATACATCCGTTGAGATCTCGAGGCCATCAGATGTCATGTGTGCCTGAAGTGTGGCCTGTGGCAGATGCAAGTAACGTTCAGCATTAATCAGATGTGTCACCTTTTGGTCATTCAGTTCTGCAATCAAAAACTCTTTGTTTTTTAGAATTGTACGTAGGGGTGTGGCATCCAAACAGCGTTCGGCCTCTCCCGGATTAATATGCACGTAGCGTGATAACTTGTCCAGTTCTTTTCCCTGGAAATCCATCTTTGTGAGGGTTAATGTTCCGTCGATCGGATCGGGACTATCATTTACTACCCACACAAAGATCTTATCAGGGGATTGCTCAAATGATAAAAGTTTGGGTGTAAAAGCTCGTTTTAAGTAATAGTACGCAATTTTAGGTTCCAGATAATAGTCAATAGCGCTCATATAGGTAATGGGCCAAGCATCATTCAACCTCCAAACCATACTTCCCCAGCAGCGACGATTACCATCCGGCATACCGAGCGGAGAACCACGCCTTTGCTGTTCTATTCGCTGTTGCCAATTTTCACCATGCGAAATACCCAGAACCCTAATGAGATCTTCTGGTGATTGGGGATCACAAAAGCGTTCAATAGACCCTATTTTGTCCCAGGCACTTCCCGAGGAACGATATTGCCACATATCAGGCCAAGGAGTTTTGCCGGGACGATCCAAAGTGAATTGAAAACCTTCCAGCCAAAATTCTTCTTCTGTCATATAATGACGCATACTGGTTGCAGAAGGTGTGCTGACCCGGCAAATTTCAGAGTTGAATAACGGAACAGATGAAAGGGGTGCAAATTTAAGAGTGGTGTAATCATGCCAATCTCCTCTAAGGGGATGATTGCTATAAGGACCGCCCCAGGGAGAACTGGGGTGAAAGGGACGAGTCGGATCAGATTGATTGACCAACTTTGACATGACCTCTTCACAGAAATGTCGGTTGGGAATAGTGCCGTATCCTTTATTAAATTCCCAACCCATCAGATTTTCATTACCGCCAACCCAAAAAAATATTGACGGGTGGTTGCGTAAACGTTTAATCAGATCACTAATTTCTGCTTCGGCATTTGCTCGAAAGTCTGGTTCATGAAAAGGATCAATACCATAGCCAAAATAGAAATCCTGCCACACCAGAATGCCTTTTTTGTCGCAGGCGTCATACCAATGGGCTGGAGGGACACTTCCTTCAGCCCACATACGAAAGAGATTCAGGTTAGCCTGCTTGCCCAGTTCAATTTGTCGCTCGCTGCGTTCCCGGTCCCAAACGTGGGTCATTCCTTCCAGGGGTGCCCAGCCGGCACCTTTCAGATAAATCTGTTGATTATTTATCTTAAAGGCAAAACGCGCTTCACCGGTGTTTTCATCAAGATCAACTTTTTCTATCCGGCGAAAACCGACATTGAATGTTTGCTCGTCAATAACCTTGGCTCCCTCTATGACTTCCATCTTTAACTGATAAAGATAGGGATGCCCATGAGTATGGGGCCACCAAAGTCGGGGATCGTCAACTTTGAAATTAAGTTGCCGATCTTTTGTTTCCGCCTGACCTTGGTATATCGTCTTGCGGTCTGCATCTAACAGAGTATAACGCAACTTCATGTCAGATCCTTGATTTTCCCATATAACCTGAACGTCTGCCCATGATAAATCTTCAGAGACATGTGGACGGATAGCAATATCTTCCAGCCAGGAAGCCCCTGGTACATCCAATATCACTTCACGAAAGAGCCCGACTTTCATAAAGTTTGGACGTATTCCCAGATAGTCGTTAAAATCGTTTTGGGCTTTACGCATGTATTTGGTCGCTGCAATACCGTGTTTCAGTTCGACTTTACGTTTGATCCGCGCGACTTCCCGAGCAGGTCCTGTAAAAACTATTAACAGAATATTGTCCCTGCCATCTTTAAGGTAGGAACGGATATTAAAGACATAGCGCCGAAACATATTATGGCATTGCCCCGCTTCCTCTCCGTTTATGTAAATCCTGGCAATGGTATCTACTCCTTTCAGACGGAGCAAGACAGGACCCCTACCCTGTGGTGTGGGGAAAGTCGTGGCATAAGCCCAATCATTCTCCCATATCCAGGAACAATTGGCTGCATTCTTACCGATGTGGGGATCGGGAATTTTTCCGTTTTCCAGAAGGATCTCTGCGACCTGCTGAGGTATTACAGTGGGCATCCAGCTACTATCCGGCTGTTGCACAGCCTGAGTGAGTTTAGAAATATCATGAAATTCCACATCATGCTGTTTTATAAACCAATTCTCTTTCAGCACATATTGTTGACGAGTAGCTGTGTGAACCTCTGCCGCATATAGAAAGCAAACCAACAAGATCATTAGTAATATCAA
>Ga0272441_10016611_pt1 | contig 10157 bp, 3 predicted proteins | sample SSMProp6N_FD_193582 | JGI IMG/M metagenome (GOLD analysis project Ga0272441, IMG submission 193582) | Marine sediment archaeal communities from Little Sippewissett salt marsh, Falmouth, MA, United States - SSM-Prop-6N | ecosystem: Environmental > Aquatic > Marine > Wetlands > Sediment ... | reverse complement strand
GTGCTGGCAACAAGGTAAATAATGTCATTTTCATCGTCAACATCGACGTTTGGCAAATAACCCTGATCGTCGGCAAGAACTTCAACTTCAGGGTAATTATCGGTTGTTAAATTCAGGGCTCCTGTATAACCTTGTCCGGCATTCAGAGAACCAAAATCAGTGGCGCTTTCCGGATCAACCGGCGGTTCCCAGGTACCAAACCAAATACCGTCAGCAGTTGCGTCCATGAAATAATAACCTCTGTTGTTTTTGTCGAATACCATTTCCGGCATTCCCCAGCATTGTTCCAATTCTTCCTGCAGACGTGTTGGCGGGATCGGACCCCACTGTTGAACATTTGTTTTGTAATAAATATGATACGGAGTTTTATCACCAAAAGAATCTGAACCACCGTCTCCGGAAAAAATGATATGCGGATCATTATTACGGTCCAGTATTATCGTTCCCTGAAATACAACACCACTGGGAACAAAACTGATCGCTTCGGCGCCGACTGTTACGCCGTCCGCAGTAGTAAACACAAGACCTTCAAGATCGGCTGCGCCATCGGCAAGCGAAAGATCGGTTCTGGTATAGTACATATCCTGGTTTTGATAGGCGTAGGTAATGTGAAGCACACGGTCCGCTCCAATTGTACACGTACCCCAGGATACTTCTGCTGTCGGCACATCGATTTTGTTTCCCAGGTCCATGAAAGGTGACCATGTCGCGCCGCCATCTGTGGAACGGGACAACTGGGTTCTCCAAACACCGCCTGGAACCTGCGGGGCTGCCAACAGATAGATATCATCGTTGGTTGGATCAACAGAAACTCTGGACATTAAACAACGGCTCCAGCCTTCATAACCAATCGTTTCCGGGATGTTGATCGGTTCGGTCCATTCGAGGCCTAATACATCCAACGAATGCGCATAATATGGGAATGTGTAGGTAGCATCTTCCCATGATACGTGCATTATTCCATCAGATGTTCTTGCCGCGTTACGACCACCGTAATGGAACGCTCTCGGCATTGCGTCGCCGATGACGATACCACCCGGTTTTGTAAAATCGGCAACATTTCTTTGTGGTGTTAACGGCTCATAAATTTTTGCGACTTTTTTTTGAGCGCTTACATAACCAACCATTGTGAAAAGTAAAGCTACAATTAAAATCAGTAACCAAATTGACTTTTGCTTTCTCATATTTCCTCCCATAAAAAGGATGAACGCACAATTAACGATAATTAAACTGTGAAAAAAATATGAATTCTTTTAGCTTATCACCTCCTTGGTAAAATTTTCAAATCGTTCGGGGTTAAACCTTGATTTATTATTAATTTAAAATATTTCAATAAACGATTACCAGATATCAACAGGTGTCCAGCCGTCAGGTGCATCTTCCGGCAATGTATTTATGGCTGTTAATAAATTAAAAATGAATTCGGGTTTGGTATTATCCACAACATCACCCTGATCCAGATAAATTTCAAGACATTTTTCAGCGCCTCTGTAATCATATATATTAAAATAACTTATGGCCAACACCTTGTAAAAGTCCCACAGGTCAAAGCTGTTATCACCGGCAAATAATGACCGTGTGTACGGAAAATGGGACGCGTCCATGGTTTTCAGATCCTGGTTAATATACAATAGAGTTCGCGCGGCATCCGCAGCCATCTGGAACTCACCCTGGGCCAGATAAGCGGCGGACATACCCGCGTAAGCATCCGCTTGTATATACGTTCCGCCCGATGTCGGTTCATCCGGATTGTACTTGTTATAAAAATTTCCTTTGAGATAATAAATATCTCCCGCGCTATCGGCAGGCGCATCGTTCAGGTCATCCAGTTCTTTTTCAAGCGCGACCAGTTGATTCTCCGTCCTTTTGATCAAATACCCTTTTTCATGGTATTTAAAATTGGCAAAAATATTTTCCAGTTTATAAATTCTTGGAAGTACTTCTACCACACCCTTTTGCGCGTCAAGGTAAAAATCATAAACGGACGCCAGGTTCTCCTTCGTATCAATAGCTGTTTTCAAACTGTCGGGACTAAACGACAGGGAATTATCCAGCGGGCTCCCTAAATCGGTTCCGGCCTCGTTACTGATTTCCGATTTGGGAAGGTTGATCGATTTTATACCGGAATCGAGAATAAAATCCGGAGCGACGCCAAGTTTTTGACTGACCCTGGCGTCGTAACTCTCAACATCTTCGAGGCTGACGATATAAGAGTCTGTCAGCAGTTGCCATTCACCGTTGAACCGTACATCTGCCGTGTCGGGGATAGCCCGGGCCACAACTTTGTCCAGGCTGACAACCGGCAGTTTTTTAGTATTGACCGTTTCAAGACTGATGACAAAACTAAAATTGGTAATAGCCTGGGCGTATTTTTCTATACGACTGTAGGTCCATCCCAAACCCCGATAAGCGTTTATGGAAAGCTCGGGGTCGACATTTCTTTTTAATGTTTGTTCAAAATTTAAAATAGCCTGATCATAATCTCCCGCCTGAAAAGCGTCCCATCCGTCATTAATTAAGGATTCTACGCTTTCCGGAGCAGTGGGGATATCATCGGATTTATGCGAACATCCTGATATCATAAAAAACAAAACCGCCAGACTGATTAAAACAAAAAAGTAAAACTTTTTTGTACTCTTTGTTATATGGATCATTAATGCCTCCTTTTAATCAAAATAGCCGAAATCAAATTCAACAATCAACATCAATCAAAATTCATTTATTATTTTATCAAGATCATTTTTTTGGTTTCTCTGAAATTACCGGCATTCATTTCATACAAATAAACACCACTGCTCACTTTAATGCCAACTGAATTCCTGCCATCCCATTGTACTTTATGATATCCGGCATTCATTTGTCCATCTACAAGTGTTGTGACTAACTGGCCGTTCATGTTATAAACCTTAACACTGACCAATTCGGTGTTCGGCAATTGATATTTTATTTCCGTTGTCGGGTTGAACGGGTTCGGATAATTTTGAGATACCGCAAAAGTCACCGGCAATTGAGTTGTATTTTGATTATTGCCCTGATCAACATATCCTTCGATAACCGCGAAAACACCCAGCTTGTTTACCGTTGCCGTAAAGGTGTTCTGCTTTTTATCCAGAACCGCGGGTACTCTTGTCCACTTTTCATTTTCCAGAATATAAAGGCCTAAATCGTCCTCATTGCCATTAAATCCGTCGGCATAATTCATGGTCAATGTGGCGTCTTTTAAGAGTTCCACATCCACCGGGCCGAATTGGTAAATATCACTAACATAGGCAAGTTCCTTTTCAGGACTTACTTTTCGCAGTACGTCACTTTTTTCCGGTTGACTTGCCACGGTGGTCAGATACGTGAACTGACTTAACGAATTTTCAGGCAGATAGACCCTCGCGAATTTATCCGGGCTGATCATTGTATTGACCGATTGCGGTTTTGCCTTTTGAATAGAAAGCGGGATTACAATTAAATCCATATCATTGCCAGGCAGGTCCTGCAATTTGCGAATGATGAGGTCAACCTGTCCCTCTTCAGTTAAATGATACCGGCCTTTATAAATATAGTATTGCGGCTTGCCGGCACTGTTAAACGCGGTCGCAAAGGTATCAATCTCGACCTGAGTGGTGTCGGTAAAGAATACCATTTCAACCGTTGGATTTTCAAACTGCGCGCCAACATCCGAATAAGTTTTTTCATTTGACGTCACAAAAATGTCCAAAAATTCCGGGTACAACGGATTTTGCACTATTTGATATTTGACTTCCGGCGGCGTGACGTCTTTCACCTGCACAAATTTTGCGGCGCCGCCCAACGAGTCCTGGTTGCTGATCAAAACATAAATTTCGTGATATTTCATATCTGTTGTATCAGCGTTGGGCTCATATTTGGATAATACATTGAATGACAACTCTTTTTCATCATTGAATAATGGAGTCACATCTTCAACGTCTTTATGGCCGTCTTCCTGGACCTTAATTAACTGCACGCGTAAATTCGTATTGTCGCCGGCATTAATTTTATAATTTATAGGTTCACCGGTATTCAGATCCTTGCTCCAATAACTCTTAATAGACTTTGCGGGATCAGACAAACCCGGATTGGGGAAAAAGTAACGAATCATTGAAGCCCAGTTATTCAATCCATCCTTAAATTCGGCATTTATTTTATATTCCTTTGGTTCGGACATGGATGTATTATGGCCAAACAGGTTCCCATAATTCATTCCCAGGCCTTTTCTGGCCATATAATTATTCAGGACCGCGGAATAAGAAGAATCCTGGTAACCGAAACTGGCGCCGGTAATGGGGTCTTTTTGGGTTACGTCATTAATGGCGTTGGCAACCGTCCAGGCCGCAAAAATATCGGCAAACTTTATGTCCTGTTCATCCAAAACCTTTTGAATGCCGCGCCAGCCGTTTTCCGGTTCGTCAATTACTTTGTTAAGAAAATCATAGCCGCCGAAATTTTCAAATAAAAATGTGGAAAACATCGAAACCATTGTGTAGCGGTTATTCATATCGCCATTGTCAGGCTTGACAGCCCACGGGCTTAAAGGGGTGCCGGCAACAAGCGTAAAAACTTTTGCGGCCCCGGTTAATTCCTGAAAGTTGGGCATTGCGACCGGCACGGGATATCCGCAAAGCCGTTCCGCGTAAAAAGCAATACCTTCACTGACCCATCTTTCTTCCTTATAGTCCTGGTTCCAGATTATTAACCGTAATAATTGATGCGCAAGGGCGCTGCCCCGGTCGGCTTCGTCTGATTCCTTACTGTCAATATAAATATATTCACCCTGGTTGGTATTGCCGACATAACTCTGGTCTTCAGCGCGAAAATATCCGTTTAACTTGGTCGTTCCGTTATTTCCGTTTGAGGTCGTATTTTCCGTTTCGCCTTTTTCAACTATATTATGCAAAACAATATTAATTTTTTCCTGTTTGTCAAAGTCCGGTATCCGGTCCGCGCCAAATGTTCCGGTTATTAAATCATAAATACCCTTGTTGGGATCTTTGGGGGTCGATTGTTCAAAAACCGTAATCATGCCTGATATGTCTTCGTCCGTAACGTAAGCCGACATGCCCAGATTTTTACTGACCCAGGTATTTCCGTCGTCACTTGAGGTGAAAAATCCATAAGGGGTTCCAACTGAAATTCCCGAATTGGAAGCCGATATGATTTGAATTTCCGTACCCGGCTCAATCTCGGAAAGCCCCTCCCAGGACGTTCCGTTGGTTTCACTTTTGAACACACCGTCTTTGGTGCCCGCGTAAATTTTGCCGTTTTCTACAATGACCAGGCTGGTAATATCCACATTTTCCAGCCCTTCTGTTGCCGAACCGATCAAATTCCAGTTGATTCCCTGATCGGGTGTGTTGTATACACCATTTTCATTTCCGGCAAACAACACCTGTTGTGTTTCTGAATAAGCCAGTTTTGAAAATACAACGCCGCTGGCGGTGGTCAAAATCATTTTTGAGATGGTTTCATCATTGTTTAACAGATCATAATTATCTATGGGTTGACCATAAACCATTTTCTCGTTTCTTAACAGGATACCTTTTTGATCTTTATTTAATCCACGGAGAGTAATGGATCTATCGCTCCAGACCAGAGTATCGCCATTCGCGATATGTTTTACGGTAATAAACTTTCCACCGACTTCAAAATTCGGGTCATCCGGGAAGGATACAACCAGCAGCAACTCTTTTTGCGGATCAACAATGGTTGCCGTCGCAGGTTCGCCGCGGTATTTCAAAGTATTTATATCCAATTGTGAGTAATCCGGCAAATATTTGGTTGACGGGTCCTTTGTGTAAAAGTTCAATTTTACGGTATATTTTCCTTCATCGCCAACGATCCCGGGTATATTCCGGACAGGATATAACGGATTGGTATTGAGTATATTGTTGGCGGGACAGTACCATCTTCTGTTGACCTGGTCCAAACTGTCATATTGCACAACGACAACGCTATCCTCATCACTGATCCCTTCAACGGCCAACCAGTTGGCATAGATTGGGCCAATCGATTCACCTAATGCCGCCATTTCCGCTTCATCCAGCGTTGAATCCCACAATTTGACTTTAATATTGGCCGCTTTCGCAGTGATGTTTTTTTCTACAGCTTCCCAATATTCGCCGCCGGTACTGGTTTTAAAAACGCCCGCGTCTGTTGTCGCGAAAACGCTGCCGTTGGATTTTTCAATATCATAAACGGCAAGATATTCATCATCATTATCAAACGGTAAACCCTGTGATTTCCTGACAAAACTGTTGCCGCCGTCATTACTGACAAAGACACCCATGTCGATGTCAATATCACTGTCTTCATCGTCGTCATCGGCCCATAAATGGCCGCCTATTGCCGCGTAAATTATGGCCCCGCTTTCCTCAATTGCAAAAACAGGATCACTAACAGACGCCTTTTTCCATTTTTCGGCCGCGGTATCGTACCTGAAAATACCATCATCCGTTCCGGCCAAAACCAAGCCATCTTTTGTGATTAACAGATCATGAATCGGCGAAAGTCCCTGTGAACGGGAACTCCTTGGAATACCATTGTTTAAAAGCGTCCATTTGTCTTCATCAAGTTTCCGTTGTAATATACCGCTGTTTTTAGTGCCGGCATAAACAACAGAATTGACCTCATCGACGGCAATGGCCGTAACAAGATTATTTTCTACCCACACATTGCATTTATCGCCCGATGCCTGCAACGTTGCGCCTATTTTGTAATCAAATTGAAAAAACTGAAAATTATGCACCCACAAAAATTTGGAATCACCAACATTCTGGGCGCTTAGCGTTCCACATATAAGAATGAAAATAAAAAATACTTTCATTAAATTTTTAAACATAAATCATCCCTCCGGTAGAGACAAAGCATTCAAATTACGGAATTATTTAATTTATCAAAAGAACATTCTTAAAAAGCAAATGTCATTGACATCTGGTGTACAAAATCCAAAATACCAAAATCAGTATAGCTGTAATCCAAACTGGCAGCGCCTAATTGACTCAGGGATAAATTCAAACTGCCGCCAACAGAAAAATTAGCCGAATCGTGATTGCCAATATATCCACCACGAACACAAATCAGGTTATTGAACCAGTATTCACCGCCAAGACTTAGCTGTTCAACATTATCATTCAGATGTACCAGATCTCCCGCAACAGTAATTGTATTGGTTGCTGTTTCAAGAATATTGTAAGCAACGCCTGCTCTAAAAAGCAGGGGGATATGATAGGGTCTGTAATTTTCCTCAGGTTCGGTTGAATATTCCTGGGTTTTTGAATCGAACCCGATAATATCTTTATATTTCCCGGGTATTTGCATTTCCGGGCCAAAATTCTGAATGGCAATACCCATTCTTAATGACTTGAATCCGGTTTCATAAACAGCGCCAACATCAAAAGCCAGGGCGCTGGTGATCTCATCATCACCTGAGATCTGATTGATAGTGCCGTAATCTTCACGGATATACTTTAACGTACCTCCGAAAGAAAATTTATCGGTCAGGTACCTGGAAAATGAAATCCCAACCATCATATCATTCTTTGAAAAAGTTTCGCCGGTTCCTTCCTGAAACTGGTACGTGGTCACATCCATATCGCCGGAGCCGAGGAACAACGCGCTTAATCCGATGGTGCCAATACCGGGTAAGGTTTTGGCAACGCCGACCGCGTTCAATTGAATGTCCGCGAACCATCGAATGTGAGACAACATGACACTGTAATTTTCAACTTTGGCCAACCCTCCGGGATTCCAAAAAGTAGCCGTCGCATCATCAACCAGGGCAACGCAGGCATTTCCAAGGCCAACATTTCTCGCACCGGTCCCAATCTTTAGAAACTGGGTCCCGGCTGTTCCAACTTTAGCAAATTGTTGTGCCAGTGTGACCTGAAAAAGTCCTAATATTAAAGTAACACTTATAAAAGCAACAATTATTTTCTTCATCAGTCTAAACCTCATTATTATAAATTTGGCAATCCATTAGTATGCATTGGTTTATATGGTGATTACATCAAAATAACAAATTTATCGATAAATTTATCATTTTCGGTTTCGACGACATATATATATAAACCGCTTACTACTGATTGAACATTACGCGAAATCAAATCCCACTTTTCCATACTGCTGCCATCTGTATGATCCAGCGAGATAACAAGATCACCGCTCAATGTGAAAATTGATATCTTGCACACCGGCGGGAGGTTTGTAAACAGAATCGCGTTTTCATAAATGTCTTCGAAGACGTCCGTTGCTTTATATGGATTTGGGACAACCTTTATTTTAGACATATCAAAATCCTCGTCCCCTTCCTCATACATTCCTTTCGGAATGACAGCCAACGGCGCGCCGCTTTCGGATTTGGTATAATTGGATTTACCACTTTCAGAAGGCGGTAAATTGATCGTTTCATCGCCGGTATCATACGCGACCACGGAATAAAAATATGGGATACCGTTTATGGGCGGTTCTACAGTTGTACCCCACGGTGTTGTTCCGCCCGTGTCCACATATTCATTTGTATTGTCCGGGAGTTCAACAAAACCCAAAGAATCTCTATCGGTATTGACAACTTTGACCGGACCCTTCACATCATCAAATGCCGCGATCATCGTCCAGTTGCTGGGCGTGTATTTGGCCCGGTATATTTTATAACCGACAAAATCAATTTCTTTTGTTTTTGTGTCCGGGGTGATCTCGGCAATATTGTCCCACACTAATTTTACCGAACGGTCATCGGGACTGTAACGCAGGTTGGGCGATGGCGGAGGCGCCGGCAACAGCCAGTGCGTGCCTTTGTGAGGAGGCATCGGTTTGTAAGGACTGCCGTCTTCACTTCCCGCGTAATACGCGTTTAACGCGTTATCGGCATTTTCCCGCATTCCCTGCAATCCAAGGCCTATCGCTTCGGCATAAACAACCCGAACCGTATCGCCGGGCGCTATATCATAGGGACCAACCGTTATCAAATAACGATAGTCAAATGTCGGGGCGCCAACATCAAGAGGATTGGGTAAAAATTTACGCCCTTTACTAAACTCGTGTTGACCTTTTTGATAATCGTATTGTTCAATATCATTATCGGGATCGCTTTCCCAGTTCCACCATTGATGCGAAAAAGCACGCACAATTCTTGTATGAGCGCTGTCCGGTTGCGGGAACACATAGTCTGTTGTGGTGGGATCGGCGTAAATGATCCGTCCGCCAACAAACCCGGCGCAATCCGGCTTTAATGTTCTTTCGCCAAAATCATTTTCGGATGACGTGGGGTTATCTCCATCATAAATATAAGACATATTTCGGGGGACTTTCCAGCCGACGACAACACTGCCGTCGACGCGGCGAAGCGAATCGCCGGCCGCGATTTCATAATCACCGATAACGACATCTACATCGGCAAAAACCGGAAATCCACGTTCATCTTCAATTAAAGTATACTCATCAAAGACGCCATCGCCTTCAATTTGCGATTCGTCATAACTGTCATTAAATCCGCCCATTTGATGACCGAACGGAATACCAAAATCATCATATCCCGTCAGGCCGTCGCCGTCAAGGTCCAATGGGTCAACAATGTCGATTTCATCGGTTTTGGAATCCGAGCCGTCATAACCATCATAATCGACAAGATCGTCAATGTTGGTGTCGCTCACATCGATTGAAGAAACATCAATATCAGACCACCAACTTATATATACTTCTTTCAGGAAGCCATTCAAGCCCGTATTAATAACATCAAATTCATAGACAATAAAATCATCAAATTCAGGCATACTCCATGAAAGACCGCGCTCAACGACCTTTATACCGAGAGGGACATGTTCCGTTTTGGCTACCAGGTCATCAAACTCACAATAACTGTCATGAATAGATTTGGGCGTACCAACGGCGGCCACTTCATCATTACCCATGAGGAATTGTGAGCCATCCGACGGCTCCCATTCTTCATAATAGTAAAAATAAGAACTGCAGAGTTTTTCTCCATTCAAAACTGTTGAAACCCAGATCGCCGAATCATACAAATAATCGTTTCGCGTGCCGCCCGGCCACTGAATTGACGGCCGCCCGGTACTGGAAAAATTCGGGTCCCCAAAGCTGCCGTAATTTGTAACAACATTCCACATCGCGCCAATCGAATGCGCTTTGAATTCTGT
>Ga0272441_10016610_pt1 | contig 10157 bp, 11 predicted proteins | sample SSMProp6N_FD_193582 | JGI IMG/M metagenome (GOLD analysis project Ga0272441, IMG submission 193582) | Marine sediment archaeal communities from Little Sippewissett salt marsh, Falmouth, MA, United States - SSM-Prop-6N | ecosystem: Environmental > Aquatic > Marine > Wetlands > Sediment ... | reverse complement strand
CTTATCCGGAAAAAAGATTTTGTAGGGATTCAGGGGTCGATCGTCTTTGATGTAAACCGGGTGAATCCATCCATCAATCTGCTTCAATACAGGGGTGAAAGGCTGATACCGATTCGATGAAGCCGGGTCGTTATGTTTTTTGAAAAAAGAAACCATCTTCTCGTTGGCCGATCTGCCCTCCTTTACAATAATCCTCATCTCATCCATGGATTCAGCACGCGAAAAGGCGGTGTAAGCAAACCGCCTTTTCATTCCCTGAATATGGGTTTAAATACATCCGATCAACCTGATAATATCCGCCAAAATCATCTTCGCTTCTTTCGAACCTTGCACATTCCTGAAGACCGGCTGAACATACCTGTACAGGTGCACGGGGACCATATTGTTCATGTCGAGTCTGCGGGACCGGTGCCTGATACAGACGGTTTGATCAGCAACACACCGGGGCTGTTTCTGGTTATTCAGCTGGCTGACTGCGTGCCCGTTTATTTATACGATCAGGAAAACAGAGCTGTGGGCTTGATTCATGCGGGTTGGCGGGGCAGCTCACGGCACATCGCCAAAAAAGCGGTTCACATGATGCAGCAGGTTTTTTCATCCAGGCCGGAGAATATGCTGGCGCTGATTGGTCCGTCTATCGGGCCCTGCTGTTATCAGGTTGGATCAGAGACAGCCGGACAGTTCGATCCGGCTTTTATCCGCAAGGATCATCTCGATTTATGGGCGGTTAATTATCATCAATTAACGGATGCCGGTATTCCTGCGGGGCAGATTGAGGTAAGCCGATTATGCACGTCATGTCATGAAAACTGGTTTTTTTCACATCGAAGGGATAAGGGTAAAACAGGGCGAATGATGGCTGTACTGGGCATTATCTGAGGTCAATTACTACTACTTAAAGCGGTGGATCGTATAAATTGCCCTAAAAGGGACTATCAATAAAAAATCCCAAATTCCAAGCACCAAATAAAATCAAATAAATTCCAAATCCGAAGCAACAAACAGGCCGTGTGTTTGGGATTTGTTTTTTGTGATTTTAAAGACACATTAGTTAATCACATTTAGTTTAATTGATAAAATATCGGGATGTTTTTGCCGACAATAAAAAAAGGCCCCGGCTCATACCCGGGGCCTTTTGGTTTAAGTAACAGGATTATAATGTCAGAGCATATGTGGCAAGTATTGCCAGATCGGGCGCACCGTCATCCAGACCGATGCCCAGCATACCGCGTACGCGGCCGCTACCCAGGCTATAATCCGCGCCGACACTCAGCATCATGTAGTCTCCTTTTGTCCGGAGTGTCAGCTCACCCACTGCATTAAATTTCTCATTAACGGGGTAAATCGTACCCAGACCAATATTGACATAGCTTTCATACTTGGTTTTTTCTTCTCCAGGGATATACTCCCCACCTGTAATTTGACCCGTTATCGGATCAATGTTAATATCCGTGAATGTGCCTTCTTCGTATTCCTTTGTTTCGAAAAACATCAGACCCAGGGTACCCGTGATGACCATATCATTTTCCAGCGGGTAGCGGGTTGCGCCGAATGCGCCGAAATTCAGGCTGCCGCCGCCCACATCTTCAGAACCGACAGGCAGTGACAGCATCGCGCCGGCAGATACGGCCGCATCATCGATATCATCAAAACGGTACCTGCCGTACAAATTCAGGTCTGTAATACCAGAGGAACCGTCAATGAAATCGGAGTCCCAGCTTCTGCTGATAAAACCAAGCTGAGCCTCGACTTCAATTTGTTCATTAATAGCATAGCCGCCTCTGGCGCCAATGATAAAATCGCTCAATGCATCATAGCTGTCTAACTCTATACCGGCTTCGACATATGGATCAGCCGCTATGGGTGTGTCATAAAAATAGGACTGGAATAGTTGTACATTGTCGGTACCGGATTGTGCCTGTACTGTGGCCAGAGAGAAAAGGAGAGCTCCGCTTAACAGGACACTGACAATCGTTACTCTTTTCATGATTAACCTCCAAGTTAATAAAGTATTGATATGATGCAAATTTATTGAATATTCCTTTAAGTGTCAAGATCAAAATTATACGATCTTGTTGATGTAAGGTTCCTTTTTCATTTTTATTTTTTAATTGGTATTGTGCTATTTAATTGTTATGAGTTTATAATAAATACCAAGTACCAAATCCCAAAATCCAAATAAATTCCAAATTTCAAATAACAAACGAAGATCAATCGTTTGAAATTTGGTGCTTGAGAGTTATTTGATATTTGGATATTGGGATTTTTAAATATTTAAAGATGCTACATGATATATGGACTGGAGAAATGCCTTGACTTTCAAACCAGTTTTTTTCATATTGTTACGATTTTATTTATGAATTTTATCCGGAACCCGGAGGTCCATTATATATAAAAAGTTTTTGGTAAAATTTTTACTGGTCATCATGGTCAGTGCGGGTTCTGCCTCCGCCATACAGACCCGGAATTCTCATCTTTATGTGACTGCTATGATGGGGCCATGCATGCCTCTCGCGCCCAAAACATTTCGTCAAAGTATGGGTTCCAATTCTGGATACCGGATGGGTCTGCTGATCCGCGTTGTTGGAAAGGCCCATATAGGCCTGAATCTGGCGTATCAACCGGTCGGATATGATCATGATTTTGTGCGTGACTCTTTTTTAAAAAATGCGCTGCCACCCAGTTCCATATCGAATATGCGGGGCGGTCACATTGAAAGCAGTATAGCAGCGATACATATTTTACAGGGCATATCTATCAATCGCAAAATGGATGTTTATCTCAGGGCAGGAGCCGGGTATTATGTTCAAAAGACAAGCACATTCAAGGCAGATGTGCTGATTGCCGGCCAAAATTCCGCGGTTGAGATTAAAACAGATTCAAAAAACCGTCTGGGTATACAGGGCGGACTGGGTATTGAAGTGCCTCTGGATGAGCGGTTTCATTTATTTTTTGAATGCGCGGCTCATTTTTTTCCAGCGCAGGATTTCGAGATCTGGTACCCTGAAACCGGCAAGGTTGAATCCCTTGACGGCACGGTCAGCATGATTCATTTTTTGACCGGAATTTCAATAGCATTATAAATAATTCATTTGTTCGGGACAGGATCTGTATCCGCTGTCTTATAATCCTCCTATCCATTATAACGGAATTGATTTATGGCAATCATCTGGTATTTCATCCTTGCACTGATTCAAGCGGCCACTGAATTTTTGCCGGTTTCCTCTTCGGGACATCTTCTCTTTATGAAAGGGATACTGGGTGGGGAACAAATCCCTGTTATTTTTGATATTGTGGTTCATACCGGAAGTCTTCTGGCCATCCTAATTTTTTACAGAGACAAACTGGTCAATACGTTCAAGGGTGCCCGGGAAGAGAATCAGCAAAAATTGCTTTCCGGACCCAATTGCCGTTTTATCGGCTATATTGCCATTTCCACATTAATCACATTCGGGATTTATCTCATATTTAAAGATCCCATTGAAAGGCTTTATCAGTCACCGGCCATTCTCTGGACAACATACATCGTTACCACCCTTCTTTTGTTTTCAACCGGTTTATTGAAAAAGAATAAAACGGTTCCAATTGCTCAAAAAGGTGTCCTATTACCCATAATAGCCGGATTTTTCCAGGGTGTGGCCATCTTTCCGGGTGTTTCGCGATCGGGAGCAACGATATCATCTTTGCTCTGGTTCAGGGTTAAAAGAGAGGAGGCCGCTTATTACTCTTTTTTCCTGGCCATTCCGGCTATCCTGGGCGCCTTAATATTCAAACTGGCAGATCTTGAAAACCTGGCTTTTCTTGTTGAAAACAGCTGGGTGATCCTGTCGTCGTTTTTTGTGTCCACATTATTCAGTTATCTTTTTCTTAAACTTCTTGTCTTTGTCATACGCCGCGGGCATTTATGGTACTTTGGAATATATACAATGATGCTGGCGGTTGTTTCATTCATCCTTTTTTAGCAGCAGGCGTTCATCAGGCTGATGGAAGGCGTACCAATTGGAATACCGTGATATCAACAGACAAATTGAACAGGGAAAGCTGGCTCCAGTCTATTTTTTCTTTGGAGAAGAAGATTATCCCATTGGCCTGCTGATCAATCGGATAATCGATAAGACCATTGATCCGTCAACCAGGGATTTTAACTGTGATATTCTTCAGGGAGAAGCAACGGACGGAGATTCGGTTGTAACGCTGGCTTCTTCTTTTCCCATGATGGCGGACTGTCGTATTGTTGTGGTGAAATCTGTTCAGCGGTTTTCTGCCGCCAGCAAAAACAGAATTCTTGACTATGTAAAATCTCCGCTTGAATCCACCCTGCTGATATTAACGGCCAACAAGGCGGACAGACGGCAAAAATTTTACAGTGCATTAATCAAAAACAGTCAATGGTATGAGAGCAAACCGTTGTATGAGAATCAGGCGGTCGAATGGGTCAAGGGAAAATTGAAGCAGCAGGATGTACTGATTTCACATGAAGGGGCCATATTTTTTGTTCAGCAGACAGGAACCTCCCTGTGGGCCCTTCATAATGAATGTGAGAAACTGATTACATCGGTTTATGGAAAAAAAAGCATCGGTATGGATGATGTGGTCCGTGTGGTCGGTTTGTCCCGTAAATACAACCCGTGGGAATTAACAGACGCTGTTGCCAGGAAGGATCTGGGCAGTGCCATGCAGATTTTACATCATCTTATGGATGAAGGCCAGTCTGAGGTGGGATTGATTGTGAATCTGGGAGCACGAATGATCCTTCTGTCTAAAATCCGCGGATTACTGGAAAAAGGTATTTCCCGCCGTGATATACCGGCGCTTTTGCATTTAAGACCTTTTTTTGCCAGGCTTTATCTTGAGCAGGTGAATCATTTTCAGACAACGGAGCTGAATCAGGCCATAAAAAAACTCATGCTGGCTGATCATTCAATAAAAACAGGCCGGTGTAAGCCACAAATTGCCCTGACGCTGGCTGTTTTTCAGATCATTCGTGGAACATATCTTTAAAAAGGTTCATTTTTTTTAAAAAAATCATGGAACTTTTAGATGCCAAATGTGTTAGATAATCAGAATAACAAAAGTCAAAACAAGAAGAGAAATGTGCCTACAGACGAAGTCCTTATTGAACGGTTTCAAAATGGCGACGCGTATGCATTTGATCAGATTGTTCACAGGTATAAAGATCAATTGATTAATTTTGTTTACAATTTTCTAGGCGACCGGATCGATTCTGAAGATGTGGTCCAGGAGACATTCCTTCGCGTCTATAAAAATAAACACCTTTATCGAAATATTGCGAAGTTTTCAACATGGATTTATACGATAGCCGGCAATCTGGCCAAGACTGAACTGAGACGGCGCAAACGCAGGCGTCTTCTTTCGATCAGCCAGATGGGATTTAATGATAAAGATTATGATATACCGGACTCCGCTATTACACCTGACCGAGAAGTGGAAGGAGGTATGAAAGAGGATGTTATCAGGGCTGAAATTGACAAACTGCCTGTCCGGTTCCGTGAAGTGGTCGTTCTAAGGGATATTCAGGAATTTTCATATGAAGAAATAAGTGAAATGCTGAAAATTCCCATCGGAACCGTTAAATCACGGGTAAACCGGGGGAGACTCAGATTACAGAAAAAATTGAAAGATCTTTTGGAATAAATTGGAGAGAGTGCCTATGACCCCTTGTCAAAGGTATAAGCAGCAACTTTTTGACTACATTGACAGTGAAACAGACATCATCACCCGAAAAGAGATCAGCAAACATCTTGAAAGCTGTCCCTCCTGTTGTCAATTTGTTGAACAGATCAAGCAGCTTCGGTCCCGCCTGAAAGCACTGCCAAAGGTACAGATATCCGATGATTTTCAGGCCGTTCTCCGGGAACGGATCCGGCATGAACTGGCCGGGAAGAAGTATCCGCGGCGTTTTGCCGCACGGCTGGGGTGGCGGCTTGCCCCGGTTATGGCCTTGGCGATTGCCATTGGTGTTTCAGGATATCTGGTTTTCAGCAACCGTTCCGTTTCTTCTGCCGGATTTGCTGAAAAGAATTCTCCCGGTTCGGTTCACAATGTATCGGATAATTTATATGAAGGACCTACGGAGTTCCTGATAGACGGGACACCGAATCGGATAAAACTGGCCAGATCGGATAACAGCGGAATCAATTCAAGTCCTGCCGATTCATCAGCCTTCAGAGAAAATGGCAGCCGTCCAAAACTAGATGTTGTGCCGGTAAAGTTTTAGGAACCAGGCAGTGATACGTACGCTATCAACAATGCTGTTGTTTTTTCTGCTTACAGCTTCCACCCGTACGGTGTGGAGTACAGGCGGATCGCGTGGGGAGGATGACAATCCGTGGATGATGGCACGGAAACTGGCTGATGCGAAAGAAAATGTGGTAACAATTCTTACCTATCTCACTGAAAATGGAAGGAAATGGAGCCGTGTTGGAAGCGGCTTCCTCTACGGCAAGGAAGGTTTTGTTGTAACCCGGCAGAATGTGGTTCACAATGTGGACAGTATGTTCGTGTCGCTTGCTGACGGCCGTAAAAGCAGGGCCTGGGCCGTCTGCCATAATACAGATTATGGTTTTTCTGTTTTAGAAACAGAGGAATCCCTGTTTTCCTCACTTTCCATTGGCAAAACATCTGATCTGCAGACATCTTCCCGCCTTTCCATTCTCGGCAATTCACTCGGTATTTTTCCGTCATTAACTATGGCCACTTTCCTTGGGCGTGAATCAAATGGTATGATGCGGATAAGGGCTGAGATTCCTCCCGGTAACTGCGGCAGTCCGGTTTTTAATGAATCAGGCAAACTGGTGGGCCTTCTTGCAGGCCGTTTGCTGGATGAGAAAAATGGAGATGTAGACCCTTATATAGGTCTTGCCCTGGGTATTGAAATCATCAGCCGGAGCATTGATGATTTGAGACAACATATTAAAAAACAGCAGGGCTGGGTTGGTCTTTCAGCTATTGATCTCGATGATAAAACTGTGGACGGTGTCAGGGTGATTGCTGTAGAAGCAAATGGTCCCTGTGCGAGAGTGGGTATATGTGAAGGGGACACCCTGGTTGCCTTTGAGGGCAAAAAAATTGGCAGTGTCCATCAGGTCGCGGTATCCGTCAAGTCCAAAAAACCGGGGGATGCCGTTGTCTTTACTGTAAAAAAAGGAGAACATCTGATTCCCAGACAGGTTCAGGTCTGTGCCCCTGTCCGGATTGTTGATAAATTGGACTGATTCAAGTCTATATATAGTATGTCGATATTTATCTCCGGACCGGAGCTGCAGCCGGGCCGGTTTTTTTTATTGACTTTACGCTGAATTTTATTAAATTATGTTCGACTCGTTGTCGAAAGGCCCAGGCTGAAAGGGGTATTTTGAGACATTCTCAAAACCATACATCCAGACCCTGGATCCCTCTGATTTTACTGGTCGTCGTGGCAGTTGGTTTTTTTGTTCCGTTTTCAAGAAGCCAGTTTATCGGCATTCTTATAAAAGGGGTTCTGTTTATTGCTGTATTCGTACTTATTTACGGATTGTTCTATCGGTCCGGTCGTGCAGATATCCGCAGTAAGAGGGTGGAAGCAGAATCAGAGGTTGATGATCAAATTAAGGATGATGAATCCGATCAGCAATGGATCGGATTTGGAAAGGCCTTCAGGCAGTATTATCAGGAGTTCCTTGAAATAGTCCGGCAGGCTTTTGTAGCCTCAGGGGCCGCTTTTTATTTAAAAAGGGGAAGTCAGGACCTCGAATTTCAGATCGGCATTACTGAGCAGGATTGTTTTGATCAGAAGATGCTTGTACAGGCGAACAGCCTGGCCAGTCACGTGATGGACCGGAAACACAGTTTTATTGAAGGCCGTCTGGCTCTCGGTACGCATTTGACGGGAATTCAGGGATTTGAAATCAGGTCTTTTCTGGGAACCCCTCTGATATGGAATAAAGAAATTGTGGGTGTTCTGGCCATTGGCAGTGACACAGAAGACAATTTCAGCGAGGATGATCAGACGTTTCTTGAACGGTGTGCGGATCTTCTGACTCAGATGATGATGGTTTATCGTCAGGGGCTGAGATGGGAAATTGAACAGAAAATTTATCAGGTTCATTTAAATGCTGAAAAAGCGGTTCAGGACGCACCGGATGAAGAAAACGCGATTCTGGCATTCGTGGAACAGGTCAAACAGTTATTTCATTTTGACCGCTTCACGTTTTGCGTCAAGGAGGGTGAACAGGGTGTTATCCGGTTTGTGGTCGGTCAGATCGATGATCTGGACAGAGGAGAGACCTTTCCGCTTGATGACGGATTAAACGGCTGGATACTGAAACGCGGATCCACAAAAATTGTCGAAGATTTATCAGCAAGCCAGGTGGCACGGCCGAGATATCATAAAAGTGAAAGACAGGATCATGGATTAAGATCCTTTATAGGCATTCCCCTGATTCGGGAGAATGAGACATGGGGATGCATTACACTCGAAAGTCAGAAAGACAGTCAGTACGGAGAATGGACCCAAAAGGTATTGTGCAATTTGATTATGCACTTACAGACGACCATTGAGCGTATTCAATTGATGGAACAGATGAGGTCGCTGGGACAGTCTAAACTTTCGTCTGATACGATACAGTTACAGATAGATTAAAAAGGAGTTGTTTTTATGGCAAAAGCCAAATCATTTGCAGACAAAATGGCAAAATCAACACATGATTTTACAACCCATTGCCCCATTTGCGGTGAATCCATAATGATGGTAAAACGTATTGCTTCCGAAAAATCGGAGAAAACCGGGGCATGGCGTTTTAATCAAAAATTTGTCGGGATATGCAAGTGCGGTGATGACGAACAGCGTGCGGCAAAAAGGGCCGAAGCAGCTTCCGGAAATGCGGAAAAATTGAAAGAGCAGGTTGAAAAACCGGCCGATGAGAAGGTGGAAGAGTCCAAGGCAGAAAAGACTGAAGCGCCGAAGGCTGAAAAAGCTGACGAAAAGGCCGAAAAGCCTGAATCAGAGGAGAAAAAGGAAGAGCCCGAGGAAGAAAAAGCTGAGGAAGCTTCCAAATAGATTTTTATGACTGAATCCAGACGAATCGTTCTTGCTACCAGGAACGGTGATAAAGTTAGAGAAATTCTCAAAATTATTCAGAATCCAGAGTATGACTTTGTGTCACTTCTGGATTTTGAGCATATACCGGATATTATTGAAAGCGGCAATACTTTAAAAGAGAACGCGTTTATAAAGGCGCGCACGGCTTACAGGTACACGGGACTGCCCTGTATTGCGGATGACACCGGACTGGAAGTGGACGCGCTTGATGGTGCGCCCGGTGTACACTCCAGCCGTTTTGCCGGAGAAAATTGTGAATACCGTGACAACAATGAAAAGCTGCTCAGATTGATGCAGGATGTGCCTGATGAAAAACGTACGGCCCGGTTCAGGTGCGTGGTCGCGCTGGTCCATGATCAGGGGGAGCACTGGACCGAGGGTATTTGTGAAGGGAAAATACTGATAGCTTACAGGGGTCAGGGCGGTTTCGGCTATGATCCGCTTTTTTTTATTCCGCGATTCGGAAAGACATTCGCAGAACTGGAGCTGGACATCAAGAATCAGATCAGCCACAGGGGACAGGCGTTCCGGAAAATGGCTGAATACATTGAGCAGGCAAAGAGCGTATAAAACTTCGGTTTTCGATTGTAAATCGAAATCAATTTTTGTATATTAAACCGCTTGAAATCGGGGCGTAGCGCAGCCCGGTTAGCGCGCATGCTTTGGGAGCATGAGGTCGTCGGTTCGAATCCGACCGCCCCGACTTAAGAAAAACAAAAAGATAGGCCCGGATCAACCGGGCCTTTTTTAGTATACGGAAACGTAACTATATCTTCAAATGCACGACCACAAGGGTCGTGCCACACGATTTATTATTCAGATGGATGATACACTCCGGTCGCCCCGACAATATTTTTAGGGATGCCATCCCTCGAAGAGATGGCATCCCTTTTTAATTGGGTCCAGATTTTATACTAATTGTCATTCCCGCCCCGGATCCGAGTCCGGGGTAAACTCCAGCAGGAATCCAGTCGGGGTAGGGTGGTTTAGATAAATGTCCTCCACCCCCAGCCGCCACTGGATCCCTGCTTTCGCAGGGATGACAAAATAGTGAGGA
>Ga0272441_10016609_pt1 | contig 10159 bp, 9 predicted proteins | sample SSMProp6N_FD_193582 | JGI IMG/M metagenome (GOLD analysis project Ga0272441, IMG submission 193582) | Marine sediment archaeal communities from Little Sippewissett salt marsh, Falmouth, MA, United States - SSM-Prop-6N | ecosystem: Environmental > Aquatic > Marine > Wetlands > Sediment ... | reverse complement strand
ATCGTTTCAATAATATCACGATGATAACCGACATATGGTCTTTTATCAGAAACGCGATGTGAACGGAATATTTCCCATTTGAAATCTTCGATATTACTAAAACTAATAATGCAAATTATATTATCTGTGATTCCTTCCATCACCTCTTTTGTCAACTGAAGATGCCTCTGGATTTTATAAATAAACCAGTAGGGATTAAATCCATCATTATTTTCGAGGAAGATATCAATATATCCATCTGTTGCTATATGACCATCAAAGTAACAGCTAGTGATTTGTGAGGCGACCTTTATGCCTGAATCATCTTTTGGTTTATAAGCTCTGGTAACGCCATCTTGGTGAAACACAGCTGGATCAATGTCCCGCTAGGGTTTTATTCTGTGGCTTCGTAAAAGGGTGCTGGACGAAGGTCTTGGTTTGTTGTAGGTAGAGAACGTACTCTCGGATTACCTGGGTGTTTATTTCGGTGACGTCCTGGCAGTATTTATTGACCTTAAGAAAGTTTATAAACCTTTTAAGAGCGGTGATATAGATGCCTAGTGTTCCAGTAGTTTTCCCCTCCGTTTTAGCGCAGACCTTGTATCCCCAAATGAGCTGCTCGATGTCGTTGTTATTGCGGTGTCGTTCTAAGACATTGGCCAGTTGTTTTTCAAGGTTTTCTGCCATAATTATCCCCCATCGTTTTTTGTCGAGGCAGTGGGTCTTGAGACAAAAAACTCCGGATTTTCGTCCGGAAAACAAAGGATAACTCAGGCGTGAGCTAGGCGTGAGATGGCGTCCCTGGAGGGATTCGAACCCACGACCCGCTGCTTAGAAGGCAGCCGCTCTATCCAGCTGAGCTACAGGGACGCGCCAATCACAGGTAGATTCTACGATAAAAAACTCGGCAAGACAAGCTGTCACCAGTTTGCCGTAACGTACAGAATGTAGTAGACTTTTTTAATGGGCGAAGCCAAGATAAACTGGAGGGTTGATGAGCAAGAAAACGATCCGGGACATTACGGTCGAGCAGAAGCGGGTACTGGTTCGGGTTGACCTCAACTTACCCATCGACGAGGCAACCGGACAGATTATCGATGACAGCCGGATTAAAGCCGTCCTGCCGACCATTAAGTATCTCACCGAGCATCAAGCCCGGGTTATTCTCATCTCCCACCTCGGACGCCCCAAGGGGAAGGTCGTCGAGAAGCTGCGGATGGGCAGTATCGCGGCGCGGTTGTCGGAAATACTGGGCCAGCCGGTCGAGATTACCCGCGACTGCGTGGGCCCGGAGGCAGCCTCAGCCGTAAACAAGATGCAAGATGGTGATGTTATCCTGCTGGAGAACCTCAGGTTTCACCCTGAGGAAGAGGCAAACAATGCCGATTTCGCCCGGTCGCTGGCTTCACTAGCCGATATCTACGTCAATGACGCCTTCGGCACGGCCCACCGGGCCCACGCTTCGGTGGTCGGGGTGACAGAGTACCTGCCTTCGGTCGCCGGGCTTTTGCTTGAAAAAGAAATCAAAAACCTGAGCGGCATCCTGAAAAATCCGACGCACCCCTTTGCCGCCCTGCTCGGCGGCGCCAAGGTAAGCGACAAGGTGGCGATGATCGATAACATCATGGCCAAGGTTAATTTCATCCTCATCGGCGGCGGTATGGCCGCCAGCTTCCTCAAGGCGCAAGGATACGACGTCGGCAGCTCGTCGGTGGAATCGGACATCGTGGCCGTGGCCGACCGACTGCTAAAGCATGCTCAGGACAGCGGGGTACAGCTACTACTTCCCAACGATGTCGTAGTAACCGACGACATCACTCTTCGCGGCAGCGCTGAGACCGTCCCGATAGGGGACATCCCCGCCAACAGGTATATCGTTGATATCGGGCCGAAGACTATCGAACGCTTCCGGGACACCCTGCGCGGCTGCCGGACGGTCTTCTGGAACGGGCCGATGGGCATCTACGAGATAAAGCAGTTCGCCACCGGAACCCTTACCCTAGCCAGGGTAATTGCCAGCTTGGAAGCCACCACCGTCATCGGGGGTGGCTCAACCGCCGATGCCATCACCGACCTGGGGCTGGCCGACAAGTTCAGCTTCGTATCCACCGGCGGCGGCGCCTCACTGGATTTTCTCAGCGGCAAGACGCTGCCGGGGATTGCCGCGCTACCCGATAAGGAGCCTTAAGCAATGGATATGCTTGACGTAATTAAAGACATCAGCCAGGTCAGTCCCAGCCGGATTATCTACTGCGTGCTCGACGGTCTGGGGGGGCTACCGCACCCGGAGAGCGGCCAGACCGAGCTGGAGACCGCCCGGACCCCTAATCTCAACCGGCTGGCGGAGCAGGGTATCAGCGGGCTCATCGATCCGGTCTGCCCCGGGATAACCCCCGGCAGTGCCCCGGGACACCTGGGGCTATTCGGCTACGACCCCCTGAAATACAAAATCGGGCGGGGAGTGCTGGAAGCGACCGGGATTGATTTCGAGATGCAGCGCGGCGACGTCGCCACGCGGGGGAATTTTTGCACGGTTGATGATGCCGGAAATATTACCGACCGCCGCGCGGGACGCATCGATAACGCCAAGTGCGCTGAGTTGTGCCAACTGCTCGACGGCATGGTAATCGGGAAAACAACGGTCATCGTCTGCCCCGTTAAGGAACATCGCTTTATCGCCGTCTTCCGGGGCGGGAAGCTCGACCCGGCAGTCAGCGACTCCGACCCGCAGCAAACGGGGGTACCCGCCAAAGCGGTGACCGCCCTCAGCCCGGCGGCCGCCGCTACCGCTACGATTGCCAATGAGTTCATCGCTCAGGCCAGTGTAAAACTCCGGGGACATCACCCGGCCAATATGCTGCTCCTGCGCGGCTTTTCCTGCTGCCCCGACTTCCCGAAGATAAGCGAGGTCTACCGCCTCAAGCCATCGGCCATCTCAGTCTATCCCATGTATCGCGGGCTGGCCCGGCTGCTAGGGATGGAGATTCTGGAAACGGGCACCGACATTGCCAGTGAGTTCGGCACCCTAGAACGACACTATGCGGACTATGACTTCCTGTTCATGCACATCAAGTGGACCGACAGCGCCGGCGAGGACGGTGATTTCGAACGCAAGGTCAGCGTCATCGAGGAGTTCGACCGCAATCTAGGTAGTCTCACCACCGGCGAGGACGACGTTATCGTCGTTACCGGCGATCACTCCACCCCGGCGCGGCTCAAGGGCCACAGCTGGCACCCGGTGCCGGTACTGCTCAGCTCCCGCTGGTGCCGCCCCGACGGTATCGCCGAGTTCTCGGAGAGAAGTTGCCGCCAGGGCGGACTGGGGCGCCTGCCCGCCACTCGGATTATGCCGCTGGCCATGGCCCACGCGTTGAAACTAGTTAAATACGGTGCTTAGGAGGCTTTTGGGAAAATGCGTACCCCAATGATTGCCGGCAACTGGAAGATGAATACCACCGTCACCGAGGCGGTGGAACTGGTACGCGAGATGCATCACGGCATCCACAGCCAGCGACAGACGGAATCGGTGGTTTGCCCGGCCAATATCTGCCTGCAAGACCTCGAAGCCGGGCTGGATGCCATCAGCGGGGTCGAGAAGGTAATCTGCCCCCCCTTCGTCTCATTGGCCGCGGTCAGGGAAATCATCAAAGGCAGTTCGATCAAGCTGGGCGCCCAGAACCTCTATTTCGAGGAGAAGGGTGCTTATACGGGGGAAATTTCGCCCCTGATGCTCAAGGAGCTTTGCGATTTCGTGATTATCGGTCATTCCGAACGGCGCCGCTACTTCCACGAGACCGGCGACATCGTCAACCGCAAGATCAAGGCCGCTCAGAAGGCCAAACTAAAACCCATCGTCTGCATCGGGGAGAGCCTGGAAGAAAACGAGGCCGGTAATACCGAGCAGGTACTCAGCGGACAACTGGAAGCCGCCCTTGCCGAGATCAAGGGCATCGGTGACCTGACGGTGGCCTACGAACCGATCTGGGCCATCGGCACCGGGCGCGCCGCCAGCGGCGAGATTGCCAACCAGACCATCGGCTTTATCCGCCGCACCCTGGCCCGGCTTTACAATGACAAAACCGCCCAGAAAACGCGGATCCTCTACGGCGGCAGCGTCACCCCCGATAATACCGTCGAGCTGATGGACCAGCCGGAAATAGACGGGGCCCTGGTGGGCGGGGCCAGCTTGAAATCCCCCGACTTCTTGAGCATCGTCAAGATGGCCGCCGAGATCAAGGGATAGGTACCGCCATGAATCACCTCGTCGCAATCGTCGGCCCAACCGCCATCGGGAAGAGCCGCTTGGCAATCCAGGTTGCCCGGCAGATGAATGCTGAAATCGTCAGCGCCGATAGCCGTCAGGTATACCGTTTCATGGATATCGGCACCGCCAAACCAAGCCCCGAGGAGCTGGCGGCGGTACCGCATCACCTGATAAACATCATCAACCCTGATGAGGATTTCAGTTTGGTCCGCTACCAGCAGCTGGCCTCGCAGGCGATTCAGGATATCCAGGCCAGGGGAGCCCTGCCGCTCCTCGTCGGTGGCAGCGGCCAGTACGTCTGGTCGCTCATCGAGGGGTGGGGCGTACCGCGGGTGGCCCCCGACCAGGAGTATCGTCGTCACCTCGAAAGGCAAGCCGCTGCCGGCAACGGCGACGAGCTTTACCAGGAGCTGCAACAGGTTGACCCGGCGACCGCCACCCGCATCGACCCCCAGAATACCCGGCGTCTCATCCGGGCGCTGGAGGTCTATCACCGCACCGGCACGCCATTTTCCGAACTGCGCCAGAAGCAGCCGCCGCCGTTCACGACGCATATCATCGGGCTGACCACGGAGCGCGAGCAACTCTACCACCGCATCGACCGCCGGGTCGATGCCATGATGGAGCAAGGGCTGGTCGAAGAAGTGGTAAATCTAGTGGATATGGGTTACAATTTTAGTCTGCCGGCAATGGCGAGTATCGGCTACAAGCAGATCGGGGCCTTTATCCGGGAAGAGGTCAACCTGGAAACGGCGATACAGCAGATAAAATTCGACAGCCACCGCCTGGTACGTAACCAGTATGCCTGGTTCCGTCGTAATGACTCGCGCATCAGGTGGTTAGATATTAGTGAAGCCAACGAAGATACCGGGATAGTCCGTAATCTCACCCGGTTAGCCTTGCCGGAGACATCTTCGCCGTAACCGGATAAACTAGTATAAGGGTGATTTTAATGAAATTTACCAAGCTGCAGGGTGCTGGCAATGACTTTATCCTGATTGAGACCGACGACAATGGCCGTAACTGGGCCTCACTGGCGCGGGATATCTGCCGCCGCCGCTTTCACATCGGCGCCGACGGCATCCTGCTGCTGATGCCCTCGACCACCGCCGACTACCGGATGCGCATCTTTAACGCCGACGGCTCCGAGGCTGAGGCCTGCGGCAACGGCCTAAGATGCCTCGTCAGTTATATCATCAGCCGCGAAGTCGGAAACAGCGACATCACCCGGCTGCTGATCGAAACGGCATCCGGGGTTAGGGAGACCAGAATCAGCCGAGGCCGGGGCGCACCAGCCATCCAGGTCGGTCTGGGCCGCCCTCAATTCGAGGCCAGCGCCATCCCGGTGACCCTGCCTAAAGACGGGGCGGGCATAGTTGACATAAATAAGGTGCTGCGCATCCCGGTAACGGTGGCTGATCTCGATATCACGCTGCACCTGGTCTCGATGGGCAATCCTCACGCTATCCATTTCATTGACACCCCGGTCGCTGATTTTCCGCTAGCGCGCATCGGCCTAGAGATCGAAAACCACCGCTGCTTCCCGCAGCGCACCAACTTTGAGATCGCCCACCGCATTAAGAATGGTCAACTGGAAGCCCGGGTCTGGGAGCGCGGCGTCGGCGAAACACTAGCCTGTGGCAGCGGAGCGGCGGCGATTGCCGTTGCCGCCCGTAAGCTCGGCCTCAGCGGCGACCGAACCGATATCCGCCTACCCGGCGGGACTCTCAACGTCGAATGGGACGGGGAAGGCGAATTAATGCTCGGCGGGCCGACGGAAATCGTCTGTACCGGAGAATTTTAAGGTAGGGATTATGAGATTAGCCAAGAGAATCGAAAAGCTGCCCCCGTACCTCTTTGTGGAAATCAGCCGTAAGATTAATGAGAAACGGGCCCGCGGCGAGGAAGTAATCAGTTTTGGCATCGGCGACCCCGATTTACCTACCCCGCCACACATTATCACGCGCCTCTGTCAAGCCGCCCAGGACCCGAAGAATCACCGCTACCCGGAAACGGAGGGACTGCCGGAACTGCGCCAGGCCATTGCTGCTTGGTATCAAAACCGTTTCGGGGTTTCGCTCGACCCCAGCCGCGAAGTATTACCGCTAATCGGGGCCAAGGAAGGCATTGCCCACATGGCCTTCTGCTTCATCGACCCTGGCGACACCGCCCTGGTCCCCGACCCGGCCTATCCCCCTTATGCCATCGGTACGGTGCTAGCGGGAGGGCAGCCCTACAGCCTGCCGCTACGGGCCGAAAACGGGTTCCTGCCTGATTTCGACCAGGTGCCGCCGGACATCCTGAAGCAGGCCAAGCTACTGTGGATTAACTATCCCAATAACCCCACCGGGGCCATCGCCGAGATAGACTTTTTCAATAAAATCGTGCGGCTGGCCCGTGAGTATAATATCGCCGTCTGTCATGACGCCGCCTATACCGAGGTCGCCTACGACGGCTTCTGTCCGCCCAGTTTCCTGATGGCGGATGGCGCCCGCGAGGTCGGGGTTGAGTTCCATTCCCTGTCCAAGAGCTACAACATGACCGGCTGGCGAATCGGCATGGTGGTCGGTAACGCTGAGATGGTCAACGCCCTGAAACGCTTCAAGTCGAACCTGGACTCCGGTATCCCGCAGGCTATCCAGCAGGCCGCGATCGAGGCCCTGAGCAGCGACGCCAGCATTATCAGCGAGCAGAACGCCAAGTACCAGCGGCGGCGCGACCTGGTGATTGATAAACTGAGCAGCATGGGTTTGGAAGCCAGCGTACCCCGGGCCGGGCTCTACATCTGGGCCAAGGTGCCGCCGGGCTATACCGCGATTGAATTCACCGACGACCTGCTGGAGCAGGTTGGGGTAGTGGTTACCCCCGGCGTCGGCTACGGGCAGAGCGGTGAAGGCTACGTCCGGCTGTCACTGACCATCGCTGATGCCAGCCTGGTCAAGGGCCTCTCTCGGCTCGCCGAGTGGCGCAGCCACAAGTTCAATCCCAAGAGAAAATAAACTTTACATAATAATTAGCGTTCAGGGGAAGGTAGCAACATTTCCAAAACGAAGTTTTCGACCCAGCCCGTCCGGGAGCGGGCACTGCTGGTCGCCATCGCCAACCGAACCCGGGAATCGGGCTGGTCAACCGATGACTCACTAGACGAACTGGGACAACTGGCGGCTACCGCCGGCGCCGAGGTCATCGGCAGCCTGGTACAGAAGAACCCCACCCCATCGAAGACCCATTATATCGGCCCCGGCAAGCTGGACGAATTGCTGGAGCTACAAAAGACCACCGAAGCTAACGTTATTATCTTCGATGATGAGCTATCGCCCATCCAGCAGCGTAACCTGGAAGAGACCATCGGGATCAAGATAATCGACCGGCCGGCCCTGATCCTGGATATTTTCGCCCGGCGGGCGCGCACCCGGGAAGGTCAGCTCCAGGTCGAGCTGGCCCAGCACGAATACCTGCTGCCCCGCCTGATCGGGCAGTGGCAGCACCTGGAGCGACTGGGGGGTGGCATCGGCACCCGCGGGCCGGGTGAGTCACAGTTGGAGACCGACCGGCGCCTCATCCGCAAGAAGATCCAGCGCCTGAAAAGGGAAATCGAGGCGGTTAAGAAACACCGCAAGCTGCACCGCGAGCACCGCCAGAAACGCGGCATCCCGATAGTGGCCCTGGTAGGCTACACCAACGCCGGTAAAAGCACCCTCCTCAACGCCTTCACCGCGGCCGATACCTTCGTCGAGGATAAGTTGTTCGCCACCCTCGATCCAACCACCCGGCGCATCACCTTACCCAATAGACAACTGATCTTGATGACCGATACCGTCGGCTTTATAAGGAAATTGCCGCCGACCATCGTTACCGCCTTCCGGGCCACCCTTGAGGAACTGACAGAAGCCAACCTTCTAGTGCACGTCGTAAATCTCGCAGCGCCCAACGCTGCGGAGCAATGCAATACCGTCGAGGCCATCCTCCGCGAGTTGGAAATCGGGGACAAACCAGTTATCACTGCCCTTAATAAAATCGACCTCCTGCTCGATCCCGAAAAAAGCCCCGAAAATAGGGAAGCCGAAATCTCTAAATTCCTGGCCGCCGCCGGCTATGGCACCCCGGAGAACACCGTTATCGTTTCGGCCATAAAAAAATGGGGGTTCACCGAACTACTGGCCAAAATACAGCTTTTACTGTCCTTGCCCGCTAGTCCGAAAACCCCCGATTAAAATGACACCCTCAAATCGAAATCTAGCGGTTTATTTAGTTATCGCGGTACTAATCCACACGCAACCGCAGTCTTGCCCGTTATTCCGGGCAGCAAATAACTATTTCCCGAATTCCGGAGCGAAGGCCTCAATCGAGTCCAAATAAAGGGTCGCCGCGTAGGTGACTGCCGGGCCGCCACTCATGCCGATGGTGGTGAAGGCCACATCGATGAGCTCTTCGCGGGTGGCACCAGCCTTAAGGGCACCGTGTACATGATGGACAATGCAGTAGTCACAGCGGAACGCTAGTCCGAGGGAGGCTGCTATCAGCTCTCGAGTCTTGGCATCCAAAGCCTTTCCATTCTTGAAGGCGGCGGCGCTAACACCACCCCAGGCCTGCATAGCTTCTGGGGCCAAACCCGCTAGGGCACCGGCACCAGCATTAAGCTCTTGAAGTATTGCCTTTGGGTCTTTTGCCATTGAAATGAATACCTCCTACATTATTTATAAGTATTGTAAATTATTTTTTGAATGTTATTAGCATAGTCAGTATTAACTATACAGACTAAATTCTACCGACATCCCAGAAGTCTTGTCAACATAGAGGGCTGGGAGCTACTCCCAAACGAGCCGCTAGCGTAATGGTGATTTCTGTGATATACTACGTCGCACAATATATGTTATGTCGTATTACGGCAGATAAATCATGTCGCGACATGTATTCATTTATTGGATTATTTGGATTACGTGCGCCTATATTACGCGTAATTATTACAGTTTACGCACGAAAAGTATACTAAAAACTGCATTAATGTTTTTAAATCCGCATTTAATTCTGCAATTTTATTCAATTTCATATATATAAGGGTAACCGATAGTAATATGTTTTCATTTCTAATACTTGCTATTTTACTTGCTGTTTCTTGTCAATACGAATCGTCCCATCACGTTATCTAATTTGTATATAAATATCTTACCATACATTGTAGTATAATTGTATTTGAGGAATTGTATAAAATGGCTGGAAGGCCTACGAAACTTACCCCTGCTTTAAAAACACAACTTATATCTTATTTGTCAAACGGTAATACAATCAAAGATTCATGCTTGGCAGTTGGAATCTCCGAACAGACTTTTGAAAATTGGATGAATCGTGGGGAAAAAGAACAAAAAGGCGTTTATTTCCGGTTCTATATGGCAGTAAAGAAGGCCCAAGCTAATTTTGAAATTTATTGTTTGAACATCATAAATAGAGCATCAATTCGGAATTGGAGAGCAGCCGCATGGATTCTAGAAAGGCGTTATCCTGAACGCTGGGGGCGTCGACGGACCCTTTTGTAATAACAATAATACTAAATCAAATAGCTCGCTAATCAATTAAGCGAATATTATGTAATGCTTATAGTTACATATGGTTATAATCCGAAAGTTATTAGCATTAATCCAACCCCTGCCAGCAAAGAAATAAATATATAAATATTGAGGGAGCCCTGAAAAGAGCTCCCTCAAATTTAAATTAGATGTTTGTTTATATACTTGTCTACTTTGGTGGTGGTGGAACCAAGCATAAAAATCTAGCCATGTTACCACAAGCGTCGACTGCTAAAATTTGAGCATCGGAAGGTATAAACAGGTGCCAAGCGACCGCTCCTGCGTTCCCATTGGTACTGCCAATCTTTTGGACCGTAGGAAATCGTCCCTTGGCCTCTGTTATTTTGACGAC
>Ga0272441_10016608_pt1 | contig 10160 bp, 7 predicted proteins | sample SSMProp6N_FD_193582 | JGI IMG/M metagenome (GOLD analysis project Ga0272441, IMG submission 193582) | Marine sediment archaeal communities from Little Sippewissett salt marsh, Falmouth, MA, United States - SSM-Prop-6N | ecosystem: Environmental > Aquatic > Marine > Wetlands > Sediment ... | reverse complement strand
TCCCCTTCCTGAATTATTACTACTGCCAATTCTCAAACCTCCTAAACCCTCAAAATCCCGCAAGAAAACCGGTGGAAGTGTACCGAAATCAGGGGCCGTATGTCAAGGTGGGCCAGTGTCTTGTTCGCTCGATCCAGATCAATCAGGCCAACTACCTCCGCACCTGCAGGCTCGGTTCGTAGTACTTCCGTTTTTCCGAAAGACGACCCAAGAGCTGATCTCTCATGGGGGCGGGGTACTCGGCTTCGTTGATGCTCTCCGCGACCTCGATGGCTTGCGGAAGGCGATCAAGATGCTCATAGCTTTCGATCAATCCCAATTGCGCCTGAAGCCGGCAATGACTACATTCCGTCGCTTCCAGGACCCGGTCGAAGGTCTTCGCAGCTCTATCGTGTTTGTTTTGCAGCTGGAAGATACTCCCAATACGAATTCTTGCCTGGTCTACAAGGTGTTGATTCTGCCCATCTGCGACGATGAGGGAAAAACGCATCAAGGCATCTTCCAGGTTGTCTGTTTTGAAGCTTGCATCCCCGAGCTTAAAAAAAACCTCCCGATGCAAGTCCTCGTCAGGACTTATCTGCAGCACCATTTCCCAATGATCGATGGCCTTGGAAATCTCATTCAACTCGACCTCAAAGATCTCCGCGGCCTTCAGGTGGCTATCGGCCGCGTGATCACTCTCGGGATGCTCCTTCGCCAACTTCTCGAAATAGTAGAGTGCACTGCTGATGTCATATTGATTGAAGTAGTAGATCGTGGCGATTTCCCACAGAGCCGCTATGGCATATTCGCTCTTGGGATACTTAGCACGGACAGCTTCAAACTGCCGAATCGCCTCATCGAAGTTTTCCAGACGCCACTGTCTCTGGGCGCGTGAGAAGAGAACTCGGGCTTCGTTCTCACTTTGGACGAAGAGTTGCGCAGCAATTGCAAAACAGAGAAACGGCAGCAGAAGGATCCACCTACCCGGTCCCTTCATAAAAGTCGTCCTCATCTCCTTCGGGTATCAGCGTGATGTCCGCCAGCTTATCGTCTTCGCCCAACTCAATCAGCCTCACACCCAAAGCTGCCCGGGTTGCTGTTTTTCTGATTGTTTCGGTTTCCAACCTGATGATCTTACCGTTGGCAGTGATCAGAATAACATCTGCCGGGTCCTTAACCCGACACGCGCCGATTACCTGCCCATTTCTTTCAGTGGTCTTGATATTGATAACACCTTGACCAGCACGATGCTGGAGGCGGTACTCGGCAAGAGGGGTTCTCTTTCCGTAGCCTTTCTCAGTTGCTGAGAGAATTTCACCAGTTTCGTCTTCTGCCACGCAGGCACTGACGACCTCATCGCCATCTTTCAATCTGATGCCGCGAACGCCTCTGGCGCTCCTGCCCATCTCTCGGACATCTTGCTCACAGAACCTAATGGCTTTGCCGCCTCGACTGCAAAGTAAGATGTGGTCGTTTCCGGAAGTGCGGTCGACCACGAACAACTCGTCGCCTTCGTCGACACTGCAAGCGATGATCCCCGCCTTTCGTGGATTGGAAAACGCCTGCAGTTTTGTCCTCTTAATGTAGCCTTTCCTCGAAACCATGAACAGGAAGTCTTCCGAGTCGAAATCCTCCACCGAGAGGATATCGGCGATCTTCTCGTTCTGATCCAGATCGATCAGGTTTATGATAGGTATACCCTTTCCTGCGGCAGCAACACTTGGAATTGTGTAGACCTTCAACCAATACACTCTTCCTTTGGATGTGAACACCAGGATATAGCTGTGGGTCGAAGCCACGAATAGATACTCGATCATATCTTCCGCTGTACGGGTCGACATCCCTCTGCGACCCTTTCCGCCTCGCCCCTGGCTCTTGTAAACGTCTAGAGGAGTTCGTTTGACATAACCGTTCCTTGTAACTGTAATCACCACCGTCTCTTCAGCAATCAGATCTTCAAGGGTCAGTTCGACCTGATGATCCAGGATCTCTGTTCTACGAGGGCTGCCATATACCTTCTGGATCTCGAGCAATTCTTCTCGAATGACACCTTGCAATATGCTCTCGTCCGCAAGAATGCTTTTCAAATACGCCACCGTCTTCAGGATCTCTTGGTACTCTTGAAGGACCTTGTCCCTCTCCAAGGCAGTCAGACGCTGCAGTCTCATTTCGAGAATGGCCTGCGCCTGAACTGCTGAAAATTCAAAGCGTTCTATCAGGGATTCCTTCGCCTCAGTCGGAGAAGCTGAACTACGAATCAAGCTGATGATTTCATCGAGGTGATCGAGAGCTCTACTAAAGCCTTCCAGAATGTGAGCTCGCTTCTCCGCCTTGTCCAATTCGAACAGAGTCCGCCTGCGAACTACATCTTTCCGGTGCTCGAGGAACAACGAAAGGATCTCTGGCAGATCCATCACTTTAGGCTGACCATCCACTATCGCCAGCAGAATCACGCCAAAGGAGGTCTGCATCGGAGTGAGTTTAAACAAGTTGTTAAGCACGATCTCAGGTGCTTCATTCCTTTTCACTTCGATGACAACCCGCATTCCTTCCCGGCTCGACTCATCCCTCAAATCACTGACCCCTTCTATTCTCTTTTCGTGAACCAACTGGGCAATCTTCTCAACCAGCCTCGCCTTATTTACTTGATAGGGGAGTTCTTCGATAATGATCGCCTCTCGTTCCTTCCGCAGCGTTTCAAAGGAAGTCCGGGCCCGCATCTGAATCACGCCGCGCCCCGTAGCATAAGCCTGGTAAATACCATCACGACCATTTATGAACCCAGCTGTTGGAAAATCGGGCCCCGGAATTCGCTCCAATAGCTGATCCAGTTGTACACTCGGGTCGTCCAACACCAACAAGAGTGCATCGATAACTTCGGCCAAATTGTGAGGAGGAATATTGGTTGCCATCCCCACTGCAATCCCGGAAGCCCCATTCACTAGAAGGTTCGGAGCTTTGGTGGGCAATACCAGTGGCTCACTCAGCGACTCATCGTAATTCGGCTGAAAATCTACCGTATCCTTCTCGATGTCGGCGAGGAGCTCTTCCGCCATCCGAGACATCCGCACCTCTGTATAACGCATAGCAGCCGGGGAGTCTCCATCAACAGAGCCGAAGTTTCCCTGACCATCGACGAGAGGGTCTCGCATAGAGAAATCCTGAGCCATCCGCACGATCGTGTCATATACAGCAGTCTCTCCGTGGGGATGAAACTTGCCGATCACTTCACCGACTATCCGAGCTGACTTCTTGTGAGGTTTGCTGTGAACATTTCCCAGCTCACTCATTGCAAAGAGCACTCGACGATGGACAGGCTTAAGCCCATCTCTAACATCTGGTAGCGCCCGCCCGATGATTACCGACATGGCGTAGTCCAGATAAGAAGCCTTCATTTCCTCTTGTATGTTGACTGGCAATTCCCGGTTGATGTTTTCCATGGCTGCGACGTTTTAGATATCGAGGTTTTTAACATTAAGGGCATTGTCTTCGATAAAGCGCCTACGAGGCTCGACTTGATCTCCCATCAGAACTGTGAAAATCTCATCCGTCTCAATAGCATCTTCAATATCGACCCTAAGAAGCGTCCGTGTTTCGGGATTCATCGTAGTATTCCAAAGCTGAGTTGGATTCATCTCTCCCAACCCTTTATAGCGCTGAATCGAAAGGTTCTTCTTTCCTGCTGATATGATGTGCTCCGCCAGCTGATCGGCATTGCCGATGGCAGTTTCAGTATCCTTCTCACGAATTACGATCTCGGTGTTTTGTAGATCCAAAATCCTTCTATGCAGGCTTGCCAGCTGATTCCATTCGGCAGAAACGAACAACTCGTGGCCCAAAACTACCGGTGAACTACCCGCCCGGGAAACCTTCAATTCGAACAAGCTATGTTCTTCATCGAAAAGGACTTCCGTCGTCAGATCTTTGTCCGCCAGAGAGTCAGCGACCCCAGATAAAGCTTCCTTGTCGGCCAGAAGAATGTCGTTGGTAAATTCATCACTCAGGCGACTGGATAACTCGGACAACACTTCACTCAGCAGCCCGTTCGCACCGACCTTGCGATTCAACTTGTCGTAAATCTTTCGGAACTCCATCAGGTCGTGCAGCTTGTCGACCAGGGCTCTTCCCTGATACTCCTGACCAGCCTGAGGGAGAATAACGACCAGATTTTCCGTGGCCCGCGACATGAGAAACTCCGTCAATTCCTTCTCACGTGTTAGATACTGCTCTCGTTTGCCCACTTGGACTCTATATAAGGGGGGCTGAGCAATGAATACGTGTCCGCGCAGAATCAGTTCAGTCATCTGCCGATAGAAGAAAGTCAGCAAGAGGGTTCTTATGTGACTTCCATCCACATCTGCATCCGTCATGATGATGATCTTGTGATAACGAAGCCTCTTGAGATCAAAATCCTCGGGCCCAATACTGGTGCCGATAGCCGAGATGAGTGTCGTTATTTCCTCATTGCCGAGCATTTTGTCAAATCTGGCCTTTTCGACGTTGAGGATCTTTCCCTTGATGGGTAGAACTGCCTGGGTTGCCCGATCTCTCCCCTGTTTTGCAGATCCCCCAGCCGAATCTCCTTCCACAATAAACAATTCTGAAAGTGCAGGGTCTCTCTCCTGGCAGTCAGCCAACTTTCCGGGCAGAGAAAGGTTTTCCAGCGCACCTTTGCGACGGGTCAGGTCGCGGGCTTTCCTTGCTGCTTCTCGAGCTCGGGACGCTTCAACCGCCTTCTCGACAATTCGCCTGGCCTCTGCAGGATTCTGCTCGAAGTAGATTCCCAGCTTGTCGTGACAGATGGCATCAACCAGTCCTCGGACCTCGCTGTTTCCTAGCTTTGCCTTGGTTTGCCCCTCAAATTGCGGGTCTGGAAGTTTAACACTGACTACGGCGGTTAAGCCTTCCCGCACGTCATCCCCGCTCAGGTTCCGCTTCAGATCCTTGCTCATTCCGCTGGCGGCCAGATAAGAATTAAGACTTCGAGTCAGCGCGGTCTTGAAACCAACCAGATGAGTTCCGCCCTCAGAGGTATTGATGGTGTTTGCGAATGAGAAGAGCGTCTCATTGTATCCATCGTTGTACTGGAGTGCGACGTCTACCTGGACACCTTCCTTTTCATCTTCTAGGTGTATCGGTTTTTCGTGGAGCACATTCCGGTTGCGGTTAAGGTGTTCCACGAAGTTGACTATTCCACCCTCGTAAACAAACCTCAGTTCCTTGTCACTGCGAAGATCTTCAATCGATATCGCAAGCCCCGGATTCAAGAATGCCAGCTCTCTCATTCTTTGAGACAGAATGTCCACATTGAACTCGGTCGTCTCAAAAATATCCGGATCTGCCCTAAATGTGATTTTAGTGCCACGGCGGCGGGTTTTACCCGTCTGACGGAACTTCGAGACGGGAATCCCCCGTTCATAGGACTGCGCATATACTAGGCCATCCCGCCAGATCTCGAGTTCCAGGCGACTAGAGAGTGCGTTCACCACTGAAACACCGACACCATGCAGTCCACCTGACACACGGTAGGTCTCGTTGTCGAATTTGCCTCCGGCATGAAGAGTTGTCATCACAACTTCAGCAGCGGGGACTTGCTTACCCGTGTGCAAGTCTACGGGGATACCGCGGCCGTCATCGACAACCGTCACCGAATCATCGATGTGAATTATCAGCTGGATCTCTGTACAGTGCCCCGCCATCGACTCGTCCACTGAATTGTCGATGACTTCGTAGACAAGGTGGTGGAGACCGTCTGCCCCGGTCGATCCAATGTACATGGCCGGTCGTTTTCGGACTGCCTCCAGCCCTTCCAGCACCTTTATCTTATCCGCAGTATAAGAACCCTGCTCCTTGTGAGCCGTTCGCGCCAGATCTTCTTCGGCGAGATTCATTTCTTCCGCCATAACTGTCTTACCTTGAGGTGGAATTCTCTTAGCTATAGGCCTCGCGCCTGGGAATGCAATTGATTCCAGCGGCTTCCCTCACGTAGCATGCTACGAATTTTTACTGACATCCAAATTTACCCGTTTCATGGGTTTTTCCGTAGCTTAGGGAGTCCATATGACAGAAGGCCAAATTAACGAAATTAGTCAATCTGACTGGTCGTCCAATCTCCGGTGCGGAGCCCAAACAAAACACGGTTTACGCAAGAAGATATTTTATCATAAATCTATTGGGTTGAAATAGTTAGAGCAGGACAAAGTGGCAGGGACAGGTGGCTCAAGAATTGCTGCAGCTCTCCTCTTCACAGGCCGGATCAAATCTTCATCGGCATTACGACGTAACTATAATCGTATTCTTCAGATTCACCGGGCCTAAGGAGTCCCTGGGTTTCCTTATCCTTCAGGCTGAGGATCACTTCATCGCACTCCAAACCATTCAGGAAATCCAGCAGGTACTGGGCGTTGAAACCAATCTCCAAAGGCTCCTGCGCGTAGTCGGCCGATACCGTCTCAGTGGCTTCGCCGTAATCCGCACTCGCCGAGGAGATCTCCAACTGACCTTCCTTAACAGCGAATCGAACCGCGTGGGACTGCTCATCCGCCATTACAGAAACACGTTTCAGCGCATCTGCAAAGTCGACGGAACTCAATTTGACTTCTCTTGTGTTCTCGCTAGGTATCGCCATTTCGTAGTTCGGGAAGCGTCCGCTCAGGATTCGCGAAACCAGCAACCTTTCGGCCACTTGATAGAAAAGGTGGTTTTTGCTGTGTCCGAATTCCACTGTCGCTGCGTCGTCAGAAGCTAATTTGCTGAGTTCCACCAAGGTCTTTTTCGGAACCAGGACCTCGATCTCACTATCTATGTCCCTGATCTCACAGTTGTGCGCGATCAGGGCAAGCCGATGTCCATCGGTTGTGACAAGGCTTATGCTTCCCGGCTTGACCTTCATCAAAGCTCCATTCAACGTGTACCTTGATTCCTCCTGGGTGATTGCGAAGACACATCTGTTGATCATGTAACGGATCGCCGAAGCCGGCAGACTAATCGTCTCCCCCTCGACGATAGGGACATCGGGAAAGTTTTCTCTTGAAAGCGTCGCCACTTTAAACCTGGAACGCTCACAGGTGACGCTGAGCCATTCTCCGGATGCAGTCTTGAAATGAATGTCCGCTTCAGGCAGTAAGCGAACAATGTCAAACATTTTCCGCGCAGATACTGTAACTGCGCCACTCACCTTGATGTTGGCACTGCAAGCGCATTGAACGGTAACATCTAGATCAGTAGCCGTGACCACCAGGGAGTTGCCGGTGGTTTCGAAAAGCAGGTTCGACAAAATGGGTACGGTCGTCTTTCTTTCGACGACACCCTGTACATACTGTAACTCCCGCAGTAACTCACTCTTACTGACAGTGAAATCCATCTTCCTCAACTTCCCTTCTGCAGGAGGTTCAGGTCAAAAACATCCTCACCGGATCGTCTCAACCAGCCTCTCCAGTGTCGCTTTGAGCTTTGGATCCTTCTGCTGTAAACCATCAACTTTCCGGATGGCATGCAATACCGTCGTGTGGTGCTTCCCGCCGAATTCTTTGCCGATTTCGGAAAGCGAGTTCTGAGTCAACTCCTTGCTGAGATACATAGCAACCTGGCGAGGTTCCGCTATTCGGCGAGAGTTGTTCTTCGCCTTCAACTCCGTAACTCTCAAAGAAAAATAGTCGGCTACCTTCTTCTGAATCGCCGCAACGGTAATGATTCTTGCGTTCTTCTCCGCTATATTCCGTAGAACCTTCTGGCTCAATTCTAGAGTAATCGGTTCTCCCGTCAGACTACTGTATGCAACCAGCCTGACTAGAGCTCCTTCCAATTCCCTGATATTCGACTTGATGTTGCTCGCAATAAACAAAGTGACGTCGTCTGAAATCTCTACTCCTTGGGCATCAGCTTTTTTCCGAAGGATCGCAATCTTTGTCTCCAGATCAGGCGGCTGGATATCAGCAATCAGTCCCCATTCGAAACGACTATGGAGCCTCTCTTCAAGTGTCGGTATCTCTTTCGGCGGTGAATCACTAGAGATGATTATCTGTTTCTGGGAATCATATAACGCATTAAAGGTGTGGAAAAACTCTTCCTGAGTCCTCTCCTTCCCTGCCAGGAACTGGATATCGTCCATCAACAGGACATCTATATTGCGATACTTCTCACGAAACTGAATCATCTTGTCATAGCGGATGGAGTGAATCAGTTCGTTCATGAACCGTTCCGACGACATATACGTCAGTTTCATCCGCGGCATTTCAGTGCTGATACAGTGCCCAATTGCATGCATGAGGTGAGTCTTGCCAAGCCCAACGCCTCCATAAATGAAAAGCGGGTTATAAGCGCGAGAGGGCTGTTCGGCTACTGCCATTGCGGCAGCGTGGGCAAACTGGTTTGAAAAGCCTACAACGAATGTCTCAAACGTATACTTTTCGTTTAGGTTCAGCGGAGCACCCGGAAGACTCTTTCTTGGACCTTTCTTCTTTTCTAGGGCCACCTTGGAGGAAGCCACTTCTTCCTCCGCCACAGCAAAGGAAATATCATAGTCCTCCAGCTTGAGTTCGTCCAGAGCCTCGTTCAAGGTATCTGCGTAGTTTTCCGACAACCAGTACTTGAAGTGCTTGTTAGGAACCCAAACCACCAGCTCTCGCCGCTTCGAATCATGGCGACAGAGAGAAGTAGGCCTAAACCAAATGTCGAAATTCTGAACTGAAACTTTCTTGCTGATTCTAGAGAGAACTTCTTCCCACACCTGCATTCTGAATTTTTCCTGTCACAAATTGCGCATCATCATCATCTGAGCAACAAGAACGAGGTGGTCGATTGTGTTCTCTCGGCCGGATCAACCTCCTCTAAATCAACTGAAGACTACTCGACCTTTCACCCGACCAACAGCGAAAACCGATGATCGATTTAAGGCGATAACTCGAACAATATCCAGTACTCTCTGCGCTCCTCCTGTGCCCGAAGCCAGATCCCTCCTCCGCCCCTGAAGAGGCTCTAATTCCCACAACATTTCCACAGATTGTGGAAAATCCTTATCCTGGCTTGGGAACTAGCTCGGCAAAAGCAGGACAACACTATCATGGGCTATGTGGGCCTTCAAATGAATTTTCTTCGTTGTTTCTTCAACACCCTTTTTTGTCGTTGTTCAAAGGATTTTAATAGCTACTTACTCAGAAAAAATCTCAAGAACGGTGACCGATTCGGGATAATCCCTTCTGATTCCAACGTTTGAGAGGAGCCTTGCCATTCCAAGCTGATGACCGCTCAAGGCGAAGAATGGTTTTTGTCGTTTTCAGCGTTTTAGGAAGTAAGGTGAGAGTCTGCCAAAAGTCGTCTCCAGTTCCTCCGGGATAACCCTGGTCTGCCCCACAACCGAGACCACGTTGGCGTCCCCTATCCATCGCGGCAGGACGTGAAGGTGTAGATGGCCATCGACTCCGGCACCTGCGCATTTGCCTAGATTGAAGCCCATGTTGAATCCATCCGGCCGGTAAACATCTCTCAACGCACACTCACTCAATCGAGCGGAGTCGATGATCTCATTCAACTCATCGGTGGTAGCTTCACTCAGGCTGGAAATGTGGCGACGAGCCACTATCATCAGATGCCCCGAAGTGTAAGGGAACCTGTTCAGAAGCACGAAGGTCCTGGCTTGGCGCGCCAGGACCAGGTTTTCTTTGTCACGAGTCGGATCTTTCCCCAAAATGAGGCAAAAGACACATTCATCTGCTTCAGCACTCGTGGCGATATACTGGTACCGCCATGGGGTCCAAATATAGTCCATTTAGGAGTTGATCAGTTCTTTCAACTCTTTTCCAGGCTTGAAGTAGGGTACCTTCTTCGCAGGGACGTCAACTTTTTCCCCAGTCTTGGGATTGCGTCCCTGCCTGGATGCACGTTCTCGCAATCGAAAACTGCCAAAACCTCGAAGCTCGACCTTCTCTCCTCCTTGGAGGGACCCGATGATACTGTCCAGTACAGCCTGGACAATGACTTCAGCATCCTTCTTGCTTAACTCTGATTTCCTGGCCACTGCATCGACAAGTTCAGCTTTCGTCATCTTCGCTACCCCCTTTCGCAAGCTCTGCTTTCTTCTTGAGCTCACCTAATTGAGCTCCAGCGATCTCACCAATAGATGTCGTCCCGACCTCAGGAGTGTATGTCCATTCATCTTCTCGCTCGCCAACTTCAGTCAT
>Ga0272441_10016606_pt1 | contig 10160 bp, 9 predicted proteins | sample SSMProp6N_FD_193582 | JGI IMG/M metagenome (GOLD analysis project Ga0272441, IMG submission 193582) | Marine sediment archaeal communities from Little Sippewissett salt marsh, Falmouth, MA, United States - SSM-Prop-6N | ecosystem: Environmental > Aquatic > Marine > Wetlands > Sediment ... | reverse complement strand
AACGAGACCAGCTGCTTGACGAACTGGTGCGCAAGCTCGAGGCGGTTCGGGACATGGACGGTCGACGGGTTATCCGTTCGGTGTATCGTACAGACCGCATCTATCAGGGCCCGGCGCTTGCCTATGCGCCCGACCTGATCATCGGCTACCATCGTGATTATCGCTGTTCCTGGGCGTCCTGCCTCGGCGACATCACACCGGACATGCTGCTGGACAATACATCCGCCTGGGCGGCGGACCATTGCATGGACACGAATGAACTGCCCGGCGTGCTGTTCAGTAACCGGCCCATTGCCGCCGCAGGGGTGAGTCTTACCGACCTCGGCCCGTCAATTCTGGCGCATTTCGGGCTCCCGGTGCCCGGGAGCATGACCGGCAGAAACATTTTTAACGTTTAATCCCAAGGGGAGCGACCATGACCAAGGTGAAGATCGACACTGCCCTGTTTGAGCGCGCCAAAAAGGCCGCGGACAGGGCCGGGTACGCAAGCTTCGAAGAATTCGTGACCTATGTGCTCGAGAAGGAACTCAACCGGCTTGAATCCTCACCGGATGATACCCGTGCGGTTGAAGAACAGCTGCGCGGTCTTGGATACATCGAATGATGGATGCTGTCGCTGCCGCGATAGCCGGTCTCAATACCCTGTCCAATGCCGTGTTTGCGGTGGTGTTCGCTCCGGTCGCCGTGCTGCCCGGCTGGCTGTCGATTACCTTGATTTCGGCCGTGCTGGGCGTGGTCATTTTTGTGATTTTTATGCTTACGGCCAACCGCCGTGCCTTTAGTGCAGTCGTCGACGCAATCATGGCCAGCATTCTGGCGGTGTTTCTCTTCAGGGACAATATGCGCGTAACCATGTACAGCGAGGCGCGCCTGCTGGCCTGCTCGCTGCGCCTGTTGTGGCATTCCCTGATTCCTGTGCTGGTCATGAGCATCCCGCTTGTGTTCGTGCTCGCACAGATGGCAGCGTGGTATCAATACCGCCCGCCCGTTCCCGGCAATGACACTGTGCTGGTAAAGATGCAGCTGGAGGAGCAGCAGGGCGCATGGCCCGATATCAGCCTTGAGGAACATGCGGCCGTGCGCGTCGTGCACGGCCCTGTACGTCTGTTCAGCCGTTTCGAGGTCTACTGGGAATTGCAGCCGCTCACGGCAGGCACGCATGAGCTTTCTTTTCGCGTCGGCGACGGCGCATATGTGAAAACTCTTGCCGCGGGTACGGGGTTCATGCCTTTGAATCCGCGACGCGGCGGCGCGGGCAGCCCCGCTTCTGTTCTGCTGTATCCGCGTGAAAAGCCGCTGCCGGCCCGGGCTCCCGTGCGCTTCATACAGATCGACTATCCTGAGCGCCCGTCAAGGGTGTACGGCACCGACTGGTGGCTGCTGTATTTTTGTATCGCCTCGATGGTGTTTGCGCTCCTGACGAAACCCTTTATAAAATTCCGGGCCTGAACGTCGATGGACCATGCCTTTATTACTATAGTTTCCGGATTGCCGCGCTCCGGCACCTCCATGATGATGCAGGTCATCGAGGCCGGGGGCATGCCCGTGCTGAGCGATCATGTCCGCTCACGTGATGATGACAATCCCAGGGGTTACTACGAGTTCGAGCCGGTCAAGAAGACCAGGGATGATCCGTCCTGGGTGCCGCAGGCGCGCGGCAAGGTGGTCAAGGTGATCTACAGCCTGCTGTACGACTTGCCCGTTGAGTATCAGTATCGCGTGGTGTTCATGGAGCGCTCCATGTCCGAGGTGCTGGCATCGCAGAAAAAGATGCTTGAGCGCCGGGAGCAAAAGGGCGGTGGGCTGCCGGAAGAAAAAATGGCTGAACTGTTTCGTTCTCAACTCGTCAAATTCGATCACTGGATAAGCAACCAGGAGAGTTTTACAATGTTGCGCGTGAATTATGCCGACATGATCGCCGATCCTGATCTTGCTGTCGACCGGGTGATCGCATTCCTTGGCGGTGGGCTTGACCGCGATGCTATGCTCAGAGCTGTTGATCCAGAGCTTTATCGAAACCGCCGTGGGGTTTAAATGGCCATTCAGTGTTTTTTTGAAAAATTTGGCATTTTATTGACACGGCACCGGAATCGCGATAGTTTTTTAGCTCAGCGACAGTACTCATACCGGCACTTCCTTCTGTACTATCCGTTCGGTAACAAGAATCTGGCAGGCCATGTAAAAGAACTGAAGGCACGGTTGGCCCGGCGTTGCATGGGTAAAGGCCCGTGCCGGCCGGGATCGCCCGTGATTTGTGCCGGTTTGTTGTTAGGTTGCCGCGTGCAGGGATGTACAGGCCAGGAAGTGCGCTGACACGCACGGGCGAACGGTTTTTGCAAGATCAGAGTGGCCGTCGCAGAAACATGGCCTAATAATTACGCTCGCCACCATGCATGGCACGACAGAAGGTGGTTGTACACGACTCGGGAGGAACGCCATGACAGATGTTCGCAGCGGGGCGCATCACGGTATTATAGCGGGCATTGCGGCCGGTCTTATTATAACGTTCTTTGACGGCGCATTCATGCTGTGGATGCACGTATTCGTTCCGTCGGCATATCCTTTTATACTGATCGCATTCAATATTATTTTCTGGGGGGGCGTGGGTTGTCTGCTGGGATGGTTTTCTTGCTGGGCTCGTGGCAAACGATTGTTCGGTGTGAGCGACCCTCTTTGCTGGGTCGTTTTTTTTCTGGCTCCCCTGATTATGTTGTACGGGGTTCTGGGCAGGATTCCAATTCCGCACGTCGTTACCATGAAGTATCTATGGGAAACCCTCCCACCCTTTGACAGCCACCTTTCATTCCTGTGGACCGCGTTTATTATTGTGGCAGCGGGAGTCTATGTGCAGCGGCATAAAGACGCCCATCAGACCCTGCCGTTGCTTTTGATGGTTGACTTCTTTTTTGCTGCGATGCTGTTTCATTTTTGTTCGAATCTTAATTTTATTATCTTCCAGAATACCATCGCACGACATGTCAGTAAAGGCCTGTATGCCGCTGTCGGCGTGTCTTTCAGCAATATCCTTGTTTACAGCATCGGCGTATGCTGCATTTTTGGCCTGTACGGTTTAGCCATATCCGCCATAAAACCCGTCGCGCGCAGGGTGCTTGTGCGTCCGTATGTTGTCCTTTGTGTTGTATGGCTGTGCGTGTGCGCAAGCCTGTATGTTTTTTATAACGCAGGCCCGCGCCCGTCAGTGAATGCGGCGCAGCTTGCGGGGTCCACAACGCCGGCTGGTACGGATCAGAGGGCCCCTGTTATTGTGCTCATTCTTGATGCTGTCCGCGCCGACCGTCTCAGCGTCTACAACAGCAGCCTGACCACATCGCAACATCTCAAGCGGTTTGCGGAAGACGCGCTCGTGTTCGACCGTTGCATTGCGCCGGCTTCCTGGACATTGCCTTCACACGCATCTCTGTTTACAGGTCTGTATACTTCCGAGCACAGATGCACCCTTGGGGCTACATCCAGACCGACAATTCCCGCGAGCAGTGTCACCCTTGCCGAGATATTCGCCCACACCGGCTATACAACCGGGGCCGTTTTTTCGAATGCCTGGCTTAACTCCGTGATAGGTTATGATCGGGGTTTTCAGGTTTTTGATGCGCGGGCTTCGCTGGGGAAACAGCAGAAATGTCCGTTCAGGCCGTTTTTAACCGTTGTGTCGTATGTCACTAATTATTATTCAAAGATCATCCTGCCCTTCAGGATCGCAGACGACATCAATATAAATGTCAAGAAGACCCTTGACGCTTTGTCCCCCGGCCCTTTTTTTCTGTGCGTCAACTATATGGACGCCCATGTGCCGTATTTGCCGCCGCGTCCTTTTTGCAACTGTTGCACGAGCAATGGAATGCGGCGCCTGGATGGCATGATGTTGTTTTTTTCAAAGATCAGGACTATACGGGATGCAGCCGCAGCCGCGGCATTTTATCGTTCGCCCGCAAAAACACAATGGGATGCATTTAATACATCCCAGTACGACGGATCAATCTCCTATCTTGACCATAAGCTGGGTGAACTTTTTGCCTTTTTGAAGGCCAGCGGGGTATATGACCGTGCGCTTATCATAGTCACTTCCGACCATGGCGATATGCTTGGTCGGCATGATCTGTACGGCCACCGGTGTGAACTGTATGAAGGTGTTGTGAGAATCCCGTTAATCATAAAATTTCCCCACAGCTCCAGGCGGGGATACGACAAGCGTTTCATAAATCTGACCGATTTGTTTGCCACCATTCTGACGATATGCGGCATTGATGTGCCCGATGATGTTTCAGCCGAAGCGTTTGGGGGGGAGCGCTCTGTTGTGTCTGAATACTATAGTGGTGATGGGCTCAAAAGAGCTGTGTATGACGGTGTCTACAAGTATATGGCCTGTGTTGCCGATTGCCCCGAGTCATGTTTGCCCGAGCTTTATGATCTGGGCAAAGACCCTTTCGAGACTGTAAACCTTGCTGTAAAGAAGCCGAAGGTTGCCGCCCGCATGGCAGAGAAGCTTGCTGACTGGGAACGGGGCGTCAGGACGCAGTATATCCAGCAGGAAGAAAACGGTCCTGTTTCGGATAGCCTGAAGCAGACCATGCGTGCGCTGGGCTACGTCCAGTAGGCCGGATGCATGCCAGCAGGCGCGCAAAAAATCACACGCACACCATGGTGCCGTGCGTCGTGCATTTCAACTTCGCTGTCATGCCCGTTACAGTTTGGCCCCGACCGCTAACGCACCCGCTGCAGGGTGTCCTCTCGCGGTGAATTCGAAGGGACCGGATTGCGATATTGACCGGCATATGGTCGGGAGGGACAGGGCAGGGGGCGTGCCTGCGCCCCCTGCCCTGGAGGATGAAACGTCAGTAGGGGCTGGCTACATGAAAATCTGCTTCGGCGGATGCTGGGGCAGGCAGTACTCCACTTTTTGTTCTTTGCCGTTGATGCAATACTGCATCGCCCACAACCGTCCGTCCTTTTTGTAATACTTGCTTACGCCGTCCGGCTTGCCGTTTTTCAGGCGTTTTTCCGCCATGAGCGCACCGCAGGGGTAATACTCCTGTACAACTGTTCGATTGATGATTTCTGACATGTGATGCTCCTGCGTGTAAAGTTAACCAGATACACTTTTTTGTATTACAAAAACCATACCATGCGCCGAGATAGTGCAGGATTTAAAAATTTAAAGTTTTTACAGTCAGTTATTTTTGAGCTGATAAGGGCAAATTACGAAGGGCAAAGAGAGGCAAGTGTATATTTACATAAGTGTAATGATACATTTATGTAAATATTGTTACACTTGTTCAGGTGGTTCCTTCAGCGAGTACCTGTCAATCAGTCTGTACAGGGTTGGTCTACTGACCGAGAGCAGGCGGGCGGCCTTTGCCTTGTTCCAGCCGGCCTGCCTGAGGGCCTGGAGCACATGCCCGGCTGCGTGCGTATGCGCTGCGACAGCGGGAGGGACGCGCGCAGGAGTTTCCAGCAGTTCGGCCGGCAGGTGGCTGAGCATGATGACCGAACCGTGACACAGGATACATGCGTGCTCGAGGGCGTGCTCGAGTTCGCGTACATTGCCGGGCCAGGCGTATTTCATGAAAACATCGATAACTTCATGTGCAACGCGCCGGATTCGTTTTTTATGTTTTTCGTTGAACAGGGTAATAAAATGATCAAGCAGCAGCGGTATGTCGTCACGGCGTTCGCGCAGGGGCGGGATTGTTACCTCGACCACTTTCAACCGGTAGTAGAGGTCTTCACGAAACGCGCCCGTGCGCACCAGCTCGGCAAGGTTGCGGTTGGTCGCGGCCAGTACGCGCACATCGGCCCTGCGCGTGGTTGACTCGCCAACGCGTTCAAACTCTTTTTCCTGCAGGATGCGCAGCAGCTTAATCTGCATGCCGGGAGGGATATCGCCGATTTCATCCAGCAGGATCGTGCCGCCCTCGGCAAGCTCGAAGCGGCCGACCTTGTCTTTGACCGCGCCGGTAAAAGCCCCTTTTATGTGACCGAACAGTTCGCTCGCAAGGAGAGATTCAGTGAGCGCCGAGCAGTTAACGGTGATCAAAGGCCTGGCGGCCCGGTGTCCGCTGTAGTGCAGGGCCTTCGCAACCAGCTCTTTTCCCGTACCGCTTTCACCGCGAATCAGTACGGTGGTGTCGGTTTCGGTAAGATCGTTCAGCAGTGCATACATTTTTTGCATGCTGTTGCTTTTACCGATGATGCTTTCAAAGCGGAAGCGGCCCTTGAGCTCCTGCTCGAGGCCGGCGAGCTCGCAGCGCAGTTCTTCCTCCGCCTCTTTGCGCTGCGTGACGTCCTGCAGGGTTTCAATGGCGCCTACCACTTCACCCCGCATGGTTTTCAGGGGCGAGGCCGTAAAATAGACCCACTTTCCATTCGTGCCCAGATCGGGAAAGAAGAATTCAACCTCATAGGCGCCGTCCATGATTGCGGAACGGTGTGCCTTACCGCCGTAGTGTTCGATGATCTCCTCTTCCGGCACCTGGTCGACCATGAGGTCTGCCAGCACCGGCTGTTCGTGGGCATAAAATGCCATCCAGTGCTTTCCGGTGCCGATCACCTCGGCGGCCTTCACACCGGTCAGGTTCTCGCAGGCCCGGTTCCAGTGCGTGGTGAGGTGGCGGGCGTCGATGACAAATGTGGCGATGGGGTTGCTGTATACGATCTGCGCGAGACGGTTATCACTTTCGGAGTCCAGCGGCCCTGCCATACGGGATTCGATAGTGTTGCCTGTCCAGCTGGCGACCATGCGGATGAGATGCTTTTCCGCGTGTGTGAAAGGTCCGTCACCTTCGGCATACGCGTCTGTCCGGAATGCCTGCAGCTGCCCGGCTTTTCGGCCCCTGACAGTAATGTCGGCGGAGAACATAGCGCCTGTTGCGTCGCATGCACCCCATGAAAACGTTTTTTCACCGAGCGTCAGCCTGCAACCGATGCCTTCGGGGCTGGTACACACGAGCGGGATGAGTTCAACAATAATCTGGAGCAGTTCATCCTGCGAGGCCCCGCATGCCGCAGCTGCCTTTTCAAGCGTATACAGGCAGGCCAGCTCGGGCGCTCGTTCGCGAAGTGCCTGTTGCAACTCGCGGCACATATGTGTTCGACGATCATGTATCATGGCATGTCAGCGCACGATCCCGACAGGCATGGGCGGTGTGTGCAGGTAGCATATGTTCAGCTGTGCCGTTGAAGGCCCTGATGCAGGGCTACCCCACAATAGCACGTTATGGGATCATGGCAATAGATTTTTAGGATGATTTTGTATGGGACTATCCGGTGTTTTTGGGGCTTTTCCCGGGTATGCCGTGAGTGCGCAGGGGCATACTACGCGAACTGCTCGTCAATATTGTCGATCAGTATGCCCCGCCAGAATTCCGGGAGCGCTTCGGCTGACAGGCTGTTAGCCCGGGAATCCTTGCTCATGCATATCAACGGTATGCCCCCTGATGGAGAAGATATGAGCGCTTGGGGGTTATTGCGTAATCCTTGCCTTGCCTCCGCCGTAACGCAGCGTGTTGTCAGATTAAAAATTACATGAATTAAATATTTCGGCAATGAAATATATGCTGGCTTTTTATCATTTTGTTTGATATATACATACCAAGTTCAAAATAAGCATACAGAATCCAGCAGGAGAAGGTCATGCCAGACTTACACGCCATATCTGACGTGCTTGTTAAAAAGGGAAAAGTCCGGGGCAAGCCGGTTGCCATAACCCTGTTCAGGGAAACCCCTCCAGCGCCGTATGAGGCGATCAGCGAAGAACCCTGCACGATCGTGCGCTGCGCAATGGATGAGGGCAGGACGGTATATTTTGACGCCGATCACCATGATTGCCTTGTCGGTGCCTATCATTGCGGCATGGTACCGGGCAAACGCGAGATCATGGCCGGCGAATATCTTTCCACGACCAGCAGTTTTTTTACCTATGAGGGCGCGGCCCGTTTGAAGTCCGGCATGCTGAGCCTTCCGCCCGGTATGGTACAGGCTATCGGGGCAGCCCCGCTCGATGCCGTGCCCGATGGCGTGCAGGTCGACTGGATCGTTGTTGTCGCCAACCCGCATAATGCCAACCAGATCGCGGGTTGCAGGGTGGTGCAGGACGGCATCACGCCCTACGGGGGGTTCGGCACATCGCTGTGCGGTGAGATCTTTTCGAACCCGTGGCATAAAAAAAACATCATCATCACGTTCGGCGATTTCGGCGGCAGGATGAACAACAAAATCAAGCAGGACCAGCTCTTTGTCGTTATTCCGATCGAATATGCCGACTGTGTTCCGAAGCTGTTCAACAATCTGAAAATCGATGTACACGCCAACCTCGCCTTTACCAAGCCGGAAGGTTCGCCTTTCTGGAGTAAAAAAAGTGGACAGGGTGATGGCCATGCTGGACAGGCGGAACAAACCGATCAGCATGCGGCACCGCTTCGCTATACGATGGACTGGGATGATGAGGCAAAGGAGCTTGTGCGCAAGGCCCCGTCCGGCATAACTGAATATATAGTCGAGAGTTCCGAGTCGTACGCCCGCGAAAAAGGCTATCCGAAGGTTACACGGCAGTCTATCGCCGAGCAGATGGATGCGATGGGCATGAATCTCGACGAGATGCTCGAAGAAATGTAGGCTGCAAACATGGAGGCATGATGGGCAAAAACAGGCACTACGCCGAGCAATTCAGACAGATGGGGTATACACGGAACGTAATCGCATTCAAGCGGTGCGATGAGATACCGCCCGGAGTCGAGGATTACGGCGATGGGCAATCATTTTTGTGTGCCATAACCGCCGAGGCATGGGAGGAAGGCAGGAAGCCGTTCTGTATTACCAACAGGAACAGCCTGTGCGGCGGGTCCGTGTATGCCGGAATCGGTTCGCGTAAGCTCGATAAAGAGGAATTCGACGGCGGCATGTCCCAGACCATCGGCGTCGGCATGGGCTATGAATCGCGTGCCCAGTTCAGGCGGGTCAACCAGCAGGTGCCGCATGTTTTTCGTAGTCATAGATATCTGCTGATCGGCATTCTTGAGGATATTGACGAGCCGGATATGGTGATGGTTGTCAGTGAAGCATACCGGATCATGCGCCTGTGCAAGGCGTATACATGGAAAACCGGCGAAATCGTTCAGGGCCGTTCAGGGACCTCCTGGTGCACCTGTACCTTTCCGCATGTATTGAAAACGAAAACCATGTCGTTCGCGACCGGCGATGAACAGTCGCGTATCCTGATGGGCCTTGCTGAAGGCGAACTCTCCGCCTGTATCCACTGGGAAGCACTGCCGATCATCATGGAAAATTACAAGAATATACAAACCGGTCTTATGGGAGTGTAAGACGCTGCCTGCAGGGATATACTGATGGCATATATAATAACGGAGAGATGCATCATGTGCGGGACCTGCTGGGAACTATGCCCGACAGATGCAATCGTTGAAAACGACTGGTATTACAGGATCACCGATACCTGTGTGGAATGCGGCGCCTGCGCCCGGGTCTGTCCGAACGCGGCAATTATCAGGGAAAGCACTGCATAGCATTCCAACAGAGAGGTTGTGTCCACAATGACAGGCAAGACGGTTCTTATTACCGGTGCCGACGGCGATATCGGCAGGAATACGGTACAGGGCATCGCGTTGAGGGGTGCGCGAATCGTTATGGCGTGTCTGGATGCGGGGCTGGCCGAGCCTGTCCGTGATGAAATTGTCAGGTTGAGCGGTAATACCAGTATTGACATCATGCAGCTTGACCTTGCCGCGCAGGCGGATATCCGCAGGTTTGCAGAGGAGTTTATTGCCCGATACCCGATGCTGGATGTCCTGATCAACAATGCCGGCTTTTTTTCGCTGAAACGGCAGGAAACCGACGACGGGCTCGAGCGGACCATCGGCATCAACTATTTCGGCCACTGTCTTCTTACGACCCTGCTGCTGCCTGCAATCAAAAGGGCTCACGGACGAATTATCAATGTTGCTTCAAATGCCTACAAGCAGGCGAAGTTCGATCTTGATAACCTCCAGACACGCGATAATTATACAACCGGCATGGAGGCGTACTCCCTGTCAAAGCTCGCCATTGTGCTGTTTACGCAGGAACTGGCCCAGCAGCTGCAGGGCAGCGGCGTAACGGTCAATGCCCTGCACCCCGGGCATGTCGCATCC
>Ga0272441_10016605_pt1 | contig 10160 bp, 5 predicted proteins | sample SSMProp6N_FD_193582 | JGI IMG/M metagenome (GOLD analysis project Ga0272441, IMG submission 193582) | Marine sediment archaeal communities from Little Sippewissett salt marsh, Falmouth, MA, United States - SSM-Prop-6N | ecosystem: Environmental > Aquatic > Marine > Wetlands > Sediment ... | reverse complement strand
GGCTCCGCCGACCTCAGCTTCGGCTTCCGGCCCTTCGGCAAAGCCCTCCGCATCCAAGCCCTCAATATCGAAACCGGGCATATCCGGAAGGTCCTCCACCGAAATCTCAGCCTCTTCCCCGCCCTCCTCGGGTATTTCGGTCGGGAGCTCGAATTCAGGGGTTTCGGCGAAGACCTCGCCGGCGGCTTCAGGCGCCTCAGCCGGGAGCTCAAACTCAGGTGTTTCGGCCGGGACCGGCGCGGCCGCGGCCGGCGCGGCCGCCCCTTCCCCTTCCTCCCCGGCGGGAAAGGCGAACTCCTCGGGAAGCTCGAACTCCGCTTCCGCTTCAGTCTCGAACAGGCCGGAAGGCACGGAGAACTCGTCTTCTCCGGCGGCCTCCGGCGCGGGCTCGCTCGGTTCCACCGTGGGTTCCGCGCCTTCGGCGTCAGGCTCGGGGGCTTGCGGAACGGGTTGTGCCTCCTCAGGCACCGGTTCCCCTTCTTCAGGAAGCTCGAAATCAAAATCCTCGAGCGGGAACTCCTCCACCACCTCTTCTGAGCCCTCCGGCGTCTCGGGAAACGCAGGTTCCGGCGTTTCCGCCGCCTCGGCAGGAGCTTCAGCACCTTCAGAGGCCTCCGGAGCCGCGGACGGGCCGATCCCCTCGAGGCTGTCGATCCCGGCCAGGTCCTGGTCCCCCAGGAGATCCGACAGGTCGACATCCTGCTCGGGCGGAGCGACCGCAAATGGCGGCGGTTGATCCCCGGCCGGCTCACCCGGCGGTTGTTCGACCTCGGCCTCCATTCCCGCCCCGGCCGGGGTGCCTTCGGGGGTCTGCAGCAATTCGTCCAGGCCCTCGGGCATACCCCGCTCGGGGGGAGCGATGTCCTCAATCTCTTCATCCCGCTCGGCGAGAACTTCCGGCTCGTCACCCATTTGGTTGAGGATGTTCTTGAACTGTTCGATCTCTTGTAGATTGGGCATCTAGTTTCTACCCTTGAATTTCGGTTTTTCCGAGACCGAGGTTAAGATTCCCGTGCTCAAGTTGTCATTTTCGAATGTCGAAGCACTAGTGTATGCCCGCGAATCGCAGGCATTGATGGCGAATTTGAACACGACGCATCGATTCATACAAATGTTGTCTGTGAAAGTATACCAGACCTATGAACAATCATAAACGTACAATTTATCTATTCTCAGCCGTGTTTTTGATGCTCGCAGCCACTTCCCTCTTCGGTGCGGACGCCCACATGATGGAGATTCGAATCGAAGGCATCGAATCCGCCGGGCCGCCTCAGTATCTGAATCGCCAGGTATTGCTCAGCTACCAAACGAACCGGCCGGTACGCCTCGTGGGTGCACGCTTCGCCCACGAGGAATACCGAATCTTTCACACCTATTTCCGCAACCGCCACGGCGTGTTCCTCCTGCTTCTCGATGTGCCGGAGAAGGTGGAGGAGCTGCACTATCGCATCGTTGTGGATGGATTGTGGATAAATGATCCCTTCAATCCGCGGCAACGGGAGGATTCGTTCGGTCGCCGCTTCTCCGTGTTCAGCCTGGACGATCGCCCGGCTCCCCCGGTCATGAGTCCGGAACTCGATTCCACAGGTCAGGTAACCTTCCTGTTCCGAACGCTTCCCGGCAGGGCGGTATCCGTGGCCGGAGATTTCAACAACTGGAATCCTTTCTGGGATCGCCTGGAGGAGCGTGAGGCCGGTACCTACACCCTCACGCTGCGCATACCGCCGGGCCGTCATTTCTACTACTACGTGGTAAATGGGCAGCGGGTCTTGGATCCCATCAATCCGGACACGGCCCGGGATTTCGAGGACCATCGCGTTTCCACGTTCCTTCTGTCCGAAGCAGACCGATCCACGCCCTGACGAACTCTGCTCGGCAGCCGAGCATGCGGGGCCGCAGCTCCACCGGCGACCGGCGAATACAATTCTCTTTACACAAGCCCTGCACGGTATTACTTTATAGAAGAAATAGGAATTACGGGGAAGGACCATGTGGGATTATACAGATAAGGTGATGGAGCATTATGAGCGCCCCCGGAATGTGGGAATCATCGAAAACGCCGACGCGATTGGTGAAGTCGGCTCGATCGTCTGCGGCGACGCTCTGAAGCTCACATTAAAGATAGACGACGGCGTAATCCAGGACGCCAAGTTCAAGACCTTCGGCTGCGGCAGCGCCATTGCAGCGGCCAGCGCGCTCACCGAGATGATCAAGGGTAAAAGCATCGAAGAGGTAGCAAAAATCACAAACCAGGATATCGCTGATTATCTGGGCGGCCTGCCCACCGAAAAGATGCACTGCTCGGTGATGGGCCAGGAAGCCTTAGAGGCGGCGATCGCCGACTTCAAGGGAATCAAGCTCGAAGCCCACGAGGAGGATGAAGGTGAGGTCGTCTGCAAGTGTTTCGGCGTCACCGACACCAAGATCAAGCGAGTGGCCCTGGCAAACAATCTGCACACGGTGGAAGAGGTGACCAACTACACCAAGGCGGGCGGCGGCTGCGGAGCCTGCATTCCCCGCATTGAGGATCTTCTCGAAGAGGTTTGGCGAAGCGAAGCCGAGAGACGCTCAGCCGGCTCGCGATTGACCACGGTCCAGAAGATCAAGAAGATTGAACAAGTGCTCACAGAAGAGGTTCGCCCCATCCTCAGGCGTGACGGCGGGGACGTGGAACTGGTGGACCTGGCGGAGAACCGCGTGGTAGTGCGACTGATGGGCATGTGTCACGGGTGCACGGCCTCGGATTTGACGTTGAAAGGCCTGATCCAGGATAAGCTGCACGAGCTGATCGATCCGACCCTGGAGGTTGTCGAAGATGCGGGCGCCTAAGGTATACCTGGACAACAACGCGACCACCCGGGTGGCTCCGGAAGTCCTGGAGGAGATGCTGCCGTTTCTCACGGAGCGGTACGGAAATCCTTCCAGCATGTATGCCTTCGGAGGAGACGTACACAAGGATCTGGATCGAGCTCGGGAACGCACCGCCGCCATGCTGAACTGCAATCCCACCGAGGTGGTGTTCACCTCCTGCGGCTCGGAGAGCGACAACCACGCCATCCGCGGGCTGGTGGACGCGTATCCGGAGAAGGGCCACATCATCACCACCAAAGTCGAGCACCCGGCGGTCAAAAACCAGGTTCCCTATCTGCGCAGAAAGGGACTGCAGGTTACCGAGCTCGGGGTCGACCGGAATGGGAATATTGACCTGGATGAGTTGGGTGATGCAATCACGGCTGAAACCCTGCTGATCTCGGTGATCTTCGCCAACAACGAGACCGGGGTGATCTCTCCTCTCGCGGAAATCTGCCGCCTCGCCAAAGAGCGGGGGGTGTTCGTCCACACCGATGCGGTTCAGGCCGCAGGCAAACTTCCCCTGGACATGAGCACGCTCCCGGTTGACCTGCTTTCCTTCTCCGGTCACAAATTTCATGCGCCCAAGGGAATCGGCGGATTGTTCGTCCGGCGCGGCTTGAAAATCAGGCCGTTCATCATCGGCGGCCACCAGGAACGCAGCCGGCGCGGCGGAACCGAAAGCATGCCCCTGATCGTGGGCATGGGCAAAGCCGCGGAACTGGCCGCCGGGAAACTGAAGGATGAAGAAACGCGCGTGCGGGCGCTGCGGGACAAATTGGAGAGCGGCATTCTTTCAGCCATACCGGATACCGAAGTGAACGGAGATCCGGACCAGCGTATGCCCAACACCACCAACGTCGGTATTCACTTTATCGAGGGGGAGGCGTTGCTGCTGGCCATGGACAAGCAGGGGATTTGCGCCTCCACCGGATCGGCCTGCGCCTCTGGAAGCCTTCAGCCCTCCCACGTGCTGCGCGCCATGGGGATACCCTTCACCAGCATCCACGGATCGGTGCGCTTTTCCCTGAGCACCTACAACACCGAAGAGGATATAGATTACGTGCTGGAGGTGCTTCCCGGTATCGTCGAGCATCTGCGCGATCTCTCACCCTTCCACTCGATGGCGGACGTGGAGGCCTTCGGCGCCTGAGCCGGCCGCTCCTGAGCCGGCCGCCTTGCGGCGAGCCGCACGGCAGCCCCACACCCAGGCGCGCCTCGGTTAAGGCTGCCTACGATTTCCCGCTGTCCTCCAGCAGATCGCAGAAGCAGAAACGTTCCTCCCTCAGCACCACCTCTGCCCTGCGGAAGCGAACCGGACGGGAGAAGATCGGACCGTCGAATACAAACGTATGAAACTCTCCGTTTTCTCCGCACGGGTCGATCCGCGGGGGCAGCTGCTCAAGCAACTCCTTGTCGTACGATCTGCCGGCGAAAGAGCGGGGAAGAACCTTCGTGTCCACGCAGGTGAGGACGGCTTGAAAACCGGAGTCGATGAACTCATGACTCAAGCGGCGCGTATCCTTCTGCCAGAGCGGAAACAGCGGCTTCATGCCGACAGCGGCGAGATTCGCCTCTCTGTATGCTCGGATGTCCGGCAGGAACAGGTCCCCGAAAACCACGCTGCGGCATCCCCGCGCATAGTGCCGGCGCATGGCCGCTTCCATGCGTCGACGGTACTGCTCGTCGCTGCACTGCTGCGGGATGCGGACAATATCGAGGTGCAGGCCGAGGCTTTCGGCCTGTTCGCGCAGCAGAGACCGGCGAACCCCGTGCATGCTGATGCGATCGTAGCCTTCGGTGATCGTGGTGAGAAGGGTGACCTCGTAAAGCCCGGAATCGAGAATCCGCCGAAGAGCGAGCGCGCTGTCCTTGCCGCTGCTCCAGGCCAGCAGTACCGGTTGCTTCATAACCGGTGGATCATGAACACCCGGTGGTGGAGCCGCAGGTGAGGCATTTCAGACAGGTACCGTTTCTCACCAGAGTCAGATGCCCGCATACGGGACAGGGATCGCCCTCGAACCCCTGCATGCGTGCGCGGATCATGGCCTCCTCCAAACCATCGGGAGTCCCGACAGCCGCGTCCCCGTTTTCTTCGATCGGCAGATCGAGCTGCAGATCCGAACCGTCGCTTCCATTACCGCCGAAAGCATCCTCGACCTCGCTATTTCCGCTGGTGGTGGTGGCGATGAGATCGTCCGGTTTGACCTGGACCAGATCGGTTCGCCGCAGATAGGCCAAAGCCAGATCTCGAAAGATGAAATCCAGCACCGACGTGGTGATCTTGATATTGTCGTGGCCGTGGACAATGCCGTTGGGCTCGAAACGTGTGAATACGAACGCATCCACATATTCCTCCAGCGGGACTCCGTACTGCAGCCCCAGGGATACGGCGATGGCGAAGCTGTTGAGCAGGCTGCGAAACGCGGCGCCTTCGCGATGCATGTCCAGGAAAATCTCGCCGAGACTCCCATCCGGATACTCGCCCGTTCTCAGGAACAGGCTGTGGCCGCCGATCTTGGCTTTCTGAGTGTAGCCGCTGCGGCGGCTGGGCAGAGAACGGCGTTTGTGCCGGAAGGCGGCCGCCGCTTCCTGAACCGTCATCCGCCTCGGGTCGGATTTTTTCGCCGGGACCGGGATGCCGTCTTCCCTGCCGGCCCCGGGTTCGGCGGAGGATACCGCTTCGGCGGAGGATACCGCTTCGGCGGAGGATACCGCTTCGGCGGAAGCCTCCTCTCCGCGCCGGTCGTTTTCCGGCCGCTCCGCGCCCCACTGGGAGCGTCTCTGCAGGGCCAGGATCTGTTCGGCCAGCCGCTCGCCGGATGCGCTCAGGGAGGACAGCGGCTGGCTGAGCTTGGACCCGTCCCGGTAGATGGCGATGGCCTTGAGCATTCGCTTCCAGGACAGGAAGTACGCGCCCTTTACCTCTTCCACGCTCACCGAGTTGGGCATATTCACCGTCTTGGAGATCGCTCCGGATACGAAAGGTTGCACCGCGGCCATCATCTCGATGTGAGCCTTCCAGGGGATGAAACGAGTCCCAATGCGGCCCACCTTGCTGGCCGTGTCAAATACGGCGTAGTGCTTGCCTTCCAGATGGGGAGCGCCCTCCACGGTCATGGTGCCGCAGGCGTAGCGATCGGCCTGCTCGATCTGCTCGGCGGAAAATCCCAGGTGCTTGAGCAACTGGAAACCGGGCTGCCTGTAGGTCTCGGCATCCAGGCTAAGCTGTTTCTCCAGAAATTTCTCTCCGAGCACCAAAGTCGAAAAGGCGCTGGCGATGGAGAAGGCGCTTTTCAGCGACTCGTCGATCCGTTTCAACACCGGCTCGCTGAATCCTTTGGCCTTAAGCTGCTCCCATGAAACAGCGGGAGCGTTCTCAAGCGTTCCCCGGCCCAGGCAGTAGGCGGTGATCTCCTCGATCTGCTGCGGAGCGTAGCCCAGCTGTTTGAGCGCGGGCGGGATCGAGGTATTAATGATCTTGAAGTATCCACCTCCGGCCAGTTTCTTGAACTTGACCATGGCGAAATCCGGCTCCACTCCCGTAGTGTCGCAGTCCATGACCAGGCCGATGGTACCTGTGGGCGCGATTGCCGTTACCTGGGCGTTGCGGTAGCCGAAACGCTGCCCCTGCTCGAGCGCCTGATCCCAGACGCGGCGAGCCGCCTCCAGCAGCTGCGGATCGCATTGCTCGGGATTCAGCGCACGGGGAAATACGCTCAATCCCTCGTATTCCTCCTCGGCGGCGCCGTAGATGACCCGGCGATGATTGCCGATTACCCGCAGCATCGATTCCCGGTTGGCCTCGTAGCGGGGGAAAGGGCCCAGCTGCTCGGCCATACGCGCGGAGGTGAGGTAGGCCTGGCCGCTCAAGATGGCGGTCAGGCAGGAGGCCAGGCTGCGGCCCTGCTCGCTGTCATAGGGAATGCCCATCACCATCAGCAGGCTGCCCAGGTTGGCGTAGCCCAGTCCCAGGGTTCGGAACAGGTAGCTGTTTCGGGCGATATCGGGCGTCGGGAACTGGGCCATGAGCACGCTGATCTCCAGCACGACGGTCCAGATGTCGATGGCGTGCAGCAGCGCCTCCACGTCGATACGGCCGGCATCAGCATCGTAGAATCTCATCAGGTTGAGGGAAGCGAGGTTGCAGGCCGTGTCGTCGAGAAACATGTACTCCGAACAGGGATTGGAGGCCCGGATCTCGCCGTCGGCCGGACAGGTGTGCCATTCGTTGATCGTGGAGTGAAACTGGATTCCCGGATCGGCGCAGTTCCAGGCGGCGTAGGCGATCTGGTCCCAGATTTTTCGAGCCGAAAGCTCGATGCGCAGATCGGATTCAATCCGCCCGGACAGGTACCACGGCTTCCCGTCGATCACCGCCTGCATGAACCCGGAGGTGAGCCGAACGGAATTGTTGGAAGATTGCCCGCTGACCGTGATGTACGCCTCCTCGTCCCACTCGGTGGTGTATTCCTGGATTTCCATGCCCCGCACCCCCTGGGCAAGCAGCTGCAGGATCCGATAGATATAGCCGGGTGGCACCTGCTCGGCCAGAGCCCCGAGGATCGTATCATGCAGGACGGAATTGTTCTCCGGATCGAAGGCCTGCGGTTCGGGCTTTTCCTCCCCCCCGGGACAGACAGCCTGTTCCAGCAACCGGGTGTGTTTCTTCAATACCCTGCTGCCGATCACCATGGACACGACTTTCTGCTCTTCGGCCACTTTCCAGTTGATGTACTCTTCGATATCGGGATGATCCGCGTTCAGGGTCACCATACGCGCCGCCCGCCGGGTGGTGCCCCCGCTCTTGATGGCTGAGGCCGAACGGTCGCCCACCTTCAGGAAGGACAGAAGCCCGGAGGATACCCCGCCGCCGCTCAGCGGTTCCTGCTTGGCCCTGAGAGAGGAGTAGTTGGTGCCGGTTCCGGATCCGTACTTGAACAGGCGGGCTTCACTGGTGATCAGGTCCATGATGCCGCCCTCGTTCACCAGGTCGTCCTTCACCGAGATGATGAAGCAGTTGTGGACCAAAATGTTGTTTGACAGATACTGGCCGCTTTCCGTCTGGATGTCATATACCCTCATGAGTCCCAAGAACTCAATCCGCTGAACAGATTCCTCCCGCATATGGGGAACCATCTTACCGGGGAAGACACTCGAACATGCGGTTTCCAGCTTTTCTTGTTTTTTTTCCGAGATAAAGCCAACCAATTCACGAAAAGCTTGGCGAGCCTGCAAATATCCGATAATGAGCTGATAGCTGGTCCTTCTGTTTAACCTTTTTTCCCTGCACGACTGTACACGTGCGTAAATACCTAGAACCAGGAGAAGAGTCAGCACATCTCGGATCAGGCCAGGGGAAGTATTGCTTAGTACGATATCAGCGTTGCGAGAAGTCCTCTTTCGAAGTCTTACTGTACCATCAGCCTGGAAAAGCGAACGCAAGTATGCAGTCTGAACAGCATTTCCCCCGTTTAGAATCTCCTCAGGGACTTTCCGTTCGTCAATTCCATCGAAGAGAGAATAGCGATTCACAAAATCTCTCAATGATTCACCGTACAGTCGGATACGCTTCGTATCCAGCTCCTGATTTTCGGATTCGACAGTCCGTACGCGATAGTGGACACCTGGAAACACCCGTTGAATTCGTTCCATAACGTATTCGAACTCTCGGTCGTCTACCGTCATGAACTCGACAGTGAGGCTGCGATTGCGGCCGCGGGCATATTGCCCGACAAAACCGTCGCCGTGAAGCCATCCGACCAAAGCCGCCTCATCGATAGTTCTCGAGTTCAGAGAAGCCGGATCCTTTGTCTCAGTGGATGTGAAAAGTCGAAGACGCATATCGGGCAGAAGTTCGTCAACTCGAATCCACCCTCCCTGAGTTCTCCTTTCGCTAGCGGCAAATACGAGATGATCTCCGGTAGCTTCAAGAATAGATCCGTTTTTGAGTACAACCCGAAAGACTGGTTTTACGCCGCTTTCGGCCGCCGCCACGACCCGGGTCGTACCATGGCCATCCTCAGTACCGTCGTACACCTCGATTCCTGCGAGACCTCTCTCTACGATCTGACCGATCGGTATGGGTCCTGCAGGGGTAGATACGGGTGCTTGATACGGTTGGCAAGCATGCGGTTGGGGGCGCTCGTAGGCGCTTTCGGCCTTTTTCAGCTCTCCGGTATCCGGATCCACGTAATGGTGCCCCTGGGCCGGTCCTTGGATTCCGTACACCGAGTACAACCCGGTGTTGAACCACTGGGGCGAGTTGGGCGCCGCCATCTGCCGGGCCAACATATAGCGCAGCTCGTCGTAGAAGCTCTGGGCGTCTTCCTCGCCGTCGAAGTAGCCGTAGCGCTTGCCCCACTCGGTCCAGGTGAAGGCGAGGCGGTGAAACACCTGGCGGGCATCGGTCTCACCGCCGCTCTTGTCGATGTGAGGGGGAACCCCCGTCTTGCGGAAGTATTTTTGAGCTAGAATATCGGTGGCTATCTGAGACCAGAACGAGGGAACCTGCACGCCCTGCTGGTGAAAGATAACTTCCCCGTCCGGGTTGCGGATCTCGGACAAACGCTTCTCGAAGGTGATTCCCTGATACGGATCGGTGCCTGCGCGGGTAAAGCGTCGGCTGATCTTCACTTTTCCCCTCCCCATTGATTGGATCGACGGACCGGAACGATCTGCTCTGTGGTCAGAATAGAATGTGCTGGATCAACGAGCACCGTAGCCCAGGTGCGCCGAATACCTGAAAAGGTAATACGGCCAGGCTGCGATGATCAATAGAAAAGGAGAAGAAAGGTCGGAATTATTCGAGCTCGATCACCCTGCCCCCCTCCAATCCGGCGATCCGCAACAGGGAGGGCTCCAGCTCATCGAAGGATCGGGTGAAGCTCTCCGGGTCCTCGCCGAGAAACTCCCTCAGCCAGGACGCCTGATCGGGATAGGCGGCAATCAAGCGGGAGGCGGTCAGAACGGCAAAGTAGTAACGCACACCGTAGCGCGGTTGTTGGAACAGATAGGCTTGATACTCATTCACCGTCAGGTAGGGATCTGAGGTGTCGTAGCCGACCCAGCGGAAAAACAAACGCCAGAAGCGCTTCTCGGTTTCCGAGAGCCGCTCCCACGCCGCGAAGCTCGCCTCTCTGAACTCCGGCAAGCTGAAGAACAGTCCGTGGCAGCATTCGTGGGACAGCAGATGGCGCCTCAGAAGCGGTGATGAGCTTCGGGAGATCGAAAGAATCCCGCCCCGCCCGGGAGTGATCACGCCCTCATCGCGAATGATCCCGTTGTCCAGGAGGATCCGCTTGAGAAGC
>Ga0272441_10016604_pt1 | contig 10160 bp, 10 predicted proteins | sample SSMProp6N_FD_193582 | JGI IMG/M metagenome (GOLD analysis project Ga0272441, IMG submission 193582) | Marine sediment archaeal communities from Little Sippewissett salt marsh, Falmouth, MA, United States - SSM-Prop-6N | ecosystem: Environmental > Aquatic > Marine > Wetlands > Sediment ... | reverse complement strand
TTTAGACTTCAAGTATGGACCAGAAGACTGCGCCGAAAAAATCTCTGACGCCCCCGACTACTGGAAAATCTGCACCCGCAACCACTTGGAAGCCAAGAAACACGGCGAACTTGTAATACGAGTGCTTGTTCTGCCAAACCATTTGGAGTGCTGCACGAAACCGATCCTGAACTGGATAGCTGAAAATGTGGGCGCAGAAACAAGAGTGAACCTGATGTTCCAGTACAGACCCGAATGGCGCGCCCACGAAATCCCCGAACTACGCAGACACCTCACCAAAACCGAAATCAAAACAGCAGTCCAATTAGCCCGGAAAGCAGGACTAAAAAACTTGGTCTAAAAATCCCAGAAGTTTCATATATTGGAAGTGGTGCGGTCGCCGGGATTTGAACCCGGGTTGTCAGCTTGGGAAGCTGGAGTCCTAACCAAACTAGACTACGACCGCCCCTGCTTGGAGCACTTCTCAGGTGAAGCCAATTTTACAACGGCTTTTCAGTCGTCCATTACTTCTAGCATTGGTTCCCCACAACATTTGGGGTGTTTTGGTTCTTGGCAGTTATGCGAGTGGGTGCAGTGGCATCCTTCGTAGTCTGCTTCAACTTTGTTGCCGCATTTTTTACATTGAAACGTTGGCATGGCAGTTCACAACAGAACACAACCGCGAACAATAATAACTTTACGCGTTGAGGGCTACCTATTAAAGCAACCGTCGTTATGGCTTTTAATGGAGCTGAAAACCATCAGCAGCGAAGCAAAAGCCTATTCTAAAGGTTTACTTACAGTCGGCAACCTAGCCATTGTCCTATGGATAATGCTGGGCGCGGTTGCATGTGGTTTCTTCAATTCCATCTTGGGATGGCTTTTCCTCGTCGCCGCTTTCGCAATGATTTTTGTTATACTGCGGAGGCTCGGTTGCAGTTCTTGCTACTACTGCAAAAGCTGTACCATGGGCTTCGGAAAACTAGCCGACCTGTTCTTCGGGGAAGGCTACATGGCAGGCGTAAACTCAAGCCTAACCCTCAAAATCATCTTCGTTTACATACTACTAGGCATAATCCCCATAGCGTTTGTCGCAGTCTCCATTCTGCAAGAGTTTGCTGTAACCAAGATTGCCGTTTTAGCGCTCCTCCTCGTTCTCCTATTCTACAGCGGAAGCAGAAGAAAGTCGCGATGAAACACGTTTTTCTCTTGTTTTTTCATCGTTAACAGTGTAGCTTAATAGCAATTGTTATCTCTTACAAACCCGAAAAGAGTACCGAACAGGAGAAACTTGCACATGCCCAAGAACTTCACTTACACGGACGCAGGCGTAGACCGCGAACAACGCCACGAATCCAAAAAGCACCTGAAAACGCTGGAGGACACTTACAGCTACAGCAGCTACGGCTCCGTGAAGTGTTTGCCGTACGGAAACATTTTCCCCATAAGCCAAGACGCCTACTTGGACCTCGTCATTGAAGGCGTAGGCACCAAAGTCCTAGTAGCCCAGTTAGCAGACAAATATGACACTATCGGTGTTGACGCGGTTGCCATGGCAGTCAACGATGTCATACGTTCAGGCGCCAAGCCTCTTGCAATCGCAGACAACATTCATGCGCAAGCCAGCGACCCCACACTGGTGAAGGCGTGGCTTGAAGGCGTAGCTAAAGGCGCCGCAGCGTCAGAGTGCCCAGTGACTGGCGGAGAAATAGGCGACGTAGCCGAAATAATAAAGGGCATAGCTGAGGGCGCAGGATTCGACATGATAGTGGCCGCCGTAGGCCAAGTCTCCGAGCAGGACGTAATCACGGGCGAGAACATCAAACCGGGCGACCCGATAATAGGCTTAAGAAGCAGCGGGCTTCACAGCAACGGCATAAGCTTCGCAAGAAAAATTCTCTTCAGCCAATGGGGCGGAAAATACGAGCCAGACGATGTCCCCGACGGCTTAGACAGAGCCGTAGCGCTTGAAGTTTTGGAGCCCACCGAAATCTACGTGAAGCCACTTCTCAAAGTAGCCAAAGCCGTGAAGGTAAAGGCGACGGTGCACGTGACTGGGGACTCTTACTTGAAATTCAACAATCTTGCGCGTTTCTCGCCGGGAATAGGCTTCGAATTCAACAATTTCAAGCCACAGTCAATATTCGGGTTGATACAGAAAACCGCGGCAGATCTAGGCTACACGGTTACGGACGAGGAGATGTTCCGAACCTTCAACATGGGCTGGGGCTTCGCCATAATTGTGGACAAAACAGACATGGAAACCGCGATTAAAACTCTGAAAACGACTGGTACCCAACCAGAACTCATCGGAAACGTAACGGCGAAACAGAGCATAGAGATAACTTATGGGAATAAACGGTTTGCCCTGCAATAGTCAGCGTCTGATATGAGCAAAAACTTGGAAAACAAAAAGGGGAGCGTCAGGGTTCGTGGTTTATTTCTCTCGGGTGATCCACCAGATGAACCCTACGATTGCGGGAACTGTGAATATTACAGCTGTCCAGATCAGTATTGTAATCATTGAGCCTACGACGTAGTCTAAGGAAAAGCCCGCAATAGGTGCATTCCATTGTCCGTCTAAGTAGACCTTCATGGCGAAAGCGATGAAGAGTAACGGCGATATTGCTCCTCCTGCGCTGCTTGATTTTGAACTTTTTGTGGAGAGGTTGTATTCTTTCTTTTCTTCTTCAGGTATTCTTGTCCACCACTGCCAACCTATTATTGCGCCGATTGCTACGGGGATTCCGATTAGGACAAGTTCCCAGAACACGGCGTGCAGAATGAACATCACTAAATTGTTCATTGACCACATGCCAAGAGACGATGGGACTAGCTCTGTCGCTTGAGCGTTTCCTGTGAACCAGACGAACACGTAGACTGCGCCTGCAACCGCCAGAACCGCTGCGACCACAAACACGGCAAACATTGCCCAGTGTTTTCTGATGAATTTTCTCCATCCAGCCTCTTGGGCGGTTTCGTTTTCCTCAATCATTTAACTCCTTTCCCTCCAATTGTTCCCGTTGGGGACGAATTGTTGTTTGTTGTGTTCTCTTTGATGTTTCCTTGCTCTGGCTGCGTGGGCGGTGGCGTGTAAGCGTTTTGTTGTCCGTTGTATGTTTGCTGTGGTCGAGGTTTCATGGCGAATAATCCTATTGTGGCGAATATCCAACCGATAAGTATAAGCACCAAGCCGACAACAATTATGGTTAGTAGAGCGCCTATCCAGAGTAAGGTTCCAGCGGTGGTTAATGATGCTTCACCTGTCTTTTCCGCCAGTATGTCAAAGGTTTTTTTCAAATTATATGTTGCAAGGATGTAAAATACGAAAGCAAAAACAATTCCACCTAAGAAAGCTACTAAGCCAACTCCAAAGCCAGCAGTTAACAAGAAGTCACCTGTAAATGTGAAGCCTGTTGCGGATGCAATGCCCATTACTAATGCTGTAACAGCGACTCCCGCCGCTATCAAAGCGATGATGTAGAATTTGACGCCAGTCCATGAGCTTTGGTAGATTTTTTCGTCTTGGTAGTAGTTTGAGAGTTCTTTCATGCCCTTGAGGAATAAGACTACGCCAATTATGCCAAGTATCCAGCCGACATAAGGAACCATGCCTAGCAAGAGTAGTATTGCGCCTTCAGCAGCCAAAGTTTTGCTATATCCAAAGTTTACATTCATCTTTTTTGCTCCATTTTTTTCAAAAACATACATGGTGATTGAGGGATATAGCCCTAACATTTAGATGAAAATCTACAGCGCAGCACTAACGTTTAGAGCCGCAACTCTAACAGTTAGAGTCTTAAGCTAACGGGCTCTTCTGTGCCGAAAAATTGAAAACAGAAACGGGACTTATCTCTATATTTATGGTTCAACAAGAGAGTAGTGGGCGTTAATTGGCGAAATCACGTGGAATAATTGCGGACATTCAGTCACCTAGAACTAAACTGCTCTATTTCATTTACTCTGCCTCAAGCAGCAGAATTAAAGCTGATCCAGGGGTGAAATCCAGCATGAGTTCTGCTTTAGGCTACAAGTCTGATGGGCATTTCCACTACGACTGGAACTACCTCGTCAGCGCAGGCATGATCGAGGAAAAACAGGGTTACTTTCTTGTCACCGACACAGGAAAAAACGAGTTCGCTTTGCAGTCAACGGCTTCCATGAGCAACACGATAATGATTGTTATGGGAGTTGCAATGATTCTCTTCACTGTTGGGCTCAGTCTGGAAATTTTGCCAGAAGAAAGTGTAGCGTTTTTCGGCGTAGCACTAATCCTTATTGGATTCGCGTTCTTGCTTGTAGGTCGAAAAAACAAGCCTGAACTGCCGCCAGAAGCTAAAGATTTGCTTAAAGAAATAAGCCGACGCTGAACCACCTGCACGACAGGAACGTTGCCCCAATTTTTTGCACTATTGCTGACGAAAGCGTTTAAATCAGTATTCTTGACATTTTAGCCCATGAAATACCGCGCGAAAATCGAAGTCAGCCTTAAACCAGGTCACAGCGACCCTGAAGGCGAAACCGCGTCACGTTTACTGAAAGAGCTTGGGTACGCAGTTGACGCCGTGAACGTCAGCAAAGTCTACACTATTCTTCTTGAAGCTGAAACGCAGAGCGAAGCCGAGGCGAAAGCCGAAGAAATGTGCAAACGACTTCTGGCAAACCCAACCAAAGACAACTACATAATCGCCGTTGAGGAGCAAAAATGAACCCTGACATCTACGTCCGTGGAAAAAAAGCCTTCAAAACGCTTGAGATAGCCTTGTCTGAAGCTTCAGAAACGCAGCTTTCAGAGGTAAACCGCAAGCTATCTTTAGGCTTAAGCGTGCAGGAACTGCAGATTGTAAAAGCCTACTTCAAACGGGAGGGCAGAAACGCCACTGACGTGGAACTCCAAACCATAAGCCAAACATGGAGTGAGCACTGTTGCCACAAAACGTTTCGAGGCAAAATCCGCGTCGGCGACAAAGAAATCAGCAGCCTCATAAAAACTTACATAGCCAAAGCCACACGCGAAATCAACCCGCCTTGGTGCTTTAGCGTCTTCGAAGACAACGCGGGCATCGTTAAATTCGACAAGGGCTACGGGATAGCCGCCAAAGTTGAAACCCACAACCACCCCTCCGCAGTAGAGCCGTTCGGCGGTGCAGCCACAGGCGTAGGCGGCGTAATCCGCGACATCCTTGGCGTGTGGGCAGACCCCATCGCGTGCACCGACGTCTTAGGTTTTGGACCTTTAGATTACGATTACAAAAAGCTCCCCGCAGGCGTGAAACACCCAAAATATGTGTACATGGGCGTCACCGCAGGCATCAGCGCCTACGGAAACAACATGGGCATCCCCACCGTGAACGGCGCCATATACTTCGATGAGAGTTACACGGGAAACGTAACCGTCTACTGCGGATGCATCGGACTTTTACCGCTCAGCAAGTTCCGAAGAAACGCCCAAGCAAATCATGTGATTCTGTTGGCGGGTGGAAAAACAGGGCGCGACGGCATCCACGGCGTAACTTTTGCTTCCGCGGAACTTACGGAAGAATCGGAAGAAGTTTCCCGACCCGCCGTGCAAATCGCAGACCCGATTGAAGAGGAGAAACTGAAACGTGGCATAATTGAGGTTCGTGACCGTGAACTTGCGTCGGCTATAACTGATTTGGGTGGTGGCGGCTTATCTTCGGCTGTGGGTGAAACCGCTGAGAAGTTCGGTTGCGGTGTGTCTGTGGCTCTTGACAAGGTGCCCTTGAAGTATCAGGGGTTGGCGCCTTGGGAAATTTACATTTCCGAGTCGCAGGAACGAATGCTGTTGGTGGTTCCGCCTGAAAACTTGGATGCGGTTATGGCTGTTTTTGAGCGGGAGGACGTTGAAGCAACAGCTATCGGCACATTAACCGAGGAACGCCGCTTGTACTTGACTTATTCAGGTGAAACAGTAGTCGACTTGGACATGGCTTTCCTGTTTGATACTTGCGAGAGCACAAAAACCGCGGTCATAGAAACCCCAAGGTTGTTGGAACCAGAGTTTGCGGAGCCAGAAAACCTTGGTGAAACGTTGATGCAGTTGCTTTCTGCTCCGAACATCGCCAGCAAAGAAAGCGTAGTGCGCACTTATGACCATGAGGTGAAAGGTAACACGGCGCTTAAGCCGTTGCAGGGCAAGTATGGTGGACCTAACGATGCGGCTGTGCTGAAACCGCTGGACAATTCATGGAAGGGCTTAGCTGTCTCATGCGGTATGAATCCGAATTACGGGAAAATTGACGCTTACTGGATGGCAGCTTCCGCCATTGACGAGGCTGTACGGAACAACCTTGCCGTGGGCGGGCGCCGTATCGCTTTACTGGATAACTTCACGTGGGGTAACCCTGAAAAGCCCGAACGTCTCGGCTCGCTGGTCAGGGCATGCGAAGCCTGTTATGACGTGGCAACAGCGTTTAGAACCCCGTTTATTTCGGGCAAAGACAGCCTCTACAACGAGTCACCCTTAGGACCAGTAACGCCCACGCTTCTCATCACGGCGGTAGGCATAGTGCCTGACGTGCGTTCAACAGTGTCAATGGACTTGAAGGAGCCCGGTAACTTGCTCTACTTGCTGGGAGAAACTTATCCTGAACTGGGAGGTTCCGAATATTACCGTCTGAAAGGGTTTTTGGGCAGTTCGGTGCCGAAACTGCACGCCACCAAAGCAAGGAGAACCTACTATAACCTCACCAAAGCCATGGGCAAAGGCATAATCAGGTCGTGCCATGACCTTTCAGAAGGGGGTTTAGCAGTGGCTGCCGCTGAAATGGCGTTTGCTGGCGGCTACGGCTTGGAACTGGATTTACGGTCAGTGCCGAATAAGTCGGTGTCGCGGAACGATTTCATGCTGTTTTCCGAGTCAAACAGCCGCTTCCTCTTGGAGGTCGCTGAGCAAGACCGCTCCGAGTTTGAAGAGTTAATCCGAAACAAATCCTGCGCGCCGATAGGCAAAGTAACCAAAGGTGAGAAACTGTTGATCCGCGGTTTGGACGGGAAAGTCGTGGTTGACGCGGGTCTTGCTGAGTTGCGGCGTAGCTGGAAGAGAACGCTTAGCATGGAGGCGCAAAACGAGTGAGGCTGGAAGAAATCAAAGTTTGCGTTATGCGGGTTGGCGGAACAAACTGCGATGCTGAAACGCAACGTGCCTTCCAAGAACTAGGCGTACAAGCTGACGTGCTTCACGTCAACGAACTAGCAAAAAAGCGTAACCTGTTAGACTACAATGTGCTGGTGTTTCCAGGGGGCTTCTCGTTCGGCGATTACGTGCGTTCAGGAGTAATATTCGCTAGGTCGCTTAGTGTTAAGCTGGGCACGGAAATAGACACTTTCGTGGATGAGGGCAGACCCATCTTGGGGATATGTAACGGCTTCCAAATCCTTGTGGAGTACGGGTTGCTTCCAGGCTTTGAAGGCGTGAGCGTTTATCCTGAAGCTACGTTGACAACGAATGTGCCTCAGGGCTTCAAGTGTCAATGGATTCACCTCAAAAACGAGAACAAGGGCAGTTGTGTCTTCACAAGCAAAATCCCCGCAGGCAAAGTCCTTCGAATGCCCATAGCGCACGGCGAAGGCAGGTTCCTGTTCCCAGTGGAAAAAGAACAGCAAATGCTCCAGAAACTAGTTGACAATGACATGATGGTTTTCCGCTACTGCGACGAAAACGGCAACGTGGCAGGAGGCAAGTACCCGACTAACCCGAACGGCGCGTTCTACGACATCGCAGGCATCTGCAACAGGGAAGGCACCATTTTCGGTTTGATGCCTCACCCTGAACGCGCGATGTACTGGTGGCAACAGCCCGACTGGACGCGGCAAAAGCAGATGGCGCAGTACGGCGACGGAAAACTCGTCTTTGAAAGCCTGATTGACTACTTAACCAAGAAGTTCTAAATCTTCAGCGACGGGAAGCCCTGTTCTAGCGCCCATTTTCATGACGCAACGTGAAGCAACAAAGTTGCCCAGCTTGCCGCACTCAAACAGGCTTTTACCGTTAACTAAGCCGTACAGGAAACCCGCGCAAAACGCGTCTCCAGCGCCAGTCGTGTCTACAACGTCGACTTTGAAGGGTTCAATCAAGTGCTGTTCGCGTCCATCCGTGACGTAGCATCCGTCGCCGCCAAGCTTAACCGCTACAATCTTGACGCCTCTTCCAAGCATGATGTCGGCGCCTTTGCGGTAGGCAATCTCGCCTGTTAAGAGCGTGAGTTCGAGGGAGTTAGGCATCAAAACGCACGTTTTTCTGATTATGGGTTCCAGAGCAGCGAAGCCTCTCCTCGCATACAACGCGCCGGGGTCGAAGCTGACCTTTGTGCTTGGGAGAATGTTGTCCAAAAGTTTCTTCTGTGTTTGGAACGATTCGTCCCCGACGAACGAGGTTAAATGCAGAAACTGCGCTTGCGAAGCGTACCTGGCGTTAACTTCTTTGATGTCTATGTTGTCGTTGACGCCTGAATCAACGTATAGTGCCCGCGCGCCTTTTTTGTCCACGAAACCCATGACTGAGCCGCTTTTGCCCTGCGCCGAGCGGACTACGCCATCGGTGTTTATGCCTTCATTGCAGAAGTCTTGGATTAAAACGTCGCCTTCTCTGTCACAGCCTACCTTGCCGATGTAGCCTACTTTACAGCCGAGACGGGCGAGCCCAACAGCGGTGTTCGCGGCTGACCCGCCGCAGGCTTCTGTGTGACCCTCTATGAAGCTTTCCTCTTCTGCCTTCGCAAGCTTGTTCACTTTGAAAAGTTTGTCCACGTTTAACGCGCCGAAACCTACAACGTCAAAACGACTCATGAAAACAACTCCCGCAAATAAATTTTAAACTCGCCCAGTTTACCACCGTAATTGCCCGCGGAAACCTCAGCAACGCCGTCCACGTTCAATATGGCTTCGATTCCCGCTTTCATGGCTTCCTTGACGGCTTCCATTGAAACACCGTTTATTACTATTTCTGGAACATAACTTACACCGTCGGGAAGCAAGGATGCTTTGCCCAACTTGGGTTTAAGAGATGAACAGTAAGGATGGTTCGTGGTGGGTCCTATAGCTGGAAAACGGGTTTCAGGTTTTGAACCCGCAGAGCAAACGTCAAATGGAGTGACCACACCCTCTACGTCGTATATGGCGGCTAAGGCTTTTTCGCCTACCGCCTTTACAGCTTCTTTCGTTTTGCACATGACCCAAAAGTTTGCGCCCATGACGCCGCGGGCGTAACCCAAGTAGCGTTCGATTATGAAGTCTGGAACCATCAAGGGAACCACGATGACTTCTCTGCCGTCCCGTTTTTCGGTCCACTCGTAGCCGTCGCCGCACTGCCCCACCCGTTCCATCATATCCAGTTTGCCCTCTGCGTCTGGCAAGGCGTCGAAAACTGCTGTGAAAGGCTTCACCAGTATATCCTGGCGTATCCTGTAAGATAGTTCAGCTTCAAATTTTTTCAGAGACCCATTGAAGGCTTTTTTCGGGTTTATTTCGCCCCAGAACTGCAGTAATGCGCCTTTGCGTTTGTCTGGCGTCTCGTTTTCGCTCAGCCATTTCTCGACGCCGCCTTCCACTCTGCCGATGACCACGGATGGCGTGGCGGTTGAGTCTTCAGCGGCGCGGCGCAACGTGCGCTCGTCATCAGCTGTGACGATGACGCGGCAAAATACTCCTGCAAAGGCTTCGGCGTAGGTATCCTCGATTTCTGGTTTACCTGCCGTTTTAGCCGAGTTTCCCAATGGCTTCGCCTCTCACTTTCTTTCTAAACTCGCTGCTTTTTTTCGTTACAGTTTCCATATTTTCCGCTGTTACTATTTGAACCTTAGGTAACGTTTGCGGGTGAAGCGAAAAAAACCTGTCAAGAAGCGAAGGACTAACCACTCTGTTGCTTTCAAGGGATTGCAAATTCCAGTTTTCCACCAGACTCAAGACGGCTTGTTTTCCCTGCTTGCAAAACACATCCGCAATCACGGCGGTGACCGCGTTGTTTTCTGACAAAACCGAAACCTCAGCGCTTCCTACCGCATAATTGTTGCCGTTGAAGGAAACAGTTAACCCACCGTTTTCTCTAACCAGCTTGAAGGCTTCAACGTCGGTTATGCTATCTCCCACGTACATCACGTCTTCCACCGACGCATTAAGTTTTGCCACGGCGTCCTCTATGGAAGCTGCTTTCTGGCTCCCGC
>Ga0272441_10016603_pt1 | contig 10160 bp, 7 predicted proteins | sample SSMProp6N_FD_193582 | JGI IMG/M metagenome (GOLD analysis project Ga0272441, IMG submission 193582) | Marine sediment archaeal communities from Little Sippewissett salt marsh, Falmouth, MA, United States - SSM-Prop-6N | ecosystem: Environmental > Aquatic > Marine > Wetlands > Sediment ... | reverse complement strand
CGAACAGCGGGATGAGTTCCTCCCTTTCCAGGGCCTGGTATTCGGATTCAGAGGCCGCTCCCCTGCGATACTTCCAACGGCTTCGGAAAAGACGGCTCCGGTTTATATGTTCGAACAAATCTTTTAAGTCAATATTCTCTAGTCTTTCCAGATTAAATGAGGGAGGTTCCGGAACGAAATCGGAAGCATAGCTCCGGCGGTCCGGTACATACGCTTCTTTTTTCTGTACTTCCGATGCGGGATCTATTTGGGCAGACTCTTCTGGAATTTGTACTGCTGAGCGGGTATCCGCGTTTTCCAGCGCATGGAGACCGTCAAAAGCATCTCTGCAGTAATAGACAGGAGCCTTGAGGATCGGTGCACATTCCTGGCGCACGAATTTTTCGGTAAGAGCCGCTCCTCCCAGAAGGACAGGAATATGGATGCCCCTCCTCCGCATTTCCTCCAGATTCATCTTCATTATACTGGTGGATTTGACGAGCAGACCGCTGAGTCCCACCGCGTCCGCGTCGATTTCAAGAACCTTTTCGATGATGGTTTCAATATCGACTTTGATTCCCAGATTGATGACCTGATAGCCGTTGTTCGACAAGATGATATCGACCAGGTTTTTCCCTATGTCGTGTACATCTCCCCGGACGGTGGCCAGTACGATTTTCTTTCCCGGGCCGTTTCCATGGTGCTCCAGGTAGGGTTCAAGATGGTCGACCGCCTTTTTCATGACCTCCGCGGATTGCAGAACAAATGGAAGCTGCAGGGAACCTTCCCCGAAGAGTTTTCCCACCTTTTTCATGGCAGGGATGAGAACCTCCGAGATGATGGAGGAAGCTTGTCTTGTTTTCACGAGCTGGTTCAGAGCTTCTGTAAGACCTGCGCTTGTTCCATCCAGGACTAGTTCCTGCAACTCTTCTTCCGGTGAAAGAGCTGTTCTGACTTCAGCCTGATTTTTCTTTGAACCGGACCCATTCTGAGATTTGCCGTCGAAATTCCCGATATATGATAAAAGAGGATCCGAGGAACCCCGGTTATATATAAGATTCAGGGCCAGTTCTTTTTCGCTGGAGGGTATCTGAAAGAGGGGGATGATTTTCCGGACATTTACGATTGCAAGGTCCAGCCCAGCTTTGACTGATTCGGCAAGGAAGAGACTATTGAGGACCTCCCTCGAAACTGGAGACAGGCCGAAGGAGATGTTGCTGACCCCCAATATGGTGTGAACCCCGGGTAGTTCCTTTTTTATCATTTTCAAAGCTTCAATCGTATTGGCACCGGCATCTCTTAATTCCGGATCTCCGCTTCCGAGAGTGAAAGTGAGCGGATCAATTACGATGTCCGATGCCTGGAGCCCGTAGGTTTCAACTGCCAGGCGAAGGATCCTGCGGGCGATTGCGAGCTTTCGTTCCACAGTTCTGGCCATACCCTCTTCATCTATGGTAAGCGCGATAACTGCAGCACCATACCGGCTGGCGAGGGTAAAAATGCGTCCCGCCGCTTCTTCCCCGTTCTCCAAGTTCACCGAATTGATTAACGCCCTTCCTCCGACAAGTCTAAGACTTGTCTCCAGCACCTCCGGGTTCGTGGAGTCGATAACGAGGGGCAGATCGATTTGCGTGACGAGCCTCCCGATTATCTGCTTCATATCCTCCAGTTCATTCCTGCCGGCGTAGGCTGTACAGATGTCCAGGCCGTGGGCACCGGTTTTTTGCTGTTCCCTCCCCATGGTGACAATGGCGTCCCAGTTCTCTTCGAACAGGTATTCACGAAATTTTTTACTGCCGTTACTGTTGATTCTCTCACCTACGAAAAACGGCGGCGGTTCCTGCCGGAGTTCTTTGCTGCTGTAGAGCGAACTCAGGGTTCCTTTCCTCTTTCCGATACTGAAACTTTTCGATTGGCGTTTTGATTCGATCCTTCTGAGCTCATCCTGATCGAATTCGGAAATTCTGCCTCGAAGCTCCGCAATGAAGGAAGGGTCTGATCCGCAGCATCCGCCGATAATCTGAACACCGTATTCCCGGACGAAGGAGATAAGCAGATCGGCGAAATCCCCGGCCGGCAGATCGTAAACCAGTTTTCCGTTTTTCTGTACCGGAAATCCCGCATTGGGCATGCAGAACAGCCTTCCGGAGAAGCAGTTGCTGAGTTCTTCCAGGTGGGGTCTCATCTCCGCCGGGCCGGTCGCACAGTTTATCCCTATGATGTCTACTCCGAGGGGCGTTACAGCTGTGACCGCGGCAGGTATATCCGTACCGACCAGAAGGTTGCCATTGGATTCGACGGTGACCGATACGATTATCGGCAGACATCCTCCGGTTTCATGCAGAGCGTCTTTAGCGGCTATAACCGCCGCTTTTACCTGCAATATGTCCTGACAAGTTTCGATAATAAAGAGATCAATCCCGCCTTCGATCAGCCCGCAGGCCTGATCGAAGTAGGACCGGTGGATCGTATCAAAATCCACCTGTCCTAAAGTCGGCAGCTTTGTTCCCGGACCCATGCTTCCTGCCACGAACAGGGGGCGACCGGGTGAATTTTCCGCAGCATATGTATCTCTCGCAGAGACTGCCAGCTTTGCAGCCTCGCGGTTTATCTCACGGGTACGTTCTTCAAGGTCATATTCGGAAAGGACGATGCGGTTGGCTCCGAAGGTATTTGTCTCAATCACATCCGCCCCCGCCTCCAGATAGGCCCGGTGTATTCCTGCAATGTGTTCGGGCGCATTGAGGCTGAGTATTTCGTTGCAGCCCGGGTAGTCTCCCCAGACGCGGTTGTCGATTTGCAGCTTCTGGATCTCCGTTCCCATGGCCCCATCGAAGAGGATAATATGATCTTTGAGGTAATCCGTGAACTTCATGCAGGCTCCTTGTTACTGTCTATAATAACAAAGGGTGTATTTTGTGCCAATCTGGTTCAAAAAATATTTAAAAACACTTTGATTTATTTTACTAAACATTGTATAATATATCAAACCTAACATATCTTATAAAAAAAAGGAGTGTAGCTTTGGCACGCGGAAAGCCTGAAATTGATAAGGAAAAATGCAAAGGATGTGGTCTCTGCATCGGTGTTTGTCCAAAAAACATATTAAAGATGTCAGAAGACTTCAACAAGCAGGGAGTAGCTTACGCTACCTGTATCGATGAGGACGCATGTATTGCGTGTAAGTTTTGCGCGACCATGTGTCCCGACATGGTCATCAAGATCCTACAATACGCTTAGGGAGTGAGTTATGAGTGAAAAGATATTGATGAAGGGGAATGAAGCGGTAGCGGAAGCGGCGATCATTGCCGGTTGCCACCATTATTTCGGCTATCCTATTACCCCGCAGAATGAAGTGCCTGCTTATATGTCACGGAGGCTCCCGGAAGTCGGCGGGACCTTTCTGCAGGCGGAAAGTGAACTTGCGGCGATCAATATGGTTTTTGGAGCCTCTGCTGCGGGTGCCCGGGTGATGACTTCTTCATCATCTCCGGGAATCAGTTTGAAACAGGAAGGTATCTCCTATCTGTCCGGTGCCCGATTACCGGCGGTAGTGCTGAATATGATGCGCGGCGGTCCCGGTCTCGGGAATATTGCCGGTGCACAGGGTGATTACTTTCAGGCCACCCGCGGAGGCGGGAATGGTGATTATCGGACCATAGCACTCGCTCCGGCCACAGTACAGGAACTGGCCGACCTGGCAGTGAAGGCCTTCGATCTCGCAGATCAATATAAAGTCGTCGTTATGCTGCTTGGAGACGGATTTCTCGGACAGATGGCGGAGGGAGTAATACTTCCGGAACCCACGAATAAAAAGTTCGATAAATCCTGGGCCCTGACAGGCGCCAAAGGGCGTAAAACAAATATCGTTGCCTCTCTGCGCCTCAATCCCGAAAACGCGCTGGAAGAACTGAACAATGAACTCCAGGCCCTTTACAAGGAGATTGAGGAAAAGGAAGTCATGTATGAAAGCTACATGACCGATGATGCTGATTACCTGCTGGTAGCTTACGGTACATCTTCACGAATCTGCCGTTCAGCCTTGCGCGCCCTCAGAAAGGATGGCGTGAAGGTCGGTTTGTTCAGGCCCATTACTCTCTGGCCGTTCCCGAAAAAAGAACTGGCCAAAGCGGCAAAGGGTGTAAAAAAAGTCCTCGCCGTGGAAATGAGCGCAGGCCAGATGGTCGAAGATGTCGAACTCAGCCTGTTGGGTGAGAAGGAAATCGACTTCTACGGCAAAACAGCCGGTATGCTTCCCGATATCGATGAAATTATCAGGAGGGTGAATAGCTATGGAAAGTAAAAGCGCAAAGTTTGAATATATCTACGAGAAACCGGCAGCCCTCCGGGAAGTGAAAACCCACTATTGCCCCGGCTGCGGCCATGGAATAGTGCACAAGCTCGTGGCTCAGGCCATAGACGAGCTGAATATTCAGGACAGCACCATACTGATTGCACCGGTCGGATGTTCAGTACTGGCTTATAACTATATCGATGTAGACGGATGTGAAGCCGCCCACGGCCGTGCTCCGGCTGTAGCAACCGGTGTGAAACGGGTGCATCCGGACAAAATCGTCATTTCCTACCAGGGTGACGGCGACTTGCTGGCTATCGGTACCGCCGAGACCATCCATGCCGCCAACCGGGGTGAGAATATCACCGTAATCTTCGTAAACAATGCCATATACGGAATGACCGGTGGGCAGATGGCTCCGACGACTATGGAAAAACAGATTACCAAGACTACACCGTACGGACGGGATCCTCAGGATGTCGGATTCCCGATTCGGGCATGTGAAATGATCAATACCCTTGAGCGCCCGGTTTTCATAGAGAGGGCTTCCGTACATGATGTGAAGAGCATTATGAAGGCGAAAAAGGCAGTCAAGAAGGCACTTCAAAATCAGGTTGAAGGGAAAGGGTATTCTTTCGTGGAAATACTGTCCATGTGTCCGACGAACTGGGGAGTTGATCCTCAGACAGCCGCAAACTGGGTAAAGGACGTAATGGTTCCTTACTATCCCCTGGGAAATTTTAGAGATCAGTAAAGGAGCGAAAAAGTATGACTGAAAAGATAATTTTAGCTGGCTTCGGCGGACAGGGTGTGCTTCTCGCGGGTAAATTGCTCTGCATCGCCGGAATGCGTGAGGGAAAGTTTGTGTCCCATATACCCTCCTATGGTGCTGAGATGCGCGGAGGAACCGCAAACTGTCAGGTGATCATCTCGGATGAAGAGGTTGCTTCTCCGGTAGTTTTTCATCCGGACATCGCGATAGTTCTGAATACGCCTTCGCTGCTCAAGTTTGAGCCGAGAGTAAGACCCGGCGGTATGCTGATTTACAACAGCTCTCTTATCGACGTCAAACCGAGCCGCACGGATATCACCATTGTTGATGTGGCGGCGAATGAAATCGCCGACAGGGAAGGATCAGCCAGATCGGCGAACATGGCCGCTGTCGGAAAGCTCATTGCTGTGAAACCTGAGATCACTTCGATGGATTCCTTGATTGCCGCTCTCGATGAAGCTGTATCAGCCCGGAACAAGAAGTTCAATCCGGTAAATATCAAGGTACTGAAAGCAGGATATGCTGCTTAATTAAATATTACTCTCTTATACAATTATATGAGGCCGTCCGGTGGGAGATGAACTCCATTAATCCGGGCGGTCGTTTTATATTCTATCGCTTGAACTGCCAGGGACCTGAACTACTATGGGTAGTTCTCGAGAAACTCAATCAGAACTTCAGCGCTGGTAAGTACCTCATTCCTCTTCAGAAAGATGGTGTAAAGATCTCTTATATACTCCCGTACCTCCTCCGCTGCTTCGAGGGTGTTACCCTTGCCGGTAAACATCGCATTAATCACTTTGTAGGCCCGGGCCTCCGAAAAACCGCAGTTGTTTGAGGTAAGAGTGAAAAGTCCCGCTGAGACACAGTTAACGCTGTGCTGCTTTATAAAGAGAATACTGTCGGTTATTAAAACCGTCTGCTCCCAGAGATAGTCCATTTCAGGTTTGTACCGCTCCGGATCATCGGCAAGCTGTTCGATGAGACTGGTAATTCTGGTATAGGTAAGCCCTACAATTCCCACATGGAGGGATGGAATGCAGTGCAGGTGAGGATCGAGGAGATGGATGAGTTTGAAATAAAAACCGCCAAGATATCTCGGTCGGTTGGTCGTGGATTGAACCCTCAGGTACACCTTGGCGCTTTCCTTGTACAAGGTGTCGATGGCTTTGATGAAATCCGAGATATGGGGTAAGGATTCAGAACCGAACTCACGATAAAGGAAAGCGATAGAACGTACCCACAGGTGGGTGAAGGTAAGATATATTGACACGTGGTGGGGCTGAAAGGGGATTTTCTGATCCAGCTTGTGATCCACATGAACAACCGGCCGCGGCTTGATATGGTATTTCGTCATAATCTGAGGAGCGAAAAAATATGCCCAGATGGTGTGAAGCAGCCTCAATCCTGCGGAGCGGGTCTCTTTCTTGATGAGAAACAGAAAGGCGTGCTGGATGGCATTTTTGTGTTTGATTCTGTTGTTAAAAAAAGCTCTGTCTTTCTTGAGTGAGGATAACCTCTCCATGAACCGGTATTCTCCTTTATGCGTTTGAAATAATACGATAGGTCTGCGGCTGTATCAAGACAGTTTTGAAAATTAGTCCCTGCCGTAGTGCTTTCGGACGAGAATGGCTGTATGGCCGAGCTCTGAAAGTCTCAGGACCGTCTCTTCAATTTCCTGTTCCGTCAGTTTCGGCAGGATCACCCGTATATGTCCGTTCTGAGAAGATTCAAACACCGGGGCGAAACCGCTGGAAGCGAGTTTTGTTCTCAGCTGCCTGGCATTTTCTTCCTCCCCGAAGGACGCGACCTGAATCGAGTAATACTGCGGTTCGGTATAAACGAGGAGGTCTCTGGAATCCGACTGAACCTCCGCTGATTCAGATCCCGGGGATTCATGCTCTGAGGATTTTCTCCCCGGGGATTCAGATGATTCCTCCGGCCCGGAAGATGATCCCATAACTTCGATTTTTACCCGGGTCACGCCTGATCCGAGCAGATCAATCTGCTGAGCGGCGGCCATGGAAAGATCGATAATTCTGCCCTTGATGAAGGGGCCTCTGTCGTTGATTCTCACTTCGACGGTTTTTCCGTTCTTCAGATTGGTGACCTTGACCCTGGTGTCGAAGGGGAGGGTTTTGTGTGCCCCGGTCAGTTGATGGGTATCGAATATTTCTCCGTTGGCGGTTCTTCTTCCCTGAAATTTTCCGCCGTACCAGGAGGCTTCTCCTGTTTCTGTCTGGGCGGCCAATGCGGCGGTTATATACATGAATAGTATAAGGATAATTGTTGTTTTTCTCACATGAACCTCTTCCAGTCGGGTGCATTCCCTCGATTTCAATAGTACCACAGTCAAACCGGGTTTACTAATATTTCGGCTCCCCCCGGGGGAAACTGAATCCAAACCGCCGCTGCATTGATCAAGGGAATGCATCTCGCTATAATTGCAGGTTATGAAAAAGCAATCAAACCATTGGGCGGATAGTACCGCCGAAAAGATAATCAGACAAAAGGGCGATAAAGATGTTTATGTCTGCGCCTCGGGGATAACCCCATCGGGGACGGTTCATATCGGGAACTTCCGGGAGATCATCTCGGTGGAACTGGTGGTCCGGGCCCTTCGTGACCTGGGAAAGAAGGTCCGTTTCATCTATTCCTGGGATGATTACGATGTATTCAGAAAGGTGCCCAAAAATATGCCGGAGCAGGAATTGCTGGCAACCTATCTCCGGAAACCGATCACCCTCGTACCCGATACCCAATCGGGGTATGAGAGTTATGCCGAGGCGAACGAAAAGGAACTGGAAGCCCTCCTCCCCCAGGTCGGTGTAGAGCCGGAATACATCTATCAGGCGTCCAGATATCGAAGCAGTTATTATGCGCAGGGGATTCGGACGGCTCTTGAAAAAAGGGAAGTGATCCGCCGCCTGCTGAACGAGCATCGTACGCAGCCTCTGCCTGATGATTGGTGGCCTGTTTCAGTTTTCAGCACTTTTACCGATCGGGACAATACGACTGTTCTGGCCTGGGACGGAGAATGGGGGCTGACTTACCGCTGTGAAGATTCCGGCAGGGAGGAGACTATCGATCTGCGGAATACCCCGGCGGCGAAACTCCCCTGGAGAATCGACTGGCCGATGCGGTGGCAGAAGGAAAGCGTAGACTTCGAACCGGCCGGAAAGGATCATCATTCGGAAGGAGGGTCCTTCGATACAGGAAGAAAGATCGTGGCGGAGGTGTACGGCGGAGAATCCCCGGTTACCTTTCAGTACGATTTTATACGGATCAAGGGCCGGGGAGGAAAGATTTCTTCCTCCAGCGGTGAAGTCATCGGTCTGCCGGAAGTCCTTGAAATATACCAGCCGGAGGTTATCCGCTATTTATTTGCAGGAACCAGGCCCAATAGCGAGTTCGCGATTTCCTTTGATCTGGATGTACTGAAAATATATGAAGATTACGATAAGTGTGAACGAATTCATTTCGGTGAACAGGAAGTGGGGGAGAAGAAGAGGCTCAAGGAGAGCAGAATCTACGAGCTCTCCCAGATTCACGGAGTTCCTGAAAAGATGCCGGTTCAAATTCCCTTCCGTCATCTGTGTAATCTCCTGCAGATCAATTCAGGAGATGTGGAAGCGGTCATCGGTATGTATGAGCTCGATGCTGAACAGAAGAGAAGGCTTGGAATACGCGCAACCTGTGCCTGGAACTGGATAACCCGATTCAGTCCGGAGGATTTCCGCTTCCGGCTTCAGCATCAAGAGGATCCGTTGCTTGATTTATCTGAGCAGGAAAAATCGGTTCTGACCGGGCTGCGGGAAGAGGTTGCCCGGCTGGACCAGCATGACGAGAAAAGCTTCGGTACCAGATTGTACGATATCGCCGAACAGAACGGGATGGATGCCAGGGAGCTCTTCGTCCTCGTCTACCGGATACTTATCGGTAAGGAGAAAGGACCCCGGCTGGCAGGTTTTATTCTGACCGTTGGTATGGAAAAAATACTGGAGATTCTAGACAGGTATCAGCTGGCAGATTAGGCTAGAGCGGTTTATCTCTCCTCGCTGCAGGACGGCGGCTTAGAATATCATCCGCTTTAGAAGATTGTCCTTTCGCCGCCATTTCGGATCAACCTTCACGCGAAGATCGAGGGTTATTTTGTACGGAAAGAGTTCCGCCAGCTCCTTTTGCGAGCTGGTGCGGATTTCTTTTATGACCGATCCTTTCTTTCCAACAACCATTCCCTTCTGTGATTCCTTCTCAACGTTGATAACCGCTCTGATCCAGAGGGTCTCCTCATTATCTCTCGTTTCAAGGTCCTCGATTTCTACATATACGGCATGGGGGAGTTCCTGCCTCACCCGGTTGACCGTTTTTTCACGAATTATTTCACTGATTCTGAATTCGGGATCCTGGTCGGTATAGTAATCCTCAGGATACAGCATTTCCCCTTCCGGCGTTTCCTCAAAGAGCAGATCAATCAGTTCTTTCACCCCTGTCCCCTGAAGCGCCGAGACCGCGCAGGTCCGGGAATTCGGTATCCTCCGGCGAATCATTTTTTCCAGATTATCGATATGGTCCCGTTCAGGTTTGAGGTCCGATTTGTTCAGGATGGCGATCACCGGTATCTCGGAACTCGAGAGCATTTTCACCAGCTCCTCCTCTTCCTGGCCGAAGGATCTGGTCAGATCCAGGACATAGAGGATGAGGTCGCATTCTTCCAGGGATGATGTGGCCAGGTTTTTCAGGTAGAGGTTCATTTTTTTTTCTGAGATGTGGTAGCCCGGCGTATCGAGAAAGACAATCTGCCCTCGCGCATCGGTGTAAATCCCTCTGACGGTGTTCCTCGTGGTCTGGGGTGAAGAGGCGGTGATGGAAACCTTGTGTCCGCAGATTTTATTGAGGAGCGTCGATTTTCCCGAGGAGGGTCGGCCGATAACAGCAGCTAATCCTGATTTCATATGCCTATTCTAAGGAAAAGATGATTTCAATCAAGCGGTAGGAGCGAAGTTCCGTGCAACTTAAATACGAATGATGTACCTGAGAAGCATGCGGTACTTTTCTCACCTCCTTATTGTTAGTATACTTAGGAGGTAACTTATATTTGTTTTACTTGAGGTG
>Ga0272441_10016602_pt1 | contig 10162 bp, 7 predicted proteins | sample SSMProp6N_FD_193582 | JGI IMG/M metagenome (GOLD analysis project Ga0272441, IMG submission 193582) | Marine sediment archaeal communities from Little Sippewissett salt marsh, Falmouth, MA, United States - SSM-Prop-6N | ecosystem: Environmental > Aquatic > Marine > Wetlands > Sediment ... | reverse complement strand
CCGCCGCCTCGTCCCGGCATGCCGCCCCCGCCGCAAGACGACTTGCCGACGGGTCCGCGGATCGTGTTGATCGGCGACTCCGACTTCGCCATGAACCGCTGGGTCAAGGACCGGCCGCCTAACGCCAACCTGTTCACCAACTGCGCGGCCTGGCTGGCGGCGAAGAAGGGCAAGCTCGGCATCCCGCCGAAGGACATCGAGCTGGAACGGCTGGATCGCGATCGCGTGGAGGGCTCCAAGCGCTGGTTGGCCATCCTGCTCTTCGCAGTCGTCTGCCCCACCATGGCGGGCGTCGTCCTGGGCGGCTTCGTCTGGGTGTTGAGGCGGAAGTAACCGGATCGCGAACAAGGACCGCAAGTACAGAGGCGTGGAACTATGAACTTCAGAACGACTGTGGTGCTTTTCGTTCTTGTCGTTGTGGCGGCGGTGACTGCGTTCATCCTGCACAAATGCGTCCCCGACAAGGAGACGGGCGAGCGACTCGCCAAGCAGGTGTTCAGAGACCTCAAGTCCGACGAGGCCACGAAGCTCGAGATCAAGACGAAGGACAAGACCTTCGCCTTCGAGAAAAAGGACGACAAGTGGCACATGAGCGGCCCGCTCAAGGTGCGCGCCGACAAGAGCACCGTCCTGGGCGTCATCGACACCTGCGAGAGCCTGAACAAGGTGAGGGACGTGGAGCTCAAGGGCAAGGAGCCCGATCTGGCCAAGTATGAGCTCAAGAACCCCCAGACCACCATCACCGTCTGGACGAAGCCGAAGGACGCCAAGGAGGAGACCAAGTTCGTGCTCCTCGTGGGCAAGAAGTCGCCCAGCGGCGACAACGTCTATGTCATGCGCGAGGACAAGAAGCAGGTGCTCGTGGTCGACGACCGCATCCTGGAGAAGGCGACGAAGGACGTCAACGAGTTCCGCGACAAGACCGTCATGGAGATCGAGACCTCCGATGTCGAGAAAATCGAGCTGGCCCAGGCCGGCGCGAAGCCCATCGAGTGCGCCGTCAAGGAAAAAGAGGGCTGGTTCGTCACGCAGCCGATCAGCGACTTCGGCGACAAAGGCAAGATCGAGGACGTCATTAAGAAGCTCAAAGACCTCAAGATCGACAAGAACGATTTCATCAGCGAGGACGACTCGGACCTCAAGAAATACGGCCTGGACAAGCCCAAGGCGACGGTGACCGTCTACCAGAAGGGATCGGGCAAGACACTCCTCCTCGGCAAGAAGGCCGAGAAAAAGACCGACAAGATCTACGCCAAGCGCAAGGCCGAGCCCTCCATCTTCGCCGTCAAGAACTCGATCCTCAGCGACCTGAGCAAGACGCCCAACGATCTGCGCAGCCGCAAGGTCGTGGACATCGTCTCTACGGGCGACATCAACAAGATCGAGATCAAGCTTCCGTCGGAGACCGCCCTCATCGAGAAGAAGGATGACAAGTGGCAGATCGTCAAGCCGGTCGAGGAGAAGGCCGACACGTCAAGCGTCGACGATTTCCTGGACAGCGTGAAGAACCTGGTGGTCCAGGACTGGGTGGCCGAGAAGTCGAGCGATCTGAAGACCTACGGCCTCGACAAGCCCATCGAGGTGTCACTCGGACTCAAGGATGAGGACGCCAAGCCCCTGGCGTTTCTCGTCGGGAGCAAGGACAAGAAGGGCGAGAAGCTCTATGTGAAGCGTGCCACAAGCGACGTGATCCTGGCCGTGGCGCCGGGCATCCTCCCCAAGCTCCTGCCGGGGCGACTGAACTTCCGGGACAAGAAGATCCTCGAGTTCACCAAGTCCGAGGCCAGGAAACTGACCGTGGCCCGCAAGGACAAGCCCTTCGTGGCCGTGAGCAACGATGGAACCAACTGGAAGCTCGAGAAGCCCATCAAGGCCGACGCCGACAAGACCACCGTCGGCGACATCCTCTGGGACCTCTCCTACCTCAAGGCCAACAGCTACATCGCCGAATCGCCCAAGGATCTGAAGCCGTACGGCCTCGACAAGCCGGCGATCACGGCAACCGTCGAATACGACGAGGGGATCAAGACACAGAAGAAGGACGCGAAGGAAGCCAAGAAGGACGAGGCCAAGAAGGACGACAAGCCGAAGAAGAAGCGCGTGACGAAGACCGTTCTCGTCGGCAAGAAGACCGACACCGGCGACTACTACGCCATGCTGAAGGGCGGCAAGTTCGTCTTCACGGTCCGCAGCTCCGTGGTCGACCACTTCACAGCAGAGCCGGCATCCAGGAAGATCTGCAGCTTCGACAAGGACATCGCCACGAAGCTGTCCCTTGCCCTGTCCGGCAAGGAATACGTCTTCGAGAAGAAGGCCGAGAAGGACAACAAGTGGTGGCAGGTCAAGCCGGTGGAGAAGAAGGCCGACCAGTCCGATGTGAGCGATGTCCTGAACGACCTGGACGATTTCCGGGCCGACGGCATCGAGGCCTACAGCACGAAGGACCCGAAGGCGTACGGGTTCGACAAGCCGGAACTCAAGGTCACCGTGACGCTGCGCGGCGAAGGGGAGAAGGTGCTCGTCGTCGGCAAGATGAAGAAGGACAAGAAGCAGTATTTCGTCCGCTGCCAGCCGTCCAGCTTCGTCTTCCTCGTGGACGAGGCCGACATCAGGAGGCTGATGGATAAGGCCCCCGTGGAGAAGAAGAAGCCGAAGGCCAAGCCGGCGACACAGCCCAAGCCCAAGCCGGCGGCCAAGCCGAAACCGAAGCCCTCGGCCCAGCCGAAGGCGAAGCCCACAGCGCAGCCAAAGGCCGAGCCGAAGCCGACTGCGAAGCCAAAGACGACGCCGGCCCCCAAGGCCAAACCGCCCGCAGCCAAGCCGGCGGCGAAGCCTACGGCCAAACCGGCGCCCGCACCAGCGGCCAAGCCGAAACCAACGCCGAAGAAGCCCGAGCCGGCGAAGCCGAAGACCGAAACGAAGCCGACGTCGGCCCCGGCCAAGCCCGCGGACACCAAGAAGACCGAACAGACGAAACCGGCGCCCGCAGGACAGCCCAAGTAGCGCGCACCCTTTGTTGCTTGCACAACCTCTCCTGCATCAGAACGGAGAGCGGATAGCCGTGAGCCAGCATCCATTCGTGCCGTACGGAAGATATGCCCGCCGCCTCGCGGGGCTGCTGGGCCTGCTGCTGCTTCCGCCCTCGGTGGCGCTCGGCCAGCAGGACCGACTGGCCCGCCGCCGTACGCCCGTCGTCGAGGCGGTGGCCCTGACCGAGCAGACCGTCGCCAACATCAGCACCGAGCGCATCCGCATCGTGCGCTACTACGATTCCCCCTTCAGCTTCCGCGATCGATTCCTCGACCGGTTCCACGACGACTTCTTCGGCCGATACCGCGACAAACGCTTCAAGGTGGAGTCCCCCATCGGCTCGGGCGTGATCATCGACGACAGCGGCTACATCCTGACGAACGATCACGTCGTCAGCAAGGCGTCCAACCTCAAGATCACCCTCTCGGACAAGTCCGAGTTCGACGGCGTTCTCGTGAGCACCAACCCCGACAACGATCTGGCCGTCATCAAGATCGAGTCGAGGAAGCCGCTCAAGGCGATCAGCCTGGGCCGGGGCGACGACCTCATGCTCGGGGAGACGGTCATCGCCCTCGGCAACCCGCTCGGCCTGGAGAACACGGTGACCACGGGCGTGATCAGCGCCCTCGACCGCGAGATCACGCTGCGTGGCGATCGGGCCCAGATCACCTACCGCGGTCTCATCCAGACCGACGCCGCCATCAACCCCGGCAACAGCGGCGGCCCCCTGATCAACATCAACGGCGAGCTCATCGGCATCAACACCGCCATCGTCGACGCGGCCGAAGGCATCGGCTTCGCCATCTCCGTCAGCCACGTACGGAATATTCTCACCGACCTGCTCAATTTCCGCAAGCTCCGCAAGGTATGGATCGGCATCGCCGTCTCCCCCACCGACAAGGGCATCGAGATCGAGAAGGTGTCCCCGAACAGCCCGGCCGAAAAGGCCGGTATCAAGAAGGGCGATTTCCTCACCGGCGTCGACGCGGTCGCCGTCGACAGCCCCCTCACGTTCACGCAATACATGGTGAAGAAAAAGGCGGGCGACACGGTGCAGCTCAAGATCCGGCGGGGCGATCAGGAGCTGACCAAGCCCATCACCATCGAGGAGGCGCCGCGCCCGCCGGCCCAGGAGCTGGCCCTGAAGCTCTTCGGCCTCAAGGTGCAGGACCTGACGCCCGAGCTCGCACAGGAGCTGGCCCTGCGCGTGCGCGAAGGCGTGCTGATCTACGGCGTGCAGAAGGGCACGCCGGCCGAGCGCTTCCTGCGCTCGGGAGACGTCATCGCCCAGCTCGGCCGACAGCGCGTCCGAAACCTGGAAGACCTCGGCGCCGTGCTCGAAACCATCAGCCCCGGCGAAGCGGCCGATCTCTGGATCGTTCGCGGGCAGTACCTGTTGAATACCACCATGCGCGCCCGGTAGCCGTGCCGGCGCGCGGACCTCACTCACGCTCGAAGGTGAAGCCATGGAACAAGATGTCAAACAAATCACCGACAAGATCAGAGAGGAGAGCGCCTTCGTCAGCATGCTCATGGACGAGATCGGCCGCGTGATCGTCGGCCAGAAGTACCTCATCGAGCGGCTCCTCGTGGGCATGCTCGCCAACGGCCATGTGCTCCTGGAAGGCGTGCCCGGCCTGGCCAAGACCCTCTCGATCCGGACGCTGGCCGCAGCGCTCAAGTCCAAGTTCCAGCGCATCCAGTTCACGCCCGATCTGCTGCCGGCCGACCTCATCGGCACGATGGTCTACAACCCCCGAAGCGGCGGCTTCTCCACGCAGAAGGGCCCGGTCTTCTCTAACATCATCCTCGCCGACGAGATCAACCGCGCCCCGGCAAAGGTGCAGAGCGCCCTGCTCGAGGCCATGCAGGAGAAACAGGTCACCATCGGACAGGAGACGTTCAAGCTTGAGGAGCCGTTCCTTGTCCTGGCCACCCAAAACCCCATCGAGCAGGAGGGCACCTACCCCCTGCCCGAGGCACAGGTCGATCGGTTCATGCTCAAGCTCAAGGTCACCTATCCGGCCAAGGGAGAGGAACGCGAAATCATCGATCGGATGGGCATGACGGAGACGCACATCACCGTGAACCCGGTCATCGGGCCCGACGACGTGCTCCGGGCCCGGAAGGTGGTGGACGAGATCTACATCGACGACAAGATCAAGGACTATGTCGTCGACCTCGTCTTCGCCACACGGGACCCGTCCAAGTACGGCCTCAACCTGAACCAGTTCATCGAGTACGGCGCATCGCCGCGCGCCAGCATCTATCTCACGCTCGCGTCGAAGGCCTACGCCTTCCTGCACGGTCGAGGCTACGTGACGCCGCACGACATCAAGTCCATCGGCATGGACGTGCTGCGCCACCGCGTCATCGTCAGCTACGAGGCCGAGGCCGAAGAAATGACCTCCGAGGATATTGTCCAGCAGATTTTCGACAACGTCGAAGTACCGTAACCGTGCTGCCCAAGGAAATCCTCAAAAAAGTCCAGCAGATCCAGATCCGAACCAGCCGCATGGTCAACGACGTCCTTGCGGGGGAGTACGTCAGCGTCTTCCGCGGCCGCGGCATGGAGTTCGACACGGTCCGGGAGTACGTACCCGGCGACGAGGTCCGATCCATCGACTGGAACGTCACCGCTCGCATGGGCAGGCCCTACGTCAAGAAGTTCGTCGAGGAGCGCGAGCTGACGGTCATGCTCCTGGTCGATGTCAGCGCCTCCGGCGATTTCGGCTCGCACGAGCAGTTCAAGAACGAGATCGCCACGGAGCTCTGCGCCGTCCTCGCCTTCTCCGCCATCCGCAACAAGGACAAGGTCGGCCTCATCATGTTCACCGACCGCATCGAGAAGTTCATCCCCCCCAAGAAGGGCAAACGACACGTGCTGCGCGTCATCCGCGAGCTGCTCTACTACGAGCCCGAGGGACAGGGCACCGACATCTCGACCGCGCTCGAATACCTCAGCAAGGTCACGAGGCGCCGCAGCGTCACGTTTCTCGTCTCGGACTTCATCACCGCCGGCTTCGAACGGCCCCTGCGCATCGCGAACCGGCGCCATGATGTGATCGCCGTAACGGTCACCGACCCGCGGGAGATGGCCCTGCCCGACGTGGGCTTTGTCGAGTTCCGCGATGCGGAGACCGGCCGCACCGTTCTCGTCGACACCGCCGACAGCCGACTGCGCACCACCTACAACCGCACCAACATGAGCGCCATGCAGCAGCGGACGGCCCTGTTCCGCTCGATGGGCGTCGACCAGATCGACGTCCGGACGGATCAGTCCTATGTCGAGCCGCTCATGCGGTTCTTCCGGATGAGGGAGAAGAGATTCCGATGAGGTGTCTGGGCCTTCTGACGGCCGTGTGCCTGGCCATGCCGGCATTGGCCCTTGCGGCCGACGAGCCGGAGGCCAACCCCCTCCCCGTCCGGGCCAGGGCCTCGACCGACAAGGCCGCCATCAAGATCGGCGAGCGCCTCACCTACACGATCACGATCAAGGCCGAAGGCAGCATGCTCCCCGACGTCCCGGACATCCCGGAGGAGCTCGGCGAGTTCACCGTCCTCGACGTCCAGCACGGAACCCCCGTCATCGGGGCCAAGGAGACCACCGCAACGGTGACGTGCCTCCTGACCAGCTACGAGGTGGGCAAGCAGACCATCCCCGCAACGGAGATCCGCTATAAAACCCCGGACGGCAAGATCGGCACCATCATGAGCAACGATGTCCCCATCGAGGTGGAGAGCGTGCTGCCGCCCGAGGAAAAGATGGAGGACATCCGCGATATCAGGAGCATTGTCGCCTTCACGGCCACTTCCGATGTTCTCCTGCTGATCGGCGGCCTGATCCTGGTTCTGGTTCTGCTCGCCGTGTTCGTCCTCATTCTCATCCTGCGGCAGAGGGGAGAGAAGGAGAACGAGGAGCCGACGCTCATGGCACACGAGATCGCGCTGCGTGAGTTGGAGAAGCTGCGCGCCTCCGGGCTGATCGCGGCAGGGAGGATCCAGGAGTTCTACTACGGCCTGTCCGACATCACGCGACACTACATCGAGAGCCGGTTCAGCCTCCGCGCACCGGAGCGAACAACGGAGGAGTTCCTCGCCGAGATGGCGGTGACGTCCATTCTACTGCCGCCGCACAAGGACCTGCTGCAGGGCTTCCTCACCCATTGCGACATGGTGAAGTACGCGAAGCGAAGGCCGAACACGCCCGAGATCGAGGGCGCCGTCTCCGCCGCCACGCAGTTCATTCAAGACACGAAGCGCCGGCCGCCGGGAGGGAAGCAGGCATGATCATCAACGATCCATGGTTCCTGCTCTTCCTCCTCGCGCTGCCGCTGGTGCTCTTCCTCTACTTCCGGCGTGGCGGGAGTGTGAACATGTCGACGACGGCCGTGCTCGAGAGCGCGCCCGCATCGCTCATGCTCGGGGCACGGTACGTGCTTCCGCTGCTTCGCGCGGCCTGCCTCACCCTCATGATCGTCGCGCTCGCCCGCCCGCGGAAAGGGCTTGAGGAGGTCCGTGCCACCACCGAGGGCATCGACATCGTCCTCGCCATCGACACCTCCGGCAGCATGCGGGCCATCGATGCCCCCAAGGAGGACGAGCGCAACCGCCTCCAGGCCGCGAAGGACGCCGTGAAGGAATTCATCGACGCCCGGAAGAAGCAGTACGACCGGATCGGCATGGTGGCCTTCGCGTCGTTCCCCGCCACGCAGTGCCCGCTGACGCTGGACTACAACATCCTGCAGGAATTCCTCGCCAATCTCGACTTCGCGCCGAAAGGCGAATCGGGTACGGCCATCGGCTCGGCCATCGGCGAGTCGATCAATCTGGTCAAGGACAGCCGCGCCAAGAGCAAGATCCTCATCCTGCTGACCGACGGTCGGAGCAATGTGGGCCGGAAGCCCTCGGACGTGGTGCCCGCCGCCGCACCCTTCGGCATCAAGATCTACACCATCGGCGTCGGCGGCCAGCAGCCGTTCATGGAGATCGAGGACGGCTTCGGCCGCACACGACTCGTCCGCATCAATCGACCGGACTTCCAGCTCAACGAGGAATCGCTGAAACACATCGCCCGGGAGACCGGCGGGCGCTACTTCCGCGCCACCGATCCCGACTCGCTGAAGAAGATCTATTCCGATATCGACAAGATGGAGAAGACCCTCGTCGAGGTGCGGCACTACCGCGACTACGAGGACCTCTTCCCCTGGTTCCTGCTCCCGGCCATGGGCCTGCTGTTCGTCGAAGTGGTTCTGTCCGGAACCCGGTTCCGGAGGATTCCGTAGCGATGCGATTCGGCAACCTGGACTACCTCTGGCTTCTGCCCGCGCTGCCGGCGCTTGTGCTGTTCTATGTGCTTGTCTTCAAGCACAAGAGAGCAGCCATGGCACGGCTGGCGTCGCTGCCGCTGATGCGCGTACTCGTGTCCGGCGTGAGCAAACGGAAGCAGCGCGCCAAGCCGGTGCTGGTCGTCATGGCGGTGGGCCTTATGATCTTCGCCCTCGTCGAGCCGATGTGGGGCTACCGGCACGTGAAGGTGCACCGCGAGGGGCTGGACATCGTGATCGCCATCGACACCTCGCGGAGCATGCTGGCCCGGGACATGAAGCCGAATCGGATGGCCGCCGCCAAGTTTCGCATCATCGATCTGCTCCGTGTGCTCGAGGGCGACCGCGTCTCCCTGATCGCCTTTGCCGGACAGGCCTACATCAAGTGCCCCCTCACCGAGGACTACGAGACGGCGAAGATGCTGCTGAAGGACATCGACGTGGGCGTCATTCACGAGGGCAGCACCAAAATCGGCAATGCCATCCGCCGCGGCGTGCAAGCCTTTCACACGAAGCAGCGCAAGCACAAGGTGCTCATCCTCATCACCGACGGCGAGGACCACGACAGCGACCCCGTCGGCGCGGCGCGCGCAGCCGGTGCGGAAGGCATCGTCATCTTCACCGTCGGCATCGGCGCGAAGGAAGGCGACTACATCCTGATCCCGGACGAAGACGGCAACGAGACGCGCCTCAAGGACAAGGACGGCAACTACGTCAAGTCGCGGCTCGACGAGGTGCTGCTGAGCGAGATCCCGGCCGCGGCCAATGCGGCGCGTCAGGAGCTGACGAAGGACATCGGCGACGAGGCGAAGATCATCGGGCGGTACATCCCGGCCTACAGCCCGGACTGGAGCCTCGAGAAGGTCTACCTGGAGATCGTCAAGAAGATGGAGCGGAAGAAGCTGGGACCGCGCTGGGTGAAGAAGTTCCACAACCGGTACCAATGGCCGCTCTTCCTCGCCGTGATCCTCCTCACCGTCGAGGCGGTCATGAGCCAGGGCAAACGCGAAGAAAAGAAGAGACGAAGGCAGCGATGGGAAGAAGTCGACTGATCATTCTGTGTCTGCTGGCATCGGTCCTCCTGGGTTGGGACACCCCGGACGACAAGGCCCACCAGGGCAACGAGCTCTACAAGAAGGGGCAGTTTCCCGAGGCGCAGAAGGAGTATGAAGAGGCCCTGAAGAAGGCCAAGGAGGCGAAGAAGACCGACCCGAAACATCTCGGGATTGACTTCAACCTCGGCAACGCGTATTATCGACAGAAGAAGTACAACGAGGCGGACGGCCCGTACAAGAAGGCAACCGCCGCAGAGGACGCCGGCTTTGCCGCGAACGCGTTCTACAACCTCGGCAACAGCAAGTACCGCGTCGGCGAAGCGGCCCCCGCTCCCGCGCCGCCGACGGGGCAAGCGCCCGGCACGCCCTCGCCTCACAGCCCGGCGGGCAAGGCCCTGAAGCCGCAAGGACAGCCGTCGCTCCCTCGCGGTCCGTCGGACGCCGTGTCGCCCGATCAGATGCAGAATCCCGCAAAGATCAAGGCGTGGGAAGAGGCCCTGGAGACCTACAAGGGCGCCATCGAGCTTCTCATGAAGAGCCAGGGCCCGCTCGACGAGGTCCGGCAGAAGACGCTGGAGGATGCGCGCGCGAACTACGAGTTCGTGAAGAAGAAACTGGACGACGAGAAGAAGAAGAAGCAGCAGCCACAGCAGCAACAACAGGATCAGAAGCAAAAGAAGGACAAGGACGACAAGAAGGACCAGCAGAAACAGGACCAGAAGCAGAAGAAGGACAAGGACAAGCAACAGG
>Ga0272441_10016601_pt1 | contig 10162 bp, 11 predicted proteins | sample SSMProp6N_FD_193582 | JGI IMG/M metagenome (GOLD analysis project Ga0272441, IMG submission 193582) | Marine sediment archaeal communities from Little Sippewissett salt marsh, Falmouth, MA, United States - SSM-Prop-6N | ecosystem: Environmental > Aquatic > Marine > Wetlands > Sediment ... | reverse complement strand
CCGCGTATTGATTGATTCTGCTCTGGATGATCCGATTCCCCGATACCAGATAGGTATTGGTAATCTGAAGGGTCTCCTGGATGTAGCCCTTGTAGATCTTCGAGAGGTAGTTGTACAGGATCTTCAGCGACTTGGTGTAGCTGAAATACGGTAAATCCAGGCTTGCGTAGTCGTAGCTCGGAGTTTCCACATAGTAGAACATCTCGAACAGCTGATCGGTTTTGAAGATCTCCTTGATCTTGGTTTCAATCACATGTTTCTTGACCTCTACGATTTTCTCCTCCAGCTGGCCGAGAATCCGCTCCTTCAACCCACTGACATACAGGGCCTTGATCTGCAATCGGGGTGCGGCAAACACGAGCTTGTAGTATGGATCCTTACGAAAATAACGCAGCAACTCCAACAGAGGGATCCTTTTCAAGAACTGGTGGGCGGAGTCGACCACCCGATTGACGGAATTCTCCAGCTCCGCGATTTCCTCCTCCCGATCGATCTCCACAGCTTCGACCGACTCTTCCTCCTCGTGCATGCTCTCGTCGAGGTAGCAGGCAAAAAGCTCTTCGTGGCAGAACCATTCTTCTCCCAGATTCACCGCCAGGCTCAGTGCGTGCCACAAGCGCTCCAATTGTTCGAGCATGAGCATCACGGATGCGGTTGCGAAGTACGGATACTTGTCCTCCAGAATACCGGGGGTGGGCTGATAGTTGAAATGGCGAAACGTATTGGCGTAGGGAAAGAGAACGATATTTTTCAGGTACGAGAACGGCTTGATCCCCTCCTCCAGTTGGCGAATGAGCTTGTCGGAGATGCGTTTCTGATAATCGCCGAAGCTGCGCAGCAGTCGTTTTCGAACCTCCTCCTCGCTGCCGGTATCGTGGAGGATCTTCTCCATCTGTCCGGTGGAAATAAAATCTTCCAGCTTCCGCTTCGCCTCCGGCATCTTTGCGTCGAACAGATGCGTGACTGCGCGTGCGCGATAGTCCGCATCCGAGTGAAACACCTGGAAAGCGGCGCGCAGGGGAAAGGAAGCGTGGTACAGATCGAACAGCTGGCGCGCGAACTTGGCGCTGAGGTCCCGGGTTTCGAACCCGGTCAAGCCGGAGCTTTTATGACGAATCTCCCTTTTCAGCTGTTTGATCTTCAGATCGACAAAAAGATCCCGCTTGGATTTCGGGTTGAACAGACCTTTGAACCACAGCAGGAAACGATCCCAGAACGAGAGGGCATGGATCTCCTCGGCCAGGATCCGTTCCCTCTCCTCCTGTTTGAGCTCGATACGACGGTACTCGCCACGGGTATCCCGGCCCAGCGAACGTGTAATTCGTGCAAGAAGTTCTCGGCGTTCGGCTTCCGGAAGCGCGGAAGAGATCTCTTCAAGCTTCGTTTTTTCCAGCATCCTTCTCCCTTCCCATCGTTCGAACCATCAGTAGCCGACCTCTGCGCACTGAGACGGTGCAGCGATCCTCGAGGCAGACATTGCTTACACCCACGTCGCCGCCTCGCCACTGCAATCCGTCTAAAGGCCATCTTAGGCCTTCGGAATGCATACCGGATACCATACCGCCGATCGGAAAAAAAGAAACGGTTTGACCTCTGCAGTTGCTTAGAGCGTGCGTCCCCTCCACGACCTGGATCTGCTCTCTGGAAGTATACCACACCGAGGGGGTTTTCCCCCGTTCGAACAGTGAAACCAACGCTAAAAGATGATCGAGTCTGCCTCCTCCCCCGCCCGCCAGTATCACCCGCTCGCACCCCATCTCCCACAAGATGCTCAATCCCAGCTCCGCGTCGGTTTCATCCTTGGCCGGCGGGTAACGCCGGATACGATCGGTCGGAAAATCCCGCAACTCCTGCGAGTCTTCCAGCGAATCCATATCCCCCACCAGCAGATCCGGAACGATTTGCAGTTTTCGGGCCAGGTCGAAGCCGGAATCGGCCGCCACCGTACAGGTAACGGACGGTAGGAGCGGTTCCAGAACCCTCCGTGACGGGCCCTCCCCTCCGATCAGCAACAGCCCCACACCCTCACTCATGTTGGCACAAAGCTTATAAAGTTTCGCAAATATCGTAAAGAAACTGCTTTGAAATTTTTAAAGTATTCCGACTAGTAATACAGGACGCAGCCACAATGGAGTGGATGCGCCTCACCGGGTCGGCACGCCCGGGAATCCGGACAGGGACGTCCGGATAACTCGATTCAATCAAGGAGGATTGAATGATAATCAATCACAACATGAGTGCCATCTTTGCCCACCGTCAGGAAAAGTTCAATTCTTGGGCAATCGACAAGGACATGGAGAAGCTGTCCTCCGGACTGCGCATCAACCGCGCCGGGGACGACGCTTCCGGTCTGGCCGTATCGGAAAAGATGCGCTCCCAGATCCGGGGACTCCAGCGGGCGGAGAAGAATGCCTTGGACGGCATCTCCTTCATCCAGACCGCTGAGGGTTATCTCCAGGAGACTTCGGACATCCTGCAGCGTATTCGCGAGTTGGGAGTCCAGGCCGCCAACGGCATCTATTCCGACGAGGACCGGATGCAGATACAGGTGGAGGTCTCCGCCTTGATCGATGAGGTGAATCGCATCGCCTCCCACGCCCAATTCAACGGAATGAACCTGCTGACGGGACGATTCGCCCGCTTTACCGGCGAAAACGTCGTTACCGCCAGTATGTGGCTGCACATCGGGGCAAACATGGATCAGCGCGAGCGGATGTACATCGGTACCATGACCGCTCAAGGGTTGGGACTCCAGAATCCCAACGGGCCCCCGCACACGGCGACCTTCATCTCCATCTCCTCACCCGATCGCGCCAATCAGGTAATCGGTATAGTGGATGAGGCTCTCAAGCTTGTAAACAAGCAGCGGGCCGACATGGGCGCGTACCAGAACCGGTTGGAGTACGCGATGAAGGGTCTAGCCGTAGGCGCGGAGAATCTGCAGGCTTCCGAATCCCGTATCCGAGACACGGATATGGCGGAACAGATGGTCAGTTTTGTCAAGAACCAGATCCTGGTTCAGTCTTCCATGGCCATGCTCGCCCAGGCAAATGTCAAGCCGCAGACGGTACTCGAGCTGCTGCGATAAAACACGGCGCGGAGTACCAGAGGGCCGTTCCCGTCCGAGGGACGGCTCTTTTTTTCCCCCCGGGCCGGCTTGACACCATCTGAGGCTTCAGGTCACCCTTTTTGCAGCAGGAACGCAACGTGATACGGATTCCCCGGATCGTAAAAAATTTCTCTTCATTCTTCCTCGAGGCCGGGTTTCAGTGCTATCTGGTGGGCGGTGCGGTCCGGGATATGCTGATGGGGCGGAAGGTGCAGGATTTCGACATCGCCACCGACGCGATCCCCGAGCAGGTCAAAAAGATCTTTAGACGAGTCATTCCCACCGGGATCAAGCACGGCACGGTCACGGTCCTGTTCAAAGGCATTCGCTTCGAGGTGACCACCTTCCGCATCGACCAGGAGTACCGTGACGGGCGGCGACCCGATTCGGTGATTTTCAGCCCCTCTATCGAGGAGGATCTGAAGCGGCGGGACTTCACCATCAACGCCATGGCCTACGATCTGCACGAGAATCGCCTTCTCGACCCACATGACGGACGGAAGGATTTGAAAGCCGGCGTCATCCGTGCAATCGGCGATCCGCTGAAGCGCTTTGGGGAAGACGGCCTGCGTCCGGTTCGCGCCTGTCGCTTCGCCGCTCAATTCGGCTTCATCATCGAAGAGCAAACCTTCGCCGGCATCGCGCTCAGCCTCGAGACGGTCAAACGCGTGTCCGCGGAACGGATCCGCGACGAATTGATACGTATTCTGCAAGCCCCCTGCCCCTCCGTAGGATTGACCCTGCTGAACGATTGCGGCATTCTCGGCCTCATTATCCCGGAGCTCACCGCCTGCGTCGGGGTTCAACAGGGCGAAATGCATCGATACGATGTGTATCATCACCTGTTGTACGCCTGCGACGCCGCACCGCGGCACGATTTGGCGGTACGCCTGGGCGCACTGATGCACGATCTGGGTAAACCGCAAACCCGGATGCTTTCCGAAGAGGGCGGGATTTGCTTTCACCGTCACGAACAGCTCTCGGCGCGGCTGGCCGAACGTATTCTGCGGCGCCTTCGCTTCCCCAACCGCACCGTGAAGCTCGTCAGCCACCTGATCGCCCAACATATGTTTCATTACGAAGAGCAGTGGAGCGATGCCGCGGTTCGCCGCTTCATCGCCAGGGTCGGAAGCGAAAATATCGCACAGATCCTCTCCCTGCGCAGAGCGGATCAACTGGCCATAGCCGGACAGCGTTTTGTCTCCGGTTCTCTGATTGCCCTGGAGAGACGCATTGAAAATGTTTTAGCCGAAGATCGAGTGCTGAACCTCAAGGACCTGGCGGTGGATGGAAACGATCTGATCCGCGAGCTCGGCATACCCAAAGGGCCGAAGATCGGAACCTTACTCAATACGCTTCTGGAAAGTGTTCTGGATGATCCGAGCTTGAACGAGCGGGAGAAACTGCTGCGTATCGCCGGGCGCTTCTATGAGGAGCGACTTCGTACCGGCTGACGGCTTTTCTGGTGCTTGTTGCTCTTCTGGTTCGGCTTCTGCGTAAGAGCTGTGAAGGCGATCCCGGCGGCTTGCTGTTCCGCCTCCTTCTTGTTCTTGCCCGTACCGGGCCCATAGCTCTTTTTACCGATCGCCACCTCAATCCAAAAGGTGCGGTTGTGATCCGGACCTTTTCGGCGCACGATCCGATAGTGGGGATAGCTTTTGAAACGCTTCTGAACGTATTCCTGCAGCAGAGTCTTGTAGTCTTTCTTGTGCCGGTCCTCCAACACCTCGTTGATTTGGGGGATCAGCAGGCTTCGAATAAACTCACGCACGGCCTTGAAGCCGGAATCCAGGTAGTAGGCACCGATAATGGCTTCCACCGCATCGGCGATCAAGGCTTTTTTGGATCGACCGCCGGAATACTCCTCACCCCGTCCGATGAGGATGAAGTTGTCCACGCGCAGCTGCCTGCCGATCTCGGCCAAACTCTCCTCGCTCACCACGTGCGATTTGATCTTGGCCATGTCTCCCTCGTTCTTGTCCGGCAGCGCGGTAACCAGGTATTCGCTTACGACCAGACCCAGGACCGAATCACCGAAAAATTCGAGTTTTTCGTTGTTGTCTACTTCACCTTCGTGTTCGTTGGCGAAGGAACGATGAGAAAAAGCAAGGTTCAAGAGCGCAAGGCTCTTGAACCTTATCTGCGCATGTTTCTGAAAAAGGTGCAGCTCCTTTTTTCGTTCCCCACCGGGAACAGGAGCCGTGAAGGGTAAACCCTTCAGAGATGCTGTCACCGGATTATTTTTTGTCCAGTTCGGATTTTATAAAATCGAGCGCATCCCGTACGGTGTTGAACTCGTTCGCCTTTTCATCCGGTATGGTGATACCGAGCTCCTCTTCGATCGCATACACGAGCTCGTACGTATCCAGGCTATCAGCGCCCAGATCCTGCCTGAATGAAGAATCGACGGTGATTTTCGACTCCTCGATTTCCAGACGATCGGCGATCAATTTCTTCATTTTTTCGAATAAGTCGTCAGCCATTTTTTCCCTCCTCAAGGTTGCTGTTTAAGCCAGTTCTTCCGGCTCAAGTATTTGATTTCCGCGATAGAATCCGCATTTGCTACAGACTCTATGACGTAGCACCCTGTTTCCGCAGTTGCTGCACTCGATCATAGTGGGGACGCTCAAGCTCATGGTCTGAGCTTTGCGCTTCCGCGATCGTGTTTTTGAGATTTTCTTTTTTGGTACTGCCATGATTATCTACCTATCGTATTGCTTATTGCTGGAGTGAAAGAAAAATACCGCATTCCCAAAGCTATGTCAAGTCCGCCGCTTCTTAGCTCTCTTTGATCCGTTCCCGGAGTTTTTTCTCGACAATGGGCGGTACCATCTCCGAAATGTCACCGCCGAACATTGCAACTTCCTTGATTCCGGATGAACGCAGTACGAAGTACTTCTGATCCGTGGTCATGAACAGGGTTTCGACCTTGGGATTCAGCGCCCGGTTCATCATGGACAGCTCGAACTCATATTCGAAATCCGAAAGGGCCCGAACACCTCGCAGGATGACCTTGGCGCCAATTTTCTCGGCAAAATCCACGATGAGCCCCCTCCAGATCGTCACCTGAACATTCGGGAACTCTGCCACCATGGTGGTGATCATCTCGAACCGCTCTTCGGCGCTGAACAGGTATTTCTTCTGAGGGTTGTCCGCTATTACGATCTCCAGCTGCTCGAATATGGCAGCCGCCCGGGTCATGATATCAAAGTGTCCATTTGTGGGTGGGTCAAAAGAGCCCGGATATATCACTTCCATGCCTTCAAGTGTAGTCGTAATCATCAATACGGGTCAATAAATGAGAAAGATTTTGACAGTTACGGACGAAAATAATAGAATGCGGGTACTGATGAAATCGCTTCTGCTAAGCGCACTCGTTGCAGGCCTTCTCTGTGCGTGCAAAAGCCCTGCGCCGCCGGCTGTCGAACCGATTCCGGAGCAAAGCGAGAGCACCGGCGTAGAGCCGGAAAGCGAACCGGAGCCCGAGACCGCCGTCGAACCCGAGCCCCGGAACGGTGCCGAGGCGGATGATGAGTTTGTCGTAACCGTGGAGGTCTACACCAAGACATTCGATGAAATCGAGGAGTTCATCCAAAACTTAAATACGATAATCCGAAACGTGGATTATGACACCTGGCTGACATTTTTGAGCAAGGAATACATCGAAAGAACGAGCGATCCGGAGTACCTGAAACAGCAGTCGGAAAAGCCTCTGCTGAAAAAGAGCAGCATCAGACTGAACAGTCTTAAGGACTATTTCGAATATGTCGTTGTACCAAGCCGTACCCAGGCCACGCTGGACGAAATCGAGTTCGTCGGCGAAGACCAGGTGAAAGCGTACGCCAAGATCGGAAACACCAAGGCGCTTCTATACCTGCTTGTACGCGAAAGCGAGAAGTGGAAAATAGGGGTGTGGTAGTGTATACTTAGAAAGAAGGTGGAGATTCAGATGAAGGGATCATCAATTGCATTTATTCTGGTACTCGCGGGCTTCTTTGCTGCGGGCATGCTGTGTGCTCAATCTACCGAACGCGAGCTGACCGTTGAAGAGCTCTACCTTCGGGATATCGAGTTTCAGATACTCAGCGAGAAAGCTTTTTCGGACAGCCGTGAGATCAAGCTCGACGTACTGGATGAGATCGAAACCATGATCGACGAGGGTGAAATCGATGATCCGGATAAGGTTGAATTCGTTTTAGAATATCTCGGCATGGAAGGTACGGCGCGCCGGGTGCGCGAATCCGCCCGTTTGATCAACTACTTTCCCGAGGTTCGCCGACGTTCGGCCAATCTGCTTGGCCGCCTGGGTGGCGAACGGGCTAAAGACGCCCTGGTTTCGATCCTGCTGATCGATGATGAACCTATGGTGAAAGCCGAAGCGGCCTATGCCCTCGGCATGATCGGCACGAACGACGGAAACGAGGTGGTTCGCGCGCTGTTGTATACCCTGGAAAACGAAGACCCCCAAATGCCCGACAACAACCTCGCCTACGCCGTTTGCCTGGCGGTGGAAAAAATCGTTGAATCCAACAACGGGGATCTGGACAGTGCGGCATATGCCGATCTGGCGAGAACCCTGGTTCGCATCGCCCAGGGCAACTATATCAAGACGGTGAGAAGGAAGGCTCTGCAGACGCTCGAGGTACTGAAAGAGTATCAGTCGTAGGCAAGCCGCGCCGGGTCATTCTGCCTGCACCTGCAGATCATTGATTACCTCTTCCAACCATTGGTTCTCCGCCTCCAGATGGATGATTCCCTTTCTGATGATCGCCTGTAGAAAATAATTGATCTCATCCCCGATCGCCACCAGTGTTCTCTGAAAATTCTCTTTCTGCATGATGATCTTTTTCTGTTGTGCGCGCAGATAATCCAGCAGCTTGTCCCGTGGAATCTTGTCGAAGAATAGAAATTTCAGCGTGAACTCGTCCTTGACGCGGTAGTTGCTTCGCAGTGGGCGAAGCAGCCATTCATCGAGGCGTTTCTTTCCCTGTTCCGTAATCGAGTAGATGTTCTTTTCAGCGGCTTTTTTCCCCGGCGCCGTTTTCTTCGTTACCCAGCCTACTTCGGAAAGCCGCCGCAACGTGGGATACAACTGGCCGTAGGATACCGACCAAACATTGCCGAGAGAACCTTCAAACTGCTGTTTGATCTCGTAGCCGTACTTGGGTTTCTCCGACAGCAGCCCGAGGAGAGCGTATTTCAATGACATAACTACGGCTATTATATCCCATTGCTACAGTGGTGACAATGAAAAAAAAGATTTCTTTAACTTCGGGCGAGATTGATGGCGGGCTTCTTTCGCCATTCCGGAGGCGGATCCGTGCTTTCGTACTGGATCCGTTTCCGTATAAAAAACCGGGGTGAGCCGGATTGCTGTCGGAACTGCACGATTCCGAAACTTCCCTTTCCCAGATAACAAATCTTCTCGTTCTGTAGCAAAGAATTGTCGCTGCGCAGAGTCCGCAGAACACAATCGAAATGCGCAGGATTGCCGCTCTGTTGATGGGTAATGGCTGAATTGAGATCGCGCACCGCTTTTTGGCATATCGGGCACTGTGGATAGTTGACCTGTGCCTTGCCCGGTCTTTGATCGCGTCGATATTTGGACCTGGGCTTGTTGCGATGACTCATCAAGCGCTTAATCCTCCCTGTGGATGTTAAGGGTCAGATCCTGGGCAATCTTACTGATGGCCACGGCCAAGTAGCGTTCGTCGTTGATCTTTTTCTTCAATTCAGCCAGCCGTCTGGGATCCGTTTTCTTCGCTATTCTAACCAAAACCTTACCCGTCCTCAACCCTCGAAGGCATCTTCATAGTGCACGACATTCGGAGTTTTTTCAGACAACAGGATAACGTCGAACCCGCACCGTTTGCCCTGCAATTCCGGATGGTCGTGGAGAAAACAGCGGGAGGTCGTGAGGATCCTCCGCTGCTTTTGCCTGTCGATGGCGTACTCCAAATCAGCTGCGTCCAGATAGCGCCAATTTTTCACTTCCACGAACACGACCCGTTCATCCTTCTCGACGATAATGTCGATCTCGCCTCGCGTGCTTCTGTAGTTGCGGGCCAATATGGTGTAACCTCGCTCGCAAAGGTATCGCTCCGCACGTTTTTCGCCTTCGCGGCCCTTGTTCCACCGATTCATTCCTCCCCTTCTCCGATCAACTTTGGATCGATCGCCTTCACGATAAACAAATTCTTCTTGGCCAGCAGATCGACAACCTCGTTATCCTCAATCTGATTCCCGAACTCATCGATCAGCACTTCGATCTTGGGACGCAGGGGAGCATCGGCGTGGTTTTCGCTGACTCGGCCTATGCTCGAGTTGTTCAACTGGACCACGCTGCCGATCGGGAAGATCCCCATGCTCTCCAGAAAGGACTTGAGAACCTGAGGATCGAAGTGTTTGCCATTGTCGCTGAGCACGGTTTTCATTGCTGTATAGCCGATGATGGAGTTCCTGTAGGGCCTCTCGCTTACCATAGCCTCGTACGCATCGGCGACGGTTACGATTCTGGCGAACAGGGTTATATCATCACCCTTCAAGCTACGGGGATATCCACGCCCGTCCCAGTGCTCGTGATGCTGCAGTGCAATCAGAGCAATCTCTTCGGGATACTTCATATCCTTGCTGATGATCTGGTAGCCCATTACCGGGTGGGTGCGGATACGGGTCAACTCGTCTTCAGACAGGCGTCCCTGCTTGTCCAGGATCTCCCTGTCCACCTTGAGCATGCCCACATCGTGAAGCAGGGCTCCAGTCGCCAGCTGGAGCAGCCGATGGGAGGCCAGCCGCAGGGTCGTGCCGATCACCGCGGCGATGATCATACAGTTGATCGCGCTCACCGAAAGCCTGCGCTCCACCCATTCGCCGAGAAGAATCAGCTGGATCATCTCGTTCTTATTCTGTCGGAGGATGTCCAGCATCTGCTTGACGATCGAGTCGATCGGCTCATGGTTCAAATAGGTTCCGTCGGTGATATCCTGGAAGATGGCGTCCACCTTATCCACCGCGCTGCGATAGAGCTTGCGAAACTTCTCCTCCTTTTTGGGC
>Ga0272441_10016600_pt1 | contig 10162 bp, 7 predicted proteins | sample SSMProp6N_FD_193582 | JGI IMG/M metagenome (GOLD analysis project Ga0272441, IMG submission 193582) | Marine sediment archaeal communities from Little Sippewissett salt marsh, Falmouth, MA, United States - SSM-Prop-6N | ecosystem: Environmental > Aquatic > Marine > Wetlands > Sediment ... | reverse complement strand
TTTGATATCAAAACGACTATGAGATCCGGTACGATAATTTTCCATCCCATAAGTCTAACTTATTTAATATTTATCCTCAAGGTATCGCCTGAAGGCGAGGGTTTTAGACCCATTGTGAGACAATAAATTTTTCAGATTTTCTTCCGTCATATCTCGCCATTCTGGCATAACTTTGAGGTGAATTTACTTTTTCAAGCTCGCTGAACCAGCACAGGACGCCCCTGTTTTCTTTATTTCTAATACTTAATGCTTATGTTTTTTCTCTTCGATAGTTAGATTAACAAGATAATGCTCGACTTCCTTTGGATTCAATCCCTTATAAAAAATCCAAACCCCATTATCTTCGATTTTATATATAGTTATTAAAAAGTTTTTCTTCTCATTTATCTCTATCAACGTCGAATAAGGAAGTTTTAATTTTTCAGGTAAATTATAATGAGTAATATATTCGCCCTTTGTCAACTTTAAAGCTCTTTTTGATTCTTTAGCAACCGTATGTGCTTTTGAATTGCGAAACGTTATTAACGAACCATCCCATGCGATATCCCCTTTATTTTGCCTTGAAAGTATCTCATTTATTACTTTGTTATCTACTGTTTCTTGAACTGGGGTTGCGATGAGTTTTCCACTTTGCAGGTCGAATACAAAGGCCTTTTTTTCTGATCGTGCAATATCGATATGGGGAATAAATTTTCTTTTTACTACAACTTCTTCGTGATTGTCAGCTATTTTATCAGTACTCTGCTCTTCAGTTTCAATCCATGAGTCGAGAACATATCTTAAACCCATATTTGCTATCCTATCCATTCTTTCTTGCATCACTTCCCTAACGATTTTTCTTTCTGGAGCATTAGAAGGAAGAGCATCAAGAATATACATAAAGCCTTCATCAGGATATTCGATGCTCATAGCATCATAAGATGCATTATAAACAGCCCCTTCTTTAAGGCTAACAATAAGGTTTTTAAGCTTAATTAATTTGTTATTCGAAGGTATTAAGCGATCAGTAGGAACTGTTGATACAGCTTCTGTGTTATCACTTTCATCTTGCACTTTACTTAAATCTTTCACTTGTGAAGCGGGAGTCAATGGAAGCCAATTGTTTTTTATTTTCTCGTCATCTATTTCAGATAGCCATTTGTACACATCCATCCTGGCTTTAATTCTTCCCATGCCACCATCATTTGTTAAGGTAGACAACATGTTTCGTGCAACAATGGTCGGCCTGCCTATTCGGTCCGGCTCTAACTCCAAGACTTTTTGATAGTATTTCCGAGCCTTATCATAATCAGCCTTTTCACCTTTCTGGTGGTTGAATGAAACCGCATACATCGCCCCAAGCTGACAATATACCCTTGCTTGTTGGAAAGAATCAGTGGCTTCTTCAAGGTACTTTGAGTAGTGATAGACAGCTTTTTCACGATTTGCTTTTGTCATGTCATAACCATTTAATTCAGAATCATACTCCATTGCCTTTCTTAAATCAGGGTGCCCCTCATAATTTCTTATGGCGTAAGCAATCGGAGCATTAAACGAAATCTGGAACGAGAAAAGACAGAATAGTATTTTGATTGCGACATTTGTTCTAATCATGCATTACTCCTTAAATAAGGTTCATGTTTATAGTAAAAATTATAGAACCCTAAGATAAATATATCAATACATTTTCGACTTATCCAAATACCGTAGACCTCTGAATAAGTCCCTTTTTACAGAAATATCAGCTCTCTGTTTTCCAAAACAAGGATTTCTAAGGGCAGTAAGTCTATGAAAACATGCTTTATTAGCCGAAAAAAGTCCAATTTTGCTACATTTTTCTTGGACAGCATAATTGGCAACCTGCCTAATTTTATAAATCGCAAAACTTGTTCTAAAAAACCTTGTATTTAGGCTTGCTAAGGGCAGTTTTCTGATAAACCTAAATTATCTTGGACAGCAGTGATTCAAAATGATTATGTATTTCTAATTAGTGGTACCTCTAACTAAAAAACAAAACATACCAAAGCACAGCTTAAACATGTTCAATTTCTTTTTTTTTGGGGGGGGGTAATATTTTGAATTTTGAACATCTCGTCCGGCTTATCCTTTCGGACTGATCTCTAACTGAAGGTCCTTGGACAAGATGGATTAAATCGTGGTTCCTCATTCAACGATTTTTGCCCTGGCTTGTGAGTGCTGGTGACTCCGGAGAGCAGGAGTGACGGCAAAAAGAAGGATTAAAGTTTGCTGTTTACGGACGATTCGTATCTTTGGATTTAAGCATGTTTAATCTGTACTGCTCACGAAATTTCAAAGGGGATATATTTTTTATTGATTTGAAATACCGGGAAATATGATGGTCGTCATTAAATCCCATATTGAATGCAATCTCTGATATCGGTATATCTGTTTCGATTAAAACTTTTGAAATAGCCTCGATTTTTGTTCTTTTGATTTCCTGATGGACGCTCCTGCCGAGGATCTGTCGGAAACGCCGTTCGAGATTTCTTCTGTTGGTTCCGACATACTTTGCAACGTCACTGACCTGTATAATTCTTTTGTCATTTTCAGAGATATAATGTAATGAGTGGGCCACAATTACATCATTAATGGCGAAAAAATCAGTTGACATTCTTGTTATGATTCCTTTGGGTTTAACAATAATCTCATCTACATCAATAATTCTTTTTTTAATGATCCTGTCGAGTGTTTTCCCCGCCTCGTAGCCGGCCTTGGCAATATCCAGCGCGATACTTGAAAGCGACGGAGAGGTGATTTCACAGATCATGTCATCGTTGTTTACCCCAAGTATGGCGATGTCCTGCGGAATTTTTATTTGGGCCAGTTTACATGCTTCTATAATTTTTGCACCTTTGACATCATTGCAAGCCAGCAAAGCGATGGGTTTCGGCAGTGATTCAAGCCACTTTGCCAGCCACTTCAGTTCCTGTTCATAATCTAAATTACTTTTTTTGTTCTCGTAAATATAAAAATGTTCCTTGGGTACTAAAGATTGCCTGAATGCTTGTTGGCGTTCGTGGGACCAAGGCATATTGTCAAATCCGCAAAAAGCAAATCGCGTAAATCCTTTGTTGCGAAAATATTCACAGGCCATTTTACCTATACCATCGGAATCGCTGATTATATTTGGGAAGTTCTCTACTCTTTTTTCATATCGAATTGAAACAATTATGGGGATTTTCAGTTTTAACAGTTTCATATTCTCAGGAGTATCCCGCATGATGATGCCGTCCGGTTTCCATTTGCGAATTTGTGGTAGTTTATCGGTGATACCTCGCGGTTCGTTAAAAAATATCCAGGAGGTGTTGAGGTTTGCGTATCGGGCGATGCCTCTGATAAGTTCTCGCCCATAGGAAGTGGATGTTTCAATTAACAAGGCAATTTTTTTAAGGTCTTGCATTGGGTGGTCTCGGTTAACCGTTTATTTGTCGCATAAAGGTGTTTTTTATTCGCATAAAGGTGTTTTAATATTGTTGTAATATACTATATTAAAAGAAATTAGACAATATTTAAGTTCACAAAAAAAGGGGACTGGAAGGCCCGTTCAGGATTTACTCGAGATTGACGTATTAAAGGTTGATAATGGATATTTCTTCATCAGAGCGCGTATTTAAGCGTATTAAAAATGAAAAAATTGTCGCTACGGTGGTGATCGATGATTTAAAAGTTGTTATGCCGTTAGCTGAAACATTATATGAAGCTGGGATTGTGTGCATTGAGCTGACCTTGAGAACCGATTGCGCCCTGCAGGCGATTCAGCAGATTGCCGATAAATTGCCCCATGTTTTGGTTGGGGCTGGCACGGTATTAACTCCCTCGCAATTGATCGCGGTTCAGGATGCCGGTGGTAATTTTGCCGTATCGCCGGGCATTGATCCGCTTGTTTTGGAAAAAGCCTTGGCGATCAAACTGCCGTTTTCACCGGGTGTAATGACACCTTCTGATATTCAACTTGCCTTAAATTATAATTATAAGAACCTGAAATTCTTCCCGGCCGAACCATCCGGCGGGATTACGTATTTGAAAGCTATGGCAGCCCCCTATAAACATACAGGAATTGGTTTTGTTCCTCTAGGCGGGTTAAATGAAGGAAATTTTCTTGATTATCTGAATGAAGATTTAGTTGTTGCTGTGGGCGGATCCTGGCTCGCTCCTCGTGCAAAAATTGCGGCGCGGGATTGGAGCGGCATCAGCAGTTGTGCCCGTCACTGCCGATCCCTGATCGATGCCTTGGCCGGTTCAGTATCCTCTCGTAAAAAAGCTGATAAAGACATTATCAGCACCAATAACAATATTCAATCGGAAAATTTATAAATGGCTTATGATGTTGAACAGCTAACCGGATCAAATTAATTTAAGAAGGTCATTATGAGTAAAATCGTAACATTTGGTGAAATCATGGGACGTATTATGCCGGCAGGCTTACTGAGGTTTCGGCAGGCTTTGCCCGGCTCGGTTAAGATGACTTTTGCCGGAGCGGAAGCCAATGTCGCGGTCTCGATTGCATACCTTGGAGGACAATCGTCGTTCGTAACGGCACTGCCTTCGAATGATATTGCCGAAGCCTGTCTTTGTCAGTTGAAAATGTTGAATGTTGACATTTCGCATGTGTTATTGACAGATCAGGGACGTCTGGGGCTATTTTATACGGAGACAGGCGCTAATCAGCGTCCCAGTCGGGTTATTTATGATCGTGAATACTCGTCGATATCTCTGACGCCACCGGAAGCATACAAATGGGAGGAAATACTAAACGATGCCTGCTGGTTCCATCTGACCGGTATAACGCCCGCCTTGTCCGAGTATAGTGCCCAAGCTGCTATGGTGAGTGTTCAGAAGGCAAAAGAGCATGGTGTGACGGTTTCTTGTGACTTGAATTATCGCAGTAAATTATGGCGCTGGGACAAAACACTTTCAGCAAAAGAACTGGCACATAAAACGATGGTCAGGCTATTGCCCTATGTTGATGTTTTGATTGCAAATGAAGAGGATTCCGCGGCTGTTTTAGGAATTACGGCGGATAATACCGATGTTCAGAAAGGCCGCCTTGATGTTGAGCAATATCAGGATGTCTGCTTGGCGATTCTGAAAATGTTTCCTGATATTCAAAAAATTGCAACAACATTCCGTGAAAGTATTTCCGCCAGTCGGAATCTATGGGGGGCAATGCTTTTTGATGGGGCTTCAAGGCAATTTCATTATGCGCCGGTAAAGGACGGAAAATACTGCCCATACGATATTACGCATATTGTTGATCGAGTGGGTGGCGGGGATGCTTTCGCTGCGGGTTTGATTTTTGCCCTCAATCATCCCCAGTTATGCCGTTGCGAAAGTGCCCTTGCCTTTGCCGTTGCAGCTTCCTGTCTTTCACACTCGATTGTTGGTGACTACAACTTTACTAAATATGAAGAGGTCCTGGCCCTGATGCATGGATTTGAATCGGGACGGGTTGTGAGATAAGAAAAGCTATGTCAACCCAGACACAAAACAAGGGCTTTTTAAGACTTTTACCGGGCGTGCAGACACTTTGGCGCATACTGCTTTCGGTGGGACCCGGTATTTTTTGTATTGGCTACACAATTGGTACCGGCAGTGTCACTTCGATGAGTAAGGCGGGATCTCAATTTGGAACTCGCTTTTTATGGATTTTGTTCTTTAGCTGCTTGTTTTCCTGGGTTTTGATGGAAGCCTACGGTCGTTATGCAATAATTACCGGTCGGACAGCGATACACAGCTTTAAAACCAAATTTAAATTTGGCCGATTCTTTGCGATTTTGGCCATCATCCTTGTTAGTCTCGGTCAGTGGTGCTGTCTTTCAGGAATTGTCGGTTTGTCATCATCGGCGATTTACGAAACTATTCACTTGGTCAATCCATCTGCAGATTCTGATCCTTACCTTCCCGTTCTGGCGATTGCTATTATAATTATGATCTGTATGTATTTGGTCTTGTGGGTAGGCACCTATTCGCTCTTTGAGAAAATACTGATCGTCTTTGTTACGATACTGGGATTGAGTTTTTTGATTTCGATGTTTCTGGTGCTTCCTTCACCTGAGCAAATTATAAAAGGATTTGTTCCCTCCGTGCCCAGACTCGAAGGTGCAGGCCTTATTATGGCCGCTTTCGTGGGGACGACGATGGCGGCGCCGACCTTTGTCGTCCGGCCATTGTTGCTGAAAGAAAAAGGCTGGACAGCAACACATTACAAGCAGCAGCGCAAAGATTCTTTTACCTCTGCTCTTTTTATGTTTATTATTAGCGGCTCTATTATGATTTGTGCTGCGGGGGCCTTGTATAATAACGGTAAGAGTATCGACAGCGTATTGGATATGGCCAACAGCTTGGAACCTTTTGCCGGGAAATTTGCAACTGCTTTGTTTTTAGTTGGAATTCTAAGTGCGGGACTTTCCTCGACACTTCCGATTATGATGGTCGCACCGCTTTTGATCTCTGATTATAAGCAGGGGCAAATGGTTACACGTTCTGTTTTGTTCCGGTCTTTGACCGCGGTTGCGTGCTTGATGGGACTTCTGGTTCCGGTTCTTGGGGTCAACCCTATCTTAGCCCAGATTGCTACCCAGATAGCTCAGGTCTTTGTGCTACCGTTAATTGTCGGTGGAATTATTATTCTCGTCAACAGCAGAGATATGAAAGGGCATCGTGGCGGTATCTTGTTAAATAGCGGGCTGGTTGCTTCGTTTATATTTTCTCTGATTATGTCCTACATTGCCTTGTTAAGCTTGAAAGAATTTTTATTGAGAGAAATCTTTTGATGAAAAAGTTTGTAAAATAAACTCGCTAAAAAACTCAGGCGTACAACTTTACGCAATTGCGCCCCGCCTGTTTAGCCTGATAAAGCGCTTCGTCCGCCATCTTTAGAAGGTCACTGACTTTACTGACATTCCCTTCCTTGAGAATCGCAATGCCTATACTCAGCCTAGGTTCGAACTCCCGCGCCAATCCCCGCTTGTTATCCCCGGCTGGATTTTCGTTTCCGCTTCCATTTGTCTTGGTTTTTTTCTGCGACGTATTCCCCGCAAAACGGTACACTTCGCGTGCGAAATGCAGGCGTATGCGCTCAGCAATCTTTTCAGTTTCCTCACGACTGCATTTGTTCAACAGAACCACGAATTCATCGCCGCCGTAACGGGCGCATAAATCACCCAACCGGGTAAAAGCTTTTAAAAGTTCGCCCAGAAATACAATAATCGCATCACCCACACTATGCCCCCAACAATCATTGACCTGCTTGAAATTATCAACGTCAATCATCAGACACGCCAGGTCCTGACCGTTTTTACGCGCATGTTCAAAAAGCATTTGTGAATATTCATCGAAATATCGGCGATTGGCCAGCCCCGACAGAGATTCGGTATGCATCTTTTTCTGCAGATGATTGATAACCCGTTTCAGAATCGCAGTTCTCTGAACGACTTTTCTTTCCAGCCCTTCATTAAAATCCACCAACTCTTCCCTCAAACGCTTGATTTCCAGAATTTGCCGGTCGCACTCCTGGGCCAAACTACCTATCTCGTCCAGACGATCCAGTCGTATTGTCTTGTGAGGTTTACCGTGGCGAAACTCCCGCAGGCCGTTTAATAACTCCTGCAGGGGATGGGTAATTAGATAGTTGACCAGAACATGGATTAATAGCAGGGCCAACAGGATTTGGAGAATAAAAAAGATTGATCTCCAGCTCAGACCAAAGGCCAACAGATTAACCAGGCTCAATACAAGTAGTATAAGCAGGATATAACTGATTATTTTCTTTTGTAGGGAACTTTTTACGGGCACAAATTAGTCCTATAAGCTGCGGAGAAGTATATAGGCATACACTTTCCAGCCAAAGTATAAGATTTAAAATAATGATGTGCCCAAAAATTTATTCTTTTGCCGTAATATTAAAATCACCCCAATACTGTGTGATTCCTGCAACTATAACCCTGGCATAAACCTTAAAGGTTATCTAAAAGTTGCGAAAAGGCCCACGCGGTTCAGCTTCTGCCATATGAGCTTCCCAGGCCTCGAAACGCTCCTTGATTTTACGCAGGATTTCCGGTTTTGCCAGTGACAGATCGTGTTCTTCGCTGATATCCTGGTCCAAATCGAACAAACCGCAGCCCTTCTCGGATTGGACCCATTTGTAATTTTTCATACGAGCTGCCTTATCTCCACGCCGCTTCCAGAACATCCCCCACCGCGGTGATTTTCTCCTGCCCATAAGGACTGCCGTCATATCAAAACCGTCTATCATCAAACCCAGCGGTAGTTGTAAACCGCAAGCCGAACGAAGCATGGGAAAGATATCCATGCTGGTTAAAAATTCATCACAGACCCTTTGCGGCACAATTACACCGGGCCAGCGGATTATACATGGCACACGCAGACCCCCTTCGAACATCTCCCCCTTGCCCCCGCGCAGTGGCGCATTATCTCCACAAGCCGCCCCCCCATTGTCGGAAAGGAAGATAACGATGGTATTGTCGGCAACACCGAGTTTTTCTAGTTGATCCAGAATTTTACCGATGGCCTCGTCCATATAGGTCACGGCTCCCATGTGACGTTTGCGGCGGGCACTCTTCGTGTGAGGCTCATCAGGATCATAGCCCCCATAGTGCTCACGAACATATTCGATCGGCACCTGCACACCGGGCCGCGGACGCTCGAGATTGGCCCCGCTGTGCGGAGCATTAAACGGTACATAGCAGAAAAACGGACGCTGATGATTCTTCTTAATAAAACTCAACGCTTCCCGGCAGAACAGATCCGTAGCATAGACACCTTTATCTTCCGTAGTGCGCTTATTATCGCGATGCATCGAAGGTATGCCGTAGCGTTCGTGGGTCCAGTAATCGATGCCGGTATTGGTAAACCCATAGAATTCATCAAAGCCTCTCTGCAGTGGCAAAAAGCGATGCAACTGTCCCAGGTCCCATTTACCGAAGATACCGCTGACATAGTCTTTCTGTTTGAGCAGGCGGGGCAGGAGTATTTCGCGCGTGTCCATACCCAGTATCATCTCCGGTGAGACGGCATATTCTTCCAGGGTAAACTGATGATCGTAATCGACCTCGTTGTTACGGAACAGATCATAGGTCCCGTTGCGCTGAGGATAACGACCGGTAAGCAGACTCCCGCGTGAAGGGGTACAGGCCGGACAGGTAACATAGAAACTGGTAAGCCTTACCCCCTCATCGGCAAGCCTGTCAAGGTTAGGTGTTTTGATCTCCGGATTGCCATAACACCCCAAATCATGATAGCCCTGGTCATCGGAAACAAACAGGAGAATATTGGGCAGCCCCTGATGTGATTTGCGTTTGAGCATATCCGCACAACCCGAAAGGGCCAGCGCCGCTGAACTAAGACCAATACATTTCAGAAATTTACGACGATTCATCGAAAGGCTCCTAATATTGTAACCTTAAATCAGTGGCCGCAGTACCTTTTCCATAACCTCAGCTTGTCGCATAAAACCCAGATCGGTCGGATGCGACCCATCCACGGTGGCCTCGCCGTCGTCTCCCAATAAATGTTCGCCGTAAACATAATATAAATTTTTCACTCCTGAGGCGGTAAGATTCTCATAAGCTTTGCGCAGCGCCGCTCGACTTAGGCGGTGACGTTCTCGTTTGGACGCTATTAAGTATGCGTTACAATAAGTGCGGTCCTCCACCAGTACGATTGGCGTTTCTTTGTGTGTTTTCCGTAGAATCCTTACCAAAGGTTCCGCTCGCTCGGCCACCATCTCACCATTCATATTCGGCAGACAGTCAATCACATAAACCTTCGCGTCCAGTTCCGCCACCAGCTCAGCTACCTCTGCTTCCATCCTGCCGTTACCGGAGAATCCCAGGTTAATGGTCGGCTTATCCAGCCGCCGACCCAGAATCCCGGTTAGACACATTCCCGGCCGCGACGCACAGCCGCCATTCATGATCGAGGTCCCGTAAAAAACAATAGGTTTGTCCTTCCGCGGCGCCAGGAATTTGAAATCAGATTTCGCATCTACACCGATTTCCATTTCCTTCACTCCATTATAAAGTGGAAAGTAAAGCATATATCCCCGGCTGCCCGGATCCAATCCGGAGACGAGTTTTTGTTCCATCTCTGCTTGCTTCGGCCTACCCGTGGCCAGCCACCGCCAACGCTTCTTTTCATCCTG
>Ga0272441_10016599_pt1 | contig 10163 bp, 6 predicted proteins | sample SSMProp6N_FD_193582 | JGI IMG/M metagenome (GOLD analysis project Ga0272441, IMG submission 193582) | Marine sediment archaeal communities from Little Sippewissett salt marsh, Falmouth, MA, United States - SSM-Prop-6N | ecosystem: Environmental > Aquatic > Marine > Wetlands > Sediment ... | reverse complement strand
AGCAACTGGGCAAAGCCTACCACTCCGGTCAACGGGTTGTTTATCTCGTGGGCTATGCCGGATGCCATCTCTCCCACCGATGCCAGCCGGCTGGCTACCTGTGCCTTACGCTCCAATTCCTTTCTCGCTACTTCCATATGCTTCTGCTTGGTAATGTTTCTGGTGACGCTAAGTATATACTCTTTATCACCTGATTTGATCTTTGTAGCCATCACATCCATCGGCACCACTGAACCATCTTTACATTGAACAGTATATTCAGTATGACGATAACCTTGCTCCAAAATCTCCTGCCACCATTCCTCAATTTTTCCAGCACCGGGCTCAGCCACCACCAGGTCCCGGGCATTTAACTTGAAAATTTCTTTCAGTGTGTATCCTCTCTCCTTAACCGCTGTCTCATTGGCATACAATAGATTTCCATCGAAATCACGCAGCATAATCCCGTCCCGAGCCTGATTCAGCATCTCCGCCCTGAGCTTAAGTTCTTCTTCTGTTCTCTTTCGCTCGGTTATATCACGTGTTATGCTAAGAATAAAATCCTTTCCACCATAGTAAACTTTTGTGATATTTGCCTCCATTGGAATCAGCGTCCCATCCTTACATCGTACCTCAAATTCACTCCTTTGATATTCACCAATCTTAAGTTTTTTCCACCATTCTTTCTGTCGTTTATAGTATTCGGCACTTAGCATATTCAGCACATTCATCCGCATAAACTCTTCTCTACTGTATCCACGTTGCTTCACTACTGTATCATTAACATATATGAAATTACCGTCAAGGTCATGCAACAGGATGCCATCCTTTGCCTGATTCAACATCTCCACCCTGAGCCTAAGTTCTTCCTCATACTTCTTTCGCTCGGTAATATTCTGCGATACGCTAATAATATACTCTTTCCCCCCTACACGTATCTTCGTCAGTGTAGCTTCAACAGGCACTTTTCTATTATTACTACGAACAACCTCGAATTCTCCTCTGAAGTATCCCTTCTCCAGTACCTGATGCCACCATACATCAACATCTTTGCCATCTGGTGGTATCGCTATATTACGAACATTCATCTTAAGAAAATTTTTCCTAGAATGTCCACGTTCCTTCAACGCCATATCATTAGCATATAAAAAGTCCCCATTTAAATCAGACAATATAATCCCGCTCATTGCCTGATCAAGCATTTCAGCTCTGAGCTGCAACTCTTCCTGAGCTTTGAGGATATCACTGATATCAACTCCTACTCCCAAAATGCCCCGCGGTTTTCCTTCTTCATCTTTAATCGGCACTTTCGTTATCTGTTGCCACCGGGATATACTTTTTACATCAGGAAACTCTATAGTCCTAGTAACAGCACAGCCGTTTTCCATTACATCATGATCATCGCTGTCTGCTAATTCAGCACCCGGTAATGACACTTCCTTGATCGCCTTTCCTAATATTTCCTCCTGTGTCGTGTTGTACATTTGAGTAAAAGCCCGGTTAACACGACGATATTTATAGTTTATGTCCTTGTAAAAAACGATACCAGGCAGGTATTCCAGGAGCATAGTCAACTCCTGCTCGTTAGCTCGTAGCTTCTCCTCCGACTTCTTTCGTTCGGTGATATTTCTAGCATTCACTACAAAGCCCATTATCTCTTTATTTTCGCTATAATACGGATAGTAATTGATGTCCATACAGCACTTTCCACAAACTGCAAGATCGAGCCATGCTTGATAATTCACTTCTTCACCACGTAGACAACGGTCGGCATGAGGCTTGATAACAGTGTGGAAAAATTCTTCCCCAAATAAATCAGCTACTGTACTTCCAATTATCTGTTCATGAGGAAAATTGAACGCTTCCGTATAAGCTTTATTTGCAGCAAGGTAGGTAAACTCTTTATCCAGAAGTGCCAGCATATCGGGAGAACTGGATACAATATTTTCATATTGACGTAGTGTCTCCTCTATCCGCTTCCGCTCGGCGATTTCCGCTGTTAACTGACTCACCTTATCTTCGAGCTTGCTAACAATTCGCTTTGTATACTCAGTAAGGAAGAGTGAAGATTCAAAAGTGGAAATCTCATGAGTATCTGAAAAAGCAGGTTTTGTATTTTTCACTATCTCCGATAATACCTGGGCAAGGGAATCAGGCTCGGAAGGTTTACGCAGGAATGCAACAGCACCGAGTCTTAAAGCAAACTTTTCATCCTCTGCTGAAAGATAGGTAGCAGTATAGAAGATGAACGGAATATCCTTCAGTTTGGCATTCTGCTTACATTCCCTGCATAGCTGGTAGCCATCCATATGAGGCATCATGATGTCAGAGATAATTACATCGGGAGGTTGCGCCAGGGCTTGCTTAAGAGCTTCAATCCCGTCTGCTGTGGGTATTACCTCATGACCATAGGTGCTGAGTTGTCTCAATAATAAATTTCGGCTGTCTTTGTTATCTTCAACTATAATTATCCTCATATTTATCACTCTCCTTGGAGCAATACTGCAACGGAAATAATTAGTTAATCTTTACTGGAAGTGTTAACAATATACTCAGCCACTTTTATTGGTAATTCATCAATATCTATCGGCTTTCGAATAAATCCACTACAACCTTCTCCGAGAGCCCGCTTTATATCCTCCGGCCTCACACTGGCGGTCACGGCAAGAATTGGCACATTAGCCAAGTTAGGCAATGCTTTTATTTGTCGAGTTGCCTCAAGCCCATCAATCGCACCGGGAAGCCGGACATCCATCAGAATCAGGTCAGGAAGCTCAGCTTTTGCCATATTGATGGCATCTTCACCAGTCCCGGCTTCTATAATCACATAGCCACGATGCATTAATATCTTTCTCAGCAGAATCCTGCTGTCTTCTTTATCTTCGACAATGAGAATCTTTTTACCAATTCCTTCTTTTTCCATTTATACTACCTCCACAAAATGATACCTGTAAAAATTTAACTACCGTTCTTTTTTGGCAGAGTGAAAGTTAAGGTACTACCCTTACCAAGTTTACTTTTAGCCCATATTTTGCCACCCATCATTTCCACAAACTGCTTGCTAATAGCAAGTCCCAGGCCGGTGCTCTCATATCCAGCTATTTGAGTGGATCCAATCTGATTGAAACTCTCGAAGATTTGCTCCAAGTCCTCTTTTTTCATACCTATGCCAGTGTCGGTAACTGAGAAGATAAAGTCACTATCGGTTTCAGTAATGTCCAGCTTGATACTACCTTCACTGGTAAACTTTACAGCATTGCCGAGAAGGTTTATCAGTATCTGATTGGTTCTGGTTTTATCAGCATACAGATTACTGATATCAGGAATGATGGAGTAAGTAAGTGTCAATCCTTTCGCTCTCGCTAATTGTTCCATGGTCGGAATCACTTCAGACAGCACATCAGAGATAGAAAACATCTCGTAGGTCAGCACTGTCTTACCGGCTTCTATCTTTGACAGGTCAAGAAGATCATTTATCAGCTCAAGTAAGTGCTTGCTATTGTTATAAACAGTCTGGAGATCCTGTGTTTGATCTTCATTAATTTCCCCATCCATTCCATTAAGAATAAGTTTAGTGTAACCGATAATAGAGTTTAACGGAGTCCTTAACTCGTGGCTCATATTGGCTAGAAATTGAGATTTATGACGACTCATTTCCTCAAGACGAATATTGGTAGCAGTAAGCTCTTCACTCCGTTGCTCTAACTCTGTTGTTCTCTCTTGAATTAATACCTCAAGATGGTCGCGATATTTCCGTAGTTCCTCTTCTGCTTTAATACGTTCTGTTATATCAGCGTTAATTACTCCCAGTCCTTCTCCTACTTTGAAGGCTCGAATAGATATATGTCTGCGATCTGAATCCAGGACTGAAATATCATTAACGTAGGAAACCGTGTCATCATCGGAATATGGCTTCCCCGTTTTCAATACTTTTAGGTATTGTTTATACCTCTCGGATTTAACAAGATGAGGGAACAATTCCTTCATATTTTTACCTATCACCTCTTCCTTCTTTAAGCCGGGAAAATACAATCTCATTCTAGTCTCATTGCAGTCAACCAAATTTAATTTCGAATCCCAGATAGAAAAGGCATCGGTTGCCGAATCCATGAAGAGCCGCATCCTTTCCTCACTACTCCGCAAAGCTTTCTCTGCCAGCTTTCGCTCGGTGATGTTACGCGTTGAGCTTAGAATATATTCCTGCCCTCTATAATTGACCTTTCCCGAATGCACTTCTACCGAAAACAATGAGTCATCCTTACGACGAATCTCGACCTCCTCATGTCGGCTTTCAGTATCCGCCACATCATGCCACCACCTTTTAACTTTATTAAAGTGTTCAGCAGTTACGACGTCCCTAACATTCATCTTCAGAAACTCCTCCCTGGTATAGCCACGCTCTCTTAGAACAGTATCGTTCACGTATACAAAATTTCCTTCAAGGTCATGTAACATGATGCCATCTGTCGACTGGTCGAGCATTCTCGCCCTCAGATCCAGTTCTTCATCTACTTTTTTCCGCTCGGTGATGTTACGAGTAACACTGAGCACATATTCTTTATCACCTAACATGATCTTTGTAATCATTGCATCCATTGGAATAACTGACCCATCTTTACTTCGTATACTGAACCTGATATGGTGGTATCCTTTTGCCCTCACCTCCTGAAACCATTCTCCAACATCTCCACTTCCAGTTTCAGCTACCACCAGGTCTCGAGTATTTAACTTCAGGAATTCTTCAAGTGTGTATCCCCTCTCCTTTACTGCTATATCATTGGCATACAACAAGTTACCCTCTAAATCACTCAATATAATCCCGTCCCTCGCCTGATTCAGCATCTCGGCTCTGAGCTTCAATTCTTCTTCCGCCTGCTTCCTATCAAGCTTCGAGTTATTCGTTCCGGCAATCTTTCTGCGCAAATGTTTCACCTCTTCTATGAGCTCCTTTTGGGTCCTTCTTTCATCGTTCATCTTCTACCTTCTTTTTATAACCAAGCTTCTATTTTTAACCAGGTCAACAACACAACTGGCTCGAACCAACCTAACCATAGTACAGACCTGTGTTGAACCGTGCTCCAGTCAACAGTAGTCGTTTTCAGTTATACATCGATTGGATTATTACACCCAAATCCTTTATACTCTCGCTTCTGTAACTGCTACTCTGAAAATTACTATACAAGATCAGTCCTATTTCCTTATGCCAAATCTATACTCCATCCAAACCATTGTCAATTAAATTCTATTGATTAAACACTAAGGTCATGACAAAACGAAACTAAAATAATCTTTTCTATAGGTTCATAGTAGTGATTAATAAGCATACTTAGACTGACATGCTTCTCTGAAACCAATATAGAAAAAAACAAGTTCATTTGCATTGACTATTATGTTATGAGTGCTAAAATAAAAGACGTCAGTCAAAGTCAGTAAATTATTGGGGGTAAAATTCACATAAAGTGTACTCTTCGAGTTGAGGATGTATGTTAGGCATGATCTGGGATATCACTATACCATAGATAAATATCTTAACACTGCATTATGTAATTTGATAAGTAACATGAAGGCACTCAAATATAGGAGGTAAAGATGACTTTGAACACAGGTAAGTTTCTGAGAATAAATCTCTCCAGTGGCAAGATAGTAGAAGAGTCCGTCCCTGAGAAAATAGCCAGGGATTTCGTCGGGGGAAGGGGCTATGGCATCAAGTATCTCTACGACGAGTTAGCTCCCAACGTTGACCCACTGGGTGGGGATAACAAGTTGATAATGCTAAACGGCGCATTGGCTGGCAGTTCTGCCCAAGCGGTTTCCCGCTGGATGGTGTGCACAAAAAGCCCGTTAACCGGTGCCTTCGCCCGCTCTATATGCGGTGCAGACTTCGGCGCCTGGCTCAAATTTGCCGGCTATGACTTTATTATTATTGAAGGCAAGGCTGAAAAACATGCTTACATTCACATGACTAAGGATAGTTGCCAGATTCTTGACGCCAGTGAGCTATGGGGGAAAGATACAAGAGAAACTCAGGAGTGGCTGAAAGAGCATCATGGCAGTAATTCCCGAACAGCATGTATCGGACCCGCAGGGGAGAGGCTTGTAAAATATGCCGGCATCTTCAGCGACAGGAGAACCGCCGGCCGCTGCGGAACCGGTACCGTGATGGGCTCCAAGAACCTCAAGGCGATAACCGTCACCGCAGACAGAACTGTTCGCCTCCACGACCCTGAAGCTTTCAAGAAACTTGCCAAAGAACAGGTAGAGCTGATTCGGGAAAGCAGGGCTTTTCAGTTTCATAAAGAATGGGGCACGACCTGCACTCAAGATGTCACTAATAAACTCGGAATATACCCTGTAAGGAACTTCCGCTACGGGCAACAAGTTGGTTACGAAAAGATTACCGGTGCAGAGTATCGGAAGTTAAGGACGGGAGGAATCGGATGTTATTCCTGCCCGGCGCACTGTGGCAAGTCACATAAGGCAGTGGATGGCCCCTACGCCGGAGCTACTACTGAAGGTCTGGAATACGAGAGTATTTGGGCATTTACCGGTACGATAGACAGCACCAACATTGAAGCTAGTATACTCGCTGACCATCTATGCGACGATTTCGGAATGGATACCATTAGTACCGGCAATACCATTGGCTTCGCCTACGAACTTTATGAGAAGGGTATTCTCAGTAAAGAAGACACCGATGGGCTGGACCTTTCCTATGGCAACCATGCTACGATGATAGCCCTGATAAAAAAGATAGCACTTCGTGAAGGTATCGGCAACATACTGGCAGAAGGTACAATGCGGGCAGCAACTATCATCGGCAAAGGAGCCGAAGCATATGCCATACACGTTAAAGGGCTGGAGTTACCCGCCTATGACCCAAGGGGGACGAAAGCCATGGGCTATAACTACGCAACCGCCAGCATCGGAGCCAGTCATTGCTATGGCTATGCCAGGCAGGACGTATTTGGGGCTATTCAACCAAGGATGACGGACCGCTTTGCCGAGGAAGAAAACGCAGACATAGTCGTTTATAACCAGAACGGCACAGCAATGACGGAAATAGGAGTAGTCTGCACCTTCGCCGGCGGTTGGGATTGGGTTCCCAGCCACTTTGGTAAGATGTTAGCCGCCGCTAGGGGCATAGATGAGCTTGCAGATAATGATTATCTCCAGCAGGTAGGCGAGCGAATTTATACCCTGGAACGGTTGTTCAACATTCGTGAGGGCTTAGGCCGCAAGCAGGATACTCTGCCTCAAAGGATGCTCACTGAGCCACTTCATACCAGAGAAGCACCGGGAGAGGGCCAGATAGTTAGAAATCAGGATAAGTTTCTTGACCGATACTACCAGATACGCGGCTGGACAAAAGAAGGTGTCCCTTCCTCGGAGAAACTAGAGGAGCTGGGTATTAATATCTAATATAGATGCAGTAAATAGATTTTAATGCTTCGTGGAGGGATGATTCGAAAGTTGTCCTGAGTGCGTTTTATTATGGTTAGTGCCTGTGTAACTAAAGAGAAATGATGTTGAAGCTTAGCTACTGTTGTTGCTCACGGCATAGTGATTAGCTTACCAGCCTGCTCCAGCGATTTCATTACTTCTTCATTATCCCTCGGGTCTTCACCGCCGTAGAAAGACGACGAGGGGTATCCTAGTTCTAATTTGATAATTTTAGACTCGTGCGAGATAAGTGGCTTCCATATAGTGATACCCTCAAATGCAAGAGATGAAATCGGAGTCCAGAAAGCCCCCCAGTATATGACTTTTCTGTCGACGCAGACCACAAACGACTTGCCGCTGACCGGGACTTCAAGACTGGAAATACGGTCAACAGCATCTGCTGTAATGCTGATCTCGTGTGTTTCAGAATTATAGGTGACTATGTCATTCATCGCGATAATGGGCTGTTCTGCAATATCAACGTGGCTTAAGACAGGCATCTGAGCAGGAGAAATATCCGCTCTGGTAAGGTAAATAGCAAATCCCTCACTAAATTCCTGCCCTGGTGATTCTTCCGCGATGTTCTGTCCGAAACAACCGCTTGACAGCAGAAATACGCTAACAATAACAGCAGTGATTACTGCGGGAAAATGGCTCAATAACCTTTTCATCATAGAAAACAACTGGTCTTATTTCCAGATAGATAGTCATTTTAATGAAGCTACCCATTCTGCTAATCTACCACTCCAGCACCTCCGCAAGTAAGCGTATGTTATATTTTCATGTTTGCTTGATGGCATCTTTCATCCATTCAATAACTGTCATCGCTTCAACTTCGTCTTTTGCCTTATGAATTGTCATTTTATATGGCTCAACTATCACATTCATGCCATCCACACAGAAGGCCATACAACTTATCTTTGGATTGTACGCACTACCTTTAATAACTGTACTCATATGCTGCATTCCACCACTTATGTCGGTAGACAGGTCTACAATAGCCCGCTTCATACGCCCCTGACAGGCACAGCTACCACCTTCAATTATCTTTATCGCAGGATATTCCAGTGCAGAAAGAATAAGTGACCTTACCTGTTGCCTGCTTGTATCTCCTGCAGCAATATAGTTGTTGTTTTGCTCACCGGACACCGTTTTGATATTCATAGCCATCTCCCATTTCAAGTATCGATACTATACTATAATCGACAAAATAACCGCATCTTCCGTAAAGGTTCGGAACTATATCAAGCTTGTTCTAACCTTTCCGACCCAATCACGGGATGATGCATATGAGAATGCAGAAGAAAGCGTCAGGACAGGAGTATAGCGTGACCCCATAAATATTTGGTAATCACCACCATCACACCCGAATTAATGGCTCGCTCGGTATCTATTTTCTGTTGTTTGGATTACATGACAACTAGAAAGCAATATGAGATTTGAGCACCTCAAGATTCGATGGGCTGGACTGCACCTCCCCGTTTTCTATTTTAAGCATGAGATCCATAATGACCTGGTTCATCGGTGTAGCTACTCCCACCTCTTTGCCCCTCTGAACTACCAATCCATTGAGGTATCTAACCTCAGTGCGTCTTCCTTTCATCACATCCTGTAACAATGATGGTCGGCCCGGCGCCCCCAGCCGTTTTTCCATATCTTTTATCGGATTAGCCCTTTTTGCCCAGATATCAGACATCTTTTCTTTTAATTTTGTCACACTCTCTTTGCTTGTGGCTGCAGCGAACTCTTCGGCCGGAACTTTCGATATCGGTTCCACGCTTATTCCCGCTGCCATGCCAACCCTAATCGCTTCACTACCAGTTACTACTCTAATCAAATCATATGTATCTCTCTGCGCTGCATCCAATGAAGATAATGAAGGGCCAACTATACCCGCTAGAGAGTTGCCCATAGCGTTGACTACCAGTTTCGACCAGCGAGCCCCCCAAATATTTGTGGTTGCTTCAGTTTCCCCTATTACCGAAAGTGCCTGAACAATCCCTTTAACCCGGTTGGTTATCAAGCCTGATAACTCACCCACGGTAAAGCAATGCGTTATAGGATCGGTGCGGATGACATGACCCGGCTCATAAATTCCGGCACTGATTGAAGGAACACAGCCCACGGTACGAGTAAAGCCAACGATGCTGGCAACCAGTTCATCATTCAATGAGTTCTGGGCTGGTATAATAAAACCGGTTGGTTTGAGATATGGCTCAATCAAGTAAGTAGACCACCTTGTATCATACGTTTTCACGGATAAGTAAACGACATCGAACATCTCCCGCAAGTTGTTTACATCGCTTAACTGAATTGCCTTGGCCTGCACTGTAAACTCGCCGTTCAAGTCAGTTAGCTTCAACCCGTCATTTCTGATTTTTTCGACGTGTGCCGCCCACTGGTCTATTAGTGTCACATCGCGGCCATCTCTTATCAGGTAGGCTCCTATAGATGATCCAATTGCTCCGGCTCCGAGTACTGCGATTCGCTCTGTCACTATATTACCCTCCCTTACATTTAGTTGGTGTAATTAATAAACCGTGTGGTTTAGTATAACGCAACACACAGTATTAATAAATACTATGATCTATACATCGAAACTTGGGCCGTCCATAATGTAAAATTCGGAGAAGTATCCATCAGCTGCTGACAACAGAAGTGTACGAAATGCCTGGCAACCCGGCTACCTATAAATTGATGGAGAAGCAAGCTAAATTCTGCTACCATGTTTAGTAGTAGCAAAG
>Ga0272441_10016598_pt1 | contig 10163 bp, 8 predicted proteins | sample SSMProp6N_FD_193582 | JGI IMG/M metagenome (GOLD analysis project Ga0272441, IMG submission 193582) | Marine sediment archaeal communities from Little Sippewissett salt marsh, Falmouth, MA, United States - SSM-Prop-6N | ecosystem: Environmental > Aquatic > Marine > Wetlands > Sediment ... | reverse complement strand
TTTAATAAACCGGCCAGCGAATCCTTAATCTCTTCTTCGGTTGTATTTCCCTCAAATAATACCAGTGAATCCCTGAGGTAGCGCTGGGCATCGTATTCGTTGGCATAGCCATACCCGCCAAGTATCTGAACACAATCCATTGATGCACTCCGGGCTGCCTGGCTGGCGCATATCCTGGCCATGATCGCCTCAGCTAAAAAACTCCCTTTAGTATCGGCAAGCCAGCAAGCCTGGTATAAAAGGTTTCTGGCTGCATTGATCTTGATTGCCATGTCGACAAGCATACACTTTACTGAACCGAAATGAGCAATTGGTCGGCCGAACTGCTCGCGTTCCTTGGCATATTGGGCTGCATACTCATATGCCCCTTTAGCGATCCCAACGCCCAGAATGGCGATCTCCAGATGCCTGGCAGCCATCAGTTTTGTATATTGATCCCATCCCTGATTGATCTTTTCCGGCCCCCCTACAATGGCCTCCTTTGGCACCTTGACCGCATCAAAAACCACGTCACACAGGGTTGAACTGTCAAAGCCTACCTTTTCCAGGGGATTGACAGTAATTCCCGGGGTCTTTGCATCCAGCAGGAATATTGTTAATCCATCCCTTGGATCTTCGTCCTTCCTGGTTGAAACCAGGGTCAGAATGTAATCGGCTCGCTCGGCCAGGCGGACAAAAGTCTTGGTTCCATTTATAACATAGCCCTCTCCGTCTTTTTCGGCGGTTGTCTTCACTCGGTTCAGCCCGTAGGCTGCCCCCGGCTCCTCAATCGCATAGGTAAAAAGCAATTTTCCTTGTGCAATTTCCGGCAGATACCTTTCTTTCTGTTCATCGCTGGCCAGTTGGGTAATATTAAATCCCCCGCACAATGCCGAGGAAGTGTATATTCCGGCCAAGACAGGATATATCGTAGCAAGTTCTTGCGCTACCAAAGCAGCTCCAAGAGCGTCGGGGCCTCCGCCTCCGTATGATTCCGGAATAGTTAATGCACAAAATCCCATCTGGGCCACTGTCTGAAACAAACCCTGGGGAAATTCGCCTTCTTCTTCCATTTTTTTTATCTTTTCTCTGTCACATTCCTTGGCAATAAACTTCCGAATAGTATCCCGGATAAATCCCTGTTCTTCACTTAATGCAAAATCCATCTTCGGCTCCTCGTAGTAAAATTAAATAAACTGACAGTAAAAATCTGGTAATCCCTGTCCATTTTCCGATTATACCCTGCGATCCTTATCTTTCCAGTAAGGCGCGCGCATCTTTTTCTTGTCCACCTTTCCAAGATTTGTCAGAGGTATTTCATCCCAGAACTCGACACTCTTGGGTACAACCATACTTCCTTTGCGGTCTTTGACAAATTGGATCAGCTCTTTCTCATCCGCTCTCTTTCCTTCGTATAAAACGACAATGGCCTTGACTTCTTCACCCCATTTGGCATGCGGCACACCGATTACCGACGCATTTCTTACGGCCGGATGTTCGTGCAGTACATCTTCGATTTCACGCGGGTAAATATTGAAACCGCCGCTGATAATCATGTCCTTGCACCTGTCTACAATGTATAGATACCCTTCGTCGTCCATCCTGGCCATATCTCCGGTATGCAGCCATCCATCCACTATGGTCTCCGCAGTAGTTTCAGGATCCTTTAAGTACCCATCCATCATGTTGATATGGCGTACAATGATCTCGCCTGTTTCACCCTGGGGGACCTCTTTTCCATCAACATCCACCAGTTTAATCTGTGCCGGAAAACATGGTCTCCCGCAGGAACTGAATATCTCCTTCTCCCTCTCAGGATCATCTATTATATGGGCTTCCTTGGGCAGCACGCACATGGCCATGGGGGCTTCGGTCTGACCGTAAAGCTGCGTAAAAACAGGCCCGAACCTGGTAATCGCCTGCTTCAGCCTTTCCGGTGCAATAGCTGCCGCCCCATAAATAATATCACGCCAGCTGCTGGTATCGTACTTTTCCAATTCAGGATAATCGAGGAGTACATAGAGCATTGTAGGCACAACGAATGCAGCTGTTATCTTTTCTTTTTCTGTCAGCTCAAGAAAGAGTTTCGGATCGAAATGATCCATGATGAGACACGTTCCTCCCCGGATAAGCACCGGAATCATCAGGCATCCGCCGGCATGGGTCAATGGAGTGGCAAACGCGAAAACCTCATTATATTCCAATCGAAATTCAAGCAACTCGGTCAAAAAAGTACCTATCCAGGAACGGTGTGACAACATCACCCCTTTCGGCAGACCGGTCGTTCCTCCTGTGAAATATATACCGCAGAGATCCTCGGGTTTCACCTCAACATCAGGCAATACTGAGGGATGGCTTTCCATCAGAGCCTTCAGACTATAATGGTCGGCCATCCCCAAGGAGGGTGATTCACTAACACAGATAAACGTTTCAACCGTTTCAAGCTGTGGAATCATCTGCTGTATCCGGGCAAGCATCTTTTCATGGTAAATCAATGCCTTACACTCGGAGCGGTTCATCATATAAATATGATCATTTGACGTCAGTAATACAGCAAGAGGCACCCTTACTATACCGAGCTTGGCCAGGGCATACTCACAGAAGACATATTCAGGACAGTTGGACATTAAAAATGCAACCTTATCTCCCTTTTTAAATCCCATCTTGGATAAGGCGTTTGCCAGGCTATACGCTTTGTGCCGCATCTCTGTGTAGGTATATGCCGTATCACCATTTTTAATTGCAGTATGGTTCGGATAAAAAGTAACACACCGGTCATACAAATCACCAACATTGTGTCCTATCATCATCAACCTCCTTAATGCGCTATTATTTCATATCGCCATTTTATCTCTTTTATTTTTCGTTTTCCCGCTAATATAAAACAACTTTCAAACACAGCTTGCTTAGAGTTTATAATAAATAAATTGTTTTTGTTTATCACCTAAACTATTCCGTTTATGCCCTTATCACTTCTTTATTATGTTGCCGATATTCAATTGAGGTTGTCATATCTTTTTACACCCCTAATGTTTTATATATTATGTTCTTCTGAATCTGGGATGTACCTCCTCCGATGGAATAAATCATGATATCCCTCAGGTATCGCTGCATATCATGTCTCATCAGCGAACCGTCCGCTCCCAGGATATTGAGTCCCTGCATTACTATTTTTTTGGTTGTCTCAGCCGAGTAATATTTCGACATGGAGGTTTCCTTAACCGGTTTCATGTTCTGAGTTTCTTTCCAGGCCGCAGCATTGATGAGCTGACGAATTGCTTCCACGCTGGTCGCCATATCCGCCAGCTGGTGCTGGATTGCCTGCATGTCTTTCTTAAATTCACCGCGTTGCATTTTCTCTTTTGCGTAAAGCAACGCATCCTCAAAGGCTGCCGTTGCAATTCCCAAAGCACAGGCGGAAAGTACAAGTCTTTCCTGGTTAAGCAGTTTCATTTCCTGCCACCAGCCTTTATTCAGAAAGTCTACTCCACCGAGGATGTTTTCCGGCAGGACTTTAACGTTGTCGTAGTTCACTTCACAGGTGTCCGATCCATGATGTCCGAGTTTTTCCAAAGGTTTGGCGCTATAGCCATCCAAAGAGGTATCAACCACGAAAGACGTAATTCCATCGTACTTAGGCTCGGCTGTGCGTGCAAAGGTAACCGCATAATTTGAAACGCCTGCCCCGGAGATAAACATCTTATTGCCGTTAATGATATAGTTTCCATCCTCAAAAACGGCCTTCGTCTTAATACTGGCGGCATCCGATCCGGCATTGGGTTCGGTTAGGGCAAAGCAGAATTTGAGCTGGCCTTTTGCGAGTTTCGGCAGAAATTTTTCTTTCTGTTCTTTGCTGCCATTGACCCCGATAATCTCGTTGCCATACAACAGGATATTACCAAAGGCCCAGCACAGGGTTGGAAAACGCTTGCCGATCTCTTCAAAAACAATCATGAGATCAAGGATATTACAACCAAGCCCGCCATATTCTTCGGCAATATTGATCCTGGCAAGATCGATATCGGCAAGCTTTTGAATCAATTCATGCGGGTATTCACCTTTTTTATCCAGTTCACGCGCATGTTCCCGAGGGATCTCTCTTTCAACAAAATCCCGCACCTTTTCTCTGAGCTTTTCCTGCTCCTGGCTAAATCGTAAGTCCACGGATATCGTCTCCTTTTTTAGAAGTATGACGTACGTTCAAAAAACACGTAGTTCTGTATTATTGATCTCAGGTGTTTTTCCTGTGCATCAGGAATTTCATCTCGAATTCCATCACAACTTCATCGCGTTGATTGTGAACATTGTACTGCCAGGTCTGAAAACCCTGCCCTGGCTTGCTCGTTTCGCGCTTCTCAATGGTTTCAATATGCACGGTAATCGTGTCCCCGATCTTCACCGGGGCCAGCATGCGCATCTTGTCCACTCCCATCCAGGCAATGATGGAACCGCCTTCAACCCTGGCAAGACCGGCCATACCCACCGCCATACCGAATATCAGAGGCCCGTGCGCAATTCTCTCCTTAAACGGCGTCTTGGCGGCAAACTCGGCATCCATATGCAGAGGATAGAAATCCATGGTAAGTCCGGCCCAGTTCACCAGATGTGTCTCAGTAACCGTGATCGATGGCGTCTGAAACTTGAAACCAATCTCGAAATCTTCCCAATATTTTCCCGGCATGTCTTGATCCTCCCTTTGCTCCATGACACCCAATGCAGGCTTTTGTTAATTTAATCGGGTGCCAGACTTTTATTTCATCTTAAAAAACCGATCAGATCTTGGCTGGCTTGAATTTTGGCAGTGTAATTTCATCATTGAGTTTCTCAAACACCACCTCAACCGGCATGTCGCATTTAACCTCGTACGGGTCACAATCCACGATATTGCTGAGCATCTGAACGCCTTCCTCTTCAAGCTTTACAATAGCAATCACAAACGGCAGATCCTGGATAAAGGCCGAGGGAGGATTACTCTCAACCACCGTGTAGGTATAGACTGTCCCCTTCCCGGAAGATTCAACCCACTCCAGATTATCCGAGAAACAGTTCGAGCATGCAATCCGGGGATAGAAGACATTTGCATTGCAGTCCTTGCATCTCTGATACAGTAATTTCCCGTCCCTGGCTGCCTCCCAAAAGGGTTTGGCCCACGAACTTATGACCGGAACAGGTTTTGGTTTTGCTTGTACATTCATAGTTATCCTCCTCCCTATGGAATCTCGGTACCTAAAATCGTCACCTGGGCATCCATATAGGTGCCACCAGTGGCCGTCTCCACTGCAAAACGGGCTCCGGGAACCTGTCTCTCTCCGGCCTTGCCCATCAACTGCCGGCAAGTCTCAACCATCAGGGCTACCGCCCCTCCGGCGCCGGTATGGCCCTGAGAAAGCATTCCACCGTTTGTGGTAGTTGGTATTTTTCCGCCCGGCCAGGTATCGCCACGCATAAATATCTCACCGCCTTCACCGCGCTGACAGAAACCAAGTTCTTCAAACCCGATAAGCTGGAAGATGGGATACGAGTCATAGATCTCGGCGATATCAATATCCTGTGGGCTCAGGCCTGCCTCTTCAAAGGCCTCCTTGCCTGCTTTGGCCCAGCCGAAGCGACTCACATCCGGCTCCTGAGAATAAACAAAATGAGTTACCACCCCGCCCTCACCCAGCAGGTACACGGGCCTGTCAGTTATATCGCGGGCCCGCTCGGCTGAGGTGACAATGAATGCCGCTCCGCCATCAAAGAGCATATTCGACATCTTCGCCCGCAATGGAGTCGAGAGCATCTTGGATGCCATGACCTCTTCGATAGTCAGTGGTTTTCTAAAAAATGCGTTCGGATTCAACTCCGCCCACTTCCGGTTGGACACGCACACCGCAGCCAAATGCTCCGGGGTATTCCCAGTCTCATACAGGTAGCGCGTGCAGGCCATAGAGGCGATAGAAGAGTAGTGCTGCCCATAGGGAACCTCCCACTCAAGAGAAAGACCAGATGCTGCAAACAGATCGATTCCTGCTTGAAGATCCACCCCGGTGCCCAATTTGTCGGAATGCACAAACAGAATCGTGGAAGCCGCACCACTGTTGATAAGCGCTCCTGCCATCTCAAGTCCACAGGTGCTGCTTGAACCACCGGCAAACACCTGGCAGTTCTTTTTCACATTCTTCAGACCCAGTTCCTCCACCACACGACACGTAACCAGCTCGGTATTAAATGCCGGGCTATACAATGAAGCCGTTGGCATTACATAGTCTATCTCCTCCTTGTCGATTCCCGCATCCCGTATGGCCAGCTTGGCTGACTCGATAGCGTAAAATATTGCCGCTGTTTCTGGATACCTGGCCGTCGGAATCTCTCCGATTCCTACAATTGCGATATTTCCTCTGAGGTCACTCATCCATTACCTCCTTTCCTTATGAAACATATTAATAACCATTATTATAATTTGCCAAAGCAACATAATAATACGGTTATTTTAACAAGTTATTGTTCATATGTTAATTAGCCTCTAATTCCTAGATGTATACTTTAAAAATGGTCAGCGTTTTAATATGCCTCCAAAAACAGATCATTTTCGCAATGTTCCTCCCAGATCAATTCTGGTTCTGATGATTTCGATTTCTTCTATGCTTGGCGGCTCGGTATAAGGCAACTCAGATGGGATCACTAATTCAAAACCAGTATTCTTAATAATCTCTTCCAATTCAACACCGGGATGCATTGATTTTAATCTCATCTTTTTGGTTTCGGGTTCAAAGTCCATTACACAGAGAGGAGTCAGGACGTATTTAGGACCTCCCCCTGGCAATCCCAACTCCTTTCGGGCATTTTTACCACCATTACCCCAGCCAACCGCTGATATAAAGTCACACTTTTCAACGAAAAACCTTTTTTGATGGGTATTAGAAATAAGATAGATACGTTTGCAATAGGTAGATGCTACAGCACTAGCTCCTGAACCCGGACCTCTAAATATTAACTGCCTATAATTATTTCCGGTTCCGATCAGATTAATATTGCCGTATTTATCAATTTGGATCGCACCCAGAAAGAAGAAATCAGCAAATCTCTTGACATCCGAAAACACCTCATGTCCCAATCGGTAAGACTCTGCCCAGCGTGCTCTTCTCCAATCAGTAAAAAACTCCGAATAGGGTTGCGGAAGAGGTTCGTTGATCAGATTGGAGATAGTCAATGATTGTGAGATTTTCATGTTTGGGGCATGCATAAGATGAGCCAGTAAAACCGCAGCTCGAGGAATGGGTTGATTCGCTCCCAAATGAGCTATCTCTCCATCTTTGAGGTCATGTGAAAGAAATACTGCCATTAACTCCTGAATACTGTAATCATCCGAATATTTCTTCTTCATTTCCATTGTTTCCTTAATCTTTCATAATATCAAGTAGATATGGCTAACATCAATACTCGTAAAGGGATAGGAGCCTTCTAACTCCTATCTTTTCAAGGTAGTCAAGATTAGTCTCAGGTTCATGGATATACCGGTCAAGGTAATCCTCCAGATATTTCGGATAGTCCTCCTTTACTGTGAGACTGGCTGCTGATTGGTACTCTTTCATATGGTCTTTGTCTTCCAAATAAAAGCCTGGGCTGGAACCCGGGTGAGCCCCAAAAGGAGCACGAATAATCCTATCCGCGCCAGGTATCGATGTTGCACTTGGATTCTTTTTGATCTCTTCGTTAGGGACTAACTTTTCAACTTGAACAATTACCTTTTCCGCTGCTCGATACAATGCTCGATCGGCGAAGCCGGTCCCTACATGCTGAACGTTTCCATAAGGATCTGAATAAGCTGCGTGCAAAATTGCTATATCCGGTTTTAAGGCAGGAACAGCCAATAAAAGCTCATCCGTTATTGGGTCATTAAATATCTTGAGGTCAGGGTTTATTTCAGGAAAAGATGTTCCTATTCCCGCCTTTGAGGGAATAAATGGGATTCCAAGTGCAGCCGCCTGTAAACTAGCAGCATACATACTCTCATCCACCTCCCATATTTCAACCTCACCCCGTTGTACCGCTCTTCGAAACATGGGTCCTACAGTCGCAATAACTTCGCCGGTCATCAGGGAAATGATGACCTTTCTTACACTGCCTGCACCAATCAACAGATCCAATTCCAATCCAGCCGAACCTGCTATAACCGTCAAGTTTTTTGTTTTATTCTTAATGATTTGTCTAATGATTGCCATTGGGTGACTTGAACTGAGTAATCCTCCAATACCGATAGTCATACCATCTTTGATCCAAGATGCAGCTTCTTTTTCACTGATAACAACCTCATTTCTTCTCTTGTGAGTAAGCACTGTATAATCCTTCCTCTACGCAATCTGCGAATACTAATCTCAGTCTTTTAAAAGCTCTCGTGCAATAATCAATAATTGGATCTCATTGGTTCCCCCTCCAATCTCCATCAGTTTCGCATCTCGAAGGGCTCTTTCTACCCGATACTCTTCCATATATCCGTAACCCCCGTGAATCTGAATAGCTTCCAGGGCTACTTTCGTTGTCATAGCAGATGAAAAATGTTTAAGAATAGCAGCTTCTTTAGTCACATTCATTCCCTGTTCCACCATCCAGATAAGCCGGTACAAATAGGTTCGAGCCATTTCAATCCCTATTGACATTTCAGCTAACTTTGCCTGAATTAACTGGTATTCTGCAATCGGTTGTCCAAACTGTATCCTCTCTTTTGCATAAGCGACAGAGCGATCCAAGCAATCCTGGGCCATGCCTATAATCAGTGCAGGAGCAATTGTCCTTTCCATATCCAAAGAGTTCATCATGCCGATAAACCCTCTTCCTTCCTGACCTCCCAAGATCTGACTTTTAGGAACAACCACATCATCAAAATAAATTTCACCCGTTGGTGAACTTTTACAACCCAATTTGCCATGCATCTGTACCACGTCCATTCCCTTAAGGCCCTTTTCTAATATAAAAGTAGTTCCTCCTTTTATACCTTCTCTTTCACCAGTCCGAGTGACTACCATAAAGAAATCAGAGATGGGGGCATTGGTTATAAATATTTTGGATCCATTGATACGATAAAAATCACCGTTTTGAGTGGCAATAGTCTGAATAGCCAATGCATCGGACCCGGCATTGGGTTCAGAGAGACAGAAACAACCAATCTTTTCTCCCTTGATCAGAGGAGGAAGATATCTCTTTTTTTGTTCCTCGGTGCCCTGTTTCAATAAATTATAACCAAAATAGATCATAGAAACGTCGACTGATAAAGCAAAACCACAATTTATCTTGGTCATCTCCTCTACTATAATGGCGTTAGTAAGAAGATCAGAGCCGCCCCCTCCATATTCAACCGGGAAAAAGGGACCTAAAAATCCTAATTTTCCGGCTTCTCTATAAACTTCAAAAGGGAACTTCTCTTCTTTTTCCATTAAGTCTACCACCGGTTCCAGTTCATTTTGTAGAAACTTCCTTGCCGATTCCTGTATCATTTTATGTTCTTCGGATAGAGCAAAATCCACATCTTCTCCCCTTTAATTCAATGCTACCAGAATCCACAAACATCCTGTTTGGGATCATGGGTTAAATTGTATTTTTCCTAATTGATAATCTCTTTAATTATTTCCCGGTCAGTCTTATTGCTTGTTGCCCACCTGGGAATTGTAGCGATTAATCTGTCCTCTATTCCATTTTGCTGTAAAATAAATTCATTATAATCCCAAATAAGTTTTTCTTATTGTTTCTTCTGCAAGCAACTCATCAGGTGTTCCTTCGGCCACCATCTTTCCTTGAGATAATACATAATTTCTTGTAGCCAGATCAAAGGCAAAGCTAATATCTTGTTCTATCAAAAGAATTGTTATCCCTAATCTATGAACATCCTTTATACGTGAAAATAGATCTTGTTTAACTATCGGTGCTAATCCTGTTGATGGCTCATCTATCAATAATAACTTGGCTTGAGACATCAGCGACCGACCAATGGAAAGCATTGTTCGTTCCCCACCTGATAAAGTTCCCGATACCTGATTTCTTCTATCCTTTAATACTGGAAAGAGTTGATAAACTTGATCTTTAGTTCTATTTATCAGTTTCTTGTCCTTACAAAGGAATGCTCCTGCATCTAAATTCTCCTCTACGGTCATTTCCTTGAACGGCCTGCCTCTTTCCGGACATAAAACCAACCCCTTTTCGACAATTTC
>Ga0272441_10016597_pt1 | contig 10164 bp, 8 predicted proteins | sample SSMProp6N_FD_193582 | JGI IMG/M metagenome (GOLD analysis project Ga0272441, IMG submission 193582) | Marine sediment archaeal communities from Little Sippewissett salt marsh, Falmouth, MA, United States - SSM-Prop-6N | ecosystem: Environmental > Aquatic > Marine > Wetlands > Sediment ... | reverse complement strand
AGACTTGGTGATTCGGATAATGATTCTGAAGCAGATTCACTCGGTGATTCTGATGCGCTCTCTGACAGACTTTCACTCGGAGATTCTGAAGGGCTTTCTGACGCACTTGGACTTAATGACGGGCTTTCAGAAGCTGATTCACTTGGAGATTCTGATAATGATTCCGATGGACTTTCAGAAGCAGATGGACTTAAACTTGATGATTCTGATGCAGATTCAGAAGGAGATTCTGATGGAGATTCGCTTGGACTTTCTGAAGAACTTTCGCTAAAGCTTTCAGAAGGTGATTCAGAAGCTGATGGACTTAAACTAGAACTTTCTGATGCTGATTCACTAGTAGATTCACTAAAACTTTCTGATGCTGATTCACTAACAGATTCGCTAGGACTTTCACTTAAACTTTCTGAAGGACTCTCTGATGCTGATGGAGATAAACTAGGACTTTCACTTAGACTTTCCGAAGGACTTTCTGATAATGATTCCGATGGGGATTCACTTACTGATTCGCTTAAACTTTCCGAAGGGCTTTCTGATGCCGACGGTGATAAAGAAGGACTTTCTGATGGTGATTCACTTGGACTTTCTGATAATGATTCAGAAGCAGACTCTGAAGCAGATTCACTTAGAGATTCTGATGGGCTTTCAGAAGCCGAAGGACTAAGACTCGGACTTTCACTTGGACTTTCTGATGCTGATTCAGAAACTGATTCAGATGGCGATTCAGAAGCGGAAGGTGAAAGACTGGGTGATTCACTTGGACTTTCACTTGGAGACTCTGAAATAGATTCTGAAGGACTTTCAGAAGGGGATTCTGATAATGATTCTGATGGACTTTCACTTGCACTTGGTGATAAAGATGGTGATTCACTAGCAGATTCTGATAAACTTTCGCTTAAGCTTTCACTTGGAGATTCAGAAGCTGAAGGTGAAAGGCTTAAACTTTCTGATGGACTCTCGCTAGGACTCTCTGATAAAGATTCTGATGGACTTTCAGAAGCAGATTCACTTAAAGATTCACTTGGTGATTCTGATGCACTTGGACTTAATGATGGTGATTCACTTAAACTTTCAGAAGGTGATTCGCTTACAGATTCTGAAGGAGATTCAGATGCTGATGGAGAAAGACTTGGGGATTCAGAGGCTGATTCACTAATTGACTCTGAAGGGCTTTCAGACAAAGATTCACTTGGAGATTCACTTAAACTTTCAGATGGTGATTCAGATGCTGATGGAGATAAACTAGGAGACTCACTAAGACTTTCACTAGGACTTTCAGATAAACTCTCAGAAGGTGATTCTGAAGGAGATTCTGACAGTGATTCACTTGGAGATTCTGAAGCTGATGGTGAAAGGGAAGGGCTTTCAGATAAACTCTCAGAAGGTGATTCTGAAGGAGATTCTGATTTAGATTCACTAGCTGATTCAGAAGCAGATTCTGATGGACTTTCAGAGGCCGACGGGCTTAAACTTGAAGATTCTGATGGAGATTCACTCGAGCTTTCTGACAAGGATTCGCTCGCACTTTCTGAAGCAGAAGGTGACAAACTCGAACTTTCTGAAGCAGATTCTGAAGGAGATTCTGAAGGACTTTCACTTAATGATTCTGATGGTGATTCTGAAAAACTTTCACTTGGAGATTCAGATGCAGATGGACTCAAACTTGGTGATTCAGAAACTGATTCCGAAGGGCTTTCACTTAAAGATTCTGATGGAGATTCTGATGCCGATGGACTTAATGATGGAGATTCCGAAGCACTTTCACTTGGAGATTCTGATAAAGATTCTGAAGTACTTTCGCTTGGGGATTCTGATAAGGATTCTGATGGGCTTTCAGAAGCTGACGGCGAAAGACTTGGGCTTTCTGATAAAGATTCTGATGGAGATTCCGAAATACTCTCACTTAATGATTCTGAAGGACTTTCACTTAATGATTCTGATGGTGATTCAGATGCAGATGGACTTAAACTCGGAGATTCTGAAGCTGATTCACTTGAAGATTCTGATAAAGATTCTGATGGCGACTCTGAAGCAGATGGACTCAAACTTGGTGATTCAGAGGCTGATTCAGAAGGCGATTCTGATAAAGATTCACTAAAAGATTCTGAAGCACTTTCGCTTGGACTTTCACTTGGAGATTCAGATGCTGATGGTGAAATACTAGGTGACTCGCTTAGACTTTCGCTTGGACTCTCGCTTAGACTTTCACTTGGAGATTCAGATGCCGATGGTGATAACGATGGGCTTTCTGATAGACTTTCACTTGAAGATTCTGATTTTGATTCACTAGGACTCTCACTAATACTTTCACTTGGGGATTCAGATGGTGATTCTGAAGCCGAAGGACTTAGCGATGGGGATTCAGATGGAGATTCTGAAGCGGATTCACTAAAGCTTTGTGATGGTGATTCTGAAGCTGATGGCGAAATGCTGGGAGATTCGCTTGGAGACTCGCTTAGGCTTTCAGAGAAGCTCTCTGAAGGGCTTTCAGAAACCGACTCACTAAGACTCTCGCTAGGAGATTCAGAGGCTGAAGGGGAAAGGGAGGGGCTTTCAGATGGACTTTCAGACAATGATTCTGAAAGGCTTTCTGATGGACTTTCAGAAGCAGATGGGCTTAATGATGGTGATTCACTAGGACTTTCACTAGGAGATTCTGATATACTTTCAGAAGGGCTTTCAGAAAATGACTCTGAAGGACTTTCTGATGGACTTTCAGAAGCCGATGGAGAAATACTTGGTGATTCAGAAGAGCTTTCAGAAGGTGATTCTGAAAGACTCTCTGATGGACTTTCTGATGCAGAAGGAGATAAACTTAAGCTTTCAGAAGGACTTTCTGATGGAGATTCTGAGGCTGATTCACTTAAACTCTCACTTGGACTTTCAGAAGCTGATGGAGAAAGTGATGGACTTTCGGATGGGCTTTCAGAAGCAGATTCTGAAACACTTTCAGAAGGGCTTTCTGAAGCTGATGGGCTTAATGATGGAGATTCGCTCGCACTCTCACTTGGAGATTCAGATAAACTTTCTGAAGGTGATTCAGATGCAGATGGAGATAATGATGGAGATTCGCTCGCACTCTCACTTGGAGATTCAGATTCTGATTCACTTGGACTTTCTGATGGTGATTCACTTAAACTTTCACTAGGACTTTCAGAGGCCGATGGGCTTAATGATGGTGATTCACTAAAAGACTCAGAAGGACTTTCTGATAAAGATTCTGATGGTGATTCAGAAACAGATTCACTAAAACTTTCACTAGGAGACTCAGAGGGGCTTTCAGATGCAGATGGAGATAATGATGAAGATTCACTCGCACTCTCACTTGGAGATTCTGATAATGATTCTGATGGGCTTTCACTCGCGCTTGGAGAAAGTGAAGCTGATTCCGATGCTGATTCTGATGGAGATTCAGATGCCGATGGGGATAATGATGGACTTTCAGAAGCGCTTTCAGAAGTTGATTCTGAAGCAGATTCACTTGGACTTTCGCTTGCGCTTGGAGAAAGTGATGGAGATTCTGAAGCGGATTCACTTGGACTTTCACTTGGACTTCCCTGATTTTCCCAGAAATTAGTTGTATCATCTTGGTTTATGTAATCAACTTTTATCCAATCTGCCGATCTTCCAATACTGGATATTCTAGCTTCTCCAATTATACCGTCAAAACTGTCTCCGGAAACAGCGGATCCGGGTTTGTGTCCTATATTTAATTCATCAGAAGTTGTACTTATTGATCCTGAAGCTGAATGGGAGCTAACTAAACTTCCGTCAAGATAAAGGGCAATAGTTGATCCATTATAAACACCAAGAATATGATGCCATTCTCCTGTGGCTGGAAGCGTTGTAGTTATATCTCCGTTTGTTACTCCATTTAAACTAAATTCAAAAGAATTATCTTGATCACGAAAAAAATATTGATTATCAGATGTTCCTTTTTGTATTACTCTTTGGTTTCCATCTGCCCATGTATTAGGCTTAACCCATGTTTCAATAGTAATTTGAGAGGTCGGGTTTAATGATGAATCATTAGGAACGTGAAGATACGCCGTACCAGAACTATTATCAAAACTTCTTGCATTTCCTATATTGGCGGAAACAGAAGTGGTGTTTTGTTGTGCCGTTACATAATTCCTGTTTGATGTACTGTCAAAAAGATCAAGATTTTCTTTTTGAAGATGATGAACCATTTCATAGTTATCATCCCATACATTATAAACGCCGTAAGTATCGGAACATTCAGGTTGAGTCATTCCGTCTTGAGAGCAATCGAACCATATATATAAAGAATCTCCGCCGGCGGCTGAAACTGTTGGCATATTAGCCCACAATTCAAGTTTTTCATTTGTCGTATCACATTTTACGACTTCAATAGGAATTTGACTTAAACCATCAGCATCGGTAGAACACCGAATATCTCCACCACCGTCTTGTACATTAGCCCAAAAATTTGCGCTTACTTGATTTTCATCAACAAGAACAGGAAAATTAGATAAATCTCCGCTCGCTCCTACATTTTTAGTTATAACTTCAATACATCCAGACCAATCATCAGGAAATGTTACCCCTGATGAAGTATTAGGGCCAATAGATGTATATAATACATATACACTTGTGTTTCCGCCTCCAGTATTCTCTGTTAATGTAAATCCATCATTATCAAAACTTTTTAAATCCCATGATGTTAATTTATTTCTATTGCTGGCAAATTTTTCTAAACATTTATCATCACTACTTAGAGTAAATGTTTCAGAAGTCCCTTGACCATCTACGGAGAAAAAACCTCCTACAAAAACTTCGGATGGCGCTGTAGCAAAACCTAAAGCTGTTATAGCATTAATACTTACACTATCAAATGAACTTACTGCACCGCCTTGATAAAGAATTAATGCTGATGGACTAAAATCATGGCCATCAACTTCTTTATCACCTGTACTGGCTAATTCATTAAAATCACCTATCTTAACATTAGGGCCTTTAAATGCTACATATCCAATCCAATAAGCGGCATTAGAACCGGTTTGTTGTTCTATGGTAAATCCATTTGCATCTAATGATTTTATATCATATGAGCAATCTATTGAACCGGCCCCACCAAGAATTCTTAAACCAAATGTTGTATTGCTAGTACATTTTACACAATCCGATGTGCCTTGACCGTCTTCCGAATATGCTGCAATAGCTCGTTCATCAGTGCCATCAGAAAAACCTATAGAAGATTGTAAATCATTCATATTAGCATCTTTTGTAGTACCCCAATGAGATGCTAAGTATACGAAATCCGGTTGAAACGCAGGATCTGTTATTTCTGTATCATCGCCGCCGGAATTTAAAGCTTTAGTACCGGCATAAACATTTTCAAGTTCATCACCGCCAAGAGCAAGATAACCAAAATGTAAATCATATCCATTGGTAATATTAATGGAAAAACCATCATCATCCATTTATGTAAAAGAAAATTCAAAAGTTGTACTGCCGTTATCTTGACTTACGAGTTTTCCAGCAGATGATGTGGATATGCCTTTATAATTGTTAGTGGTTCCAACATTTCTATTATCAGCAACATAAACAGACCATTGATTTCCATCTTGATCCATTGCTCCAGTCGCCCATTGAACATTATTATTAACCCCATCAGAAGATGAATTTTGAATACTGAATAAAACAATTTTTGGTTTAAAACCTAAACCTGTAACGCAAAAAACACCGGTAGAAGTACCACCAGTAGCTATTGTTCCCGCTTTTTGATAAAAAGCCATATTAATTAATTTTAACTAGGACTTACAGACGGAGACTCGCTCGGGCTTTCAGATAATGATTCAGAAGGGCTTTCAGAGGTCGGCTCTGTAAAATTAAGTCTTGTTTTTAAATCACTTTGTATACTGTATAAACTTATACTCTTATTTTCAGCTATATCAAATACATCTCTATATTCTAAAATTATTGCTAACTTATCAACAAGCGTCGATTCATTATCTATATCTGATAATAAACTAGTTATATCCGCAGCTTCATTAGATGATAAACTTACAGGAGATGGATGGCCGGCGGATAAACATTCTTCTATACAATCTATTACTTCAATTGATGTAAGTTTTCCTCTTATATATTCTCCCATAAGACCTAAAAATGCGCTTACCGCCATTTTTGGATCATTGTCCCCGCTTGGCACTATATATTTCTCAAAAGCCATATTAAATCCTTTTATTTATATTATCAATAATTTCATAAGTTTTTCCACCATCAAGGCTTTTTAAAAATTTTTGTCTTGAAATCATTTTTATAATATGTGATGAAAAAAAATGTTTTAATGAATTTCCATAATGTATCCATTCTATTTCTGTACCTGGAATTTTTTCATATATTATTTGACCAAAATCACACATACTTTCTTTTGTAAGTCTAAAAGAAAGTTTAAATAAATCCCATACTGACATTCCAACAGAAACAATATCAGCGGCGCCTACAGAAAAATTATATGTTTCACCAAATTTTTTAAATTTAAAAGTATCCGGTTTAAGTTTTATGGCTACTCCACAATTATGATCACTTGTTTTAGACGGTCTATATCCGGCGGCTTTAAGTCTTTCATAATCGCTTAAAAGTCTTACTCCACTTGTCACTTTCATATATGAGCCTGAAGGCAATTTATTTCTTATTATTTGTAAATTTTTAGCAAGAGTTGTAATTAACATTTTTTGATAATAACTATTTGGTTTCCATGATTTGGGTTCATTTTTTGGTTTAAATTCATAAAATGAAAAATTTTTAGTTATGTCACCCAAAATACCTCCTTTTTCTACTATTTCTAATATAGCTAAACAAATAATTCTAAACAATAAACAAAAGGGGTTAATTGATAACAACTAACCCCTTTCAGCCAAACATAGAAAAAGAATATTATTTTAAATTTTCCCAGCTTTTGCTAATTCTATAAGTCTTTTAACATCCTTAGCATCGACTTTTCCATCATCTTTAGATTCAGGGGCGGCACCAGGCTCTGGATTTACAACCGTATTTGGACCCTTGCCTTGATCTATAGTACCTTGTTCTCCACCTTGTGCTACAGGTTGACCCTGTTCCATTCCCGGTTGAGGGGGCGTTGCAGGCTGAGCATTCTGTGGAGGTATAATTTCATTGGCCAGATCTTCTTCAGGAGTCGCTATTGCCGGAGCCATAGGAGTTTGTTCCGCTCCTGCTGGAGCCATAGGGGCGCTTTCTACTGACCCCTCGCCTCCTGCTGGCGGCATATTGGCAGAAGATCTTGATGCAGCTTCTGCAACAGCTCCAGCAACTTGTCCGGCTGTTCTAGCCACTAAATCTTGAGCCATAGGATCGCCTGATACGGCGGCCTGCATTATTTCAGGACCTATAAAATTTTGGGCAGCTCTGGCTCCAATAGCTTCAGGACCTTCTGGAACAGGCTCAGATTCTACAGGAGCCTCTTCTGTAGGTACAGCGGCAGGTTCTTGAACAGGTTTTTGCGGACCTTCTGAAGGCGTGGCCGCTTTATCACTTTCTAATTGTTCAGTATTCATTGCCGGAGGAGTTTCATCAAATTCTGATTCTCCAGCTGCCACTTTTGCTAAATGAAGTATATAATTTTTAGCTTTTTCACTACTTTGAGCTAATTTTATAATATCTTCTGATGATAATTTATTCACTATTCGTTCTCCTTATGAAGATAATATTGAGTTTGGTTGAAGTGAGGCTGCATTCCCATGAAGATATCCATATGGTGAATAAACACCACCAAAACAAGCTTCAATATTAAGGGCTGTTTTTACTTTTATTAAACTATTAATAGCTTGATCAGTCATTCTTGTTAACCATTGTAAATGCTTAAGATATTTATCACCATCTGAAATTCTAACTGTAATTCCACCGTTATTATAAGTTAAATCATTTCTAGAATTTAATATACCATTTGATATTAAACATTCAATAGTCGCTTGATGTATTAACAATTGTGGAATTGGAAATGTTCCGTATGAATAATCTCCTATAAGTGGTGGTATTGCATTAAGAAAACTTATGGCTAAGTTCAAATAAAGATCTAACTCATCATCAGTATTTTCTTGAACATAATTTAAAAGTCTATTTTTTGATGCATTATCCTTAATAAATGATCTAAGGGCCTCTATATAATCACTCAATGTTGGAGTTGCCATAATTATCCCTCTTTGTTTAATTTATTAATAGAATGTGATCTTTTATCTTTTTTACCTCTTTTTGTTTTAATTATTGGTTTTTCTTTTTTAATAACCTCTTCTAATTTTACTTCATGTTTCAAATCTTTTTTTATTTTTTCTTTATAAATAGAAAGATCCGGATGAAGTGATATATAATTAGATATTTGAGGAATATCAGGTTGTTCTGATATTCCTGGAGGAAATACAAAAGACAAGTTTTTACCTCTTAGGGTTTTTTGAATTTTACTTGAATTAAGTATTTTCATAATTTATACCTTTTTAATTATTTTTGTATACCCAATTTTTTTAGCGGCATTAAGGATTTTTGTCATAAATAAATCTTTCTTATCTTTCCACTTAAGATCAAGATTAAGAATTTCTTTACCAAATGCCATTAAATCACTTTTATTCTTTTTTATAAGTGCGTTTTTTAATTTTATTCTTTGAGTTTTTAAATCAACTGGGGTTATTTTTTTTTCTTTAGGAACAACCTTTTCAACAGGTTTTTTAACTTTTTTTTTAGCAATTGGTTTTGCGGGTTTTTCAACTTTTGTGGTTTTTACAAGTTTTGCAGACTTTGCCAATTTTGCTAATTTAGCTTTTCTTTTAGCTATTTTTCTCGCTCTTCTAGCTTTTTTAATGGCAACGATTTTATCAAATTTTTCTTTTGTTATCAAAGCGGAGGCGTTTGTTCCAAGAAATTTTTGATCAACAGAATCAACTTCAACCGTTTCTCTTGGCGCAACCCATACTTTAACGCGCCTAGAACAAATAAGCTTTCTTTCTTTTGAAATATTTACATATAACATTTTATAATCTCCTTATTATTAAAAATGGCCTGACCCAACTCTTAGGGCCAGGCCATTATACCTTGTCGGTTTAGTCTAAGTTAAACCGTAAGACCTGCGTAGTAATTAGTTATGTTGGCAGGGGTTGTTCCATCAGTTGCAACTACCAAATCTGTAGATCCGCCAGGATTTACAGAGCCCTTAAGGGTCAGGAGAGCTACGGACAGAGCGTTACCAATACCCATTCCGATTGATTCCTTGGTCTGCCATTCGATAAGCCCGAAGTTGGACTTGATTTCGAAATTAGGATCGCCGAGGGCAAAGTTATGTCCCAGGAAATCAGGAGTGGTGAAAGCCCACAGGTGACCAACAGGCAGAAGATCAGATTTAATAGTTTTCACAATCTTCGTCCCATAAAGAGTGTCAGATGTGATTCCATTCAGAACCCGGTCTTTCCCGAAGTCATCACCAGCGCCAGGCAATACAACCGCTGATTCGAAAGCTTCTTGACACATAAGTATGCATCCAACTTCTTTTCTCTTTGTATCAGCTTGATTAATTCCAGAAGCTAAAGTGTTTTTCAATTTAATGAAATCTGTAGCTTCTATAGTCAAATTAGCTGTTCCGCCAGCATATTTAACGGCCTTATCGTTATTACCACTAACATTCACCGCGGCGCCAATTAAACGTAGAAAAAACTTATCTTCAAGTTTTTCCAACACGGGTACTGACTTATCTTCGATACGTTTGGTGATTTTGTACTGATAAGCACGCAGATCTTCAACAGTGATCTGAAAGCGTTTGGTTACGAAATTAACGATAGGTATGATGTACCTTTCGCCTTTTACGTATTGACCATCAGGTTCACCGAGGTTATCAACACCAACCGCTGCGGCATCGGGCTCGATATCACGGATAAGATAGAGAGAATTGTCATTGACATTTCTCTGGCAATCAGCCGTAGTGATGGGTTCCTGCGGAAGAATGGCCCGCGAAAAAGCGGCTTCCTGCAGCTCGGTCTTTACATATTGACGACCGGCTTCGGTCAGTTCGGCCTGACCCTGTACAGACGAGATCTTTTCAAGGAATTGCTCGTTGAACTGTACCGATGAGAGATCCTTTAACATGATTTACTCCTTTGATTTGGTTTGGTTAATTTGGTTTAATTTAGTTTTTTTGGGGTCTTA
>Ga0272441_10016596_pt1 | contig 10165 bp, 8 predicted proteins | sample SSMProp6N_FD_193582 | JGI IMG/M metagenome (GOLD analysis project Ga0272441, IMG submission 193582) | Marine sediment archaeal communities from Little Sippewissett salt marsh, Falmouth, MA, United States - SSM-Prop-6N | ecosystem: Environmental > Aquatic > Marine > Wetlands > Sediment ... | reverse complement strand
TATCCCGGGTCAAGGCAGCATGGTACAGGTGGACGTCAAAAAAAGGGTTGTCCTTTTGGGGGATAATATGCTGTATGGAATATTATCTTAACGAACAGAAAAATGCAAAAGGAAACGCACAATTCTTAAAAAGCGCCGGTTACGCAATCTGCGCTAAGCCATAAACAGCCGGGTTTACCAGCAGGACAGCAGATAGTTGCCCACGGCCTTGTACAGAGTCATGACCGTTAGCAGGGCGCAGTGCCGGTCGTTGTCCGGCAAACCGCCCAACACCTTTAGTATCATGGAGGCGGATACCTGGAAAGCGTCTTCCAGAGGCCTTCCCGCCAGGGATTCCGCCACCAGGGCGCCACAGGCCAGAGACGCCGGACAGTTGCCGGTGTGATAGCGGATATCCTCTATGGTATTGTCCTTGATGACCAGGTAGAATTCCATCTCCTCCCCGCATTCACCGGTGAGTAGAGCAGCTCCGTCCGGGTCGTTCATGCGACCGAAACGGGGTTTGCTGCCGGCCAATTGCATCACCATGTCTGAATACACTTGCGGGCGGTTGTCTGGGTTTTGATTTCCCGTCATAGCAAGCCCTCCTAATGCGAACAGTATAGCCGCATGTCGTGCCAAGACCAGGAAAAACAGGCCCGGCGGGTGTGTGTCCCGGCGGGCCTAAAGGGTTACGCGGTCGTTGGCTCTATGGGTTCCGTTTCCGGTACGTCCCTGTTTGTGTGCAGCCAGCTTTTGAGTTTACCGTGCCGGTTTGCCCCTTCATGGGAGTGCCTTACCTCGGGGTGCTGGTGGCTGCCGAACAGGATTTTGGCCAGCAGCAGCAGACCCCAAGCTTGCCAGAACGAGATGATCGGCAGGCCGAAGATAGGCGGCATGAGCCAGTTCCACAGCCACTTAACAAAGATCCCCAGCGCAAAGGCCAGTACTACGGCCAGAACCAGGCCACCCAGGATCAGCAGTAATTTGCGCAGAATGTTCATATTATTCCTCCTTGCTTTTGTCTGCGAGCAGGAGGCGCAATTTCTGCACGGCATAGCGCTTACGCGCCAGCAGCGTATTTAGCGGTATCCCTGTGTCCGCGGCTATCTGTTTAAAACTTCGGCCTTTATATACGTGCTGCACCAATACGCTGCGTTGTTCATAGGGCAGCTTGTCTATGGCATCGTAGAGCTTCTGCCGCATAGCCTGATCCGCGAACAGGCGCTCCGGATCCCCCTCTGTGCTGGCCGGGTCATTGGTGTCCGTTACATCCAGATGAGGGATACGCTTGTTCCTGAAGCGGTCATAGATGCGGTTGCGCACCATGGAGAACAGGTAAGCCCCTAAGTCGGCAATAGGCTGGTTGGGGTTTGCGGCTGACAGCAACTTGGCAAAGCATTCCTGCAGCAGATCCTCAGCATCAGCCGGTCCGGATAGTCCGTCCAGGCGGCTGCGGATATAGCATACCAGTTTGTTATACTGGCTGCGAAACAGGGTGGTGATATCTGTTTTCATAACGCCTCCATATATAAAGACGCGACCATGGGGCGCATATTGTATGGAAGTGGAAAAAATGTCGTTGACTTGGTTTTTCCGGTCTTTATCATGGCACCTGGGAGGATAATATGGCCCTTATTTTACCCTATAAAGAGAAAAAACCCTGCTTTGGCTCGCAGGTCTTTTTAGCCCCCAACGCCACCATCATCGGGGACGTGGAAATCGGCGATCAGGCCAGCATTTGGTTCGGCGTGGTGGTGCGTGGGGACGTTAATTATATCCGCATCGGCAAGCGGACGAATATCCAGGACTTGGCCATGATCCACGTGACCCACCACACGGCGCCCACCATTATCGGCGACGACGTGGTAGTAGGGCACAGCGTCACCTTGCACGGGTGCGTCATTGCCTCTTTCAGCCTGATTGGTACGGGCGCCACCCTGCTGGACCACGCGCGGGTGGAATCCTGGTCCATGGTGGCGGCCGGCGCGCTGGTCGCGCCGCGCACAACGGTGAAAAGCGGCTACCTCTATGCCGGTGTGCCGGCCAAACCCCTGCGCCGCATGACGGAAGCGGAGAAGGGCAATATCCGGCAATCTGTGAATAATTACCTGGCTTACCAGGTGGAATATGCCAGGCGTATGCCTGAATGCGTCGTCAATCCCGCAACACAGGCCAAAGAGGTCTGACTATTTCAGGTCCCGCCAATCCGTAAACCATTTGCCTTTTATACGCACCACCGGGACACTGCCGGCTTCTGCTTCTACCAGGGCGGCCAATTCCGGCTGCTCGTCCAGGTTGATCTCAATAAACGGTATATTACGGGAACGCAAATAATCCAGGGCACTGCGGCAGTCCGGGCAGTTGTTGCGTGTATATAGATGAACCGGTGGTTGTGTCTGTGTTTTGGTGTTCCCATCCAGGGAACAGGCGTTGCTGAGTCAGGTATTGACGCCCAGCCTGGGCAGGACGTAGCGGTTCAGCACGAACCAGCCGCCCAGTATGAGTATAAATACCAGCAATTGTTTATACTGCATGGGTTTTCTCCTTTTCAGCTTACATACAGCAGAAAGGAGCAGGATGTTTCAGCCGGGTGTAAAATAATTATGGTTCCAGCACCAAGCGCTTGCTTGTGCCCATGTCCACGAAATTGTCGCCATAATGGCTGCGGAACAGAGAGATGGCCATGTCCCCGGTACAATGGGTGCAACCCACCCGCTGAACGCCCATATCCTTAAAAGCTTTGATGATGTTTAGAATCTCCCGCCTGCTCTTGGCCATGAGATGAAAGCCGCCGAATACCAGGTAGACCTTTTGCTTCAACATCGCTTGAGCGTGGCGCAAGATAGGTACAATTCCGGGATGGGAACAGCCGGTTATCACCACCAGGCCCCGGGACGTAGAGATAATCAGCGATTGCTCCTTGATGCGGTCGCCCAATTCGCCGGTGGAGTATACCTGGTCTGCGATCTTGCGCTCCTTTAATACCCGCACGGGCCGGCTGCCCGCCACGCGTATCTGTATCGCCATGTTGCCGGGAAATGACTCCGGCATATAGACGGGTATGTCTTTTGCCTGCTTCAGTACGGTAAACAACCCGCCTGTGTGGTCGCCGTGAATGTGTGACAACACAATCGCATCCACATCGGCCAGGTCATGGTGCAAGAACCCGGCGTTCTGTTGCAGCAGTTCAGGCCGGGTGCCCGTGTCAAACAGGATAGTGTGACCGCAGTGCTCAATCAGGCAGGAAAATCCCCAATCAGCCTGTGTGCCTTGCTGAAACACATAATTGTCGTACAAAATGGTGATGTGCCAGGCCTTATCGTCGCTATTCCCTTGTTCAGCCTCCGGCTGCGTGCCGGCAATAACACAAGAGGAATACAGCACTACAGCAATGGTTAAGCTAATAAACAGGCGACAGTAATTCATTGTACCCAAATATACGCACATCCAGCCACGGAAGTTGCCTTGTTTGTTTTCCGGCAATTTTTGCTTTTTATTGCCCTGTCTGGTATACATGGACAACATGGATATCAATAAAGGAGCAAATCGCAGCATCCCCGTGAACCGGGATATAATCCCCCAGCGCGCACCCGTGCCGCGCCGGGTGTGGGATTACAATCACATTGACCCCGCGCATGTGCGGATCGCCCAGCGCCTGTCCAGTCCGCTGCTGCTGGGTCCTCCCCTGTGTGACCAGTTGGTGGCCCTGGTGCAGCACATGTTTACCCGGGAAGAAGCCCTGCTGGTGCAGCACATGCGCATCCCCTTCGGCAACACGGCCCGGACCATCGCGAAAAGAGCCGGCCTGGCCGTGAACAGAGCGGCTGCAGTGCTCGACTACCTGGTGGACGAGAAATGCGTGATCATGGCCTACACCATCGGCCGGCGCAGGCGCTACGGTTTTCTGCCCATTGTACCCGGCATATTCGAATACGCACTCATGCAGGCGCGCGAGGAGCAGCTCACGGACTGGCACAAGCAGTTTGCCCGGTTGTTTGAACAGCTCTTTGACACCGGCTATTTCAAAACCTACGCCCGTTCCGGCAAACCACTCATCCGCTACCTGCCCGCGCAACGCCTCGTAGAGCAGCCCCAAGCCCTGCCCTCGGACCGGTTGGCGGATGTGCTTACGGCATACGACGCCTTTGCCGTCGGCCTGTGCCAGTGCCGCCTGGCGGAGCGCATGGCCGGCCGGGGCTGCGACGCCCCCATTGACAACTGCGTGGCCTTTGGCGACAGCGCGCGGCTTATGGTCCATGCCGGCAAGATGCGTTCCGCGACCCTGGAGGAGGTATTGGCCATCAAGGCGGACGCCGAAGCCCACGGCCTGGCCACCTTTGTGGTGGAGTACACCATGGGCAAAAACCGCGGCGGAGGTTCCTGCTCTTGCTGCGGCTGCTGCTGCCACGGATTGAAGATGATTACCCAGTTCGACACCCCCGGGCTGGTTGCGCCTTCGCGCTTTGCCCCGCACTGGCAGTCGGAAAAATGCGTCTTCTGTTCCGCCTGCGTCACGGCTTGTCCCGTGGGCGCCATCCGCCTGGATAAAGGCGCAAATCGCCTGAGTTTCAAGGAGGACTACTGTATTGGCTGCGGCTTGTGTGCCGTTGCCTGCAAACCGCAGGCCATCGCCATGCAACCCAGACAGGGCTACCACCGGCCACCCCGGCACTTGGCGGGTATCCTGCTGCAACTGCTGCCCCACTTGTGGCGGATGGTGCTTATGGCACGGCGTAGAAAGCGCGTGAGCACATAGCTGACCGCGAGATTTATGCTCATACATCCCAGCAAGCGGCTGCGATGTTTATGTCCCATGTGATCCGCGAGTGTGTTGCCACTGGTTGCATTCCATAGAAACAGTTTCCCTTGCTTACGGCCCTTTCACCGGGTAATATATGCACAGGTATAGCGGAGTGGTAACAGAGGCCCCAGCCAATCTGATTCCCCGATTCATCGCTGACAAATACCAGGAACACGTGACCAACGGGAGCTTTGAGGGCACTGCGCTGTTCATGGACATCCGCGGCTTTACCGCGTTAACAGAAGAGTTGATGGCCTACGGCAGGCAGGGGCTGGAAAGCCTGGCCCAGGTAATGAACGCGTTGTTTACGCCCGTTGCGAACACAATTCATGCCTACCACGGCTTTATTGCTTTTTTTTCCGGAGATGCGCTAACCGCTATTTTCCCTCGACCCGTTCCCGCTATCAAGGCTTGCCACGCCGCCTGGCGCGTGGGAGAGCTGTTCCGGCGAGCAGGCAACCAGCACACCAGGGCCGGAACGTTCAGACTGAATGTTAAGATCGGTTTGGCCAACGGCAATGTGCAGTGGGGGATCGTACCCTGTGGCCATAAGCATGTATTTTTTTTCTCAGGCAATGCGCTGCAACTCTGCCAGGCGGCGCAAAAGCGATCCGGAGAGCACGTGGTCATGCACCGCTCCATGCGGCCTTTTTTGGGCCCCGGCAAGGAATACCATCAAGGGAGTGAGTTTGTCAGTGTACCACCTCACAGTGTAATTCCCGAACCAACTGCCTATACTGAAACAACAATGGACAGAGAAATCCTGCGCCGATTTATTGACGACAATGTGCTGCGCGCTCCTCCAGGAGGTGAGTTCCGCCGAGTGGCCAGCCTGTTTATCAGCACCCCCATGCCGCATGCCAGAGCGCAAATCCACCGGTTAATGCAAGAAATCGCCCGAGAGGTACACTTACTGCAAGGCTCTCTGTTTCCCATGGATAGCCAGGACGGCAGTGTAATATTCCCCATCGTCATGGGCGCGCCCATCGCACACGAGGACGATTGCCGGCGTGCCCTGCACTGCGTACAGGCCTTGCGAAGCCGTCTCGACTGCCCCTTGCATGCGGGTGTGTCCTTTGGCCCTGCTTTTACCGGTTTTATCGGTGCGCAGAGTAGAAAGCAGTACACCTGCTTGGGTGACACCATGAACACAGCAGCCCGCCTAATGGCCATGGCGCCTGCTCAAGAAACCTATCTGACTAAAACAGCGGTACGCATGGCAGCACCCAGGTTCCAGGCCGTTTACTTTAAACGCGTGTCCATAAGAGGCAAAGGACGGAAAATGGATATTTATCACCTGCCAGACCGGGACGCGCGCCAAAAGGCAACGCCATTTAGCGGACCATTTATCGGCAGACAGGAAGAACTGCAGACCCTGAAGCTGGCAATGGACGCGTACCTGGCTGCCGCTCGTCCAAGAGGCGTTATCTTTCTCACAGGAGAACCCGGTGTGGGCAAGTCCCGCCTGGCTTACCGGCTGATGTGCATCTACAAGGAGTGCGCGACCCCGTTCATTTTGCAGGCAGACCGTTTCTCAAAAACCGGATTCTACGCGTTTTCACTCATGTTGCAGGACTTTTTTCCCTTGCCCAGGCACGCGGATGCGTCGGGCCGTGAGGCCGCATACACACGCGCGTTCAACCGCTTGCTGCCTGAGCGGGCAAACACCGGAACCGGCAAAGGCGCTAACGCGCGAGCACGCGAGTACATACGCCTGGTACTGCGCTACCTTATCGGTCTTTCGAAAAGGGATCCCCTCTCAGGCCTGGGCGGTATGACGCGCAAGCAGATAATCAGCCGCGCGTTGCTGGCATTTTTTCAGTCTGCCCGCAAGCAGCGACCGCTATTGCTTGTTGTGGAAGACTTGCACTGGCTGGATGCCGATTCGCGTTACGCGCTGGAGATGTTTAGCAAAGCGGAAATACCCATCGTCGTCCTTGCAACAATACGCGCGCAAGAAATGACACAACAGAGGCCCCTCGATTTTGGCCCGCAATGGCCATGCACTACTTGCAGACTAAAATGCTGGACAGCGGACGACATCCGCGCCTATTTGGAAAAGAGCCTGTCCGCTCCGGTTACCAAAACGTTTTTACAGCACGTAGCTGCCCGTACCGAGGGTATTCCCTTGTACATAGAGCAATATCTGCGTTACTTGCGGGATAATGAGCTGATTTCGCGGGGCGCCTATGGTTTTGAACTTAGACAGGGCGTAACCCCTGAACTGCCTCCTGGTCTGGGCAGCCTCCTGGTGTCCCGTATTGATCGCTTTCCCGTGGCGTTAAAAGAAACCGTGCAAATAGCCTGTGTGCTGGGCCAGCAATTTAGCAGTGCGGTACTCACAAACCATATCGATCTCGCGATCCAAGCCATCCCTGACTGCCATATAGACAGAGAAAGGATACGCCTATGGATACAACGGGCGGCAGAAGAAGACATCTGGCATATGGGCGCTGGGTCACGGTATGCGTTTCATCACGATCTTCTGCGGGAAGCGGCGTACAATATGCAAAGCCGGAACAGGTTACGCATGCTGCACTTATCCGCAGGTATCTGCCTGGAAAAGCAGCCGGCCCATGAAGCATTTTACCGGGACATGATGTTTCACTTCCGCAAAGCGGAAAACGACGGCAAAGCACTAAAATACGCCATTCTCAGCGCTGAGTATGCGCGCATAAAGAAAGCATTCACTCAGGCTATCGATGGCTACACAAACGGCTTGGAGTTGGCGCAGAAGATCTACGGAAATACATGCAGCCAAACCGCCTTTATCTGTTATAAACTGGGATGGAGTTATGCGCAAGTCAACCGGTTTGCCATAGCCCGGCAACACCTGGAAGCTGCCTTGGATTTTTATAGGCAACACCCATCTGCTTATGCGGATAAATTGGTGTGGACATACCTTGCCTTATCCATCCAATACACGAATCAGGGCAAATATGCACAAGCCGTTGCTTTTAATGAACAGGCATACCCTTTGTGCCTGAGATATTTGGGTGACGCGCATACCGCTATGGCGGTTATATTCAACGTGAAAGCCGTGTTGGCGCAAGTAAAGGGTGACAACACCGAGGCATACGCGTATGCTGAAAAATCTCTGGCAATCAATCGTACGTTGTATGGAACAGAACACCTTGATGTGGCGGCGTCTTATAATGTCTTGGGATATATCTGCATGCACCTGGGCAGGTGGCAGGAAGCCGAAACCTGTCACCGCAAGGCTTTGGCTATAAAACAAGCGATTTTTGGCGATTTTCATTACGAACTGGCGTTATCGTACCACAATTTGGCTTCCACCCTGTTACAGCAGGGCAAATTAGACCAGGTAGAACCCTTGTTTCAAAAAGCCCTGGATATAGCGCTGCACTTTGTGGGTGAAAATAATTTATATACCGCCCTTACCTATGGCGGGTTCGGCTCTTTGTACAAAAGGAAGCACCAGTATGAAAAAGCCCTGTCCTGCTACCAGCGCGCCTTAGTCATCAGGCGCGAGTTGGTTTCGAAGCAACATCCCACCATCGCTGTAATTTACGTCAATCTTGCCGATGTGCACCTGGAAATGGACGCGCTGGCGCAGGCGAAAACATTCTACCAGCGCGCCTTAGAGATACAACGCAAGGTATTGGGCAAAGAACATCCGGCACTGTTTAAGCCATGCAGTGGTTTATGCGCTATTTACCTAAAAAAAGGGCGCTACCGCCGGGCATTGGAGTGCCTCGAGCACATAGCTAAAGATAGCCGGATATTGCGCAAGCAAAACAACGAAAACAAGGCCGCCTTTCATCATCTCATGGGCCGGGTTCTTCTGGGCATGGGCAAGCAAAAGGCAGCGCATCACTTTCGCCGCGCCGCCGGCTTGTTTGCCCGGTTGAATAAACAAACAGCAGCGCGCAAGATCGCCGCGAGCATCAGGGAATGCCCGCCAAAGGGATGATTATCAGACACAATGGCTAAAACAGGCGGGCCAGTTCGTCCCGGTGAAATGACGGCCAGTCGGTGGTTTTTCCTTTATGAAAGGCGAGGATGCCAGGCTCCGCGTCCAATACGTGGCCAATACTCGTTGCGGCGATGTCTTTTTCCGCTAAGGCATGGCAGAGGGTGGTGGCAGTCTCCGGCCTGCAGCAAATGAGCAGGCTGCCGGAGGCGATTAGGCCCAGGGGATCCAGGCCCAGGGCGTCGCAGATGCGTTGGGTTTCCGGAAAGATTGGGATGGCGTCCCGGTCGATGCGCAGGCCGAAGCCGATGGAGGTGCTGAGCTCCTCCAGGGCCGTGGCAATGCCCCCTTCGGTAGTGTCGTGCAGGGCGGTGGTCCCTGCATGGGCGCAAGCAACGCGGGCTTCTTTCACAATGCTGATGTGCCGCAAAAAGTCGCGGCTGCGGGAGATGATGGCCCGGGAGACGCCTGCATCCGCCAGACGCTGGGGGAATTCGCGGGCAATCAGGGCCGTACCTTCTACGGCAATGGCCTTGGTTAGCAGCACCCGGTCGCCGGGCCGCGCATTGCGCCGATCCTGCAGGTCGTCCCTGGCCACCGTGCCCGCCAATGTCCCGACAATAACCGGGCGAGTGACGGCGTCAGTGATCTCCGTGTGCCCACCGCACAGGCTGATGCCGTGTGTCGCGCACATGGAGTTGATTTCCCGCATGAGCTTAAAGATGTCATGCCCTGTGGTCGCTTTTGGCATGAGCAGGGTGGTGAGCAGCCAGCGCGGGTCTGCGCCTGAGCAGGCCAGATCGTTGGCGTTTACCAGCACGGTGTATAAGCCCACCGCGTCCGTGGCAAAGGTGATGGGGTCGCTGGTCAAAACCAGCACCTCCCGGCCGGCGATGTTGACGGCCGTGGTGTCGCGGCCGATGCCCGGCGGTATCAGCACGGAGCTGTCCCGGTGCAAAGAGGGCAGCATGCGTGCCAGCAGGTGATTTGGCAGCTTGCCCTGGGGCAGGGGGACAAGCAGGTTCAGTACCTCTTCCAGGTCTTTTAAGGTGTTTATCTGGAAATCGCAGTTGCCTTCCGGCAGGCCCGGGGAGTGGTTCTTGATGTACACCGTGACCGCTCCGGCCCGGCGGCCGGCCTGCATGTCAAAGTGGTAGTCCCCTACTACCACGATAGCTTCGACCGGTATGTTCAGCAACCGCGCGGTGTGCAGAATGCCGTCCGGATCCGGCTTCATGGCCACCGGCGTGTCCCGGGTTATTACCACGTCAAAGTCCGCTAAGGAGAGGCGTGAAAAGTGGGTAATGGCGCGTTCCACCGCCTGTTGGCTGTTGCGGGTGAGAATGCCCAGGCGATAGCCTTGGGACTTCAGCTTGTCCACGATATCTTCCGCATGGATGTTCGGTTTACTTTGGTCTGCAGCAGCCAGCTCGAAATTATCCAACTGC
>Ga0272441_10016595_pt1 | contig 10165 bp, 9 predicted proteins | sample SSMProp6N_FD_193582 | JGI IMG/M metagenome (GOLD analysis project Ga0272441, IMG submission 193582) | Marine sediment archaeal communities from Little Sippewissett salt marsh, Falmouth, MA, United States - SSM-Prop-6N | ecosystem: Environmental > Aquatic > Marine > Wetlands > Sediment ... | reverse complement strand
CGACGTAAGGGCCTGGCCACCCGCGATGGACCCGGAACCCTCCGCTAGACCGCCCCGACGATCTCGATGAATCGCCGGACCAGCGCGTTGGGGTCGAGGTCCGTGCATTGCAGCAGCGGGCCCTCGCCGCTTCTCACGGTCGTCCCGCGCCGGCCTGCCTCCCCGTCGCCCAGCAGAACGGTGATGGCCGACCGCCTCACCTCGATGCAGCCTTCTCCGGCCAGCCGGAAGAGCGGCACCAGGTCGTAGAGCACCGGCCCCGGTTTCTCGACGCCGAGACTGCGCCCGACCGGGTCCCACAGCGCCGTGCACTCGGCCAGCATGCCACTCACTGGGTCAACTCTTCCGCCGAAGGCGGCGGCCACCTCATCCATCGTCATCACGAGCCGCTTGGCGACGGAGTAGGTCGCCAGGAAAACCGGCAATCCGCAATTGAAAAGGTAGTCGGCGGCCTCGGGGTCGCAGCCGATGTTGTGCTCTACAAGGTTCTCGTCCGTCTCCCCGCCCATCAGCGCGAGGCAGCGGATCTTCCGGCGTGTGGGTTCGTCGGCTCCCCTCACGAACTCGGCCAGGTTACTCTCGGCCCCTATGCCAACCAGCGCGACGAGCTCATCCGACTCGGCCAACGCCCGGCCGATGACCCCTGCCGCGTCCGGGTAAGCCCTGCCGTACTCGGGGTCGGCCGTGGTCACATAGGAGAGGTGGGACTCGATGCGGGCGAAGTCGGGCGGCGTTTCGCCTCGGGCGGCGCGCGCTTTGGCGAAGGAGATGCCCGCGCCGACCGGCACATCACCTCGCCCCAGGATTCTCAGCGCCTTCGCCGCCAGCCTCGCGCGGGCCTGCGTGTCGCCGTATACGGTTGTCACCGCCCGGAGATCGAGCAGCGGGTGACGTGCGGCCAGGCAGAGGGCGTAGAGGTCGTCTATGTCGTCGCCGATGTCCGTGTCGAGGACGAGAGGAACGGGCCGCAAGAGATACTCCTACCAGCCGACGCGGCCGCCGGGCCACCTCATCGCCGCGCGGCAGCGGCTACCGATGTAAGCGGCGGGCAGGCCCGCCGAGCCCACCGTGAGCACCACGAGTCTGGCCGTCTCACCGAGTTGCGCGCCGCCGGCTCCACCTCGCACGACGACGCTCCCGACCCCGAATCCGAACGCTGTCAGCAGCGCGGCGACGAAGATATGCCCGAGCGCTATGCGGGCGATGAGCATCCTGGCGGCGAGTGTCGCCGCCACCGTGCCGAGTTGCACACCCCAGATCATCGTGTCGTCGCTCTGCCGTGCGAGCCCCGCGCTGGCGGCGAACATCGCGAAGCAGAGGGCAACCTGTGGGACCTCTCTCAGCTTGGCCCTTGGGACGGTCAGCGCCATCACGGCGCCTGAGAAAAGCGTGGCTATGAGCATGGCCGGTGCGATCTGCCACTCGCGATATTGAATGAGCAAGGAGATCTGCAGCCCCCAGAAGGCGGCCTGGAAGAGCCCCACGAGTCCTCGGACCTGCCACGGCGTCAGGTGGTGCTCTTCCTGCGCCGGGGGTATCACCGGCGGAGGTGCGACCCGAACGCGGACGCGCCCTCCGCGAAGCGCCTTGGCCAGTTCGTCGGCGCCGCCGAAGCGATCATGGGGGCTCTTGGCCAGGCAGCGCATGATCGCCCGGCCGAGCGAATCCGGCACGTCCTCCAGCGGGTTGGGCTCTTCGCTCTCTATCCGGTCCTGGACGGCGCCCCGCGAGAAGGGCGGTGCCCCCGTCAAGAGCTCGTACATGGTCGCCCCAAGGCTGTAGATGTCGCTCCGCAAATCCGCGCGCCTGTCGCGGAGCTGTTCGGGGGCCATGTACATCAGCGTGCCGGACGACGCGCTCCGCGTTGTCCGCGAGTACGCGTCCTTTGCCTGTCTGGCTATGCCGAAGTCGGTGATCTTCACCGTGAAGTGCATCTGTCCTGCTAGTGGGCGGGACGGGTCGTAGGGTGTGTCTTCGGGGAAGGCGAGCATGATGTTGGACGGCTTGATGTCGCGGTGGACCACCTTCTGCCGGTGTGCGTGGGAGAGGCCATCGCAAGCCTGGCGGGCGACCTCGGCGACCTCCTCGGGTGTGAGTGTGCCCTGTCGGGCGAGGACCTGGTCGAGCGTCGGTCCGGTTATGCGCTCCATGACGAGGAACTTGCAGTCGCCGCGGGCCTCGAAGATATGCAGGCGCATGATGTTGGGATGTGTGAGGCGGATGGCGATGTTGGCCTCGTCGCGCAGGGCGGACACGGCGCGCTCGTCGTGCGAGAGGGCCGCCGGTAGCACCTTCAGCGCCACGTCAATGCCCTGGACGGTGTCCTCGGCGAGGTAGACGGCGCCCATGCCGCCCCTGCCCAGCCTCCGGCGGATGCGGTATCGCCCGGCGAGCAGGCCCCCGCCGCCGCTGCTGAGGACCGTGGCGCCGACGTCCAGGGCGTCGGCCTGCGGGTCGACTATGGCGCCACAGGCGGGGCACTGGAGGCCCTCGTCGGGTTGTTCGGCGCCGCATCCGGGGCACTTCAAGCCCGCACCTCCGCGTTGGGGTGGGTTAGAGGTCCTTTTGACTTGGACGGGATTGTAGCCCGTTTTGGCCAGTGTATCAACGCATCGGGTCGGGGGCTGGGGATCTCTGGGGGAGGGCGGTGGGGCTGCGCGGGGATAGGGCGGCGGGTCCGGCGGATATACATCTACCCACAAAAAGCGCCCCGCTCCCGCGAGGCGCCCCTGTACTTCATGGTGCCGGAGGAGAGATTCGAACTCTCACGGCCGCTAGGACCACTGCGCCCTGAACACAGCGTGTCTGCCAATTCCACCACTCCGGCTCTGAAGGCGGAATATACAGGGAGGGAGGGCCTCCTGTCAACCGGATAGGGGCTCGGCTTGCAATGGCGGGCGATTCCGGGTAAACTGCGTGGGGCTTGCAGCCGAGAAGGGTGATAGAGCGATGCCGGGCGAAAAGGTCATATGTACAAATCGGAAGGCCCGGCACGATTACGCCATACTGGAGTCGTATGAAGCCGGGATTGCGCTGGTCGGCACGGAGGTGAAATCTCTGCGCGCCGGCCGTGCGAACCTGCGCGACGCCTACTGCCGGGTCGAGGGCGGCGAGATGTTCCTGGTGGGGGCGGACATCCCCATATACGAGCAGGGGAACGTCTGGAACCACGAGCCCCGCCGCCGCCGCAAGCTCCTGATGCACAAGCGGGAGATCGTCAAGCTTGGCAGCAAGGTGGCCGAGCGGGGTCTGACGATGGTGCCCCTGCGGATGTATTTCAAGGGCGGCCGGGCGAAGGTCGAGGTCGCCCTGGCCAAGGGCAAGCGCGAGCATGACCGGCGGCAGATAATCCGCGATCGGGACATGGAGCGCGATACCCGGCGGGAGCTCTCGCGATATTAAGTGGCGCCGCGGGGGCATTTTGTGGCATCTTAATAGAGGTATCGCCACGGTCTTAGCATGAGAAATGGGGGCGAAAGGGTTCGACTGTGGCCAATGAGGCGATGGTTGCGTGCCGAGGTTGCCGGGAGGCCTCGTAAAACACCTGGCACAGACTCAACTGCCGATATTACGGCAATGCCTGTGATGGGAACTGCCTAAAGGCTGAGTTCCCCCGTTACTCCGGTTCTCGCCCACGGGGCTGGAAGTAGCGTCATTTAGTGGGCTGGCCGAGAGCGCCTCGCCCGGGGCGCTGGAGGCGAGATCCAATCGGGCTGGCTGCCGCGTAACCCGGCCGGCGGGGTAGCGCGGCGGCGAGATTCCAATAGCCGGCTATGCACGTAGACGCTGTCGCTGAGGGCCAACAGGACGCGAGTTCGATTCTCGCCGCCTCCACCAGCCTTCGCCAAGGCTTCGGCTGGCAGGCCACCCTTCACAACGGGGTGTTGTCTGCATGTCGAGGCCTTGTTTGCTGCGACCTTGGCGAAGGCTGCCCGCCGAAGCCTTGTGCGAAGGCGGGCCTCTTTCCTTCCGCGGTCGTGTTGCATGAGAAGGGGGTCCCCTTGACTTACGTCTATCTCATACGAAGTCTCTCACACCCGGCGCACCACTATGTCGGTCTGACCACAGACATCGACAGGCGCCTAGCCGCCCATAGCCAGGGTCGCTCCCCACACACGTCCAAGCACAAGCCGTGGGAGTTGGTGACGTATCTGGCGTTCTCCGCAGAAGCCAAGGCCAAATCGTTCGAGCGCTACCTGAAGACCGGATCGGGTCGGGCTTTCGCACGCAAGCGGCTGTGGTAATCGAGACATCCTAGGCCCCGATCCCTCCAACGCCCGCTCCCGCCGAATTGACTCAGTGCGCCGCCGGGTGTTATCGTCGAGGACCGGTCGGAGGCGGATAGGAAGGGCCGACCTCGCCAAGGCCTCTACTCTGCAGGAGGACTACCTATGCTCGGGCGTGTGATTGTACCTGCGGCGGTTGGCGTCATCTTGTCCGGCTCTGCTGCGGCCCAGCCCGAGAGCGCCTACACCGCTCCGGTCATAGACGGCGAAACGGCGGTCCAGCACTGCACAATGGTGACCCTCACGTCAGGTGCGGGCGGCCACACCCACGCCTATCCCACGGCGCGCACCTGGCACCGGAACAACAGGCAGGTGATAGTCGACCTCGCCGGCCTGGGCCCGGACGGGGAGCACCACGAGAACGTCCGCTACCTCGTCCTCATCGACATCCACACGCTGCAGCGGACCTACCTGGCGACCAACGAACACCCCGAGGCCGGGGTGCCCGCCGCCGGCTTCATGTTCGACTACGCCCCGGCGGCCAACCTCATCGCCTACGCGGGCCCGGAGTCCAAGCGCATCTACACGCTGAACCTCGACAACGGCGTCCGCAAGATGATCTACGAGCTCCCGGATGAGGGATGGATAGGTGGCCCGCTCTCCCTGGCCTGGGACGGCACGATGCTGGCCTGGTGGACCCAGATCGACGTCAACGAGACCCAGTTCCTCGCCCCCTGGATAACCAGCATAATGTGCCAGCAGCTCGATCCGATCTCGGACAAGGTCAAGGGGAAGCCGCGGCTGGTCGAGTGCTTCCCCGGGCGCAAGGTGAGTCAGTGGGCCGACGGCAGCGGCTCGTGGACGCACGTGAATCACCCGCAGATCAACCCTCGCAACCGCGATCACATCTGCTACGCGCACGACACGCGCGGCCGGGGCTCGGCGGCCTACGATACAGGCGATAGAACCCTGGGCCTGCGCCTGTGGCAGGTGATGTCCGACGGCACGGACAACCGGTACCTGAGCTTCCAGGGCGGGACGCACGAGGTCATCGCCCCGGACGGCCGGAGCATCATCTTCCCCTACCACCAGGGCGTGGGGGAGATCGTATTCGACACCGGCGAGGCGCGTTCGCTCTACTACAACCCGCGTTGCTGCCCGGGGCACGTCACCATCTCGCCCGACGGCCGCTTCATCGCCGGGGATACGTGGAACCGCTGGCTTGACGAAGAGGGGCGCGTGTACCAAAGCATCATGATGTTCGAGCGCGCCACGCGTAGGTGCATCCACCTGTGCTGGTTCAAGTATTCGCACCCGCACGCCATCTTCTCGCAGGACGGGACGAAGATAGCGTTCAGCTACATGGATGACGACGACAACCAGCAGGTGGCCTGCATCGACATCAGCCGTGTCATCGACAACTGGGACGATGTCTACGAGGACGTGGGCCTTGCGAGCGGGCCGGGCTGGACTGTTGAATAGCGTCTGGTCGTCAGGTCACCGTCTACGCCTGAGTCGGGTGCTCGCAGCCGCGGTCGTCCTGACGGCGGCGTGCGGCGCTTGCCTGGCGGAGACGTCAGCCTCGGGGCAGCCACGTGCCCTGAGCGCAGGCCCCGATGCGGCCGTCGTCCCCGTGCCGCCCTTCGCAGAGTTCGCCGAGCTCCCCCTCGGCTCCGTGCGGCCGCGCGGGTGGATAAGGCGCTTCCTGGAGACACAGCGGGATGGGCTCACCGGGCACCTGGAGGTGGCGGGTTTCCCCTTCGACACCTACGGCTGGGCCGGTCCGCAATTGACGAAGAGGGGGGGCGACGACTGGTGGCCCTACGAGCAGACCGCCTACTGGGTGGACGCCCTGGTCCGCTGCGGGCACCTGCTCGACTCCCCGTGGCTTCTCGATAAGGGCGTCACGCAGCTCGAATACGTTCTGGAGAACCGAGACGAAGACGGCTACCTGGGCCCGGTTTTCCTCAAGCCGCCTGCCGCCCAAGACCGCTGGCCCCATGCCGTGTTCTTCCGCGCGCTCATGGCGCAGGGGGCGGCGACGGCGGACCCGCGCATCGCCGAGGCCTTGGCCCGACACTTCCTCTCCGACGATTACCCATACTGCGGCAAGCGCGACATCTGCAACGTCGAGGCCATGCTCTGGGCTTACGGTCAAACCGGCGACCCGCGACTCCTGGACCGTGCGGTGTCCGCCTATTGCGCCTACAATGCCGAGAACGCCGATGTCGACAACACCCTTGCCAATATGGCGTCGGCGAGAACCTTCACCGAGCACGGCGTTACGTTTCATGAGACGGCCAAGCTGGCCGCGCTCCTCTACACGTACACGGGGGAGCAGGCCTATCTCGATGCAGTGGTCGAGGCCTACCGCAAGGTGGACCGGGACCACATGCTCGTCGACGGCGTCCCGAGCTCGTGCGAGCAACTCACCACGCGCATGCCCCTGGACAGCCACGAAACCTGCGACATAACCGACTACATGTGGAGCGTGGGCTACCTTCTGATGGCCACGGGTGACGCCGGTCACGCCGATCGTATCGAGCGCGCGATGTTCAACGCCTTCCCCGGGGCCGTCCGCAGCGACTTTCGCGCGCTGCAATACTTCTCGTGTCCGAACCAGGTCGTCGTCGATGCCCGGTCCAATCACAACCGTTACCACTACGCCGAGAACTGGATGCAATTCAGCCCCAGCCCGTCCGGCGTGCAGTGCTGCCCCGGCAACGTCAACCGCGCTCTTCCCAACTTCGTTGGTCGCATGTGGATGGCGGACGCCAGGGGCCGGCTCGTCGCTGCATTCTACGGCCCGTGCCGAGTCAGCGTGCTGGTCGGTCCCGAGAAGGTCCCCGTCACGGTTGTCGAGGAGACGGACTACCCGTTCTCCGGGGAGGTCGTCTTCACGATTGAGGCGCCACGCGCTGTGCGGTTCGGTCTGCGCCTGCGCGTGCCGGGCTGGTGTGCCGCACCGCGAGTTCTCGTCAACGGTGAAGAGGCCGGGGCCGCCAGGCGCGGCGACGGCTGGCTCATCCTCGACCGCCGCTTCACCCCCGGGGACCGGGTCGTGCTTAGCCTCCCCATGTGCGTTGAGGTTCTGCCCTGGCCGGAGGGCGGGGTCGTAGTCCGGCGCGGGCCCCTGGTCTTCTCCCTCGCCATTGAGGAGAACTGGGAGCCTGACGAGGCCGAACCGCGCTTCCCCGAGAGATTCCCGGCGTGGAAGGTCTACGCGGGATCGCCCTGGAACTACGCCTTGGCCGTCGAGCCGGGCCGTGTGGCGGAGCAGGTCGCCGTCGTAGAGCGCGTGGCCGGTGAGGAGCCGTGGGCCTGGGAGAACGCGCCGGTAGAGCTGCGCGCCCCCGCCCGGCGCGTGCCGGGCTGGACGCTTGTAGAGCTGGATGAGGTGACGACGAGGGATCTGGGGCGGGTAGAAGGTGAGTTTCGCTTCACACCGCCGCTGCCGTCCGACGAGGTATTGCGCGCGGGCCTGGGCGAGCCCGAGACCGTGCGGCTCATCCCATACGGCTGCACGCGCCTGCGTATCACCCTCTTCCCGCGTGTGCCGACGGCTGATGGCGGACCCGCGTCCGACGCCGGGGAGTAGTTGCAGCGTCACGCGCCGACACTGCCGAGCTTCCCGGGAGCGGCTATTCCCCGAACGTCTCCGCGTGCAACTCTTCGTCGAACTCGGCGCTGCGGCCCGGGCACGTGTTCCGCCGGCACAGCCTGCAACTCGCAAAGCCCGTGTCGTTGGGGAAGCGCAGACCCGACACCGACTTGTTCGGGACCATCATCAGGCTCTCGGTGAGCGTCACGCCGATGGCCTGAGCAGGGTTGCCGAGGAGGGCGAAGAGGTCCGGCTGGGCGTGTGTCGGCCAGTCCGGGAGCGACCCTGGGCTCAGCACCGCGGTCCGGCCGGCGAAGGCGTGAGCGCGGAGGTGTTGCTCAAGCGCCCCGACGGCGCACCGCAGCGCAGCTTCCATGATGGCTTCCGCCCAGTAGCGCTCGAGCGGGTCGGCAAATCCTTGCACCCAACCGTAGAGCTCCATCCCGCACGTGGCGATGTAGGGCCAGACCTTGTATCGGCCTTCCAGGTTCTTCGCCATGACGCGGCTATGGAAGGAAACCCCGTCGATGACGAGCGTATCGCCGTCGCGGCTGTCGATGTAGGCCGTCCGGTACATGGCCTTCGGCCTCGCCGCGGCCTCTGCGCTTTCGGCCATGGAGCGCACGGCGGCGGCGTCCTCGCCCTCTTCGCCTATGCACAGCCGCTGTCGGAGAGCACCTTCGTCGATCCTCAGCGGTATTTCGTCAAGTATGGTCATTGCGGCTCCGGTCTCTCTCCGCCGCCCGTGTTCGTGCTATCATTATAGGGCATACACACGAGGTTTCCTTGCCGGGGAGGTTTTATGTTTCATCGGTGCGAAGTCCGTCTAGCCGTGACGGCTGTGCTCGCTGCGGTCTGCGGGGGCCCTTTGTATGCAGATGCAGGAGAGCGGCCGCTCCTGTCAACGAGCCTCGGCGAGGGCACCGACTTCTACCTCACGACGTCGCTTGAGGTCGTGGAACTCGACATCCCCGATGAGCTCGAGTTCGTCCCGCCCGAGAACGTCTTCGAGACCGACCAGGCCGACCTGGAGCTTGCCGCCATGATGACCATAGGCGCCGGGGTGAGTTCGAAGCCTTTCGCGGCTCCCCCGCTCTCATGGCTGGTGGTGGGCTACCGGATCGAAACGGGCCTCAACGACGACCTCGTGCGCGACGAGGACGGCGAACTCCTCGACTACACCGAGGACATGTACGCCGCGTTGGACATCTATTACATGCACACGGTCTCGGTGGGGCTGCGGCCTCAGATCGACGACGTGCCCTGGCTGTCTGGCAGGCTGGAGATCGGCTGGGAGCAGACGTACATCCGCATGGGCCTTAAGGTCGGTTACTTCGACTCGGTGTGGGGCGAGGAGTACGAGCTGCGCGGCGTGACCGGCGCGGACGCCTGTGTGGGCGGCCCGTACGTCTCGTATTGGTTCCTGCGCGATGAGCCCAGGTCGTTCAGTGGCGTGCGGCTTTCGGCGGGCTTCCAGCAGGGCACTATCGATTTCCGCCGCGGCCCGGACGGCAACTGGGACTCGGGTCGAATCGTTCTCGACATCGCATGGTGCTTCTAGGGAGGGGGCGCGATGGCCGTCTTTGACCAAGCCGATTACGATGTCCGGTGCGAGTGGGGTCTCCAAGGCTTGAGGCGGCTCGCCCCCATATCCGACGTCGTCGTCATCGTCGACGTCCTCTCGTTCACCACGTGCGTGGAGATGGGCATCAGCAGGGGAGGCGTGCTGTTCCCCTACAGATGGAGGGATGAGACGGCCGCCGAGTTCGCCGAGTCGATAGGGGCCGAGCTGGCCGGGGGTCGTGGCGGTGGAGCGCGCTATTCGCTCTCGCCCGGCTCGATTCTGTCCATTGAAAAGGGCGCCAAGCTGGTACTCCCGTCGCCCAACGGCTCGACCCTATCCACGGAGGCGGGCCCTACGCCCACGCTGGCGGGTTGCCTCCGCAACGCGGCGGCGGTGGCCCGGGCGGCCGTCGACTTCGGGCCCAGGGTCGCTGTGATTCCGTCTGGGGAGCGCTGGGCCGACGACGGCTCCCTGCGCCCGTGCCTGGAGGACCTCCTCGGTGCCGGCGCGATCGTCAGCGCCCTCACCGGCTCCAAGTCGCCCGAGGCCGGCCTCGCGCAGAGCGCGTTCCTCTCCCTCAAGTCCTCTTTCGGCGATGCGCTCGCCTCCTGCGTCTCCGGCCGCGAGCTCATCGCCATGGGCTACCCACAGGATGTGGAGCTTGCGGGCGAAGCTGACGTCAGCGAGACCGTGCCGGTCATGCGAGACGGGGCGTACCGCCGCCTCTAGCCTTCCGCCGCTGTCCCCCTGGTGTGATAATTCCCGGGATGGCCT
>Ga0272441_10016593_pt1 | contig 10166 bp, 7 predicted proteins | sample SSMProp6N_FD_193582 | JGI IMG/M metagenome (GOLD analysis project Ga0272441, IMG submission 193582) | Marine sediment archaeal communities from Little Sippewissett salt marsh, Falmouth, MA, United States - SSM-Prop-6N | ecosystem: Environmental > Aquatic > Marine > Wetlands > Sediment ... | reverse complement strand
CCGACATTCCTGGTTACTTCCCGCAACGATGGGAGTTCATCGTTCGTATGCAGATTGAACACAATGGATTTTTGCGGTAGGTAGTAATTGGGTCCACGGTAAATTCTGACATTTTTTACCTGGAAAAATGACATCCGAACCTCCGACGCAATCGGTACATTGAAGTAGATTTTTAGAAGATTTACCCGTTTCTTATTCATTGAGTGAAAAGAATTTAGACAAATTTTACTGATTGCAATATATATTTATTACGTTCTGAGAAAATTCGTACTGTTCTGAGTTGTCTTCATACGAGGAGGTTTCCCATGAGCCCGTCCCGTGACGGATGGCGTTCATCATATAAGATACTTATCGTGAGTCCCGATCCGAAACTCAGACGGCTAATGAAAATAACGCTCGACGATTTCGGCTCTGTCCCCTCGGAGGCTACAGACGGTATTACTACACTCAGGCAGGCTTTCAGTATTCATCCCGATATTATAGTACTTCAAAGGGAATTGCCCGATCAGGACGGCCTTGAACTTCTAAATCGTCTTAAGGAGGAACTTCATCTACACCGTCCTCCCGTTATTATTCTAACCAAGGGATCAGATGCGGATTCACGCCTCGCTTGTTTTGCAGCAGACGCTGATGATGTCATGTCAATCCCCTTTGATGCGCGGGAATTAAAAGCCCGGGTTGAAGCAGTTCTAAGACGCGGTGGTTTTTCACCGGTGAAGAATCCGTTTACCGAAAAGCATCTCACTGCTCTGGCGGGTAATGTATTTGATACATTCGTAGAAGGACGATCGAATCGAGCCGCCGTTGAAGCAGCTCGTACCGTGGCCGAGTATCCAGGAACAAGATTCAATCCATTGTTTATCTACGGTCCTCCCGGTGTAGGAAAAACCCATCTTCTCAGCGCGATCGGACATCATCTATCCAACCTGTTTTCAAATAAAGTAACAATGTATGTCCCCGTACCAGATTTTTCGAACGAATTCCTCGCTGCAATCGCGACAGGAGAGATGGAGCTATTCCATAGCAAGTACAAGCACGCCGACGTTCTTCTTATCGATGACATTCAATACCTCGGCGCCGGCGGGCACTCGTTTTTCGAGGAAACGGCGAAGTTATTCACCGTTCTTGCAGAACAGGGTCGACAGGTTGTAACGAGCGGCGATCGCTCGCTCGAGGATTTAAAAACAGATCTTCGCGATGTATACCCCGTTCTGGAAAAAGGTCTCGTTGCGAAGATCGATTTACCTGATCGTAATCTTCGTTTTCGGATTTTACAGACTCAGAATCTCCTGCATAAGTGGGGCATTGCCGACGGAATTCTATCCATGATTGCTGACGTTGTTGCCAGTGACGCCCGCGCACTCCAGGGCGCAGCTCGAAAACTTGTTGCGTTACGCAGTATACAAGGTGGCGTGTTGACGCCCGAACGTGCACGTGATGCGATCGCAGATCTTGCAAGGGGCGAAGAAGTTATTGAAGAAGCGGCGATTAAATCCAAGTCGATATCTGATCCGAGTCATTCTTGGGACTCCGGGTCGTACGAACTCGGCTCCGAGGAGACACCAAAAGTATCCCGTACGAAACCTGACTACGTGCCAAAGCGAGACACCTCAACCGAATATAAAAAGTCGGATGTTAAGACCCGCGTTGATACTACTCCATCCAGATCTTCCCCGAAGTTTCAGGCTGAAGATGATAGACTTCCTCCCGATGAAACACGTCGTGAACGACTGATAAAACGTGCCATGTCGGACGATGAGAACCGCCGCAAGGAAACGTGGTGGAGCAGATTGACACGTCGGTGATTGATACATGTATCTCAAGAAAATGATTCAATTCAAATAGCCTGTTTTCACCTATTGTGACTGAAATATTGGACGATTCAATTGTCGGTTTATTTCGCCTTGTAGCACCAAACAGCTATCAAGACGAGTCACCGGTCTTACTTCTATGGGAACACAAACGCGGGTAATACATTTTCTGAGTGATGATACAAGTATGAATGTATCTTCGTTGGATGATCGAGCCGGTCTCTACATACTCGCATTGAAATTACCTCGCCGGCGATCACTATCTATCGGAAAACTCGGCTGTTTCATTTTTCCAGCGGGGCACTATCAGTATATCGGATCTGCGGGTAGGGGTGTACGTTCGCGTGTACGCAGACATCTCGAAAAAAGAGGAATCAGACATTGGCATCTCGACTATTTGATGCCCTACGTATCGGTTATCGGTATTCATGCGTTTTATGAACCGGTATTGTCTGAATGTGAGCTTGCAAACAGAGCCGAATATTCCGTTTCCGGGTCGAAATTTCCACCCGGATTCGGAGCGTCGGATTGCCGATGTGGCGGACATCTCATTCGGCATGAGTCCCTGCCTGAGTGGGTGCCTGTATGATGAAACTTCGAATATACCTTTCCTGGGTACCAACAGGTATATCAATTAGTGTTCTTTGCACTCTCTTTTATGCAACGATCCTCTTCAAGAAAGGATTTATTCCGCACCCTTTCTGGCTTCCTTTGGCAACGTATCTCATTCCCCTCAGTATTCTCTTTTCTATTGTGTTATTTCTCCTGTTCATTATTTCAAAACGTCCACAAAAATACGCCATTGGCATAACTTTTCTGATCGTATTTCTATTTACTCTTCTCCTCACATATCCATTCCTTTCGAGAACGACCTCCACATCGAGCACGGAAACTTTTCGAGTAGCCACATGGAATGTTTTCAGATGTCATCGCGGCGAAGACCATGTCAGGGATACGCTCAAGGCGATGAATGCCGACATTTTGGCTATTCAGGAAGTGGTCGATTCTGAACGGGATGGGTCCGATGAGTGGCAATTGGACAGGATTACAAAGCCTCTCGGCTATACAGCAACGTTTGTCGGCTATCGCGAGATCAAACGCGATCCCCTGGCAGGTATAGCGATTTGTGTCAGAGAGCCCGTAAAGTTGCTATCAGTGGATCGAAGAACATATCATCCGCAGGGCGAATGGAGATATGCCTTTGCGGAGGTAGGGATACATGGCCAGGTCATCAATATAGTAATTCCACACCTTTACCCGTTCGCACTGGAAACCACGCTGAATCGCGCGGGAAGGGATATTACTAAAAAAATCCGACGAACCGCCGGCAGGATTTGGAGAACAACATATTGGCACAGGCAGGAGTCGGAAGAACTCATGCGAATCGTCTCGACATTCGAGGATCCTACCATAATACTCGGGGATTTCAACAGTACGCCTACTCATCCGATTCACTGGAGACTCCGTAACTCGTTGGTTGACTGCCTCATGGCCGTCGGCAAAGGCCTGACCCCGACGTATACTTTTTTTCTTCCTATTCGGATCGATTATATCTATCTCACCCCTACAATACACGTACAAGATGCCAGGGTCATTGCCACAACAGGTTCGGATCACCGCCCTATTATCGCTGATTTGAGCCTCTCAAGTTCACCAAAATCTCTGAATAACAAGGTTCCTACTCACAAATAACGTCGGATCTCGCGTTGGAATCGCGTTTACTGGTTAAGGAGCTTCATAAGAGAACGCAGCTACTCGCGAAGAATCGGAGGATTCCCAGATAGCCCGGTATGCGCGGACAACGTAGTAACTATTGGCATCCGGATTCGAACCTGCTCCGACATCAGTAAACGAAGTTCCCGTCGTTTCTATCAGTAAATTTGATTCTCCGAACGTATCCGGTACGAAATATGGATCAGTAGAGCGATAGACCCGATATTTCGATGCACCGGTGACCGATGACCAGGAGAGCGCAACCCCAGTCGGAACTCGCTGCGCGGAAAGGTTTGCCGGCGCGGGGAGATTTGTAATCACCTCATGCTCGCTGAATGGGTAAATCCCAAGATTCCACGGCGAGCCGGCGGCATCCTCACAGTACGGAAGACTGTGGACGGTTGTTCCCGAATGTGTTGCCCGTTCGTGATTGATCAATTCTATACCCCAATGTTCCGAGGCGACGGGATCCGTTGAAAGGATAACCGCATTGGGGAAGTCATTATATGGGGTGGGATTAGAGAACAGATTCCAGCTCATGGGCGATCCTCCCGGACCACCTGTCCATACACCATGAATGGCGGATAAAAGTATCAGTTTCGTTTTATCACGGATGTGTGGCGAAGCACTGATATTCAAAAGACGTGGATTGGGTGTATGACATGAACAGCTATAATCATTGAATCCAACACTCCCGATGTGATTTTTGAACCCCAGAGTCCACCGTTTATCGGATTGCCCGTGATCCTTCAAGATCGGGCAGTTAACGAGATAGTCACAGTTCACGATATGGGAACTGAGAGGCCAGTTCACACCCGTATCGAGTTCTATGGTTGTGCCGGGATCCGGATCGCGCCCCGAAGCTATGTTCACACCCGGGAAATTTGTGCTCGTATACCCGTAGGATGTAATGGACCTATTGTCGAAAATCGTGATGTTGGAAGCCGGGAACGTACCTCCCACAGTCTGAAGCAATAGATCTGTGACCGCCCGAACGGTCTCCCATCGAGTCGGCACATTACCTCCAAGGCAGTTTATCTTAAATGTAACCCGTTTTGTCGCATTTAAACCAGGGAGCAGGCTTTCAAGTGCAGCAAGAGCGGTTGACTCACCCGTAAGCGCCATGAGGCTGTTCTCCACCATGCTCTTCACAACCGAAAGGTTCACCGAAGATCCCGATGTTGCGTCTCTATCTTCCCAGATAACGATCTTTCCGGGATGTACATTCCCTGATCGCGAAGGATCGCCCCAGCTTCGTACGGGCAAGGCAGCGCCGGTTGCTGCAATGGCAGCGGATTGCATAAAGCGACGCCGTGAAATCCCTTGAATGCTTTTATCATCATGTTTAGTCAGGTTTTTCATATGATTTCCTCTCGCCACTAATCGTCATTGGTGGAAATAAGTCCGGTTGATCTCTATTATAACTAATTTATGAAAGAATCGTTCCAATTCCGGTGAGACAGCTTCTTGAAGCGTTTTTGTTCACTGAAGACCAGAAGTATTACTCGATCTCACCGTACCCGTGGTAGGCCAAATACTCCTATTGAGTCCTGAAGTTCTATTGCATTTCGAATCTCTCCGCATTATGTACGCGAATACGTCCGGGTTTTGATTTTCGGTGATTTGAGATTCACCAAGGTCGTCTACTCCAACAAACAGGAGTCACTCAGTGGAAGTAAAACGTATGATACGGGATATATCTAATCAGGTATTGCTGTCCTTATTCGTATTCATATCCTTGGGTACGGCATCTCCGATAGATAGAAGTTCAGCAGAGATCGTCGCCCGATCAAAATTGACCGAATTAAGAATCGACTCGGAATTCACCCTACGACGCGATGAAATTGAGATCCGAGATGATCACGGTCAGACTCTTGCATTTGTGTTCAATCTCGCTCCCACCGGATTCATGATTATAGCGGGTGATGATCGTCTTCCACCGGTCATATCCTATTCATTTGATACAGATTTCCACAATCCCGACGGCGTCATGAATCCGCTTCAAAACCTCGTTAAACGCGATCTCACAAAGAGACTTGAACACGTCAGACAGATCGATGATACTACTATCAGGAAAAACAAAAAACTATGGGATCTTTACCGTTCCGGGGATATTCCAAAGGACTCCCGCCGCGAATCGTACCAATGGCCTCCCGCAGGGGTAAGCCCCACCGGAGGGTGGGTACGATCACGGTGGACGCAGGATCCGCCTTATAACAATCTCTGTCCCATTGATCCTACCACGAATCTACGGAGTCTTGCAGGGTGCCCGGCTGTAGCCATGGGTCAGATTCTAAACTATCACCGATCAATAAACGAAACCCATTTCGATGATAATGATGACTATTTTCACAATTACGCCGGACAGTACTGGATAGACGATGATCACGCCGAACATGGCTTCCCTTCATTCCCTGAACTGAATGTGTATCTGGATACGCTGACCGTGCATTATCAATCCGGAACTCCTGTTACCAATACCGATAAGGCAGCCCTCGTCTTCGCATGCGGAGTAGCCGCCGAACAGGTCTATAGCTCGGGTGGCTCAGGAACATTCGGCGTAGACCAGGCGCTTCAAGCGTATATGCGCATGGGGGAAAACGATGTAGGGTTCTATGCCGGAGGTCCTCCCGTTTTGTATCACAGGCTATCCTTGAATATGATAGATGCCCTCCCCGCACACCTTGCAGTCGTTACCCCCCAGTGGAACGCGGGTCATAACCTTGTTGTGGACGGGTACAATACCGATGGGTATTATCACCTGAACTTCGGTTGGGGCGGCTTTGCCGACGCATGGTATGATCTCCCCGATGAGTTGCCGTACAATTTAACGGTCATCGAAGGTCTTATATTTGATATTGCGTCTGCATCCATCTATCCGGACGGTACGGATGTTCCGTCAAACGCAACACTACTCGGACTTCCGGTTGACGATACATCGTATACTATTTTTCCTCCGGGAGATGAAGATTGGTTCGTTTTCTATTCTGAAGGCTCAGTGGATTTGTCTATCTATTCGGAGGAGGTATCAGGATGCGAATTCGATCCCTTCTTCCGGCTCTACGGTCCGCATGAAGCGGACGGATCGGATGTCGATCCGGAGGTATCCATAGCATCGGATGACAATACGCATGGATCCATGCAGCCTGAAATCAATTTCACCACGGGAGGATCCGGGTATTACTTCCTCCATGTTTCCCGATCCGAAGATGCTTCAGAAGAGTTCGACACGGGTGCGTACCTGCTTAACGTAGCGGTAATGGCCGGTCTTGCGCCGCCGGTCAACTTATCCGTTGAAGTCGACGGGAATGATGTACTCCTGATATGGGAACCTCCACCGGAGGGCGCAAAGGATTTCATCGGATACAACGTGTATCGGGATCAACAAATACTAAACATAGATCCCCTGACATCGATGGAGTTCAGCGATTTGAACGTAGCAGACGGTGAGTATACCTATTTCGTAACCGCCGTGTATCAGGGCGGAGAATCCGGTTCCTCAAACGAAGTATCGGTTACCGTTCCTTCCGTATCATCTGAAGAAAATAATCCGGAGCAGCCATCTGTTACCAGACTCCTGGCCTCTTATCCGAATCCAACGAAGGAAGCCGTTCAAATCAGCTATGAACTGGCGTCTCACGGCGATGTAACTGTTTCCATCTTTGATATTACCGGAAGAATTATTCGAACGTTGATCAATGGCCGAAAAGACTCAGGGATTCATACAATTTCATGGGATTGTAAAGACAACGGGGGTCAGCAAATACCTACTGGTCTATACGTTATCAATATGACGACTAAGGATTACATTAAGCAGAAACCGCTGGTTGTGTTGCGGTAAGTCTTTTCAGACCCACATTGTTTTCATATAGATTCGTGCCATGTAACTTCTCTCGTATATGCTGAATCGGAGTTAGATAATATCAATCGACTATGTGAAATCGTGGTTGAGGATACATGATGAGTAAAAAGGGAGGGCGCAATGTACCATAGATCGATCACTGTTTTTTTCATCATGGTGCTTTTTAGCTATAGTTTCATTGGGTTGAACACTTCCCGGGCACAACCACTCTGGTTTGATCGGAACTACGATTCCGGTCTCCTATTGGAAATACTCAAACCCGAATTCGAGGGAGAGGATGATCTTACATTCCTGACATCAGCGTGGTTCCTGTCAGGTCGATTTCGCTCAAGTGAGCATCTCTGCTGGACTTTTGACATTCCGTATACTCATTATGGTTTTAACTCCGACTGGGCTGATGAAAAAGATGACGCGCTGGGGAATCCGTATCTAGGGGTAGAGATTGGGGGATCAACTTCGCCATATTTCGGAGAAATCGGCTTTCGCCTTCCACTGGCGCCTGAAACATACGATCCGGCTATAGTGGCAGGTCAATTCGCAGATCACATAGATCGTGCTGAAGCATTTGTACAGGATGTTCTACCCATTCAGGCACTGATAAACCACCATTCTAAAAACACATCCGGTTTGACCACACGAATACGTGGCGGGGTGATCAATTGGATTGCCATCGGAGAACGCGATGAGTCCGAATTGTTTCTGTTATACAGCGCTCATACCGGCTATGGATCGTCGAAAGGATCAATCATAGCCGGGTTTAGCGGGAGATATCTCCTTTCAGAAAACGATCTCGACTTCGATGAAGCGACGCTTCATCGATTCAGCGTGGATACTGGTATTCAATTCGGAAGAATTCGGCCGGGAATACATTTCAGATTACCGTTGGATGACGATTTAAGAGATGTCATAGATTACGTAATCGGTTTCAGCCTCAGCGTCGGTCTGAACTGACCTATTACCGCTGGTATACCCGTACGGAGATCGTAATACGGAAAATACAATTCGAGCTGGTATATCAGTCCGATTCAAGCAGGTTACAAAAGATATCGTGATTCGATGTTCGCCCGAATGACGGGAATATCACAACGATACGGTGAAGGAGTAGTACTCTGATTCATCGTCTCCCAAATCATCGGGAGGTTCAATCTGGCCATAGTCTAATCGTAGCTTCAATCGTGATACATTCTCACGGAGTCGAATATCAAATCCGATACCATATCCATATGTACTCCCCTCGGGAACATTACTCGCCTCCCGATCATAGTAATATCCCCTACGCGCGCAAACGGAGATACCCGGATCAGTTCCGCTCAAGTTTACCAGTAACTCGAGCGGCAACCGAAACTCACCTTCAAAACCAACGGCTCTTCTGCTTTCCCGAAGCTCTTCGTGCCAGACATCCTCCTGCCAGTTTATCATGATCTTGTTTATTTCCGCGACCATCAGAAAACGGGCAAATCGCGGTATAAAGAGTTCTTGCGCCATGCCTAGGCGCATTAACTTCGGTAAAGGATCTGATGAATAACTTTCACGATACGAAATACCCGGCCCCACATTCGATAGACTCGCTCCAATACTTGGTCCTCTCAGGAACAGCTGAGGTGATAGAGCGATCTCTTTCGGTCTATAAAACCACCCGAAATCCAGTGCCCAGGTAGTTGCCACACCGTCGTCGGGATGGAGAACGCTTTCGATACGCTTATACGTAAGTCCCACGCTCATGCCTTCTGATATTCGAATGCCGTAAGAAAGACCGATCGACCAGTCGTATACCCGGAATGTACCCAATTCATTCCCTTGATCGTCCCGTTCGGTCACCTCACCGACATTTAGATGCTTCGCGCTGATCCCTATCGCCCCCATACGGGGAATATGCTGGGCAAAGGCGTAATTCCGTATATAGAGATCCTCTAGTCCAAATACCGGCATCCATCGCGATCGTTTTCCACAAAAATCATCAGGCCACGGCAGGTGAAGCTTCGATATCCATGGTTCGGGATTCGGAAGACCGGGAGCATATTCCATGGCTATGCTCGCCGGATTATGGAAAACAGATGTAGCATCATCGGATACCGCCACGAACGCATCACCCATCGCCGATGCCCGAGCACCATGCGGTATTGTCAGAAACACCACCGCGGTTCCGACTTCGGATTCAGTTCTCACGGGTAACAGACATACGAAGAATATAACTGACAGCACCCACGTTTGTTTCATAACGCTTTCACCTCCCCTCCAAAAACGTCACCACGGAATTATCTTCCAAGATACATGGTTTTTTTCAAAACACAGGTATCAGGGAGAACGAAATACTCGATGCTTACATCCTCATCGTCATGGCCTGCTATTTGCAGATAATGATTCCATGGAGAAATTCTAATTCTTCCGTAAAGCCGATAAGACAGTACATCCGGAGTATTGATCAAACGAAGGAGATTATATAGTGAATCCGACTCTCAACACAGCAACTGCATGGCGTATTGAACTGGCAAAGAAACTGTCCGAAGTATACGCGGAACATACTGATATACGAATGATTGTTCTCGGTGGTTCACCGTCCAAGAACCTCTCAGACCGATATTCTGATCTCGACATCGTGGTATACTGGGATACAGTGGATACGGAGTGGTTGGAGAAGATTCCTCTGAAAGATTTTGGTCTGGATCGTGCATTTTTTCGAAAATCTGAAGATTCCGATACATGTCTTGAAAGCTACTACCTCGAAACCTTGAAAGCTGATTTCGGGCATACAACTGTCCGGGAATGGAACACATGGACGA
>Ga0272441_10016592_pt1 | contig 10166 bp, 7 predicted proteins | sample SSMProp6N_FD_193582 | JGI IMG/M metagenome (GOLD analysis project Ga0272441, IMG submission 193582) | Marine sediment archaeal communities from Little Sippewissett salt marsh, Falmouth, MA, United States - SSM-Prop-6N | ecosystem: Environmental > Aquatic > Marine > Wetlands > Sediment ... | reverse complement strand
AGGGGGTCCGGGCCGAGGGCCCGTTTGGGCGGCGTTACCGGCTCGGGGGTTCGGTCAAGTCTCCGGTCTTCTGGAGTGTGCGGATCTCGTCGGCGGTGAGGATACGGTTGAAGAGCATGACCTCGTCGAGGGCGCCCTTGAAGAACTTGGGCTGCCCGTAGCCGCCCCCGCCGACGCCGAGGCCCACGCCCATCATGTGGTGTTTGAGGAACCGCCCGCCTTCGGAGTGGACCAACTTGCCGTCGAGGTAGAACTTTTTGGCGCCGCGCTGGTACGTCACGGCCAGGTGATGCCACTTGCCGTCGACGATTCTGATGTTCTTCGTGTGCATCAGTTGCCCGTTGGTGGTCCAGATCTCGTAGGCGTAGGTCTTAGCGACGATGTGCTTCTTGTACCCGACGCCGTCGGGGTCGCCCTTGAGCCAGACGGCGACGGTGCCGGCGTCGGCATTGTGCGGCCCCTTGGGATTGACCCGCTGCCGGGCCTTGTCGGCGTAGTCGGCGAGGTCGACCAGGTCGTCGTGCCCGTCGAGGAAGACGGCGCGTCCCTTGACGCCCTCGACGCGGCGGATGCCCGGGTGCAGGCCGTCCCAGGCCAGCCCGTCGATTCGCGACGGCGACAGGTCCTTGACGGCCGGGGAGTCGAGAACGTCGAAGTTCCAGTAACCGATCAGGCCGGGCAGGGACCGCAGGCGGAAGGGCGCGTCGGTCAGGTCGGCCATAACGTTAGGGGTCTTGGCGCGGTCGCGGATGTTGCGGACGGTGAGTTTGTGCGCTCCGGGCGCCAGCGGCTTGGCGGTCGTCAGGCGCACGGTTCGGCCGTCGGGTTCGAGTCGGGCGGCCTTGGGCGCGGTGCCGTCCAAGGCGTAGTTGCCGGCGGCCTCGGCCGTGGCCTTGGTCACCGGCTCGTCGAAGCCCACCAGCACGCCGGTGGCGTCGTTGATCGCCCAGATGCCGGCGACGGATGGCTTGCGCGTGTCCGGCCCGAGGCCGGTGAACTGTGCGGTCGCGGTGTCGGAAGGCTGGAAGCCTTTCAGGAAGGACTTGATCTTCAGCGTGGTGGTCTTGGTCAGGGGGATCGGCTTGTCGCAGGCCGGGGAGGTCTCGCTCGGCTCGCTGCCGTCGGTGGTGTAGCGATGGACGGGGTTGGACCAGCCGCTGCGGACCTCGACGGCGATTGATTCGTGGAACGACGCGCCGGCCGGGACGATCACGGGCGTGACGACCTTGCCCATGGACGCCCGCATGTTCTTGCCGATCTCCTCGGCCGACAGGGCGCGGTTATAGATATAGTACTCGTCGCGGTCGGTGGCGCTTCGTCCGCCCTCGGCGCTGGCGCACACGATGGACATGGCGGCGTTGCAGAAGGTCATGACGTTCCACGGCGCGGCGTACCAGGCCTTGTCGGTGCTGACCTTGCCGTTGAGCATTACCTTCCCGCCGGCCGGAGACCCGTCCAGGTAGATCTCCAGGCGCCGCTGATCGACGTCCCACAGCACCGCCACGTGGCGCCAGTGGCCCGTCCACTTGTACGGGGCCTGGACGTGGTAGATCTTCCCGCGCATCGCCTTGTAGGTGGCCTCGAGGAACCCGTCGGTCAGGCCCTGGACGGCTTTGTATCGGCGCAGCCCGAGGAAGCAGTCCGAGCCCGGCTTGAAAGGCTTCCACGGGCGCTTGGCCTTGAGGTGCCAGCGGGTGTAGATCGTCTGAGGCGACCAGACGTACCCGGCGATGCCTTCGCCTTCGTGCCCGCGCATGGCGTTCGGGCCAATTCGCCAAGTCGTCTTCGGATCGCCCTTGAAGCGCGGGGTGTAAGGGACATCGACCACGCGGCCCGACTTGCGGATCCAGAACAGCATGGTGCCGCGCTTGTAGTAAAGGTTGTTGAGCGGGTCGTAAGCGATCTTGGACCACCGGTGCCTCGGGTACGGTCGGCCGTTACAGCCGAAGACCGCCCGGCCCTTCACGCCGCCGGGATAGTACCAGATGCCCTCTTCCCAAAATCGGTTGATGCCGACGGAGGCGTCGAAATGGGTGTACTCGCCCGGCTTGGCGTCGCCGCAGGAGTAGTAGGCCAGCAGGCCGTCGGCATTCAGGGGCTTCTTGTCCAGTTTGGCCCGGTCGCGGACGATCGTGGTCTTGAGGCGCTCGGGGAAGTTGACCGCCTCGTCGCCGGCGATGGTGACCGTCGGGCGGATCGTGTCTTCGGTGCCCCAGGCGGTGCACCGGACCGTGAACACCAGCAGTGTCGCGCCGCCCGGGGCCAGGTCGAACGCCTGCTTGGCCGGCGTCGCGGCCAGCCCGTCCGGGAGGTCTTCGAAACTCACCGTGCCCTTGCACGCGGCCTTTGGGCCGGACAGATGCACCAGGAACACCTGCGTGTCGGACTTCCGCAGGGGGATCCGCGGGACGGGGTCCATGTCCACGTCGAGGGCATGGGCCAGGCCGCCGGACGACAGGCACGTCGCCAGCAGCAGGATGCTCGGAGCGTATCTCATGGGGCGTCTCCAATCTCGATCTAACCGTAACTGACCTGGTCGAAACCGCAAGACTACTCGTCCGCGAAGCCGCGTTCGACGGCCTCGGCGAGAATCGCCTCGGTGGCGCTGGCGCCGATGCGCGTCACGCCCAGCGCGCGGACGCGAAGGACGTCGTCGAGGGTTCGGACGCCCCCGGCCGCCTTGATCCGCACGCCGGCAGGGCAGGCCTGGCGCATCAGTTTCAGGTCGTGGTCCGTCGCGCCGCGGTAGGCGTAGGCCCCGTTTTCACCTTTGACGAACCCGTAGCCGGTGGAGGTCTTGGCGTAGTCGGCGGCCGCGTCGCCGCACAGGCGGCAGAGGGCGCGCTTCGGGGCGTCGTCGGGCAGGAAGTCATTCTCGAAGATGACCTTCAGCAGCGCCCCGCGGGCGTGGGCGGCCTCGGCCAGGCGGCGGATCTCCGCGCCGACGTAGTCCCAGTCGCCGCTGAGGGCCTTGCCGACGTTGACGACCATGTCCAGTTCGGTGGCGCCCTCGTCGCAGGCGCGCTGGGCTTCGGCGATCTTGATCTCGACGTGGTTGCCGCCGTGCGGGAATCCCACGACGGTACCCACGGCCACGTCCGAGCCGGCGAGCAGGTCGGCCGCCAGGGGCACGGCATAGGGCTTGATGCACACGCTGGCGACGTCGAGCCGGCGGGCGAGTTCGCACCCGGCCGCCAGTTCGGCGTCGGTCAGCGTCGGGTGCAGCAGCGAATGGTCGATCAACTTGGCAATTCCTCGCAGACTCTCGGGCATGGCGCGGGTCTCCATCGGGCGAAAGCGGCTGTTTCACCACAAAGTTCACAAAGATCACAGAGAACAGCCCACGACCTTTGTGTCGAAAGAACGGCGGCTACTTCTTCGCCTTGGCGATGATGTCTTCGTACTTGGTGCGGAAGTATCGTTGCCACTTGGCGGTGATCTCGTCGGCCTCGGCCGGGTCGGCGAGGCGCTTGGCCGTCTTCAGGGCGATGTCCTCGCTGGCCAGGTCCGGCGGCAGCGCGGCGAACTGGCGTCGCAGGTCGGCAGGCGAGCCGGCGTCGAGGATGGCCTTGTAGGCGGCGGACAGTTGCGTCCGGCTGTCCTTGGCGGCGGCCTTCATCAGCGGGCCGAGGAGGCGCGAGATGCGGACGGCGGCCTTGGCCTCGTCGAGATGGAAGTTCGGGGCGTACTCGAACGGGTCCACAAGGCCCGGCAGCATCCGTCCGGCACACGTGGCGTACACGTCGCGGCGGATGGGCTGGCGGTAAAGAGCGTGGGTTTGGGGCCCGCCGTCGCTGCCGGCCGGCAGGCACCAGAGTTTCTGCGCCCGGGCGGTGAAGACGTACTCCATGAATCGCTTGGCCATCTCCGGATGCGGGGCGCCCTTCAGCAGGCAGATCGGGTCGGGGGTGAACGCGGTGGTGCCGCGGACGAGGGTGAAGCCCAGCACGTCGCCCGACAGCGCGATCTGCCCGTAGGCGTAGAAGTCGATGGCGGCGCCGGCGAGGACCTCGCCGTTGGCGACGTCGCGGACGACCTCGCTGGCGCCGCCGGTGAAGCGTTTGCAGTTGGCGAAGATTTTCAGGAGGCGTTCCCACCCGACCTGCCAGTTGGCGGCCGACTGGATGATCATCTCGTAGGCGGCGCGGGCGCTGCCGGAGTTGGTGGCGTCGGCGGCGGCGATGCGCCCGAACATCGCCGGCGCGGCCAGGTCCGCCCAGGTCTTGGGGACCGGAATGTTGTGGTCTTTCAGGAGTTTGGCGTTGTAGAGGATACCGAAGCAACTGATGGCGGCCCCGTACCACCGGCCTTGGGCGTCGTACTGTTTCACGCCGGTGATCGTTTCGGGGACCGCCGCCAGCAGGTCTTTCGGCAGCGTCACCGGCTCGGTCAGCCCGCGGGCGGTGAGCAGTTTGTGATCGGGCCCGCCCCCGCCGAAGTACAGGTCGATGCCGCTGGTGTCCGACCGGCCGTAACGGCGGATGAGATACTGCGTGCACGTGGTCGAGCCGCCGACGTCCATCCAGCGGAGACGCACGTCGGCGCCGAACTTCTCCTGGTGCCAGGCGCGGAAATCGCGCTCGAACTCTTCCTCGATCTGCTTGCTGTGGGGGCTGACCAGGACCAGGTCGGCTTCGACCTTTTTCTTGCACCCGCCGCCCGCCAGCGCCATCGTCGCCAGCGCCCCCGCCAGCGCCGCCAGGCCGATCCGTCGCACGGCATCCATCGGGCACTCTCCTTCCGTCTGCCGATAGTGTGGACCGCCCCGGCCCGGCAATCAAGCGCCGGGTGGGCGCGGCGCGCCCAAAGGCGGTTTGACAAGCCCGCCCGCCGGCCCATAGCATGGCCGCCTGCGGGTCGGCGTCCGGGGCGTCGGCTGTGCGCGCCCGGGCCGACCCGGCGAGACGACGGCATGGAGAAGATCGCGGTCATCAGCGACATTCACGGCAACCTGGAGGCCCTCACGGCCGTCCTGGACGACATCGCTGCGCGGAAGATTCAGCAGATCCTCTGCCTCGGCGACGTGGTGGGCTACGGCCCGCAACCGGCGGAGTGCCTCGACCTGGTCGCCGCCCGCTGCCGCCTGACGCTGATGGGCAACCACGACTTCGCCGTCATGTTCGAGCCGAGCAACTTCAACCTCGGGGCCGAGGGCGCCTGCTACTGGACCCGTCAGGTCCTGGCGGCCGAAACCGACGCCGCCGCCCGCAACCGCCGCTGGGCCTTTCTGGGCGCCCTGCCGGTCAAGCGGGTGATCGTGGCGGCGGACTGTCCTATCGGACAGGTCGCCATCGCCCACGGAAGCCCTCGCCGCCCGATCAACGAGTACATCTTTCCCGACGACGTGTACAACAACCCCGGCAAACTTCACGGCCTGTTCGAGCGATTCGATCATCTCTGCCTCGTCGGACACACCCACGTGCCCGGCGTGTACCTGCCGACGCCGGACTTCTACAGCCCCGACGAACTCGGGGGCGTCTTCGAGCCCGACCAGCAGAAGGCGATCGTCAACGTCGGCTCCGTCGGCCAGCCCCGCGACCGCGACCCGCGCGCCAGTTACGTGATTCTGGACGACCACGCCGTTCGCTTCGTTCGCGCCGCTTACGATGTCGAGACGACGATCCGCAAGGTGCACGAGATCAAGGAACTGGACGACTATCTGGGCAATCGCCTGCGCGAGGGCCGGTAAGGAGCCGCTGGTGTCTCTTCGACGTTTCCTGTGGACGGCGCTGCTGGTGGCCTTGGCCACGATGCTGACGATGTGGTATCTGCAGAAGCAGATGGCCTCTCGCCGCCCACCGGCGACGACGCGCGCCGCCACCGCGACGGCGCCCCTCCGCACCGCCCCGGCGACGAGGTCCGCCCCGGCGACGACGCCTACGACGGCGCCCGCCAGCGCGGCGACCAGCGCGGCGTCGATCGCGTCGGCCCCGGCCCCCCGGCCGGCAAAGACGCTACCGGCAACGGCCACGGCGGCGACGGCGACGCCCGCGACATGGACCACCACCACCGCCGGCGAGCAGGTCCTTACCTGCGGGTCGCTCCGACAAGCCGACGGGTACAAACTCTACGTCGCCTTGACCAACGTCGGCGCGGCGGTCCGCATCGCCCGCCTGACCGACCACTTCCTGTCGGTCAAAGACAAGCATCGATACCAAGAGGACCCCGACGCCTACATCGCCGGCGTCAACGCCGATCCCAAGACCGTGGGGCAGTACGCCGTGCTGAACCCCGTCGGGCGCGGGGCCGGACAGATCGTGCCGCTGGCGACGCGGCGGATCACCTTCCAGGCCGCCGGCGCCAAGCCGTTGCAGATCGACCTCGCCCGCGCCCGCTGGACTCCCGGCCGGATGACCACCGACGCCGACGGCACCCAGTCAGTCCCGTTCTCATTGACGATCAAGCGCAACGGCGTCGGGCTCATCCGCGTCGAGAAAACCTATCGCCTGCCCAAGAACAGTTACTCGATCCTCGTCGGCCTGCGCGTGGTGAACCTATCCCCGGCCGAGAAGATCGCCTTCTGGCTGACGCAGTTCGGCCCGACCGGCGTGCCGCTGGAGGACATCCAGCGCGACAAGCGGATGCTGGTTTATGGCCGCCTGTCCGGGGCCGAGGTGCAGGTCCCCAAGGAGCCCATCGCCAAACTCAAGGACGCCCCCACCGGCCTGGCGCACCAGACCGCCCTGGGCCGGTCCGATGCCGCCGAGCCGGCCTTGTGGGTCGGACAGGCCAACAAGTTCTTCGCCGCCGTCGCTTACGTCAGCCCCAACGCCCTGCCCGCCGCCGGCGCCCTGCCCGCCGCCCTGCCGGCGCCCGACGCCAAGGCCGAGTTCTTCGCCTTCCCCGCCGCCGAGTCGGGCACCTCAAAGACCCACGTCCCCGGCGTGACCTTCGGCGAGCACAAACTCGCTCCCGGCGCCGGCGTAACCGTCGCCATGAACGTCTTCGTCGGGCCCAAGCAGCGAAGCCTGTTCGACAACACGCCCCTGTACCACGGGCTGCACTACCGCGACACGCTGGACTTCGGCGGCTGCTGGTGCACCTTCACCTGGCTGGCGCTGGCGATGATGTGGCTGCTGGACACCTTCAGCACGGTCCTGTTCGGCAACTATGGGCTGGCGATCATCCTGCTGGTGATCCTCGTGCGCATCGCCCTGCACCCGCTGACCAAGAAGGGGCAGGTCGCCATGTCGTCGATGCAGAAACTCCAGCCGGAGATGGCCAAGATCCGCGAGAAGTTCAAGGACGACAAGGCCCGCCAGAACGAAGAGATGATGAAGTTGTACAAGGCGGGCGGGGCGACGCCCATCCTCGGCTGCCTGCCGATGTTCCTCCAGATGCCCATCTGGATCGCCTTGTGGACGGGGCTCCAGGCGTCGGTCGAACTGCGTCACGCGGCCTTTCTGCCGGTGTGGATCACGGACCTGGCCGCGCCCGACGCGCTGATCCCCTTCGGTAAGGTGCTGTTCACCTTCCCCATGGTCGGGCCGGTGGTGTCGTTCAACCTCCTGCCGATCCTGCTGGCGGTCGGCATGGCCCTTCAGCAGAAGTTCACGCCCTCGGCCGCCGCCGCCGGCGGGCAACAGGCCGCCACGCAGAAGCAGATGATGTACTTCATGACCGGCTTCATGCTGCTGATCTTCTACAATGCCCCCTCCGGGCTGACCATGTACATCATGTCCAGCACCTTCGCCGGCGTCGCCGAGCAGATGGTCATCCGCAAGCACCTCCGCGAGCGCGAAGCCGCCGAAGCCGCCGCCGAAACACAAATCGCCATGCCCGGCAAAGCCTTCCGAGGCAAACGGCCCAAGAAACCCAAGAGCCCATTCCGGACCATGCGGTAGGCCGGGGGCGGCCGCGCGACCGAACGAGCCACGAACCACACGAATCCGGCTACGCGATGCTCGGTCGCCAAGGCCTCGGAGCATTCAGGCTACGCCCGACAAGCGGCGCGAACAGCCAGTGAACGAGAACCGGCAGGTACGGCGCTCAGGAGGACTGCGTTGGCGCGCCCTCAAGGTTTGCCTTCCCGCAGTCCGATACGTAGGATGAAGGACAGGCGTTCGTCGGGGTCCAAGATGCTGAACAGGCAGAAGTGCATTCTGTACATGCTCGAACAGGCCGGACGGCCGGTGGCTCGTCTGGAGTTGACCAAGTGGGCTTTTCTCCTGGCGCGTGAGACGGCCTCGGGTGGCGGGCCGGCCTTCTACGATTTTCTACCGTACCATTACGGGCCGTATTCCTTCACGCTGTTCCACGAGGCCGAACGCCTGGTCCGGGACGGGTACTTGCGTCCGATGACGGCAGGAGGCAGGGATGCCTGGGAAAGCCTCAACGATTCCGCGAGCCTCATGTCCGCTCTGGCCACCGTCGTGCGACGGGACGCCGCCGGCGTGGTGCGGCAGTTTGCCAACGTGCCCCTCGACGACCTGATCGACTACGTTTACGGGCGCTTTCCGTGGTACACCGCCAACAGCCGAATTCGGCAACTCCGGGCGCGCCCTGCGGCGCCGCCGGGAATCTACACGATCGGCTACGAGGGATGCTCCGTGGATCGGCTGCTGGACGGCCTGATGCGCCGCGGCATCCGGCGGATCATCGACGTTCGCCGCAATCCCGTCGCCCGGCGCTACGGCTTCCACAAAGCCTCGCTGGATCGCCTCTGCGGGAACGTCGGGATCGCCTATGTTCACGTCCCGGAGGTGGGCATCCCGTCGGACCTTCGCCGAAACCTGGACGGTCCCGACGCCCGCGCGAGATTGCTGGCGATGTACGACGCGGAGTTGCTCCCCCGGCAGGGCGGCGCCATCGCGGAGATAGCCCGGATGGCGGCCGAGTTGCCCAGCGCCTTGATGTGCATGGAGGCCGACCCGGCCGTATGCCACCGCAGTCGGGTGGCGCAAGCCGCCTCGTCCGTGACGGGCCTGCCCGTTCAACACCTTCGGGGGAAGACATGCGGCCCGGATTCGAACTGACCCGAGTCCTGATCACGGTCATGACCTATCCGCATCCCTCCCAGAAATACCGGGAGATCGTGTGCACCGCCGGGATCACCCAAGCCGGGCAGTGGGTCCGCCTGTATCCGGTTGACTACCGGTACCGCCCGGAGCATCAGATGTTCCGAAAGTGGCAGTGGATCAAGATTGCCCTGGGGCCACATGGCCATGGAAACGACCAGCGCCCCGAGAGCCGCGAGCCCGATCTCGACACGATCCGCCATCTGGGAAAGCCGCTGCCCACAACGGATGCCTGGAGCGCCCGGCGTGAGATTGTGGACCGGATGCCCCACCATACGGTCATGCAACTTGAAGCCCTCTATGAGAAGGACCGGACGTCGCTGGGGATTGTCCGTCCCCAACGTGTCCTCGACCTGATCGCCACGCCGGCCGAAGGCCAATGGCCGGCAAAATACCAATGGCTTTGGAAGCAGGCCCGTCTCTTCGGCGAGCAAAAACCGCTCCGCAGACTCCCGTTCAAGTTCCAGTACGTATTCCAGTGCGAAGACAGCACGCAGACGTACACCGTGATGAACGAGGATTGGGAACTCGGCGTTCTGTTCCTGAAGGAAAGACATCGCAGGCGTTCAGAACAGGCTGCCGTCCAGAGCGTCCGACAGAAGTTCTTTGACCAGATCTGCGGGTCGGACAAAGACACGCGGTTCTTCATGGGCACGCGCCATCCCTACAACCAATGGCTCGTGGTGGGCACTTTCTGGCCCCCGAAGGATCCGCAATTGCGCCTCCTCTGATCCCAGGGCTCGCCGTTGCAGCCATCTTGACGTCCCCTGTGCGATCGCGTCCGCAGAGACGATGGTTCATCCTTCCGCCCACCGGCTCGGCCTCGGGCGAACAGACGATGGAAAAGCCCGTCCCCGGCCGGTAGGCTATGCGGGCTTGACGGGCGCGGCGGCCCGCGCGGCTTGCCGGAGACGTGGCATGGGCATCTTGCTCATGCGTGGCACGGGCGTCTCGCCCGTGCGAGCGGCGAGCGGTTGTGGGGCCACGACGGCTCGGCGGGGCGTGGCCGTCCCGGCCCTGCCGGGCGTGAAAGAGTCTTCTTCGGCGACTCGCAGGCGTAGCGGCGGAGAGTATGCTTCGATTCGAGGTATATCGCGACGGCGTTTCGGCCGAGCACATCGACCTGGCGGGGGCGTACGTGTTCGGGCA
>Ga0272441_10016591_pt1 | contig 10167 bp, 10 predicted proteins | sample SSMProp6N_FD_193582 | JGI IMG/M metagenome (GOLD analysis project Ga0272441, IMG submission 193582) | Marine sediment archaeal communities from Little Sippewissett salt marsh, Falmouth, MA, United States - SSM-Prop-6N | ecosystem: Environmental > Aquatic > Marine > Wetlands > Sediment ... | reverse complement strand
CGCAATGGCAATAATACCAAGCCAGCTGCGGCATTGGGCATACACCGAACGTTGCTTTACCGGAAAATGAAAATTCTGAACATCAGGTAAACACATTTTCAAAAGGGTTGGATCATCCCCGGACGGCTGGATCAACTGAAGATCAGCTATTCTCCGCGGTAGCGAATCAATCCCTCCTGGGATACCGTCGCCACCAAGCGGCCGTCGCGGGTGAAGATGCGGCCGATGGACAACCCTCGTGCACGAGAAGCGCTGGGGCTTTGCATGGCATACAGCAGCCAGTCGTCCATGCGAAAGTCTCGATGGAGCCACAAAGCATGGTCCAGACTGGCTGTCTGCATTTTCGGATCCCAGAAGGTTTTTCCATGGGGGTAGAGGGCCGTGCCCACCAGGCTGAAGTCCGATGCATAGGCCAGTAGATACTGATGCGCGCTCACGTCATTGGGCAGTGTGTCGATGGCCCGGAACCAGGCGTAGCGGACCGGCTCCATCTTTTCCGGTTTGAAGGGATTGACCGGATCGACGTGCCTGATTTCGATCGGTTTTGCGCAGAGCAATTTTTCGCGCAGTTCGGCAGGAATCCGGTCGGCCAGCCTCCGGGCGGTTTCGATTTCCGGCTCCAGATCGTCCGGCCCCTTCACATCGGGCATTTCATCCTGGTGATCGAAGCCCGGCTCTTCGATTTGAAAGGAGGCCGCCATGGAGAAAATGGCCCGTCCTTTTTGCACGGCAACCACGCGTCGGGTGGTGAAGCTTTTTCCGTCTCGAATGCAGTCAACGGTGTAGACAATCGGTTTCGCGGCATCTCCGGCACGCATGAAATAACCATGCAGGCTATGGGCAGGACGTTCTTCGGGAACGGTCTGACAAGCTGCCGATAACGCTTGGCCCAACACCTGTCCACCGAAGACGCTGCCAAACCCTAAATCCTGGCTCTGGCCTCGGAAAATGTTTTCTTCTATCTGCTCAAGCTTGAGCAGTCTCAACAGCTCTTCGAGAACGTTCCCCTGCACACAAACGTTCATGCCTGATTCTCCTTTTATCTTCTCAGATCGATGTCGTTCACCCAAGCTTGTGCACCGGTTCCGTCTAGTCGGAAGTGATTTCCCTCATCGCACACGCTGGATGCCGCAAGAACACCATTGCCGGCATACACGAATCCATTGGGGCTCGGGTCGTCTCCATGGCCAAGCGGGTGGCTGTCGCAGGGCCTTTGATGATGACGGGCGGCGTCGCCAAAAATATCGGCGTGGTGTAGGCATTGGAGAAAAAGGCCGGGTGTTCGGTCAAAGTTTCCGCTTATGCCCAGCTCAACGGGGCCATCGGCGCGGCGTTGATCGCCGCCAGATGATCGTCAGCCTTTGATCACGCAGATCGGTCTCAGTTTGGCCACTTTTTTCGATAGGCCGGCACCGTGGACAGCATCGACAACTTCATTGACATCCTTGTAGGCATCGGGCATCTCCTCTGCCAGGGTACTGCGCCCTGTCCATTTCACGAGAATACCCCTGTCGGCCAGTTCACGATGGATCGATCTGCCCCGGCTGCGCTTTTTGGCGGCCTTTCGGCTGAGCACCCTTCCTGCGCCGTGGCAGGTGGAGCCAAAACTCTCCTCCATGGCTGCCTGCGTTCCGGCCAGCACGTAGGAGGCCGTGCCCATATCCCCGGGGATGAGGATGGGCTGACCGACGTGCCGATAAGCGTTGCAAACGGCCGGGTGGCCTGGTGGAAAAGCACGTGTAGCACCTTTGCGGTGCACACAGACGGTTCGTTTTTTCCCGTCAACAACGTGGACCTCTTTTTTGGCGATATTGTGGCAGATGTCGTAGACCTGGTGCATGGCCAGGTCCCGGGGGCCGATCCCCAGGACCTGCTGAAAGGTCTCCCGGGCGCGGTGCAGCAGGATCTGGCGGTTGGCCCAGGCGTAATTGGCTGCACAGGCCATGGCGGCCAGATACCGTTTGCCGGCGTCCGACTGGATCATGGCACAGGCCAGCTGACGGTCGGGCAGGGGAATGCCCAGCTTGCGTACGTGTTTGTTCATGAACGCCAGCGAGTCGTCGCAGACCTGATAGCCCAGCCCACGGGATCCCGAGTGCAGCAGCACGGTGATCTGGTTTTGGAACAGGCCATAGGCCCGGGCAGTGGCATCGTCGAAAATATCCTCCACCACACCCACCTCCAGGAAGTGATTGCCACTGCCCAGCGTGCCGAGCTGTTTGAGGCCCCGCTGCAGGGCACGGTCGCTGAGTACGGACGGATCGGCCTCGGGCATGCAACCGCCGTCTTCGGTTCGATCGACGTCGGACGGCTCCCCCAGGCCCTGACGAACCGCCCAGCGGCCGCCTTCCCGCAGAACCTTGATCTCCTCTTTGGCGCTAAGCTTCACCGATCCCGTAGATCCCACACCGGTTGGGATGTTCTGAAAAAGGGCGTTGACCAATCGATCCGCCATTGGCCGGATCTCTTTTTCTTCCAGTCCGGTGCCGGCCAGGCGGACACCGCAGTTGATGTCGTAACCCACGCCTCCCGGTGAGATAACACCGCTTTGCCAGTCAAAAGCCGCCACCCCACCGATGGGGAAGCCATAGCCCCAGTGCATGTCGGGCATGGCCATAGAGGCCTTGAGGATGCCGGGTAGCGTAGCCACATTGGCGACCTGCTTCAAGGCCTCTTCTTCGCGCATCGTAACGGCCATAGGGCCGCTCATGAAGATCCGTCCGGGAACGTTCATCGGTCCGGTTTTTGGAATTTCGTAGCAAAAGGGGGTGATCTTTTTCAGTTCCATATCGACCTCCCGTTGTCTAGGGTTTCTTAGATATCGAAGACGACCACAGCCTGCCACCCTTCTTTTGTCGGGGTGACATCGATCTGGTGGTAGGTAACGGCCTTGATCTCGTGTTGAATGCGGTGTCGGTTCGGCGCGTACCGTTCGGCTGCTATCCGGGCGGATAGGGTGGTGTCCGAGATGTGCTTGACTTTGATCATTGTAACCACTTTTTCGTCTCCGGTCCACAAGTAGAGCAATTCTCGCAGGAAATTGATCAACAGATCCGGCAGGTCATCGCCGCTTACACGCAATTGGATGGAATCACCGGCTTCAGCTACATCGCGTTCGACGATCAGATCGAACAGGGCCAGTCCGGCATTCCGAAACAGATCGGACAGATCCATGCCCACCACGCGGACGCGCAGATCAGCGGTATGGTCGAGCAGTGTGTAGGGTATGTTGATGGTCTTTGGCATTTTATACCGAATTCAACAAACTTCATCCAGTATTTGCCAGATGCGTTCCACCCAATCCATGTGCTCGGCTTTCATGAGACAGGACCGCAGGCAGGCGACTTGTTCCTGGTCCCATTCAATATCCCAGTTGTCCACAAGCATGGTCTTGGGGAAGCTTGCAATGGCCAGATGAAGATTTTTCCTGGCAGCGGTTTCGAAGATTTCATTTGATCGGGCAGAGATTTCGCTGGCCTTCTCCAAACGGGGCACCCAGATGACAATGTCCAACTCGGGTGGGAAGGCGGTTAGAAATCGTTGGTCAGATCGGATTTTTTCAAAGAGGGCGAGGGCGGCTTTACGGCTATTTTCCAGGCCCTGGGCAAATTTTCCATGGGGCTGCAAGGGGAACATGCGCAGGGTTGCCCACAGGGCCACAGCCGATGCACCGGCGCGGGAGCATTCCAGACTGATTTCGCCAAGATGCATTTCGGCAGAGCTGAAATAGGTGTAGGGAGATGTATGATTGTAGAATTTTCCCACGGCCGGATCTTTAAATAGGACACAGCCGCATCCGTAGGGTTGAAGGCCATGTTTGTGGGGATCGATTACGATCGAATCGGCTTCACCGATCCGGTCAAAGGCAGATCTGGCTGCGGCATCCAGATTGTCGGCAAGCAAGAAATAACCGCCGTAGGCGGCATCGACATGGAGTCGGAAACCGTATTGGGTCTTCAATTCTATGATTTCCGGCAAGGGATCGATGGACCCTGCCGCAGTGGTTCCCAGCGTGGCGACGACCGTTCCCACATTGCCGTTTTCGAGTACTTTCTCAAGGGCATCGATATCCATCTTGGCCCTGCTGTCACAGGGGATGGATTGAAAGGGCAGGTGCAGGACTTCGGAAATCCGGTTGTGTGTATAATGGGCCTGCTCGGAGGCGACAACCTTTTTGCCGGGATTCAGGCGCCCGGAGACCCACAGCGCTTCCAGATTGGCCATCGTTCCGCCTCCGCAAAGATGCCCCAAATGCGTCTTCCAGCCGAACATCTGAGCGATACCGGCAACGGCATCCTTTTCCATGGCCGAGCTGGCTCTTCCACCATCGAGGGCGTGGTTGTTCGGGTTGATCCACATGGCCAGCATATAGGCCAGTCGGGCGATGGCGTGGGGTGGTTTCAGCATCTGACCGGCATAAAGCGGGTGATGGTAGGGAAAATTGTCGTGCATTTTCTCTGCGGCTTCAAAAATCACGGTTCGTAGTCCGGACAGGTCCAATTCGACATCGTGATCGGGCAAATTAGAGAATCCTTCTTCCAGACGCTCTATTGCTTCGGACAAGATGTTCAGACTTTGTGTTTCCAGTGCCATATGACTTTTCCCTCTGCGGCTTGGAAAGGATTGATCGAATGCAAAAGGATTTCTACGCTCGCCTCACTTTAATCAGATAGCGAGCGGGCGTTTGTCAATCAATTTATTGGCACAAATTCTGTAATTCTTCTACGCATGCTAAAGGCGCAAAATGTGAAAAAAAGTTTAAGGCCGAGAGATTTAAAACCTGTAGCTTATCTGTCACAAGAGCCATCATTGGCTACCCTCCGGAGAATGACGTTGAAACCATCGTCATGGGAAGGCGCGGGAAAGGAAAGAGTTCATTTTTAGCAGTGTGTCCAGTGGGTTGTTTCAGCGTGTGGAGAATATGTCTCAAGGAATGGTGCCTTCATCGAACGGGCGCAAAAAGCGACGAATTGCCTGGCTGATCCATCTTGACAGGGCGCATTTTTCATCATTTAATGAATCAACCGAAAGACATTCTTTTTTCAAAAAGAAGAATTGCCGAAATCGATGGTGTTGTTTTCATTGATTTCATGGTTAAACTCGACAATATAGGATTCAATTGGATCTCTCTTGACGCCGAAGGCTAACAGCCAGATCAAGAAGAATATTCAGACGGGCGGCGAAGATAGCCGAAAAGCGCTGCAGTTAGAACGTAGCTGTTGAGTTTACAGGCTATCCCGGATGACTATGAAGTTTACGATTTTGGTAGTTAAAGAAAACAAGACAAGGTAGCCATGAACAGCTCTCTGATCCTTTCTATTACAACATTTATCTACGGTACGGCCGCACTTCTTTATATCATCGCCTGGATTTTCCAGAAGAGTGCTATTGGGCGCATCGCATTTCTTACGACAATCGTTGGATTCTTGGGGAATCTTGCGGGCTTCGGACTTCGTTGGGCGGAGTCCTATCAATTGGGTTTTGGTCGCGCGCCGTTGTCCAATCTGTATGAGTCCCTTGTATTTTTTGCATTGTCGATTGCCGCTTTGTACCTGTTGGTGGAGAAAAGAAAGGGCGACCACATATTGGGTGCTTTCGTCCTGCCAATAGCTTTTTTGTGCATGGCCTACGCCTCTCTTTCGCCCAATATAAACGATCGGATCCAACCCCTTTTACCGGCGCTCAAAAGCAACTGGTTGATTGCCCATGTTGTTACCTGCTTTATCGGTTATGCGGGATTTGCAATTGCTTTTTGTCTCAGCCTTATGCTTCTTGCAAGCAAAGAGACGCGGGACGATAGGGAGTCGATCTGGACGAAAATCCCTGATCGCCGATCGCTGGATGATCTGACACACAAGATGGTGATGCTGGGCTTCTTGTTCTTAACCCTGGGCATTATCACCGGTGCGGTGTGGGCCAATTCCGCTTGGGGGCGATACTGGGGATGGGATCCCAAAGAGACCTGGTCACTGATTACCTGGTTTATCTATGCGACCTTCCTTCACGCCCGTTTAATGCGTGGATGGCAGGGTAAGAAGACGGCCGTGCTTTCCATTTTCGGGTTTGGAGCCGTACTATTCACCTACTTAGGCGTCAATCTGCTGCCCGGCCTGCACAGCTACGGCAGCATGTAAGCTTTTTAGGTTGTGAAAACAGGCTTTTGGTTGCAACAAGCAATGACCCTTGGTCCTGAATATCATCTGCAGTCAGGAGAAAAATTCGTTTTCACCGGCCTGGCTTCGCTGCGTCCGGTGAAGCGTCTTGTTCGGCTTTGCTTTGTTCCGCAGTTTCACTACTGATACCCAGTGACTTAGCACGCTCAACCCATTTTTTTCGCGCCAGGGCTCGCATGTCTTCAACATTGTCTGTCTCATCCACGATTTCCATACCCATCAATGTCTCGATCAAATCTTCAAGTGTTACCAGCCCTTCTGTTCCCCCATGCTCATCGAAAACAATGGCGATGTGCTGACGATCCGTTAGAAAATGTTCGAACAACGTTGATGGCGATATCAAGTCCGGGACGGCAAGAATGTCACGCCTCAAGGATTTGAGCTGTTGATCCCCCCGGCCCTGCGCATTCAATACGAAAATATCGTCTTTCAAAACGAAGCCGGTAATGTCGTCTATACCGGCACCGAATATCGGTAAGCGGGAGAAAGGAGCCGTCGATACGTGTTTCAATACATCCGTGATCGACATATTTTCAGAAAATGCTGAGATTACAGTTCGTGGTGTCATAATATCTGTAATTTTTATAGACTCGAATCGAAATAGATTACGGATGATTCGTGACTCACTCTTTTTGATATGACCTGTGTGTTCTCCGATCCTTGCCATGGCGGCGAACTCCTTTCGACTGAACACGTGCAGGCTTTTTCGGCGTGCGATCAACCTTGTCAGTTTCTCTGAAAGCCACACCACTGGATAAAGAATGATCATCAACAGTTTCACAAAAAGCGCTGTAGGAACGGTGAGCCTTGCCCAGTAGACGGCACCTATCGTTTTGGGAATAATTTCGGAAAGAAAAAGGATCATGAAAGTCATTACCGCCGAAAAGAGACCAAACCAATAGTCCCCAAAAACAACGGTGGCTTTGGCCCCGGCCCCGATAGCCCCAACCGTATGTGCAATCGTGTTCAACGTCAAAATGGCGGCTAACGCCTGATCCACTTTTTCCTGCTTCAACCGCTTCAAAAGTGCCGCGCGTTTTGGTCGCTTCTCTTTTAGGCCCTCGATGTAGGAAGGTGTGACACTCAAGAGAACCGATTCCGCCACAGAGCAGAGAAATGAGAATCCCAATGCGAGCAAAACGTACGCTATCAATTGCAGGACATCAGTATTCACATAGTGCGTGTTTGGCCGGAGAAGGTTTTCGGCGTCACTGGCAAGCGCAAGGCTGGGCAAACTCGATGGCAAAATGAAGGCCGATGTCCATCGTATTGGTTTGAGTGGCGTTTTCATTCCGAATGCGGCTGTCTTCTTGTGTGTGTGGTCGACAATTTTCAATCTCTGCGTTCCCGAATCGCCCCCAGCCGTTCCTGGTTCAAGGTGTCGCCGCGTGGCTTTGTCCTGACGTGCAAGGCTGCTTTTGAGAGCATGTTCGCGGTAATAGGGGCCGTTAAAAAAATGAACAAAATGATCAAGAACTCTTTGATGCTGACGCTGCTTTGTTTGAATGAGAAAAAGATGATGGATGCCATCAGGATGGCACCGATTCCGAGTGTCGATGCTTTGGTGGGTGCATGCAGGCGCATGTAAAAATCAGGCAGTCGAAACAATCCGATGGATCCGATCAGCAGGAAAAGGGCGCCTACGATGAGGAAAAATCCGGTGATCAGTTCTGTAATTGACATGGTGAACGCTCCCTATTCAATAATGTCGCCTCGCAGCATGAATTTACACACCGCGGTCGTGCTTACGAACCCCAGCATGGCAATGATCAAGGCGCCTTCATAGTAAAGCGGGGATCCCATAAAAATGCCCAGAATGACGATCAGGGCGATGGCGTTAATGTACATGGTGTCAAGGGCAATCACGCGGTCCAGCGTATGGGGGCCGATCATGAAACGCCACAGATTCAATAGTAAAGAAATGCCAATGATTGCACTGACTGCCAATAGAATCGTGTTTAACATCCGAAAATCTCCTTCAGCGGCTTTTCATATCGATATTTGATACGATCAACTAACGTCGCCTCGCTTTCTACATGCAGTGCGTGCACGTAGAGTGTCTTTCGGTCTTTCGAGATCTCGATGCTAACCGTTCCTGGTGTCAGCGAAATCGTACTCGCCAGCATTGTGATCGGTAACGCTTTTCTCAGGTCCAACGGTATGGCGACAAATCCAGGCTGCAGCCGCTCCGGGGCACCCAGCACCTGTTTGGCAACGATAAGGTTGGAGATAATGATATCAACCAACAGCAACCCCAAAAAGGAAATCATTTTCAGTGGTTTTCTGATGGGAACGGACACCGCCCGAACCCTGCTGACACCCAATGGAATGAGCCAGGCCAGGATCGCAGCCAGCAAGATATTTCCAAAATCAAACTGGTGGGTCAGCAATAGCCAGACCACAAATAACAATGTGAAGTTGAACGGGTCGGGGAAACTAAACCTACGATTCATCTGTTTCATGAATTTGGCTCCCTTCGGTTTGGATCTGATGTTGCATGATCATGGGGCTGTTGCGGACATCTCTGGCGGCACCTTGGCTGTATTCCAATAGGGAATCAGCAAAAAGGGTCATCAGCACGGTTGTAGACAACAAGATGGATATGGCAGCCATTTGTGTCCATCGCATCTTCGGGCCGCCTGACGACGCTTGTGGGGAAACATGCCAGAAAAATGTGCTGCCGGCCCTTGCGAAAGAGACCAATGCCGCCAGGCTGCTGATCAAGATGGCCGGCCACACCCACACCTGTTCCGCAAACCGGGCCGTCGACTTCAGCAACAGGGCTTTTCCGACAAAACCGGACAGGGGCGGCAAGCCAATGACGGCTATTGCGGAGAGGAGAAAGATTCCTCCCATAAGCGTCGCTTGACGTACCGGCCTCGTCCTGACAATCCGATCCGCGGCGATTCCCCGCTGTGTTCCGATTTGGTCGGCGATTAAAAACAACGCGCCGGTGATGACGGTCGAGTGCAGCAAATAATATAAACCGACGGCCAGGGACTGACCGTCGTTCATCACAAAGGTAAGCAGCAGCGTTCCAACAGAAACAATGACCATATTCGCGGTGATCAATCGCAACGATGTTGCAGCATAAACGCCAACAGTCCCCAGTGCAATGGTGGCGATCGCCAAGGGCCAAATCCAGGGCGTTGCGAGATTTGCCAGCGCACCGGCATCGTTGCCGAAAATGCCGGCGAAAACCCGGCAGATCGAATAAAAACCCACCTTTGTCATGACCGCAAACAACGCAACCACAGATGCCGACGCAGCGGTATAGGTATGGGGCAACCAAAATTGCAGCGGCAGCAAGGCCGACTTCAGGCTGAACACCAGCAGTAAGAGCAATCCGCCTGTTTTGGCGAGTGTTTGATCTTCTGGCAGGAGAAGCCCGACCCGATAAGACATGTCTGTCATGTTAAGCGAGCCTACGGTTCCATAAAGGGTGCCCAAGGCCACCAGAAAGATCGCCGATCCGGCAAGGTTCAAGGTCACGTATTTAAATGCTGCTTTTGTCTTTTCACGACCGCCCCCATGAACGAGCAGCGCATACGATGCAATCAGCAGCAATTCAAAGAACACGAAGAGATTGAAAAGATCACCGGTCAGAAAAGCGCCGTTGATACCCATTACCTGAAATAAGAACAGCGGATAGAAAAACGGTCCCTCGCGATCTTCTTTTTCGGCGCTGTATAACCCTGCACAAAATGCCAAGACGGCGGTCAGGGTGATCATTAGGGCCGCAAGGCGATCAACGACAAACAGGATGCCAAACGGTGGCTGCCAAGCACCCAAGGCATAGGTAAGCGTCTGACGCTGTGCATCATGGACCAATGCACCCCCGATGACCACCAGCACGATCAGCACAAGCCAAGTCATCCAGCGCTGCATTTTGAGCCGCGTTGACAGAGGAGGCAACAGCATCAATATCGCTGCCAACGATGGCAACAATACCGGAAGAATGGGCAGATGATTCACGACCCACCTTTCCCTTCTT
>Ga0272441_10016589_pt1 | contig 10168 bp, 8 predicted proteins | sample SSMProp6N_FD_193582 | JGI IMG/M metagenome (GOLD analysis project Ga0272441, IMG submission 193582) | Marine sediment archaeal communities from Little Sippewissett salt marsh, Falmouth, MA, United States - SSM-Prop-6N | ecosystem: Environmental > Aquatic > Marine > Wetlands > Sediment ... | reverse complement strand
GCGACCCTTTCAAGTATCATCGGTGGCTGTCCCCCGAGCACCGCGAGCACCAGGCGTCTCGTCAACTATCCTTGACCCCTCGACTCCCCGGCGGCAGCATCGGTCCGCGAAAGCAGGAAGGCGGGAAGGGCCAAATGCCAGCGACTGACGCGCTCCTCGACGCCCTATCAGGGGGGAAGAAGATATCGGCCGAAGACGCGAAGGCGCTGGCCGCGGCGCTCCTGCCCGTCGCGCGCGCGCGCGTCTACCCGGCGTCTTTCGTCGCGGGAGGGGACAAGGTTCTCGCCGCCGGCAGGTGCGCGGAGCGCGGGCGCCTCGTGATAGACATATCCAAGGACAAAAGTGACGATGCGGAAGATGCCAAGCGCCTCGGCGCCTACGCGGTCACCGAGCGCGCGTGGTCCTTCGACAGGCTCCGCGCCCTGCAGGGCGAGCTCGAGTTCCTCGTCCCCCGGGGGCTGGGCAGCGCAACGTCGGCGGGCCTCGGCGACAGGCTGGGATCTGCGACAGTCGGCCACGCCCGCGCGACGATGGGCAGAGGCGTGGCGCCGGTCTTCGCGCAGCAGTCCATAAGGGAGATGACGCGGACGCACCGAAGCCCCAGAGATGTAATGACGGACGCGGCGTGGGGGGTGCTCGCGTCCGGCTGGCGCGAGGCCTGGGGCGCCGACGCCGACCACCTCAAGTCCACCGCGGATGTCGACCGCTGCGCGGCCGCGGGGTTCGTGCTTTTCACGATAGACCCCGGCGAACACGTGGACGACGATGCCGACGGGCGCTCGGGGGGCGAGCTCGACGCGGCGCTAGACGGGCTCCCCTGGGAGGCGCTTGAGACCACGCCCGCCGACTGCCGCGCGCGGCACGTGAGGTCGGCCGATGACGAGATTCGTTTCGCCCGGGCGGCAGCGAAGTACGGTCGGGCCGTAGCGCACACCGCGAAGGTCGCGCGCCACATCGCCTCCGCGCTCCCGCCGCGGCCCTTCGAGATCGAGGTCTCCGTCGACGAGACCGCCACGCCCACGAGCCCGTTCGAGCACCGCTTCGTCGCGACGGAGCTTGCCCGGATGGGCGTCGTCCCGGCGAGCCTCGCGGTCAGGTTCGTCGGCGAGTTCGAGAAGGGCATCGACTACAAGGGCGACCTCGAGGTCTTCCGCCGCGAGGCCGTGGAGCACGCGGCGGTCGCGCGCGAGCTCGGGGGCTACAAGCTCTCGGTCCACTCGGGCTCGGACAAGTTCAGCGTCTATCCCATTTTGGCCGAGGCCGCGCGGGGCGCGGTGCACCTGAAGACCGCGGGGACGAGCTACCTGGAGGCGCTGAGGGCCGTCTCGCGGGCGGACGTGGAACTGTTCAGGGAGGTCGCGGCCGTCGCCCGGGCGCGCTACGATGACGACAGGCGGACCTATCACGTCTCGGGTTCCGCGTCGGACGTCCCTGAGCCCGATGGGATAACGCCCAAGTCGGCGGGGCCGCTCCTGGATCACGTCGGGGCGCGGCAGGTGTTCCACGTCACGTACGGCTCGGTCCTGGACGCCCCGGCCACCGGCGGCGGGACGCTGGGGGAGAGGATCAGGGGCTGCCTCGACGCGAACGAGGAGCTCCACTGGGAGATCGTCGCCCGCCACATCGAAAGGCACCTCGCGCCGTTCGCGCGGATGGGTTAGAATCTCGCTCGGCAAGCGGAAGGAGCTTCACGTGTCCGATAATTCAGCGAAGGCAAAGGGCCCGCTCGCGGGCAAGGTCGCGGTCGTCACCGGCGGCGGCGGGATACTGTGCGGCGAGATGGCGCGTGCGCTCGGCGAAGACGGCGCGAAGGTCGCCATTCTTGATCTCAGGGCGGAGGCGGCCGAGGCCGTCGCCGAGGAGGTGAAGGCGGGGGGCGGCGAGGCCGTCGGGATCCCGTGCGACGTCCTCTCGCGTGAGAGCCTGACCGAGGCCCGCGCGAAGGTGCGCGAGGAGATGGGATCGGTCTCCGTCCTCGTGAACGGCGCTGGCGGCAACCACAAGGACGCGACGACGGGGCCCGAACTCCCCTTCTTCGACCTGCCTGAGGCGGCGGCGCGCTTCGTGATGGACCTCAACTTCATCGGCACGTTCTTTCCGAGCCAGGTCTTCGGGCGCGACCTCGCCGACCGGGGCGCGGGGGACATCGTGAACATCGCCTCGATGAACGCGCTCAGGCCCCTGACGAAGATCCCCGCGTACTCCGCCGCCAAGGCGGCCATCGCGAACTTCACGCAGTGGCTCGCGGTCCACATGGCGCAGAACTACTCGAAGACGATCCGCGTGAACGCCATCGCGCCGGGGTTCTTCCTTACGGATCAGAACCGCTTCCTCCTCAACACGGAGGCCGGCGACCTCACGCCGCGCGGCAAGCAGATCATCGACCACACGCCGATGGGCCGCTTCGGCGATCCGGCCGAGCTCCTCGGGGTGTTGCGCTGGCTCCTCTCCCCCGATGCGGCGTTCGTGACCGGGATCATGGTCCCCATAGACGGCGGCTTCAGCGCGTACAGCGGCGTGTGAGGGCCGATTCGCCCCCAAGCCGTGAGGTTGTGCATTGCATCCAGGTAGGCCTGATGGCCAACCCGCCGCCCATGTTCTGGGCATCGCACCACGGCAGTTCACCGGCGAGCCGGGGCAGCAGCAGTCTCGGATGCGTATCCCGCGCATGCAGCCGGGCGCGGCCAACATACGGCGCCTCCGGCTCAAAACCCTTGGTCTCCAGAATTGGTACATGCAACCATGCTTCCCCGGGCGTCGTCCTGACATCGGCCCGCGAGTTTGCGATAGGCCGCAATCGAGCTTCCGTCCAGCCGTGCTGACACGTCCACTCGCACGCCCCCTCTCCGCCCGGCGGCCTTGACGAAAGCAAGACGAGTGGTTATCGCATATCGGCGGCATCGGCGGCTGCATAGGCGGCGGGGGAGCGGATGGCGGAAGCGGTCGTCATAACGGGTCTCGGCGCGGTCAGTCCCCTCGGCTGGGGCGTCGGGCCCCTCTGGGAGGGCCTCGTCGCGGGCCGGTCGTGCCTCGGGCCCGTGCGGCGCTTCGATACCTCCGGCCTTAGAAGCTCCCGTGGCGGCGAGGTCCCGGCGACGCCGGATGCGGGGCCGTCAAAGCCTAGGACCCTCGCGGAGGGCTACCTTCTGGCGGCCGTGCGCGAGGCGCTCAGCCACTCCGGCGCCCCCCTTCCGCGCACAGCCCTCGTCGTGGGCACGAATTTCGGCGGCATGGCCGTGGCCGAGCGGGCGCTTGCCGGGACGGCCGGGCCCGACCTCGCGGGCTACGAGTTCCGCGAGCAGGCGGCGCGATGCGCGGGGGAACTCGGACTCACCGGGGCGACCGTCGCGCTCTCGCTCTCGTGCGCCTCGGGGACGGCGGCGCTCGTCACGGCGCGCGACCTCATCCTGTCCGGCCGAGCCGAACGGGTCGTCGCCGCGGGGTACGACGAGCTCAGCCGCTACGCCTTCGCGGGCCTCGCCGCGCTCAGGGCGATGACGGCCGCCGACCTCCGGCCGTTCGACCGGCGGCGCGACGGGACCCTATTCTCCGAAGGGGCGGGGGCGCTTGTCGTCGAGAGCGAACGCGCCGCGGCCGAGCGCGGGGCGACGCTCCTCGCGGAGGTCCTCGGCGGCGCCCTCACGAACGACGCCTATCACATGACCGCGCCGGAGAAGGAGGCCCGGGGGATCCAGGCCCTCATCCGGGGGGCGCTCGCCGACGCCGGTGTCGGCCCCGAACGGATCGACCACGTGAACCTCCACGGCACGGGGACGAAGTACAACGACGCCATCGAGACCAAGGCGCTCAAGGGCGTCTTTGGCGAGCGGGCCGGGCGGATACCCGTGACCGCGAACAAGGGGGCCATCGGCCACGCGATGGGCGCGGCGGGCGTGCTGGAGATCGTCGCCACGGTCCTCTCGATGCGCGAAGGGGTCGTGCCACCGACCGCCGGGCTCGAGGAGCCCGACCCCGAGTGCGACCTCGACGTCGTGACGGGGGCCGCGCGCGAGGTCGACATCGGCGTCGCGCTCAAGACTTCATACGGGATAGGCGGTGCCAACGCCGCGGTCGTGCTCGGCGCCGCGTGATTCCGCACCCGGAGGGAGATCGCAATGGCGGACGAGGTCGACCGTATAGAGGCCGGCGGCCACGAAGCCGAACTCATGGCCATCGTCGACGAGGTGGAGGGCGCGCGCGAGGCCGAACTCCGCCAGACGCTCGGGAAAGGGCCCCGTGCCGCGATCATGGGCGAGATCAAGGCGGAGGTGCTCCGACGCTTCGCCGAGGCCCATCCCAACGTCGAGGTGAGATTCCTGACCGGCCCCTACCGCGATCCGGGCGCGCCGCGGGGCCAGCGCGGGCGGAAGAGGTGAGCGTGCCCCCCGAGGCGAAGGACATCTCCGCGGCGCCCCTCAGCCAGGTAGACAAGCCGGTCGCCCTCGTCCTCGGAGGAGGCGGGGCGCGCGGCATGGCGCACATGGGCGTCTTCAAGGCGCTCGAGGAGGAGCGCGTCCCGGTCGACATGATCGTCGGCACCTCCATCGGCGCCTTGGGCGCGTCGCTCTACGGCCTCTCCCGCGACTGGCGGTTCCTCAAGGAGAGAACGGTCGAGTTCCTGAACTCGAAGGGCTTCAAGAAGTACGGGAAGGGGCTTACGGAAGACGTATCCGGGCGCGCCCGGCGCGCGAATCCGATCAAGACCTTCCTGAAGAAGGCGGGCGCCCTGGTCCTCCTCGCCGCGAGGAAGAGCCTCGTCTCGCACGGGAGGCTCCGCGAGGCCGTGGACGGCCTCGTACCCGACAAGCGATTCGACGACCTGCTGGTCCCCCTCGCGGTCGTCGCGCTCGACCTCAAGACTTGCGAGGAGGTCGTGATCCGCGAGGGCTCCCTCCGCGACGCCTGCGCCCTGAGCGCGAACCTCGCGGGCTTCTTCCCTCCTCAGTCGTCGGGCGGCAAGCTCATCGTGGACCCGAGCCCGGTGAGTTCCGTCCCCGTGGATATCGCGCGCTCCGTGGGCGCCGCGGCCGTGATCGCCGTCGACGTACGCTCGAAGCTCGAGCCGATAGATGGCATCGCCTCGGGCGTGGATGCGGCGTTCCGCGTGGCCGCCATCGCGTCCGACCGAGCGAACGAGACGCAGATCGCCCGCGCCGACGTGGTCATCACCCCCGGCGTAGCCGGGACCTACTGGAGCGACTTCCGCGACGTCGACGCCCACATCGCCGAGGGCGAGCGCGCGGCGCAAGAGGCGATGCCCGAGATAAGGCGCGTCCTGGAGGGGCTGGGGCGTAGCGGGGGCGGAACCGCCGAGGAGTGATCGCATGGACGAGCGCCCTTGTAACTCCCGCGAGCTGATGTGCCCGAAGTGCCAGGGCCGGCTTCACGAGGAGACCCTCAAGTCGAGCGGCGTGCGCGTCGACTCGTGTCCCTCCTGCAGGGGGATGTGGTTCGAACGCGACGAGCTCGCGACCCACTCGGCCGCCGTCGAGGGCGGACTGGTGCCGAGCGCCGACGCCGGCATCTCGGCCCGCCGCTGCCCCGCCTGCGGCGTCCCCATGACGAAGTTCAAGTACTCGGGGACCGACGTGGCCGTCGACCTCTGCGAGGAATGCCGCGGTGTGTGGCTCGACCTTGGGGAACTGAAACGCCTCGAGACCGGAGCCGCCCCGGAGGACGAGTCCGGCGGCTTCCTCGGGCTTCTGCGCGGCATCTTCAAGGGCTGAGACGCGGGCCGCGTTGGCTTATCGGCACGCTCGCTCCCGGCAAGTCCTGACGAACGACGCCCTTGCCAATACATTGGTGTAGGGTAATGTTCCTCCGTGATGAGGATCGATCTCCACGTCCACACGCGCGAGTCAAGTGCGGCACCGGAGTATTGGCTCGGAGAGCTGATCGGCGTCCAGGAATGCTACACCCCAGCCGAGTCGGCGCTCGCCGAGGCGCTGCGCAAGGGCCTCGACGGCGTCGCCATCACCAACCACGACTCGGCGGACGACGCCCTGCGGCTCGCCCGCGCCCGGCCGGCCCGCGTCGTCCCGGGCTGCGAATACACGGTCTACGCGGGGCGCGACCGCTATGTGCACGTAGTAGCGCTCGGGATAGACCGCGGACGACACGAGCGCCTCATGCACGAACGCAGCAGGGGGCTGGCCCGCTTCGCCGGGTTCTGCCGGGGGGAGGGGCTTGTGCATTTCCTCGCCCACCCCGCCTGGGAGGTGGGGCGCGAGAAGCGCGGCATCGAACCCGCCGACCTCCGCGAGTGGCTCGAGCACTTCGACGTGATCGAGTCCCTGAACGGAAACTGCCAGATCGAGAATGAGATCGCCTCAGGGCTCGCCCGCTACTTCCGCAAGTCGCGCGTGGGCGGATCGGACGCGCACGACATCGACCATATCGGCTCGGTCTGGACGGAGGCCGAGGCGGATACGCCGGCGGAGTTCCTGGATCGCGTCCGCGCGGGCGAGACGGCCCCGGGGGGAACGCCGACCACCCACGGCGAGTTCACGGGGGCGGTCCGCGCGATCATCGGTGCTTTCTACCGACGGGAACTCCTGAAGACCTTTCGAGGCGGGTCGGTCGGCGGATACGTGGCGCACGCCGGGATCGACGGATTTCTCAAGACGGTCATCAAGTTCGCCATCCTCCCGGCGTATTTCATTGTCCCGCAGACGGCGTCGGTCGCGTACCTCGACAAGCTCCGCGAAACGGCCAAGCGCCTCCGCGACAGGCTCATCGACGCATTGGAACTGGACCTTGCGAAATCCATCGCCTCCGAGAAGCTCGGCGTCGAGGAGCGCTCGCGCAGGCTGCTATCCGGGCTTCGCGAGTTGAGCGCGGCATTCGGGGGGGAGTGACGTGGGAGGCTGCCGCTTCAGGCTGCTCGCGGGCAACGAGGTCGAGCTGGACGTCGACTACGGCGTGGGCCGCGACGCCGATTCGTGGCTGGAGTCGCTGGACGATCCGCTCATGTTCGTCACGGGCGCGGCCGGCTTCATCGGGAGATACATGGTCGAACTCCTGGTGGGGCTCGGGTTCCGCGTCTTCGCGACGGACCTCGGGCCCCGCCCTCCCTACCTGATGCAGGACCGCTTCCGGGACGTCGTCTACGAGCGCGCCGACATCCGCGAGGAGGACGATATCTTCGTGCTCATGCGGAAGGCCCGGCCGGCGGTGGTCTTCCACGTCGCGGCGCTATTCGACTTCAGCGCGCCGGAGGGGCTTCTTCAAGAGATAAATGTCGCCGGGGCCGAGCGCGTGGCCGAGGCGGCGCGCGACTCGGGCGTGCCTCGGATGGTCCACTGGAGCACGGGTTCGATCTACGCGCCGTCGGCGGAGCCCGTGCCCGAGACGGCGCCCAAGGCCCCGGGCGACGCCTACGCCCGCAGCAAGCTCGAAGGCGAACGGGCGGTCTTCGCATTCCACAACCCGCCCGAGTTCGAGGTCTACTCGGTCCGGCCCGCGATGGTGGCGGGGGTCCTGTCGCGCTACGGGTCGGGGCTCGTCATGAGGCTGATGCACGAAGGCTATCTCGTCGGCCCGCCCCAGAAGCGCGGCATGACGACCGCGGTCGTGAACGCGCGCGACGTGGCGTCCTGCGCGTACCTCATCGCGCGCGCGCGACTCGACCTCCCGGCCGAGTCGCCCGACGACACCTCCTTCAACGCGTCGGCCGATCCCACGGGCGTCGAGGCCATGATGCGCACCATCGGCGGGCTCCTCCCGCGCCGGCACATCCTCGGCGTGAGGACCAAGCTCGCCGAGGTCATCTCGTTCGGCTACCAGGAGCGTATTCGGCTCCCGGACAGGTTCGTGAACCTCGTCGGCCGCGCGAGCAGGGCGGTGACGAGGACGCTCAACCGCGCGCGGCCCGACATGCTCCAGCCGAAGGTTCCCCCCGAGGCGGTCTCCTACCTCACGCGTCCGTACAACATGTCGAACGCGAAGGCGCGGGAGCTCCTGGGCTGGGCGCCCGACCCGCTCGAGACGGACATCGACGAAACGATGCGTTACTACGAACAGACGGGGTGGTCCGGCTTCGAGAAGGTCTCCCGATCGTCAAGACCGCGCGACCTCGTCGCCTTCGACGAGGCAGGGGCGGTCGTCGGCGCCTTCGACGCCCCTGCGGAGGAGAAGGGGCCGCTCCACGTGGCGAGCCTGGGCCTCGACATCGACGCGCGCTCGCTCAGAAAGCTCGTTCGCTCGGCCGAGTCGAACGTCCTCGCGCGGGTCTTTCGCGGGACACTCTTCGACCTGGTCGGGATGGCGCTTCCGTGGGTCGTCCTGCACACGCTTGAGGACATCGGGCTCTTCCTGAAGTTCTCGTATGCGAAGAAATACGGCCGTCGAGGGCTGCCCGAGGCCGATGTCCTGGGCCTCACGCGGAGGGCGGCAGGGCTCGACCGAGAGGCCCTGGTCTCGTGGATACTGACGGCCGACATGGCGACCGCCATCGAAGGCCTGCACCGCTCGCGCGGGACCCTCCGGCGCCTGGCCGATCTTCTGCCGGACGGAAGGTACGGCCTCGTCGTGGGGTCGAACTTCGGCGACCTGGTGCTTGAACTTCGCAAGGAGGGCGACGCGCGGGCGCTGCGCTTCGTCGAGGAGGGGACGGATGCCGTACCTCGGCGCCTTCCGCTCGCGGAGAGGGTCGAGAAGCTGAGGTCCGTCCGGGGGATGAGGTTGGCGCTGGGGATCGGCTTTGACGATCTCGCGAAGCTCCTCTGGGAGCCCGGGCCGGGGCGGCTTGTCGAGAGGGCGGCGGCCTTCGTCTGCTCGCCCCCCGACGTGATACGCCGGATCTCCGGGAAGATCGAGGGGGCCGGCTGGACGCTCGTCCTCTTCGAGGACGGGGAGGGAAGGCTCTCCCTGGGGATCGACCTCAGCGGCGAGCGGGGCGTTTGCTCTCCGGAGAGGCTCGAGGCCCTCCAGATCGAGCGCGACCTCGTCGGGGCGGAGGGTTTCGTGGCGGCGCTGGAGGGGGCGACCTCGGGCCGCGAACGGGTGAAGGTCTATCCGGCCGCGGAGTTCCGGAAGCTCCTGGCCGACGCAACGGCGCCGGGCGTTGTGGCGCGGCTCCTCGGGAGGTGACTCGTGGAGGTCTGGCAGGCGGCCGGTTCCCGCATCAAGGCCGACTGGGCGGCCATGTTGAAGGCGGCAAGGTCGCGGTCCGACGAGACGGCGAAGCTTCCCTTCGTCCCGCTGGAGCTCTCGGGCCGCGCGATCGCGACGGTCCTCGAGGACGTGCTGCCGGCGCTCCTCGGGCCCAATCCCAGCCTCCTCACAGTGATCGAGCGCGACGGCCGCGCGATCAAGGCCTATGCCGAGGACGCATCGCGCGGCTTTTACGAGAGGCTCGTCCGCCTGGATGCGCCGGAGGGCGCGGCGACCGACGAGTTGGTCCGCGCCGCCGGCGCGGAGGGGATCGAGATCGGCATCGTGAAACGGGCGGACGTTTCCTTCTTCGATGTGTTCGAGAGCGAACCCGCCGATCTCGTCGAGGCCCTCGCGCTTCTTGTCTCCGGGGTAGCGTCGGCCCTCCGCGAGGGGCGGATGATACTCACGCCGGAGCCCGCGGCGGCGGCCCTGCTCAAGGGCATCTCGCTCGACCGGGACACCTGGAGGCTCATGCTCTCGCGCCTGCTGCCCGACGGCATCTACGGCGTCGCGCTCGCCTGCACGGGGGGCACGGTGGCCCTCCTGCTAAAGGTCACTGAAGAGAAATGGAGCGTCCGCGAGGCCACGGTCCCCCCCGGCTCGCCGGGCGCGGCCGCGCGCGAACTCGTCGAGGGTCACGGATGCGCCGCGGCGGCGGGCGTGTCCCTGCCGGATGTCCGGCGCCTCGCCGGCGGGGAGATGCCGCTCGCCGATTTCCTTCGCGCGTGGGGAAAGAGCTGGGGCCTGGCCACGCGCTCGGGAATCGAGCACCTCCTCGACGCCGCCGGCCCGGTGGCCCGGCTCCTCGGGCTGGAAGAGGAACTGGCCGAGTGCAACGTCGACCTCGAATCCATCCTCGCGCTCCTCGGCGATTACCTTGACGCGGCCAAGGCATACGCCCTTTCCAGGGGCGTGGGCGTGAGGGTCACAGACGAGGCGAAGGCGGTGACGCTCGTCTGGGACCGGGACGGCCTTCGGGAGGGTGAGGACCCGGAGCCGATCAAACTCGACT